>Ga0068714_10004608_pt1 | contig 15273 bp, 19 predicted proteins | sample MTBNYHSulfiMetaG_FD_62988 | JGI IMG/M metagenome (GOLD analysis project Ga0068714, IMG submission 62988) | Enrichment culture microbial communities from rom New York Harbor, USA that are MTBE-degrading - MTBE-NYH (New York Harbor Sulfidogenic)... | ecosystem: Environmental > Aquatic > Marine >...
ATCTAGTTTCCATCCGAAAACCCAAAGCCTGTTAGCCGCAGACACACGCAGACGAGCACAGACGGAAAAAGTGGAATGGTGGGGATGATGGAGGCTATTTTGGACGCAGATAGCACGGATAAAGGCGTAAGGCGTGAAGCGGGAGATATTGCTGCCGCTGTGGCCTAATTTCACGCAGTTGTCGCCTTCTCTTGTTTCACCCTTTCGTGTAACCAAATCTTAATTAAAGCGCCTCGGTCTACGCCGATATTTTCCCTGATGCGATCGATCTCGTTGACCAATTCTTCCGCTACATCAAGCGTGATACGGACCTTCTTCCCGTGGCGAATAATCCTGGCCTTAGACATGTCAATAAGATGATGAATATCCTCGCCCTCATCAAATCGACGGTCAAATTCTTCTACGCTGCTAGCTGGTTTCTTTTTCACCATACAATTCAGCCTCCTTCTTTCTGGTGCGTCTTACTGATATGATTCGAATGGAGTTGCTCCTTCGGGTGAAAACCGCGGTCCACAGCTTTTTGTCGATTCTTCCTATTAAAATGCTTCTGTTCTCAACCGGATAACAAGTGAGAATTTCGACCCGGTTAGGGTCGTTCCATAGATCTTTTGCGGCATCAAAATCAATATCATGCTTGGCTTTGTTAATACGGCTCTTTCCATCATCCCATTCAAATCGCATAAGTTATCTTATACATATTTTGTGCAAAATTACAACACAAACCATAGCCCATGCATATCATCAGGGTCACATTTTTACCGGAAGATGATTAGCCACGAATTGCACGAAAACCCAAGGCCTGTTAGCCGCAGACCCACGCAGACGGAAAGAGTGGGTTGCTGGAATGATGGAGAAATAAGCTCAAAGGTGAAAGGGAAGAAATTGGAATGATGATACTTAGCCACGAATTGCACGAATCGTTTGCAATATGTAATACAAAGTGTTATTGTGTATTACAAGGGGGTGGATACAAATGGGCGCAACTTTAACAATAAGGATAGATGATCAGACAAAGAAAAGGCTTGAACACCTTGCGATGGCCACTGCACGATCGAAATCCTATCTTGTGAACAGCGCAATCAAGGAGTTTATTGCGGCTAATGAATGGCAGGTACAAGAGATAAAAAAGGCGGTCAAAAAGGCTGATCAACCAGACGCGAAATTTATAGACCATGAAGAGGTCTTGACATGGCTTGATACCTGGGGTTCCGATAAAGAGAAGGAGCCTCCAAAATGCGAATAAAATGGTTGGGCGATGCTGTTAATGATCTCATTGAGATTCGAAGCTACATTGCAACCGACAATCCCAGCGCTGCCCGCAATGTGGCGGAGCAGATCAAGAAAGAAGTCGGTCATCTTAAGGAACATTCATGCCTGGGAAGGCCGGGAAGAGTAGAGGGGACTCGTGAGCTTATTATTTCAGGGCTTCCTTACATCATTCCTTACCGGGCGAGGAATGATGTGATTGAAATTCTTCGTGTACTGCATGGGGCAAGAAAATGGCTGGAAGAATTGTGAGTTATCAGGTCACATCTTCGTATGTCATTAGCTACTGATAACGTAAGTAGTTGACAGATATGTCGGTATTAACTACGATACACATACACATAAATATACATAAGGGGCGCGGAGTATGGCCGCCAGGGTGCAGGTCATTCTAAAAGAGGAAGGGCTGGCTAAGTTCAAGCAACAGGCCAGGAAACATTCTAAGTCTTTGAGCGCCTGAATGAGGGAGGCAGCTTATAAGATACTGCAGGAGGAGAGAGAAAAAAACCTGACCGAACCCCGGGCCCTAAAAAAGTTTTTCCTGGAGTGTAAACGTCGCGAGTCCGGCAAGGAGCCTGACTGGAATGAGCAGAAGAGGTTAATTTTGGAGGGCTATCAGCAAAGGATTACCTCATGATCTTTGTAGATACCAATGTTTTTATGTATGCAGAGGGAACTCTCTCGAAACAGCCCGTTGCATAGAACTCAAGAGTAGTTCGAGCGTTGTTATTATCTTGGAAGAAACATATAATGGGGTTGGACTACATAAGCATAGGAGAGACTAAACATGATTAGATTCGATCGAATCGAACTTGATCCAAAGGTGTGCAACGGGAAACCGGTAATCAGAGGGACACGCATACCTGTTTCCGTGATTTTGGAGCAAATAGCGGAAGGGGAGCCATGGGATATAATATTGGCCGGTTATCCCGAGCTCAAAAGAGAAGATATTCAGGCAGCACTGCTTTACGCCAGGGCTTCCATAGAGCATGCGGAAATAAGAGTAGCCAATGCCTGAACCGCTACGACTCTATCTCGACCAAATGTTCCGTCTGGAAGTAGCCGAATCTCTCCGTTCGGAGGGGCATGATGTCCTTCGAGCTTCTGAAGTTGGCCAAGCCAGAGCGGATGACCAACGGATATTGAAGACAGCTATTTCAGAAAATCGGATTCTCGTTACGCTGGATGAGCATTTCGGCGATTGGGTAATCTTGCCGCTTAGGCAACATCCAGGTGTGTTGAGACTGAAAATCAATCCCACTACCTCTAAGAATGTAATAAGTCTTCTATTGCCGTTCTTACGGCTCCACTCTTCAGACAACTTCAAGAATCATCTCGTGATCCTCTCTTCCACCAGATCAAAATGGGTATGCACAGCATAGGACAGCACCAGGGCTGAAATCGGGGTCACATCTTCATAAGTCATTAGCGGGAAATTATTAGGATATCAGGGTGATAACGTAAAGAACCCCGTGTTCCCCCGCCGGATATCAAGAGGATTTAATTGTTATTTAAATGTGCTGGACAATAATATTGCAAATAATTATGTCGCTCTGTATAAATAGGATGCCGTTAGCGGTATAAGTTGGTTTTTCCCGTGGGCATACTTTTTAAGCAATGGAAAATGATTCTAAAATATATGTAGCCGGCTATCGCGGCCTGGTGGGATCGGCCATCGCCCGCCATCTTAAAGCCCTGGGTTATACCAACCTGATCCTGCTAACCAGCCAGGAACTGGACTTGAAGAGACAGTCCGAAGTCGAGGCATTCTTTGCCCGGGAAAGGCCGGAATATGTTTTTATGGCCGCAGCCAGAGTAGGCGGGATTCTGGCCAACAACACCTATCCCGCTGACTTCATTTACGACAATATCGCCATCCAGACTAACCTGATCCACGCTTCCTATATGAACGGCGTCAAAAAGCTGCTGTTTTTAGGCAGCTCCTGCATTTATCCGAGGCATTGCCCCCAGCCCATGAAAGAGGAATATCTTCTAACCGGCCCGCTCGAGCCTACCAATGAGCCCTATGCGGTGGCCAAGATCGCCGGTATAAAGATGTGTCAGTCCTATAACCGTCAATACGGGACTAACTTTATGAGCGTCATGCCTACCAATCTTTACGGACCGAACGACAATTTCGACCTGGAGACATCGCATGTGCTTCCGGCCTTAATACGAAAGTTCTATCTTGCCCAATTGACCCTGGAGAAGGATCAGGAAGGCATTGCCCGCGATGAGGCGCAATATGGGTCTATTCCCGGGGATGTTAAGGCTGCGCTTGGCATAGCGCCTTACTCCTCAAGCTTTCCCCCTCGCGTAACCGTCTGGGGTAGCGGAAGTTCCCGTCGTGAGTTTCTGCACGTAGATGACCTCGCGGATGCCTGCATCTTTATTATGAGGCATGTTAATGCCACAGCCGCTGCCGCGGTCGATTCAGACATTATAAACATCGGCTGCGGCCAGGACCTTGCTGTCAAGGAATTGGCTGAATTGACAAGAGAAGTGGTTGGTTTGGAGGGTGAGCTTATATTCGATACTACCAAACCCGATGGTACGCCTCGAAAACTTCTTGACGTCAGCAAATTAAAAGGACTTGGCTGGGAACCCAGAATCGGCCTGAGAGACGGCATCCGGCGGACGTACGAGTGGTACTGCCAATCGGGAAAAGACATTAGTTAGTTTTCATCCGGAAACCCCTATATTCCCTCCCCCTTTGATGGGGGAGGGTTCGGGTGGGGGTGAAAAAAGAGCAAATTAGAGCAATTCCCCCTCCCCTTAATCCCCTCCCGCCAGGGGAGGGGAGGTTTCCGGATGGAAACAAATTACCAGAAAAGAGAGGGCAGCTAACTGATGAAACGGGCTTTAATCACCGGTATCACGGGACAGGACGGATCATATCTGGCCGAACTCCTGCTTTCCAAAGGCTATGAAGCGCACGGCATTATCCGTCGTTCCTCTTCATTTAACACGGATAGAATAGATCATATCTATCAGGACCCCCATAAGCCGGGTTGCCGCCTTTTTCTCCACTACGGCGACCTGTCCGACGGCACAGGACTCCGGAGAATCCTGGAAAAGATACGGCCGGAAGAGGTCTATAATCTCGGCGCTCAATCACATGTCCGGGTATCCTTTGATGAACCGGAATATACGGCCGATGTTGTGGCCCTGGGAACACTGAGATTATTGGAGGCTGTGCGGGACTTTCAGGACAGGACAGGGACGCAGGTAAAGTTCTATCAGGCCTGCTCTTCCGAGATGTTCGGCAAGGTCCTGGAAATTCCTCAAAAAGAGACCACACCCTTTTATCCGCGCAGTCCCTATGCCGCGGCCAAGGTCTATGCCTACTGGCAGACCGTGAATTACCGGGAGGCTTACGGCCTGTTTGCCTGTAACGGCATACTTTTCAATCACGAGTCTCCGAGACGCGGTGAGACGTTTGTCACCCGTAAGATCACCCGTGCGGCCGGCCGGATTAAACTGGGACTTCAGGAAAAATTGTACCTCGGCAATCTGAACGCCAAACGCGACTGGGGATTTGCCGGCGACTATGTGGAAGCCATGTGGCTGATGCTCCAGCAGGAAGAACCGGATGATTATGTCATCGCCACTGGTAAGAATTATTCGGTCAAGGAATTCCTGGAAAAAGTATTTTCGAAACTGGAGTTAGAATGGGAAAGATATGTAGAGACCGATCCACGCTACTTCAGGCCGACTGAGGTGGATGCCTTGCTGGGCGACGCTACCAAGGCCAGACAGAAACTAGGCTGGAATCCAAGGGTTGAGATCGATCAGTTGGTAGATATGATGATTGAACATGACATGGAACTGGCCAGACAGGAAAAGACCCTGAGAGACGCGGGACATCTGGTATCGATCAGGCAAAATTGTGAATAGATAAGTGGGCTGGAGTAATGCAAAATCACGTCATCTGGCATAATGGATACGTAAACAGGTCGGACAGAAACCGTTTGAACAACCACAGAAGCGGGCTCGTCTGGTTCACCGGTCTTTCGGCCTCCGGCAAGTCCACCATCGCCCATCATGTGGAGAAGGAATTATTCAACAGAGGAATTCGCGTCTATGTCCTGGATGGCGACAATATCCGCCACGGGCTGAACAGTAATCTTGGCTTTAGTCCTGGAGACCGGAAAGAGAACCTTCGCAGGATAGTTGAGTTGTCAAAACTTTTTGCGGATGCCGGAATACTTGTCATCGCGGCCTTCATCTCTCCTTTCCGGACAGACCGGGAATACATAAGAAGCCGGTTTGAAGGGGATAACTTCCTGGAGATATACGTAAAGTGCCCGGTTGAAGAGTGTGAAAGACGCGACTCAAAAGGGCAGTACCGGAAGGCCCGGGCCGGGATTATCAAGGAATATACAGGGATTTCTTCTCCTTACGAGGAACCGCTGAACTCCGACCTGGTGATAGAGACAGAAAAGTTAAGCCTTGAAGATGCCGTGCAGAAGGTACTGAAATTTCTGGATGATAAAAAATTTATATCGTATTGAAGTGCCTGGTCTGTCTCTTTCAACTCATTCCAGGACAGTTCGCCCAACATTCTTCTCCCCAGTCCAGGCCTATAATCCGTAACCGCAATGGATAAAGGGGCACCCGCCAAAGGCGGGTGCCCCTTTATCAGTTTCATAAGAGGTTATTTCTGTGTCTTGGCAGCCGGTTTTGCCGCTGTTGGAGCCGGGATACAGGACTTGCAGGGTTCATATCCCTTTTTTTCAGCTTCTGCTACATCCTTAAAAGTAACCATGTTTTCCTGTTTGATTTTTTTGGCCAGTTTGCAGGAGGGCAGGTGGTACTTGCCTCCTTTAGCTGAACCTACAAAAGCCGGTTCTTCTTTTGTAGCCGTCTTCTCGGCAGCTTGCACAGAGAATGCGACAAGAGTAAACGCGAACATCAAGACTAGAATTAACGAGACGTACCTTCTAACTGGCATAAAAATTTTTCCTCCTTGAACTAGATATTTTTTAGTCTTTTATTCTCTCCGGCCCGTAGCCGGCCTATGGCCGGAGAGTCTGTTTTTTCTTCTCGGTATCGGCAGGAAAAACCTTAAATTATGTGCATTTTTTTATTAAGATCGGGTGCAGAGAGTTCTGTAAGGAGCACATTCGGTCTATTTATGAGATGTGATATTAGTTTTTTCGCAAACCTCTTCGGGGTTATGCAAAAATAGACAATTTTGGAGAAAAATGTTATAGCCGAAAGGCCCCATAGCTGTTTCAGGCGGGCAAGTTTTGAACCCAGTCATAATATTTGGAAACCGAAGGGTTCCGAATGAGCATTAACTAATGACATATAAAGATGTGACCCCGGCGGAGGACCCTGTGAACCCGGCTATTTTCAGAGAGTACGACATCAGAGGCATTGTAGATAAAGACCTGAGTGAAGAGGTGGTACGCGACATCGGCCGCGCCTATGGAACCGTTATCTGCGGAAATGGCTTAAGAAATGTCACCGTGGGCCGGGACGGGCGGCTGAGTTCAGAACGTTTTCAGAAGGCCCTGATCGAAGGCATCCTGGAGACAGGTTGCAACGTTACAGACGTGGGCCTCTGCCCCACGCCGCTCCTTTACTTTTCCATCTTCCATCTTCAGAAGGATGGCGGGGTCCAGGTGACTGGCAGCCACAATCCCCCGGAGTTCAACGGCTTCAAGCTCTGTGTGGGAAAAGAGACCATACACGGGGAGGCCATCCAGGGGCTGAAAAAGATCATCGAGGCCGGGGATTTTACTTCAGGGGCCGGCTCCTTATCCTCATTTTCCATAATTCCCGCCTATCAGCATTACATAAAACAAAACATCTCTCTTAAGCGGCCATTAAAAGTAGTTATAGATGCCGGAAACGGCACGGGAGGGCTGGTGGCGCCCGATCTCTTCCGGTATTTTGGCTGCGAGGTTACAGAGCTATACTGCGAAGTGGACGGAAGATTCCCCAATCACTTCCCTGATCCTACTATTCCCGAACATCTGGACGATCTTATAAAACTGGTGACCTCGAAGAGGGCTGATTTCGGTGTCGGCTACGACGGCGATGCCGACCGCCTGGGTGTCGTGGACGAAAAGGGCAACATCCTTTTCGGCGACCGGCTTCTCATCCTCTTCGCGCGTCAGATATTAAAGGCCAATCCTGGCGCGGCCGTCATCGGAGAAGTCAAATGTTCCCAGACCCTTTATGATGATATAGCCAAAAACGGTGGCAGGCCCATCATGTGGAAGGCCGGGCATTCCCTCATAAAGAGCAAGTTAAGGGAGGAAAAGGCCCTTTTGGCCGGTGAGATGAGCGGACATATCTTCTTTGCCGATCGTTATCTCGGCTTTGATGACGCTATCTATAGTTCCCTCCGTCTGGCCGAAATTGTCGCCCAGTCCGAACGGCCGTTGAGCGAACTCCTCTCTGACGTGCCAAAGACCTTTTCCACTCCGGAGATCAGGGTTCCTTGTCCCGATGAATCCAAGTTTGCCGTGGTGGAAAAGGTCAAGGAATACTTTCAAGCCCACTATAAGACCATCGACATAGACGGCGTGCGCATTGTATTTGATGACGGCTGGGGGCTTATCCGGGCCTCGAATACCCAGCCGGTGCTTGTCCTCCGTTTCGAGGCCCTGAGCGCTGAAAGGCTGGACGAGATCCGGAATCTCGTGGAAGGTAAATTAAAAGAACTGACATGACGCTGACTTCCATCGGCAGCATCCTGAAGAAGATAGCCTCTGAGAGGAACTGGGAGGAACGGTTCAGGGTCTATAGTGTATGGGATTGCTGGGACGAGGTAGTAGGTAGTGTGGCAGCCCGGCAGGCCCAGCCTAAGAGTTTCAAGCAGGGATGTCTCTGGGTCGGCGTCTCGGACCCCATGTGGATGCATCATCTGCAGATGTCCAAGGAAACAATGCGCGACAACCTTAACGCCAGACTTGGCTCGCCGCTGATCAAGGATATCCGGTTTACCCTTTCGCCTCCCGGTCCTCATAACGACCCTGCATCTCAGGAGAATAGCGCCGGGTCTGATCGTAGATAAAAAACGGCGGCAGAATCTTTAGCTCTTCGCCGCCATCTTTGACAGCCTCCACCAGGACAAATCTTCCTTCATCCCCCGGATAAGAATACACCACCTGTAAGCGCTTTGGCTCCAGCCCTGCCTCCCTCATAGCGCTTATGAGGCCGGCAGCGCGCCGGGCCGGATATATAAAGGCTGCCCGGCCATGCGGTTTCAGGAAATAACGCGCCGCCCTGAGGACATCCAAAAGTGAGGCGGCTATTTCATGCCGGGCCAGGGCCTTCTCTTCTTTTGGGTTCAAACGGCCGGATGATGACCGGCCATAAGGGGGATTGCTGACCACCCAATCCGCATACACGGCCGGGAATATCCCCTCCGGATTCTTTAAATCGCCCTGCTGTATGGTGATGTGATCTTCAAGGCCGTTTGCGATTACATTCCGCCTGGCCAGGTCAAAGAGCTCCTCCTGCAGCTCCAGACCAAAAAGGCGAACCTGCGGCCTGCGGTAGGCAATAATAAGCGGGATAACCCCGCAGCCACAACCAATATCCACAACAATATCTTTTTCTTTGAAGTTTGGAAAATGGGCGAGGATTACGGCATCAATGGAAAACCGGTAACCGGATTTTTTTTGGATGACACTGATCTTTCCATGAAAGAGGGTGTCCAGGGTCTCTTCAGCGGCACAAATGGCCTCTCTATCTGCGGGTATAAACCTTACACCTCCTCATCCGGGACGATCTTATTGATGACTAGGCCGGTCAGGGCCTTTGGATAGAAATACGTTGACTTATGCGGCATGACCAGGCCGGCCGTAGCCACATTTCTTACCTGTTCAATAGGGGTAGGATTAAGCAGGAAGGCCCAGGACTTATCGTCCCCGGCTGCCTTTTCCATAACCTCGCGGGCGTTATGATAGTAAGTTACCCTGTCGCCAGGGTCGTTGTCTTTATTTGTGTTTGTCAATCCCAGTACCCGGCCCAGAACAAGCTCGGTCAATACAAATACATCCAGTTCCTGGAGTGGGATAGGCGCCTCTCTGCCAAAGACCTCCTGCCTCGTTTCCTTCTTTAAACTCAGGAGATAAAAATGGTCAGGAGAACCGGTATAAAGACCTATAGCCTGCCGCCCGGCCAGGCCGGCCTTCTCCATGGCGCAGCAGACCTCCCCGGCCCGGCCCGCATGATCCCGGCTATTAAGAGGGAATTTCTCTATGTCAAAATAGCTTATGGCCTTGTTTTTGAAATCCTGCCATGAAAGGCCTTTCTTGCGGGTGACCAGGCGGTGGGTCGGGAGTATCACAAGCCCCTTGTCTTCCATACTGCAAAGGTACATCATGATATGGTTAGATGCCCGCTGCTCTCCGTAATCCGGGTATCTCTCCTGCATTATCCGGCGATAATCAAGGGCCGTGGTATAGCGGTGATGCCCGTCAGCGATGAAAAGGGCCTCTTTGTCCAGAATTTTTTGGACTCCGGCTATGGCCTTGGGGTTCGTAACGGCCCACAGCTCGTGCTTTAGTCCGGCCCAGTCATAAAAAGAGGCAAGAGGAGGCTCTTCTTTATGCCTCTCAAGTATCTCCGTGACGGTATTCTCAGTATCCGAGTAAAGGGAAAAAACCGGGCTGAAATTGGCCGAGCAGTGCTCCATCAGTTTAAGACGGTCCGAAGTAACCTTAGGAAAAGTCTTTTCATGGGGCCTGACTATACCGGCGGAAAAATCCTCCAGTCTTACCAGACAGAGGAACCCCTTACGGGTAAAGACACGGCTATCATCCAGGGTGTAGGTAACATGGTACAAATAGATAGCCGGCCGCTCGTCACGGACGAGCACAGCCGCCTTCTGCCAGGCCTTAAAGTCTTGAGCGGCCCGGGTATAGCGGTTATGCTTCTCATCATCGTCTTCTAAATTCTTTCCGAAGTCCAGGCGCACTACGTTATAAGGGCTCTTGTCGTAGAAGGCCTCCTGCTGCTCAGGCGATATGACATCATAAGGCGGTGTCACGGCCTTTTCCATATCACCAATCTTTTTAGGGTCGTATCTGAGCCCACGAAAGGGCGTTATGCGGGCCACCGGTATTCCTCCTTCTAGGGACGCAGGCTAAAGCCTGCGGCTACCAAGATTGACATTCGATCTGTATCCGCACCCTCGTAGCCGCACCCTTTAGGGTGCGTTATCTTGCGCAGGCAATCCTTGCACGTCCTGCGGTAGCTGCATCGCCAAGGCGCGAAGCTGACAGCCAAAAACTGACGGCCAATAGTTAACATGCCCCTCCTATGGCGTCAAGGCTTTTCCCGGATGGATTTTCCCCATTTTTTATGGAATCCGATGTTCCTGAGCGAAATTTGCTGGAGCAGGGGGGACCCATCGAGGGTGAGCAGGAAGGGGAAAGCCCGCCCTTCAGTGGCGGGAAGGGGCAAGTGTTCCCCACCTGCGAACCCCGATAGGGTCACTGCGGAAGCCATGGAGCGAAGGAACGATGGGTTCCATTTCTGAAATCAAACATCCTGCTAAAAATCAATATGTTAAGTAAAATTCGTTAATATTTTTTGGAAAAGGCCAGTTAAAAACCAGTTGACTGCGAATCTGCGAGACTTTAACATATTAATTAATACGATATTTCTCTCTGGGAAGGGAAGGAAACAAAAAATGTGTAGGAGGTGTGTATATGTTTGAATTGACCCCTTGGAAGCCATTTAAAGAATTGGGTGACCTACGAAGAGAAATGGATCGCATGTGGGATACCTTTTTCTTACGGGGACCCGAACTCGAACCCATATCGAGGGAATGGAGTCCTTCACTCGACGTCTCCGAAACGAAAGATAACATTACCGTCAAGGCTGAAGTTCCGGGGATGGATGCCAAAGATATTGACATCTCATTGTCAGGTGATGTCCTCACTATTAAGGGAGAAAAGAAACAAGAAAAGGAGGAAAAAGGAGAAAACTTCCACCGTATCGAATCTTGTTACGGGGCATTTTCCCGCTCTATACGGCTCCCTGTTCCGGTTAAAAGCGAAGAGATCAAGGCCAGCTATAAAAAGGGGGTTCTCCGGATTACATTGCCCAAGAAGGAAGAGGTAAAACCCAAACAGATTACTGTCAAGGCAGAATAATGTCATGTTTTTTTCTCCTTCCCGGAGAGATGGGTTTGTCAAAAACTCAACCACAGAGGACACGGCGCGGCATAGCCGCAACCAAAGAGGTTCACGGTTCCGAGTTCCACGTTCACGGTTTTTTAACCCTGAACCTTAAACTTTCAACTTTGCACCTTGTCATTTGGAATTTCGGCAAAGTGTTTTGTGGTTTGTTTTTTGTAGAACTTTTTGACATTCTTGACTTTCAGCCTTTTTCTGCTAACCTATCCCGCACAATCAAAAATCATCCGCCTCAGGCGGACAGTTCTTCCGCACGGAATGTGAGCGCCGGATCGCATGCTCAGCCATAATCTTGATCACAGACTTGATCGGTTACTAAGCGGCCTTTTATCTCATATCCACCGGCTGGGTATCGGTCCCAACTTTCTGACCATAACCAGTGTGGTAGTGGCCATCCCGGCTGTGATTTTTTTTGGCCTGGGTCAAGGCCTGTGGGGCGGACTGATACTGCTCATCTCCGGTCTTTTTGACATACTCGATGGCGCCCTGGCCAGGACGCAAGGCAAGGTCACCCGCTTTGGCGGTTTTCTGGATTCGGTATTAGACCGGTACGTGGATCTGGGTATCCTGGCCGGCATCGCTTATTACTACGGGAGCAGCGGACAAAAGACGCTCCTTCTCTGGACGCTTATGGCCATGTCTGGAACGGCCCTTATTCCTTACGTTCGGGCCAGGGCGGAGTTAATCATCCCGCGCTGCTCGATTGGTATAGCGGAAAGGCCGGAACGGATAATTATGCTGGCTGCCGGAGGCATCTTTAATCTTTTACCATACGCTATCCCTGTTCTGGCCTTAATTACCCATGTTACAACACTACAAAGGATTATTTTTACCAGAAGACAGGAGAAAAAATACAGAATACAGAATACAGAAGACAGGAGTCAGAAGTTGGAAGAAGAGTAATAGGTGATGAGTGATGGATGTCGGGAGTAAGGTATTTACTTCACTCCTTCTTATATGTTAGTATCGACCCTGTTTAGTAGTCGGCCACCAGCAAAAGGGGTACAATAGTGAAAGTCAAAAATTGGATGATCAAAAAGGTTATCACTATAGGTAAAGGGGCTACGGTTCAGGATGCCCTGAAGCTTATGAAAAAACATTCTATCCGCCACCTGCCCGTCGTAGAAGAAAACGATAAAAGTTCTATAGTGGGCCTGGTCACGGAAGGTGGCCTGCGTCAGTTCTTTTTCTTGTCGATGGTAGAAAATATCTCGGTCCAGGATGCCATGGTTATCAACCCGATAACCATAGAACCCCATGCCAATGTTGAATTGGCGGCCGGCCTGATACATCGCCATAAAATCGGCTGCCTACCTGTAGTTGAAAAGAAAAAACTGGTCGGCATAATAACCACTACCGACATCCTCGCCGCCTTTATCGAGATGATGGGGCTTTTAAAGGCCAGTTCCCGAATTGACCTGGAATTAAAAGGCGAGGAAGGGTCCATAGAAGAAATCTCACGCATAGTCAAAGAAAATAACAGCGATATCATAAGCATAGGCATAGTGAACCAATCTCCCCGGAAAAAGTTGCAATATATCCGCCTTCAGAAGTGCGACCCGGAACCGATTGTTAAGTCACTGGAGAGGCACGGTTATAAGGTTGTTTCAGTCATGCGTTAATGATGGACAACACTCGCTGACCCTGTTATGAAGCAAGAAAAGATTTTTGAGCCTCCGGTTGAATTCAGGCAAAAAGCGCGCCTGAGGAGTCTGGAAGACTACAAAAAGATGTACGAACGTTCCCTGCGCGACCCGGAAGGCTTCTGGGGCGAGATGGCAGAAGACCTTGCCTGGTTCAGAAAGTGGGACAAGGCCTTTGAGGCCGATTTTAACGAACCCAGGGTAAGCTGGTTTATCGGCGGCAAGCTGAATGCCTCCTATAACTGCCTGGACCGGCACTTAAACTCATCCCGAAGAAATAAGGCGGCCCTCATCTATGAAGGAGAACGGGGACGGGAGCAGACCCTTACTTACCAGCATCTTCATTACCTGGTCTGTAAGTTTGCCAATGTCCTGAAAAAGAAAGGCATCAAAAAGGGTGACCGCATTGCCATCTACCTGCCCATGATACCGGAATTGCCCATCAGTATGCTGGCCGCCAGCCGCATTGGCGCTATCCATACGGTCATATTTGCCGGATTCAGCTCCGAATCCTTACGCGACCGCATCAATGACGAACAGGCTAAGCTGCTCATTACGGCAGACGGCTCTTTCCGGGGAGAAAAGGTAATAGGACTAAAAAAGAATGCAGACGCGGCCTTGGCCGAATGTCCTGAGGTCGAATCCTGCATTGTCTGCCGGAGGGCGGGCATTCCCATAGACATGGTTACAGGCCGGGATAGTCTATGGGATGACGAGATGACCGCTCCGGATATCTCTCCTGTATGCGAGCCCGAGATGATGGATGCAGAGGATCCGCTCTTCATACTTTACACATCCGGTAGCACCGGTAAGCCCAAGGGAGTGCTGCATACTACAGGCGGCTATCTCCTTTATGCGCTTGAGACCCTGAAATGGGTTTTTGATATTCGTGAGGAGGATACCTTTTGGTGTACAGCGGATATCGGATGGATCACCGGCCATAGTTATATCGTTTATGGACCCCTGGCTGCCGGGGCCACCAGTGTTTTATTCGAAGGGACACCTGTCTATCCGGCCCCCGATCGCCTGTGGGAGGTAGTGGAAAAATATAAAGTTAGTATTTTCTACACCGCACCCACGGTTATCCGGGCCCTGGCCAGAGAGGGAGAATCATGGCCTGGGCAGCATGATCTAAGCAGCCTGCGTCTCCTGGGGAGTGTAGGTGAGGTTATCAATCCGGAGGCCTGGCTCTGGTACCATCGGGTCATCGGCCAGGGGCGCTGCCCCATAGTGGATACCTGGTGGCAAACCGAGACCGGCGGGGCCTTGATCTCGCCTTTCCCCGGGGCTACGCCTCTTAAGCCCGGATCAGCCGTCTTTCCCTTTTTCGGGGTGGATGCCGCGGTGATTGATGCGGACGGCCGGGAATGTCCGGCAAACAAAGACGGATTCCTCGTTATCAAAAAAAGCTGGCCGGGTATGATGCACACCGTCTATGGCCACCCGGAGCGATTCAAAGAGACATATTTTTCCCAGTTTCCGGGCGTATATTTCACCGGCGACGGGGCCAGACGGGACGAGGACGGATATTTCTGGATTACAGGCCGCATCGATGATGTTATTAATGTCTCCGGCCACCGGCTGGGCACTGCCGAGATTGAAAGCGCCCTGGTCTCTTGCCCGGGTGTGGCAGAGGCAGCAGTGGTGGGATACCCGCATGAGATAAAAGGCCAGGCTATTTATGCCTTTGTCATCCTAAAAAAGGGAATAACCCGGAGAGAGAATCTCCAAAGCGAGATGATAAAACACGTGCGTAAAAAGATCGGCCCTATAGCCGCTCCGGAAAAAATACAGTTTGTCGATGCGCTGCCCAAGACCCGGAGCGGAAAAATTATGCGCCGTATTTTAAAAAATATTGCCCAGGGCAAATTCGACCAATTGGGAGACACCAGCACCCTGGCCGATCCATCGGCTATTGAAGAACTTATTAAAGGCCAGGCCGGATAGTTAGGCCGGTCTACCGTTCACTGTTGACCGTTTACCGTAAGAAAATGTCGGACAACGGTTAACGGATAACAAACATGCTGACGGCTGATGGCGTGAATCCGGAAACGGCAGTTTCCGGATGAACACTAGTGTAGTACGCCATAAGTCCCGTTAGTTTAATTGTCATTCCGGGCTTGACCCGGAATCCAGTCTTTTTGTCTTTCTGGATTCCTGCTTTCGCAGGAATGACGGTTTTTGTTGCCAGAATATAT
>Ga0068714_10004610_pt1 | contig 15271 bp, 13 predicted proteins | sample MTBNYHSulfiMetaG_FD_62988 | JGI IMG/M metagenome (GOLD analysis project Ga0068714, IMG submission 62988) | Enrichment culture microbial communities from rom New York Harbor, USA that are MTBE-degrading - MTBE-NYH (New York Harbor Sulfidogenic)... | ecosystem: Environmental > Aquatic > Marine >...
TCCTTCAGTACGTGCACCCCATGAAGGATCAAAATGAAATACTCCATCAGCTCCCCAAGCTTCACTTGTTTTAATATGAGCAATGTCCATGATAGGACAACCTGTCCCATACTGAACAAACACAAGCGGTAAAGACTGCGTATGTCTCATTTTTTTGAAATTGATATTTTCCTTTTGTTTTTGTATATAAACATCAAGTTTGCTTATTTCTGCTGGCGATAATAATCGTACTTTATCGGGTAGTAATCCCTGTTGATAGAAACGAATAATTTTGTCATCACAATAGGAGAGATACTTTTCTTTCAAAACTTTGATTTTCAGAGCTTTATCCTCATCAGCAAAGGTATCATCTTTATAAACATTGATCATTCTTTCTCTTAATTTTGCCCTTTCAATTCCAGGGCTACTTTTCTTCTGACTCCATTGAATAATTTCATCTGTTATTTCATCTAATAGTTTCCTAATCTTGTTATTTTTATATTGATAGGTATGGTGGGCAGGAATAGATATTTTCTTTCTGATTAATTTCTCTTTTTCGTGCAGAAATTCTCTATCTTCAATAAAGGCAATGATTTCTTCATAATCGGTTCCGGCTCCGAATCCTTTATCAAAACCTAATTCTGCTGCCAATTGGAGGGTAATTGCTTTTCCACCCAGCACCAGTTTCGCCTTATCTCTTAATTTTGCGGCTTCAGCCATATCAACAAATTTACCCAACAATTCTGCAACGCCATATCCCAATGTTCTACTAATCAGTAAATAATCAATATCTATATGAGAAGTTCGTTCAATAATTTCTTCCATCGGTAGATCCGGTGGTAGTAGAACAGTCTGATGTCCCCTATCCTTTAATTTACGATTGATAATCTTTAATGCAACATCATGGACGGGATCCAGGGGAATTAATAACACTTTTTTTTTATTATTTCTTTTATTCATTACCAAATACACCATTCATTTTATCTTTTTTGCCCCCATTCAACCATCCATAAGAATCACCAGGTTTATAAATATTGGCACGTAGTCTGATTCGAGCTCCTGAATCTAAAAACTCAATAAAAACAATATCGGTATCCTTGAACCCAAGGCCTTCCATTATTGCCAACCCTAATCTCTTTCCTTCTTCTTCATCCTCGCAAGCAATAAATGTTTCAATATCAAGTGAATCCACAATGTGATTTAAGATATCCATATTTTTTTTCATGATGGATTACTCTCTTTCCATTATTATCTTCAAGGCTAGGGCTTCTTTAAAACTATTATTCTTTTTTAATTTCTTTGTTTAACTTCATATAATTCATCAGATCTTGATTATTTATTTTCAAAAAGAAATTATCTTAAACTTAAAAATAAATGATTTTGTTTAAATTAGGTTCTATAAAATATTCAGGAGAAATCAAGACACTAATTTTCTTGAAAAAATTCCTGTTAAATGAGTTTCCTCAACCCTTTTTTTAATTACATCATGATTGATATTATATAAACCTTTTTCTTTCATCTGTTTAAAATAAACTGAACCGGAAAAAGTGTACTTATAAATACGACCTTCCGGGGATTTCATTTTCTCCACTGTACTATTAATAAAGTCACCAATAGCAAGAGAATCAGGTAATGTCAGTAATTGTTCTCCTAGATAGTGACACACTGCATTATATCCTGCCAATGAACCTGTCGCAATAGCTTCGGTATGACCTACCATGGCGCCGGCTTTCTCACCAGCACAGAAAAGGTTATTAACATCCCCCAATGTTTTTAAACTTTTAGTACAATCCGCAAAACCGAAATAGCGCATTGAATTGCCAATCCCACCGGCAAGAGGGTCCTCAAAACGAGCTTTTTCCATACCGGGTATCTTCCTCAATTCAGAAATGGGAAAGAAAGGAGTCATCAGTTTAACCGGCCCCGTATCAAGTAAGACCAGATTTTCCAAATAATCTTTTATGGCATATTGCTGACATGCCTTTTGCGATAAAATGCTGATATCTTCCCTTAAATTCTCAGGAACTTTTACCAGGGCAACACCTTTCTCTTCTAATTCAGCCACAATATCAGGGCTAACAGATTCTTTTCCCAGCTTACAGGAACCGCTCATTGCCCCATAACTTCCATCCGATTTTTGACCATTCCACTGTGGAACTCCTGCTTTGCTTAAAAGGTTTACCCTGTGACCAAAAGAATGGCATCGCATAATACACATAGCACAACCATTGCCATATTTATTACAATTTTGAGGTACTGCAGTTGTTCCGGTTGAATCGATAAAAACATCCCCCTGGTAATCTTTTCCCTCATCTTTAGAATAAACAGCTTTAATAACTCCTTTTTCAATAGACAAATCAGTAATTCTGCAGGAAAATTGTATTTTTATTCCCAAATCTTCCAAATATCTATTTATCATTGGCTCCATGGTCCAGACATTATATAAACTGGCATGATGATGTCCTGGAAATTCAACATCGGTATGTAGTGAATTTTCATCCATTATTTTTAAAATCGGATTACCTAATAAGGATATCTCTTCTGTTGCGGTATAGCGTCCATTATTTCTGAATATGCCTCCGACTAATCCGGTACCTAACAGCATATCTGTTCTCTCAAGCAAGGTTACCGATGCACCAACTTGATGTGCTACGATAGCTGCTGCACATCCAGCCCAACCGCCCCCAACAACTACAACTTTCGGAACTTTTGACATTATTAAAACCTCCCACTTAATAATTTTTTTTGAATATTCTATCCTAAAAAAATTATTTTAAAATATTTTTATTAGATAAAACGCTTTTTCTATTGACTAAGAGCTCATGCCCAGCAGAAACACCTGCTAATAATAATCCAAGGATTCGGACCAATGGAAGGGGAATTACTATACAAATTCCTGATATACCTAATAATAATTTCTTTACTATACTTAGTTTTTTTATCAAATATCCTTCTAAAGCAAAAGAAATTAGAAGGATACATAAAATAGTATAAAATATATCTGAAAATATAGTAAAATATGAACCTATTAACAGTACACCATTATTATAAACAAAAATAAAAGGAATAATATATCCTACAATAGCTAATTTTATTGCTTGTACAGCTATTTTCATATAATCAGCATCTGCTATACTAGCAGCAGCATAAACTGAAAGACAAACGGGGGGAGTAATCATAGATAGTGTACCAAAATAAAAAACAAATAAATGTGCAACAATTGGTGTTACCCCCATACTTACCATTGCTGGAGCAGCTAATACTGCTAACATAATATAAGCTGCTGTAGTAGGCATACCCATTCCTAAAATAATGCTAGCAATTCCAGTAAAAATACACAATAAAAATAAACTATTCCCAGCTAACTTAGTCAATAACTGAGAAAAAGAAAGGCCTAAACCGGTATAAGATACTATTCCAACTATAAATCCTGCTCCTGCACAAACAGTTACTGACGAAAACATAGCTTTGTTAGTATTTTGTAAAATATTTAATACATTACCCCAAGTCAAAAAGCTACGAGTATTTTTTTTAAGCAAAGATATAATTATTGCTGTGAATGCACTATATATAGCACAAACCCCTGGAGAAAGAAAAAGGATAAAAAGAGTATAAACCAATACAAATATTGGTATAAAGTATACCCACCCTTTAACTATAGTTTCTTTTAAAGAAGGCAATTCTTCCCGTGGCAATCCTTTTAGGTTAAGTTTAATCGCTTGTAAATCAACTTGTATAAAAAGTGATAAATAGTAAAGTACAGCTGGGACAATAGCAATTATAACAACCTGATAATATGGAATACCCAAAAATTCAGCCATTACAAATGCCGCAGCTCCCATAACTGGAGGCATAAGTTGACCTCCCACAGAACCAGTAGCTTCTATTGCTCCTGCATAGTGAGCAGGGTATCCTACTTTTCTCATTAGAGGAATAGTTAATGTACCAACAGCAGAAACATTAGCTACAGCACTCCCAGAAATTGTACCAAAAAGTGAGCTGGCAATTATTGCTACTTTAGCCGGTCCTCCCCGAATATGACCCAGTAAAGCAGAAGATAAATCCATTATAAAATCTCCTGCACCTGTTCTTAAATATGTACTTCCAAACAAAATAAATGCAAATACTATTTGACAAATAACTTTAAGAGGAGTACCTAACATAAAATCAGCTCCCACATAAAGTTGTTGAAAAAGACGAGGCCAGCTAATTCTTCCCGTAGCTAAAATACCAGGTATTAAATATCCATATTTAGCATAGAGAATAAATACTAAGACTATATAAACAATGGGCAGCCCAGCTGTTCGACGTACACTTTCCAAAACCAGTATTACCGCTATAATTCCAAATACTATTTCTATCGGTTTTACTAAACCCATACCTAATAATATTTTTGGATAGAAAATTGTTACATACAAACCAACTATCATCGTTAATAAAGCTAATACCAAATCATACCATTGGGGATTATTTTTAGGCATCTTTTTTGATGCCGGATATGTTATAAAAAGTAAAGTAGTTATTAATGCCCAAAAAATGGATAAAAATTGTTGATTGAAAAGCGAAATATTAGCTACAAGAAGAGGTACATTAAAAATAAAAAACAGACCTACTAATGGAATAGTTATTTCCAAAACTGTATGCAAAATACTCAATTTGTTTTTATCCAAATTACTCATATATAACTGTTCCCTTTCATAATTATAAATTTTATTATTTACCTTGAAATATGAAAAGTGGAATAATACCTATAAAATAATTATAGGTATTATTCCACGGCTAACAGTTTATTCGCTTAGATTAGTTTCTTCTGTTAAAAATTCTTGATTCTTTGCATCGAGCTCTGGACTCCATACCCCTTTTTCTTTATAAAACTTAATTGCTCCAGGATGAAAAGGCATAGGTGCACCTGTTGTTGCAAACTTGTCGGTAGTAACATAACTTAAATTAACATGAACTTTTCGCATTTCTTCATTATTTTCCCAAAGAGTTTTTACTATTTTATAAGCATCTTCATCACTTATTAAATCCTTATTAGCAACAAATAAATCTTCGAATGCTGCCATATGTGTTGGTTCTTTTACTCCAGTCAAATCTGGAGCTGGCTCCACTAATATCATCGCAGCAGGATAAATATCTTGATAAGCTTTAATTCCATCTGGTGAGTTGTTAATATTCAAAAAACGGGCGCCTCTTTTCGAATCTAATTCTTTAAGTATTGCTTGTCCTGGAGCAGAAGTTCCTGCAGCCTCAGCCTTTCCTTCAATAAGTACTTCTATTGCTTCTGTTAAACCTGGTGTTTGGACCATAATTACATCATCACGAGACAAGCCCCAACTAGCTAAAAAAGCGTCTCCCTGTAGAGTTAAACCTTCACCACCTGTAAAAATACCAACAAACCTTTTTCCTTTTAACTCTAGCCCTGTTTTTATTCCTGAATCTTCTCTAACCACAACTGAAACAAAAGTTGGGGGACCACCCATTAAAAGTCGAAATGGAGATACTTGAATACTTTTTAGAGGTTCTTCATAAAATCCTTTAGTTAGATAAGACATTCGAGCTTCATAACTACTAAGGGTAGCCAATTCTACCTCTCCAAATGCTAATAAGGGACCTGCTTCCGTAGCACCAGCTGTAGACTTTACTTTAATATTTAAATCACTATACTTGTTTAATATGTTTGCTATTCCAGCAGTACAACCATAAGTACCACTTCCTAATGGATCTGTAGCTATAGTATATAATTGTGCCATGCCTACAATCGAAAACATTGAAAATATCAAAATCACAACTAGAAGACTAAAAATTGCAAATTTACTTTTTAACATGTTTTATTCCTTCCTCATTAATTTTTGAAAATAATCTTACTTTTTTGCAAATTTCACTCTTACTAGCATCACCCCCTTTTTTTTGCAACACATATTTTCAGGTCGGTCAATTCTATTATTATTTAACAGGCACTATTACTCTGTTATCCCAGCATACTTACAAGTAATTTCAATTAATCGAACCATTCCCTGAACAGCCCAGCGGGTTCTTTCTTCAATGAGATTGCCATCATTGTCGGTTGTCCCCAAACCAGGAGAAATAAAAATATTGCCATCATAAGCAATGGTAGGAATGATTCCCATTTGTCCCATACCTGATTGAAAGATATTTGTTCCGGAGTACATATCTTCAATGGAAAAAATAGGAATTCCTAAGCTGTTCTTTTGCCAGCTCTTTTCATAATTAATTTCAACAGCACCGGAATTGTAAGATTTTGAAATCACAAACTCATTCCTAATCTTTTCATTAATCTTGGCAAATTCCTCTTTGGTGATTTGGTAAAGTTGATCAACCGGGTTTTTTAATCTTTCTGGATGATCTCTTAGCACTTTAAGTGAAGCAATAACTCCTACCAGTGCTTCTTTCCCTGGATCAACCGTTACATAAACAGCTTTACCATGCGAAGTCCCGGTTCCCCAACGGTCACCATGAACCCCCAGGGCTCTTCTTATATCCACCATTAATGGCTCTTTTCCAATAATCAAACCAGCTGTGACACTACTGGCAGCTTTATCCATACTATAACACATAATATCGGCATTATTTTTTCTAATATCAGTACCAACAAAGGGTGCCCCCCAAGCATTATCCACTATATAGGGTACATCATAATCCTGAGCAAGGAGGCCGATTAATTTCTGCAAGGTTGGTGTCCCCTCCTCGTCCTTTACTTTGTAACCATAACCAGGTGTATCATATCCTAAAGAACTAAAAGCAGTTAAATAAATCGCATGACGTTCAGCTGTTTTTTTGAATACCTTGATCGATGCTTCAGGATCTACATCCTTTAGTTGAATGCAGGGATGATACTTTATCCCATGGCAGTCATAATTTGCACCTTCCAAAGGTACAATGACACAATCCAAATTATTCTGTCTCTTCCCATAAAAACCTAATTCTCCTGCCGTATTTCCGCGGTCAGCCAGTAAATCCTTATATTTTCCCGGGAATGGACGACCATATCCCCCATGGTGATGCAAATGTTTCTCATAAGGAACAATATACCTTGAACGGTAATTATCGCCCCTGCCCTGCATGGGTGGTGTTGCCAATACATCAAAAGAAACCCATAAGGCACCCTCACAGGTATTGACTGCCACACCATCATAATTATCTCCATAAACATCTTTTACAATTTCCCTAATTTCTTCATCAAAAATTTTATTGGGAATAATTTTTTCACCATAATAAGCTTCTGCTTCTCTTACCTCTTTAAAGGGTAAGCCATGGCAACCGGAAATGGCTCCGGTGAGTCCAAATTTACCTCTTAAATCCTTTGGTATACCAATTTCATCAGCAACTTTTTTTGCTTCGGCATTAATATTGGGAATATTTTCCTGTAAATGCCTATACATTTGAAATTTGAACTTAAAATCTGACATTTTCCTCTCTCCTTTTCTTCATTTAAACTTAATAAATATAATTTTACCAACGAAAAAATCGTTCTTAGCTTATTTATTCTCTTCCTTCGGTCGAATGAAAATTGGGTCTTCTATCTGAATATGAAGGTCTTTTCCAGTAATCCTCTTTGAAGAAAAAAGAACAATGTTTTGATGATTGGATATATGAGTATCATCAAATCCTACCACAATACCTAGATGTTGTTTATTCCAATAGACCTCATCACCAACAATAATAATCCCTCCTTGGGATATTTCAACAAAAGCAAGGTATGCAATTTGATTGACGATTTTTCCAGGATAAGCTTCTTTCTCATCAGTTAGTATTAACTCGTGTATGTCATTTTTCTTCAAAGCCCTGGATATTGGCTTAATTAAATGAAGACCTCTTTCGTTTACCTTAAGTTGCAAAACGGCTACCACAGAAGATTTGATAATCCTTTTAGTGCCAAAAGGATTTTCTTTAAATAAACCGCTAGCATATGGATCCATATTTTCACTTCCTTTTAAACCTGATATTACTACAAGATTGTCAGGTGAAGAAATTCCCCTGAACCCGCTCTCTATTTTTGTTTTTCTCTTTTTATACTATAACTTTTTTGACAATCTTGTTAAATTCTATTTCTTTTAAAATAGAGTTCTTTTTATAGTATCGGATTTTTGTAATTCCGATACTATAAAGAAGAGTTATGTTAACCTCAATCAATTAGCAAAAAGAGATAGCTTCTATCTCAATCCTGGCACCCTTGGGTAAATTTCGTACTTCAACAAAGGCTCGGGCAGGTAAACTCGTACCAAAATATTCCGAATAAACCTGGTTCACCCTGTCGAAATCCTGTATGTCAGTGACAAAAATACTTACTTTTAAGACTTTTTCCAGTGAACTACCTGCGTCTTCCAGAATGGCCTTAAGATTTTCGATTACCTGTTTTGTTTGAACAGTAATATCTTTATCCAATAATTTATTACTGTCAGGATTAATAGCAATCTGTCCGGATATAAAAATCAGGTTATTAAATTTTGTTGCTTGTGAATAAGGACCAATCGCGGCTGGAGCTCTTTTAGTATTAATAATTTTTCTTTTAATTTGTAACACTTCCTTCCATTTTTTAGATAAATAATTTTAATTTTTTAAGATATTCAGAGTACCTTTTTCACATTATTATTTCCGGGTTTTATCTCCGCAAGATAATTATAAATCGTAAAACGAGAAACATTTAATCTTTCCGAAATACGATCGATGGCATCCTTAACCTGGAAAATACCGTGTTTCTGTAAATAGCGAACCATTTCTATTTTATCTTCTTTTTGCATATTGCTGATATCTTTTCCAACTTTTTGCTGCGCTTTGGCAAACAAACGCTCCATCAATTCATCCAATGAATCAGAAAAAACCTCTTCTCTATCCTCTTTCAATAAATTCTCTTTATTATTCAAATTATTTTTCACATTACAAAAATCATCAATTTCCCTGGTAACACTCATAAGTGGTTCCAGATTAAAATTGATACATAAAAATCCAACAATTTTCTTATTATTATCTCGTATAAAAATGGTTGTTGATTTTAGTTTTTTACCATCCTTGCTTTCTGTTTGATAATTTGCGACATAATTAATGTCATTAAACAGATCAGAGGTTAAAAAATACAAACCAAGGTCAGTCATCGGCGCACCCGCTTTACGTCCGGTAATATGACCATTTTCAATAAGCACTACGGAATGCTCCAAATCACTTATGTCATGTAACAATACTTCACAATTTTTACCAAAGGCTTTAGCAATGCCTTTAACAACCGGAATTATATTTTTTAACATAGGGTTTATTTTTTTGTCAGTCATTTTGTAGTTATTCCAAATAAATATATTTATCTTACTTATACCACAAAATAGTGTAATTTACAAAAAATTTATTAAAATATTTTTATATTTTTACAATAATATTTTAATTTTCATTATGTTGTTAAGTTTGGAGTAAAATGAGGACAATAAACAGTAAAGATTGGATTAGAAAAACCGTAAAGAAATTGAAGTTATAGCTCTTTCTGGCAATATCATGATTTATTTAATACTTCTCTCATTGAGAATAATCCCTTTTGATGATTTAAAATAAAACAAATTGCTTTGACTGTTCCCTGGGCAAACGCTTCTCTACTATAAGCTTTATGAGTAAGCTCCAGTCTTTCGCCGGAGGAATTAAAGATAATGGTATGTTCTCCGTTAATATTGCCAGCCCTGATAGCATGAATACCTATCTCGCCTTTTTTTCTCTGGCCAACATTTCCGGAACGGCCATAGACTGCCATTTTCTCTAAATCAATATTTTTCTCCCGGGCAATAATCTCAGCAATTTTCAGAGCAGTGCCGCTGGGAGCATCTTTTTTATAGCGATGATGGGTTTCAATAATTTCAATATCATATTGATCATCCAATATACCAGAGACTTTTCTAACTAATTCGAATAGTATATTCACACCTAAGGCCATGTTGGGTGAAAGCACAATGGGAATGATTTTGGATTTATTTTCAATTTGTTTCAGCTGGGTTTTAGAGAAGCCGGTTGTACCAATAACCATTGACTTTTTATGTTTTGAACAAATTGTTAAGTGTTCCATTGTTGCCTCAGGATTAGTAAAGTCTACCACGACATCACATTGGTCAATAATGCTTTCCAAATCTCTTTCTACTTTAATATTTGTTTCCCCAATGCCAGTAACACTTCCCCAATCTCTACCTAAAGCAGGATGTTTATGGAATTCGACAATTCCAACAAGTTGAAGTGTATCATTCTGATAAACCTGCTGAGCAACCAATGATGCCATTTTTCCGCATCCACCACAAACAATTACCCTGTTCATATTTTAAACCTCCAATAATCCAAATCTTTCTAAATCATTTTTTAATTGCATTAAATGATTGTCTTCCATATCGACCATCGGTAAACGCAAATTCCCTGCCGGTAAGCCCATTAAGCGGGCAGCTGTTTTAACCGGAATTGGATTGGTTTCGTAAAACATGGCTCGGCTTAAAGGATAAATCACTTTCATAAAAATATCTTGAGCCTCTTGATAATTACCTCTTTGGAATTCCTTAACCATCAAAGAAACTTTATCCGGAATAATATTTGCTACTACTGAGATAACCCCTTTCCCTCCAATGGATAGAACAGGGAGAAGAATCTTATCATCCCCGGACAGCAGGGTGAGTTGATTTCCACATAAATACATAATTTCGGTCATCTGCTCCAAATTGCCGCTTGCTTCCTTTACTGCCACAATATTTTTCAATTGAGCTAACTCTGCTAGTGTAGAAGGCAATAGATTGACGCCTGAGCGGGATGGAACATTATATACAACCGCTGGAATATCAACTTTATCAACAATGGTCTTAAAATGCATATAGAGACCTTTTTGGGTGGGTTTATTATAATAAGGCATCACTAACAACACACCTTGCACCCCCATATCTTTGGCACTGGAGGTCAGGTTAATAGCTTCTTCAGTAGAATTGGACCCGGTCCCTGCTACCACTGGAACCCTCCCGGCAACTGCTTTCACTGTCAATTCTATTACTTTTTTATGCTCTTCGTGGCTTAGAGTTGGTGATTCTCCTGTGGTACCACAAGGAACAATACCGTCAGTGCCATTTTTAACATGAAACTCGACCAATTCCTTTATTCCCTGTTCATCAATCCGATTATTTTCATCAAAGGGCGTAATTAAAGCAACGAGTGAACCATTAAACATTTTATAAAATCCTCCTTATTTAAAATTTACCTGATTTTTTTACTAATGGGTATTTAATTCATAGATTATTAACTGATAATACCCAGTTCACCAAGGGAATGACTAATTAATTGATAGACAATATCTTTGTTCTGCCAGGAAACAAATATTAATATATCAGTTTTTATGGTTGTCATCTCCAGAATATTAATGTTATTTTCTGCTAAAGGCCGAGTAATCCTCTCAATGATTCCGGGCGTTTCAATGAAGTTTCTACTGCTTACTACGATAAGAGCAATACCTTTTTTTGAGGTAACTGATTTTAACTTTTCATTTTTTAATATCGATGCATGTACTAAATCATAGGCTTTCTGGCAATATTTTTCGGATACATAAATACCAATATACTGAAGCCCCATCGCTATATTCTGTACACTAATATTTTGCTTTGCTAAAGGTGCAATAATTTCTTTTAAAAGTCCGGGAGTTTCAAAAATCTGGTCACCCAGGATGGTTAATAAACAAAGTTTTCCCTGAAAGACATTGATTTTACTGGAAAAACTACCTTCTATTTCCGTTCCCGGAGAATCCAGATCTCCATTTTGAAAGTGTATGATTTTAGCTTTTATCTGGTTTTCCTTATATTGCAATGCTCTGGGATGTAAAACCTTTGCACCTCCCTCGGCTAAAATACCCATCTCTTCCACACTGATCCTGGGAAGAGTTTCTACTTTTTGAATGAGTCTAGGATCAGCAGAAGACACACCAACAGCATCTGTAACAATGATCACTTCATCAGCATGAATAAAATTTGACAGGGCAAAGGCTGTAATATCACTTCCCCCTCTTCCCAGAGAAGTAATATTTCCCTCTTTTTCACTACGACCCAAAAAACCACAAACAACCGGGATCATGCCTTTTTTCAACAATGGTTCTATATATTGATTACATCGTGCCTTGCTATGTTCAGAAAGAATACCTGCTTCCAGGTAATCTGAATCAGTAATGATGGGAAAATCTTCCTTTGCAGGATCAAACACAACTACTTTTATGCCATTTGCTTTTAGAGAAAAAGCAAATAATTGAGCGCTCATTCTTTCACCAAAAGATATAAAATCAGCATAATCTCTTTTCTCAAAACTGGATTTTGTTGAATCAGAAAGCAAAGAGATGAGATGATTAGTAGTATCACCCATTGCTGATACTACCACTAAAATTTCATTACCTTCATTAGCTTTCTTAACAATCGATTGGACTGCTTTATTAATTCTTTCCGGATTTTGAATACTTGTTCCACCAAATTTAACAACAACTCTTATTGTAATCACCTCTAATCAGAAGACTATTTAACTAAAAGACTGATTCATAACCAATTTCCTATTTTCTATAAAATATTTCAGCCATCCTTAATCTGTTCATTGCCTCTTTAATCCTGGGTACATCAACGGTTAAGGCGATTCTGACATAACCTTCACCATATTGACCATACCCGATTCCGGGTGTCATGATAATACCGGTTTTTTCTAAAACATGATTCGAAAAATCAATAGCGTTCATGCCTTTTGGTGTGGGAATCCACACATAAAAAGTTGCCTTGGGCGGACTGATATGCCAACCTAATTGATTCAAACCACTTACCACCGCATCTCTTCTCCGGGTATACATATCAATAAGCCGGGGAATATGATCCTGCGGACCGGTTAGAGCAGTAATCCCTGCTTCCTGAATAGCCTTAAAAATGCCTGAATCAACATTTGTCTTAATGATTGAAAGGGCCGCTACCGCTTCTCGATTTCCAACAGCAAATCCGATTCGCCAACCGGTCATGTTATAGGTTTTTGACAATGAATGAAATTCTAAACATACATCTCTGGCTCCTTCTACCTCTAAAAAGCTGGGTGCCTGGTAACCATCATAGGCTAATTCCGAATAGGCAAAATCATGACAGATTAAAAGGTCATATTCTTTGGCAAAATCAACAACTTCTTTAAAATATTCTTTGCTGGCAATAGCACCGGTAGGGTTATTAGGATAGTTCAGAAAGATTAATTTTGCTTTTTTGGCTGCTTTTTCATCTATTTTGTCTAAATCAGGAAGGTAGCCATTCTCTTCCAGTAAAGGCATAAAATAAGGTTCTCCATTGGCGAACAATGTTCCGGTTTTATAGACAGGATAAGCCGGGTCGGGGATAAGACTTATATCACCGGGATCAATAAAAGCGAGAAATACATGGGCAATCCCCTCTTTTGACCCTATTAAAGATATGACTTCTTCCTGAGGATTGAGTTTGACACCAAATCTTTTCAGATACCAGTTCGCAACGGTTGTTCTAAACTCTTTGGTACCTTCATAAGGTGGATAATCATGCGTTTTTGGATCCCTGGCACTTTTCGCTAACTGGTCAATAATATGGGACGGGGTTGGCTGGTCAGGATCTCCAATACCTAAATTTATAATATCAACCCCCTTTTCTATTGCTGCTTCTTTTTTCTTATCAATTTCTGCAAACAAATAAGGTGGTACATTTTTAATTCTTTTAGCAATTCTCATGGTATGGTATTATTTCTCCTTTTTCTTATGGTAGATATTCAAAGTCATCTATTTTTTACAATTTATATTATCCGAAGCTTAATTAATGTGAACTAAACCCCGAAAAACACTTTCAGCAGGACCAGTCATGTAAACATGTTCATCATCTGCCCATTGAATTCCTAAATCTCCGCCTCTTAAATGAACAATAGTATCCGGCTGAATTCTTTTATTGAGGATACCAGCAACAATTGCTGCACTGGCTCCTGTTCCACAGGCCATTGTTTCACCAACACCCCTCTCCCATACTCTAAAATTCATTTCATGTTCATTGATCATTTGGACAAATTCGACATTGGTTTTTTCAGGAAAAAGATGATGTCTTTCAATTATTGGACCAATTTCGTGTACCGGGAAATATTCTAGATCTTCTACAAAAATTACACAATGGGGGTTCCCCATAGAAACACAGGTTATCCGAAAATGCTGACCATTTTCCAGTGAAATAGTTTCATTGATTACCTGCCTATCAGGATTCCCAATCATAGGAATTTCCTTTTTCATTAAATGTGGTTTACCCATATCCACTTTAACACCCTGAATTGTATTACCATTTTCCTGATCAAAGATAAGTTCGGGAATAATCTCACCAGCCAGAGTCTCTACCGAAAATTTTGTTTTTTTGATCAAACTATTCTCATAGGCATATTTGGCAAAACAGCGAATACCGTTTCCACACATCTGTGCTTCGCTTCCGTCAAAATTAAATATTCTCATTCTTAAATCATATTTATCGGAAGGAAGTATTAAAATTAAACCGTCTGCCCCGATTCCAAAATGGCGGTGGCAAAGCTTTTTTGCTACTTCACTAAAATTAACTTGATCAGGAAGTTGTCTGGAATAAAAATCCATTATAATAAAATCATTTCCAATTCCGTGCATCTTAATAAAATCAACTTCCATAATTGCCTCCTTTCAATTATTGCTTCTGAGTTTCATTTCGTTTTCTATAATTCAGTGTAGATCTAACCATTCCGGAAAAACATGATTTTGGTTAAGATCCTGATATGTTTCACCTTTTACGATTAGACCATGTTTCCCCTGATTAACAAGAACTACCGGTGGACGAGGGATTCCATTGTAGTTACTGGCCATGGCATAATGATAAGCACCGGTAGAGAAGAAGACGATTAAATCACCACTGTCCGCCTCTGGTAATTGAATATTTTGAATTAGAATATCCCCTGATTCGCAGTATTTACCTGCAACCGTCACAGTCTCTATGGGTTTCTGATTAAACTTATTGACAATTAATGCCTCATATTGGGCACCATAAAGACTGGGACGGGGATTATCGGCCATACCGCCATCAACAATGAGATATTTTTTTAAACCATTTATCTCTTTGATTGCTCCGATACGATAAAGAGTAATACCCGCTTCAGCAACAATTGATCTTCCCGGTTCAACCAGAATCTGTGGTACAGCCAGATTGTTTTCCCGACATACTTCTTTCACTTTCTCTACCAACTGGTGAATATAATGATTAATGGAAGGAGGTGAATCATCATGAGTATATTTTACCCCTAATCC
>Ga0068714_10004611_pt1 | contig 15266 bp, 13 predicted proteins | sample MTBNYHSulfiMetaG_FD_62988 | JGI IMG/M metagenome (GOLD analysis project Ga0068714, IMG submission 62988) | Enrichment culture microbial communities from rom New York Harbor, USA that are MTBE-degrading - MTBE-NYH (New York Harbor Sulfidogenic)... | ecosystem: Environmental > Aquatic > Marine >...
GGTGGAGCCGGGCGGGTCCCAGGCGCGGTACACGGACTTGAAATTGTCGGGGATCGCGTTCAGCACACCGACCCGCATGTGCAGGGGCGTACGGCCCTTGAACGTCTTGTCCAGGTTGAATCCCAGGGCCACGTACGGGCACTCCAGGTGGTAGGGGATGAGCGTCTTGGCGTTAAACCCGATAGCGGGGTCCTGGGAGGCCGCATGCAGCGTGGGGTTGGAGTAAACGTATCCCACAGTAATGGCGTGCTTTTCCAGTTGGGCCAGGCCCGCCGGGTTGTAGTAGATGGCAAAAAGGTCGTCCGCCACGGCCGTGTAGGCCGATCCCATGCCCTGGGCCCGGGCGCCGATGCCCAGGGTGTCCACGAATGTCGCCTCCGAAGCGGCGGGGAGACCGAGCGCCAGAGCGAGAAAGAGGAACCCGATCTGGCCGTGTGTTCGGATGGCCTTTGTACCGATCATATGCTGCCCCCTGTGGTATCGATCAAGGAGTCGGTCCGCTGCCTGTCTTCTCCCCAAGAACGGTCCCTTGGGGAGTCCGTCGCCCCGAGATGCACGCGGGAAATGAAAACGATGTTCAAGGTCTTGTGGACGAAATGCGGAAGGGGGATCGATATTTTCCTGTTGGTTATCACAACCATGGAAGACAAAGCAAGAAGGAATCGATTCGCGGTGCCTCCGTTGCGCCATGGAGTCCCTGCGTGCGGACAACGCGGGGGAGATTGAGGCGGCAGGGGAATCCTGTTACTGTGAAAAACATGAAGACAGAGGATGCAGGGGTTGCGGGGGCCGAGGACCGGGCCGGGATTTCTTCCCGGATGGTGGCGGCTCTGGAGCGGCGGGGCTACGTCAGGGAACAGATGGCGTTTCAGGAGGTGTTTCGGCTGGATACCGACGGAGGGGCCACCCAGATCCCGATCGAAATTCTGGTGTCCGTGGAAGGCCGCCCGGCCCTCCTGATCAAGTGCATCGATGGCCCGATCTCCGCTCGGGAGGATGCGGCCGTGGCGCTTGCGCGGTTGTTTCCAGGCGGACCGGTGCCCTTTGCCGTCGTGGCCAATGAAACAGAGACCGTGGTCATCGAAACCGTGTCCAGGAAGACGTATGGCGTGGGATCGGCGTCCATTCCGACGCCCGGGACCCTTCGGGTGCGGTTCCGGAGCGGCCCGTCTGGTGCACCGGACCCCGTCAGACGTGAACGGGAGAAGAGGATCCTGGCCGTCTACGTTCACCTGCGTTGCCCGGTGCCCAGAGGGCCTTACTGAGATGCTGGGGGCGCGATGAACATCCTCCTGCTGGAATACAACCCGTTCCAACCCGTGCAGGCGCCCATCTCGCTGGGGTATTTGGCTGCCACGGCAAAGCGGGACGGGCACCAGGTCGAAGTGCTGGCCCTGGGCAGCGATTCGGGAATGTCCTTACACGAGTTTTCCGGCCGCATCCGGCGTTTTTGTCCGGACATGGCGGGCTTTTCCACGTATCAGCGAAACATCTTTCTGGTGCACGGGTGGGCGAAGTTTTTGAAACAGTTGCACCCGGAGTGCATCACCGTGATCGGGGGGCCCCAGGCGGTGTTTCTGCCCACCCGGGCTCTCAGCGACCTGCCGTTTTTCGACATGATCTGCCGCGCGGAGGGAGAACGCGCACTGCTGGAACTGCTTCGACGGACCTCCACCGGGCGCGGGGTATCGGAGCCGGTCTCTGGTTGGAGCGGCAGGGGGCGAGCATCGTTCTGGGACGGTCCGGCGTTGGAGCCGGCCACGGACCTGGACGACTATCCCTCGCCGTACCTGGACGGCACGCTGGCCGTGGCGGGCATGGGCGAGGCCATCCTCCTGGCGTCCCGAGGGTGCCCGTACCGGTGTTCCTTTTGCTATACGCCCGCTGCATTTGGAAAGAGGATCCGGGTCCATTCCGTGGACCGGGTACTGGAGGAGATGAAGTGGATCGCCCGAAACGGCGTTCACCGGTTCTGGTTTGCGGACCCGAGTTTCACCTTTGATGCCGCACGGGTCCAGGGACTTCTGGACAGGATCCTCTCTTTGGACCTTCAGGCCGAGATCTGGCTGGAGACCCGCGCCGATCTTGTGGACGCGCACCTGCTGGGAATGATGAAGCGGGCCGGGGTGCATACCGTCGCTTATGGTCTGGAGTCCGCTTCGGAGGAGGTGCTCAGGAGGATCCGCAAGCCGTTGGACCTGCGCCAGGTGGAGCAGGCCGTGAGGCTCACCCGGGAGGCCGGGATCCACGTGGAGCTTTTCTCACAGTACGGGCTTCCGGGCGAGCGGTACGAAGACGCGGTGAAGACCCTCCGCTTCGTGCGGGAGAACGGGGTGGAGGTTCGGGGCAACACCAACCCGCAGCAGATGCAGATCTACTTCGGTAGCGAGATCCAGCGCTGCCCGCACGAGTACGGGATCCTTCCCTTCGACGAACCCCTGCCCGCATACCTGTCCGTGGGGGCTCGTTTCGAGACCCGCTGGATGAAGGCGCAGGAGATCCAGGAGATCGGCCGCCTGTGGAAACAGGCGTCTCTGGACGGGGGGAAGCACATCGTTTCCTAGCGCGTCGAAGCGAGGCTCCCTGATGGAATACGAGAACGGCAGGTCTTTCTCCACCGTGAGTCTCGAGGAGGGAAAGGTGCCGACTACAGCCGTGACGACACTGTTCTGCCTGCAGCGGGCGGCTCGGGGTGTGCCCCAGGACCTGCGGGGGCGCGACGTCCGTATGTGTCGCGCCTTTCGGGAATCGCTTCCGTATCTGAATCTGGTTTCCACCTGTTACCTGGTGGGATCGCGGGACGGAGACGCGGCACGGTTCTTCCTAGACTGCGTGGAGGAAGCGGGCGACTTTCTGGCTCAACACGGGTTCCTGCAGGTTTCGATGCGGCCGGTCCACGCGTTTTCGCACCCGGAGACGGAAACCTGGATGGCGTTGTACGAACGCTTCCTGCTCTGCCTGAAACCGTTTCAGCAAGAGGGATACCGGGAGCAGATCGTGGCCCGCTTTCGGATCTTCCCGGTCCTGTTCTTCCCCCATGCTGACGCGGTGGAATCCTGCCGGCCGTTCCTGCGGTACCTGAAGGGAAACTTCTTCCTCCCGTCGCTTCTTCTTCCCATGACCGAAGCCCGGGCGGCTGCGAAAGGGCTGTGTTCCGGTTCCGATCCTGACTGGGAGCGGATGTACTTCACCCGGGCCGAATTCCTCGCTGCGGAACCGATCGTGGAGACCCTGCGTTCGCACGCCGTGTGCGACCGGGTGCTGGACCGGAGCGGCACGGATTTCTCCGAGGAGCGTCCGCTGTGCGGAGAGATCCGTGTGCTGGAAGATGCGGGCCTGAGGCCGGTGTGCGGGGAGACGGGAAATCGCCACGACAGGCGTTCGGGACGGGTGCCGTGCGTTCCCTGTGTTCCGAACATCCTGGGGGAAGTCGAGGAAAGCTTCCGTCAGGACGGTCGGGAAGGTTCCTGGCGCCAGGTGGCGGAACGGTTGGCCGGGGTTCTGCAGGAGAAGGGGCACAAGGCCGAGGCGGTGCCGGTGTGGGACCGTTGTTTCCGAGGGAGACCCCCGGGGGATATCCCCCTGCACCAGCGCCTTCAGAAGGCACTGTGTCGTTACGACAGCGGAGATCTGGAAGGGGCGATGACCGATCTTGCCGAGGCCTGCCGCCTGCACCCGGATTCGCCGGAAGTTCGTTTCTACATGGGCCGATGCGAGTTCGGATGGCGAGACTACATCGAGGCGGCGGACCGGTTCAGCGAGGCGCTGGAACGTGGGCTCGCCAACCCCATGAAGCAGGAGGCCGAGTACCTGCGCGGCGAATCGCACGTACACCTGGAGGAGTACGAAGAGGCGCTCCGTGCCCTGCGAAAAGCGGAGGAAGAGGGTAGGGCGGACAGCCCCCTGTACTTCTACCAGGGGCTCTGTCTGCTGGGGACCGGCGACCCCAGCGGGGCCGTGGCGCTTCTTCAGAAAGCCTGGACCGCGGGGCCGTCCCAAGGGGACCGTTTCCACGTCCTCTTCTACACCGCGCACGCCTTGAAGGAAAGCGGGTCATTTTGTGAGGCGCTGCCTTACTGCGAGCGGGCGGAGGCGTTGGACGCGAACCACCAGGAGCTTTTCAACCTGAAGGGTTTCTGCCACTTCAAGCTCGGGCAGCACGAGGCCGCGATCCGCTGCTTCCGGAGATGCATCGAGATCGATCCCCGGTCCGCCATTGATTACGCGAACATCGGAAGTAACCTGCGGGAGATGGGGGATCTGGAGGGCGCGGCCGCCGTGTACCGACAAGCGCTGGCCATGGATCCGGACATTGGGTTTGCCCGGGAGAGCCTTCAACGGATCGAGAAGACCTTGAAATCCGGATCCGCCGCCTGAACCATGAGTACGGGTTTGTCCTTTTGTTTCATCCAGACGTGCGCCAAGCTTACCATCGTCGCCTCCTGTCCAGGTCATGGGAGCCACGTCAAGGCGATCCGAAGTCGAGTGGATGAACCCGTGTCCCGTCTGGGGACAGGCCTGCGGTGGGGACGTGAATCGCTTGAAACCGCTGCTGTTGATCACGGAAGGACCGGAACCTTACCGCCTGTGTTGCGCAAGGTACGAACAACACGTCCGTACAGGAGAAGACCGATTGCGGACCAGAAGATTTGTCCCAGACGCAGGGCAAGTCCATACGTCAATCCGAGAGCGGATGAAAACCCTGCGATCTTCAAGACCAGGACGCTCGTCCCCTCCAGATAGCCGATGTTGGTCGGAATGGCGAAGCTGACGATCTCGAACCAGCAGGAGAGAAACCATACGCACGACGTGACCAGTAGAGAGGTGTATTCTGTCAGAGCCGCGAAGAAAACCCAGGTCTGGAGTATTCCGCAGGCGAGCGCCATGATGTTCCACAGCAAAGAGAGGTAGAAGTCCCCGGGACGGACAGCAAAAAAAAACTTCAAGTCCTCGTCCATTCCAGTAACGAAACTGGATGCTCTTGTGAGACGGTTCCCTCCAATCTTTCTGGCCACCAGCCACCGCACGATCCCCCCGATCTTCCCGTATTTCTGAACAAGAAAGAAAGCAAGGAGCCCTAAACCGAGCAGGACGCTGCCTGTGAGCATGGAAACCCAGGCCCACCGCGGAGGATGGATCACCAAGAGGATGAGTACAGTACCCAAAAGGGCAAAAAGGAGTTGCGCAAGCGTATGGGAAAGCTTTCCGATCATGACACTCGTTGCCGCCTCGGGGCCGCGATGTGCCATGGACAAGAGCGTACCCATGGTCAGATCTCCCCCGATGGTGGCTGTCGGTGTTAGCTGGGTTATGGAAAACCCCGCCATCCGAATCGAAAACACATGGAAGAAAGGCAGGGATCGGTAGGGGGCGGAAAGGCAGTACCGCCAACCGATGGCGTGGAAGAATTTCCCCGCGCCGTTCAATAGAATCATGACGAGAAGTCCCCATCCGAGACTATCAAACGTCCCCCACAACGTCGCAGGACCGATCTTCAGGACCAGGAACAGCAGAAAGACCAATCCGATAACCAGAATAACGGTGTGAAACGATTTCATACGTTCGGAAGGGATTGCTTACTGTTTGCGGTGAATGTCGTAACTGGACACGTTGCGGACACAACCAAGGGTGCACCCGAGCACACAGGGCTTTGGGGTGTAAAAATTCTGTTTCAGGAGTTCTGGATTGATCTCATCGACGGGGCACTGCCAAAGATTGCGGGCCTGTGCGCAATAGCGCACAATTGAAAATTCATCAACGTATAGGTATCTGCTTCCGGCGCGGCATTTCCAGGATTTCTGATCGTTCAGGCCTGCCCGGATGACCGATTTGCTGTACATTCGAGGTCTTCTAGCCGCCTTGGCCATTCGGGAGATCTCCATCTTCCCGATCTGCCTTGGATTAAGGAAATGGCCGTTTTCGTCGTGCATCCACTGCACCGTCGCCTCCAGCCCCAGGTCACTGACAAAGTCAAGAACTTCCAGGGTTTCTTCCAGTGGACAACTTCCCAGGACCGCGTTGATGTGAACGTCGAAGGTGGCGTGTGCGGCCAGCAGTTCAATCCTCTCGGCCGTATTCCGAAGCACCTTCTGTGTGGTCTGTGTCGGCTTTACCCCATCCAGGCTTATCTGAAGGCGGTCTAGTCCGGCTTCGTTAAGGGATTCTATCAGTTCTCGGGTCAGGAAGAACCCGTTGGTGATGAGAGACACGTGGGGGATGGAATCGGATGCGAAGCGAATGATCTCCGGAAGGTGAGGGTGAAGCGTCGGTTCACCCCCGGTCATTGCGACGGCGTATGCGTGCAGTTCTTCGAGCTTCCTGAGGCTCTGGAGAATCCTCTCCTTGGGGACAGGCGGAGAGATCTTGTCGTATTCGGTGCAGTAACCGCACTCGAGATTGCATCTTCGTGTGACGATCAGATGGACAAGAAAGGGGGAGTAAGGATACCGTATGAAGCTGTTGATGAACGTCGCCGCATAGTGGGTCAACGGCTTCCGAGTTCGACTAGCCAAAGGATCGCTCCTGTGATAACCCATGCTCTCCCGTCAACGTCCCGATACAAATCTTATTTATTCTATTCTCCAGCCTCACGCAGATCAACCCCCACAACCCTACGGTAGCGTATCCAAAGGGACGAATCTGTGTTGTGATGGATTTCACCTGAAGAGGAGGCACACGCAGTCGCCCCCCTACGGTGCAGTTCGGGATGGATAGACGGATTGAAACCGAGCACGATCGGATATGCTCTCATACAGGGTCATAGGTGTGCAGACGCAAAGACCACTTCGCAACCCCCTTGAGTGGCATCCACGGTGCCCGTTCCAGAGCAGACAGCGAAACGAAGAGTGAAACGTGGTCATGGAACTGAAGTGTGCGAGGATCTGAGGACCGGGGTCGCACTCTGTGTAAGCAGGTAGGCTTCCATGTCGCGGATCAGTTCACGGGAGAAGGTCTGCATGCACGTGCTTAAGGAGGCAACAATCGACGCCGTGTTTCCGTCTTCGCAGGGGGCCGTGATCTCGTAGCGTTTCTGAAAGATCCGGTCGGCCGCCGGGGTCTTGTCGCCCGGCGAATAGGGGAAGAAGAGGATGTTCACGGTGAGTGCCGCCTGCCAGCCGCCGAGCCTGCGGATGGCCTGGATGGCCTCCACGGTGCCCGAGATCTCGTAGTCTGGCCGCAGGAACCCGGGGCCGTTCAACAGGGCATCGAACAGGCCGCTGTCGCTCAGGTCGCGGTAGAGGAAGTCGGTCATCATGGAGGACGGACTGGCCGCCCAACGCTTGTAGTAGGAGAACTCCGTGGAGTACATCGGTCCGCGCGTCACCATGCGGTCGGTTCCAAACAGCGATGCCGACGTGAGTCGGCGGAGCAGGACGACCCCGACCAGCGGATCGGCGCGGACCGGTTCCGGGGGAGCATACTCGAGCGTGTAGAAATCGATGCTTTTCTTGGACGTCGTGAAGTCCGGGAGCTTGATGCAACCGGATGTCGCCGGCAGGAGAACGAGGAGAAGCCCCCCTGCAAGGCGGGGCATCAGTGCCCGGGACATGGTGCCTCCTTTTTCGATCTGTGAGACCTTGTCGCTCTCAAACGGCTCCTGCGAAAGCCCTTACCGTTCCGGTTCCGCCGGTTTGGCGAACAGCGTTTGGGCCGGATTGGCCTTCAGGGACGCGGCCAGGTTGTTCAGCGACTCCGATGCCATCCGAAGGTTGTCCATGATCTGAAAGATGTTCCCCTCTTGTTGGGACAAAATGAAGTGGAGGTCCTCCGCGGAGAGCGTCGCACGGTCGAAGAAGCGGTCGACCGTGTCGGTGGTGGCTGCCAGGCGGTCACCGAGTCGGAGGCGGTCCAATTGCTCCTGCAGTTGCGTGGCCGTCTGTTTGAGGGTCGAAACGGTAGCGGATGCGTCGGCCAGCAGGTTCTCCACGCCGGGCTTCTGCAGCATCCGGCGGATGTCGTCGGAGGCCGCACGCAGCGAGGTGGAAATCTCCCGGATGTTGCGGATCGTGTCGGACCAGTTCTCCTTGGCCAGAACCCCCCGCAGGTCGTCCAGGGAGTCCTTCAGGCGGTCGCCGATCCCTTTGAGATCCAGGCTCTTGAGGTTGTCCACGACCTGCTCGATGCTGGAAAGCATGGCCTGGAGTTCGGACGGCGTGGAGGGAATGACCGGGTAGGGCGGTTTGAAGTCCAGCGCGGGAGATCGGTCCGGTGTGCCGGGTTCCACCCGGTTGATCTCCAGGTATTTCATCCCCGTGATGCCCGCGTAGGCCATCTTGATCCGCATGTCCTCGGTGAGCTTGAGCGATGTGTCGATCTTCAGAATCACCTCCGCCAGATTGCCGTCCGGCGCGATTTGGAGTCGGTAGACCCGGCCCACCGGAATCCCGCGGAACTTGACAAGAGAGTCCCTTTCCAGGCCTTGGATCGATTCGTTGAAGAAGGTCACGTAGTTTCGAGTGTCCGAGAAGAAGTGGGTCGCACCCAGGGCAATGATTGCCCCAAAGGCCAAGGCGATCCCCACTACGACAAACAGGCCGATTTGGAACTTCCTGGCGTCCGTGGCCATGGGCTATCGTCTCCGCAGGCTGGGCTTCCGTTGAAAAAAATCTCGTACACGGGGGTCGGGGGCGTTCGCCTTTAACGCATGTGGATCGCCTTCCGCAATGATCCCCCGCGATTCCCGGTCCAGCATGATGACCCGGGTGGCCGTGTTCATGATGCTTTGCAGCTCGTGGGTGACCAGGACCATGGTGGTTCCCAGAGCGCGGTTCAGCTCCAGGATGAGGGCGTCGAGATCCGCGGAGGTCACGGGGTCCAGGCCCGCGGAAGGTTCATCGAAGAAAAGTATCTCGGGATCCATGGCCATGGCTCTGGCCAGGCCGGCGCGCTTGCGCATGCCGCCGCTGAGTTCGGAAGGCAACAGGGAGCCAGAGCCGTCCATGGACACGAGCTGAAGCTTCATGCGTACGAGCAGGTCGATCTGATCCCGTTCGAGCGAGGTGAACTCCTCCAGGGGGAGGGCTATGTTTTCGGCCACGGTCATGGAGCTGAGCAGGGCACCGGACTGGTACAGGACACCGAATCGTCGGAGGATGCGGTCCCGGGCGGAGTCCTCCGCCCCGGTGATCTCCTCCCCGCCGATGAACACGTTTCCCCCCATCGGAGGAAGGAGCCCGATCATGTGTTTCAGGAGCGTGCTCTTCCCGCACCCGCTCCCCCCGAGCACCACGAAGATTTCGCCTGGGTAGACGGAAAAGTTGAGATCCTCGAGGATCGGGGTCTCTCCGTAGCCCGCTGTGAGGTGCCGGACCTCGATCAGGGGTGTCCGGTCTTCCGGGTGCATACTTCCCCCATGGACGGACAGCGCCTGCGCCTCTTCCGTGCGTTCAGACATATTGAAAGATCACCGTGAATACCGCGTCCACGAGAATGATGAGGAAAATGCCGCTCACCACGGCGGAGGTGGCAGCCTGGCCCACGCTGTCCGCGCCTCCGCGTGTCTGGAATCCTCGCAGGCAGCCGATGCCAGAGACGATGAACGCAAACGCGAAACTCTTGCTGAGACCCGAGAAGACATCGAACAGGCCCACCGCCTTTCGGGTCTGGATGAGATAGCCCTGCAAGGTCAAATCCAGGCCCGTCACGGCCACTACCAGGCCACCCAGGATCCCCAGCAGGTCGGCGTAGCACGTGAGGATCGGCATGGCGATAAGCATGGCGAGCATCTTGGGAAGCACGAGAAACCGCACCGGGCTCAGGCCCATGGTGGTCAGCGCGTCCACCTCCTCGTTGACTTTCATGGAGCCGATCTCCGCCGCAAAAGCGGAACCGGATCGTCCGGCCAGGATGATGGCCGTGATCATGGGGCCAAACTCGCGCGTCTGGGCAATGCCCACGAGATTGGCCACGTAGATGTTCGCCCCGAACTGGCTCAACTGGATGGCGGCCTGAAAGGCCAGGACGACCCCCACGAGGAAATTGATGAGCGTGATGATCGGCAACGCGTTCACACCGTTGCGTTGGAGCGCGGTCATCAGGTCTCCCAGGCGGATTTGCCGGGGACGGCGCAGGGCACTGAGAAGGGCGAGCACGGTTTCGCCAACGAATGCCAGAATGAAATGCGCGTGGCGGAGCACATCCAGGGTGTGTTCGCCCACCCGCACGAAGAACCCAGGCGGTGAAGGTCCTGCTTGGGACGCCGGGGAAGGAGCTTCCAGAGCATCCATGTCCAGCATCTGGAGCAGGCCTTGGATCTTCGGGGCATCACCGAGGAGTTCCAAGGGAAGGTTTCTCTCCCGACAGGCCCGTGTCACCGAGGCGAGAAAGGCGATCCACGCACTGTCCACGTGATGGAGGTTCTTGAGATCGATGCGGACGCCCCGGCAAGACGCGGCGGTGAGGACTTTCTGGAAAGAGAGGAACGGAGCTTTACCGTCCTGGACGGTAAGGCTTCCAGAGAGAACGATCTCCAGCGTGCCGTCCGTGTCCACACCATGGCGCAGAGACAGCCGATCAGCTTTATCGCGTGGCAAAGTCTCAATCATGGCGACGGGTCATCGGGCCGCGTCTGGATTCTGTAAATGTAAAGTTGTGCATGAATAAAAAGCTGCAATCAATTGAAATAGCTGTTGAACAGTATCGATGGTCCTCCGGGATTATATGGGACTGGTGGCCTGATAAGGTATATTATGTAAACTTCTCTTTACCACCATGGGCAGCCGGGTCAGTCTTCGGACCCGCCCTCTTTCATCGCCGACAGGCGGTTCAAGATCCCTTCCATGCGGTTGGGAACGCACGTGACGGATGCGATCTTTGTAAACACCTCCTCTGGGAGGTTGGAGCGAAGGAACGAAACCACGTCGAAGATTTGCCACCAGCAATCGAAGATTCTAAAGCAGGGATCATCCTGCGCGGGATGCAGACAGTAACGGAGAGGCACGAAATGGCCGAGCCTCGAACAGTAGGCTTCTTTCTGGAGCACGGCCGCGACGGTCGGCTGGTCGGTGAGGATCTTCATGGGAGCGCGCCGTCAGCCACTGGGTACTAGGATAGAAAGGACCACGGTTTCTCCTGCGGCCGGCCGCACAGCACCCTGTAGGCGATGGGCGCAGAGCAGAGACGGAACATGGATGAACGGCCGCATCCGGGAACCGGCCATGAATTTTCAAAGGGAACGGACCCTCCCCCCCCGGAAATCGTTTAGCGGCTCTTCAGCAAGGCAGGTCGAGGAAACTTCTTAAACACTTCCTCGGCCTTCAGCAACTCCTCGTCGGGCAGTTCATAGTCCGTGAGCTGGTGGTTGAGATACCGTTCATAGGATCCGAGGTCGATCAATCCGTGCCCGCTCCAGTTGAAGAGGATCACCTTCTCTTTGCCCTCTTCTTTTGCTTTTCTGGCCTCATCCACCACGCATGCCAGGGCCTGGTTGGTTTCCGGTGCCGGGATGTACCCTTCGGACCGGGCGAAAAGCATGCCCGCCTGAAAACTCTCCACTTGGTAGTAGGAACGGGGCTCCAGGAGCCCTTCTGAGACCAGTTGGCTCACCTGGGGCGCCATGCCGTGATAGCGGAGGCCTCCGGCGTGGATCGGTGGAGGCACGAAGGTGTGTCCGAGGCTGTGCATAGCAATCAGCGGGGTGAAGCGGGCTGTGTCGCCGTGATCGTAAACAAAGGGGCCCCGGGTCAAGGTGGGGCAGGCTTTGGGTTCCACGGGATAGATCCGAATCTCTTTGCCGTTGAGCTTGTCCAGCACAAACGGGAAGCTCAGCCCCGCGAAGTTGCTTCCACCCCCGGCACAGCCGATGATGATGTCCGGGTACTCGCCGATCTTCTCCATCTGCTTCTTGGCTTCCAGACCGATGACGGTCTGGTGCAGTAGGACGTGGTTCAGAACGCTACCCAGGGAGTACCGCGTGTCCTCGCGCGGCACCGCCTCCTCGATGGCTTCGCTGATGGCGATCCCCAAGGAGCCCGGAGAGTCGGGGTCCTTCTCCAGGATGGCCCGTCCAGACTTGGTTTCCGTACTGGGGCTGGCGACGCAGGTGGCCCCCCACGTTTCCATCAGGGTGCGCCGGTAGGGTTTCTGCTGGAAGCTGATCTTCACCATGAAGACCTTCAGTTCGAGACCGAACAGGGCGCAGGCAAACGCCAGGGCGCTTCCCCACTGCCCGGCCCCGGTCTCCGTGACGATGCGCTTGATCCCGAATTGCTTGTTGTAGTAGGCCTGGGCTACGGCCGTGTTGGGCTTGTGACTTCCCGGAGGGCTCACCCCCTCGTTCTTGAAATAGATACGGGCCGGGGTGCCCAGCGCTCGCTCCAGCGCCGTTGCGCGCACCAGGGGACTGGGTCTCCAAATCAGGTACTTTTCCAGGATGGCCTCGGGGATGTCGATCCAACGTTGCGTGCTGGCTTCCTGCTCCACCAGATTCATGGGGAAAACGGGGGCCAGGTCCCCCGGTTGCAGGGGGGTCCCGTCCGGGCGAAGCGGCGGATTCATCTTGATGTCCGCCATGATGTTGTACCACTGGCGAGGCAGTTCATCCTCGTTGAGAAGGATCTTCTTCATCGTTGCTTCCCTCCACGAATCAGGCAATCTTGTGTTCACGCCATGCACGGTGGCCAACATCCGGCGGACCCATGACCCATGGAAACGTAGCAGAGGGGCGTGGTTGTGTCAACCTGGCCAGCGGGCCGGTTTTGGTTCCCGACAACGTCGCTTCCCCCTTGTCCCCTGCTCCGATTCGCCGGTTCCACATGCATCGCGTAAGTCCAGAGGCAGAGGGGGTCCTGTGGTTGTCGTCGCATGGGGACCCCGCGGAAACCGCTGGATGCGGTTTGATCCTTCTGCAGTCCTCGTGTTAGTTGTCAAACGGATAGAACGTGGATCCTCTCGATGATGGAGCATGCCTGAAGCCGTGTGGCTATTCGCTCAGAGTGCAGAGCTTCGTGTCCGTCCCTGGCGGAAGACCTGGGTGGTGGCGGCCGTGTTTCTGGTCCTGTGCTCGGGAGGGGTTTCCTGTGGAGTCCGGCGGGAGGCGGCCCGCCCCTCTCCGGACGAGCGGGTCCCCCTGCCCTCCCCCCGCCTGGAAATCGCACAGCTGGACCTGGCCGTGTCGCGGGCCTGCGCGTACCTGTTGGGACGTGCTCACAGGCAGGGGTACTGGCTGGGAACGTTGCACAATGACTCCTCCGTGACGGGTGTTTACATCCTGCTTGCACTCTATACCGGGCAGGTGGCCCCCGACAGGCAGGAGAAGGCCCTGCGATTTCTTCTGGAGGAACAGAGGCCGGACGGTGGATGGGAACAGGTTCCGGGAGGCGGCGGAAACCTGGACATCACCTTGATCAACACGACGGCGCTCCGAGCCACGGGAATGCCTGCGCGGCACGAGGCCGTGCAACGCGCGCAGGCTTTCATTCGGGAGCACGGCGGCACCGAGCGGGCCAACTTCTTCACGAAGATCTTTCTGGCCATGTTCGGACAGGTCTCCTGGGAGAGGATCCCCTGGGTCACCTGTCGGTGGATCCAGAGCCAGGATTTCCTCTATCGGCAAGGGTACCCACGCGTGATCCTCATCCCCTACATGGTCCTGTACGAGAATCGGCAGGTGCTGGATCTTCCCCCGTTCTTCGGTGAGGACGCCGAGGAGGAGGAAGACCCCGTGCCGGTTCCGTTGTGCGGGCAGAACCGGTTCCGTCAGCCGGCGAGCCGCCTCGGATTCGCTGAGAGGTGGAAGGACCCGGAACACCGGGAACGATGCATCCGGTGGATTCTGGAGCGACAGGAGGAGGACGGCACCTGGGCCGGCATCGTTCAGGCGACGGCCTTCAGTGCGATGGCTCTGAAGGCATCGGCCCGTGAAGAGTGGGAACCCGCGATCCATCGGGCTGTGCGGGGAGTGGAGTCCTATCAGGTGGTGAACGAACGGAGTCTCATGCAACCGTTCAGCCAGGGGCCGGTGATGGACACGGCCCACTCCCTGCGTGCCCTGCTTCACGCTGGCGTGAGCGCCGGAGAGCCCACCGTCGAGAGGGCCGTGCGCTGGATCGTGGGTCGCCAGATTCTCCAGGAGGGAGACTGGAAATACGGAAACCCCCAAGGAGAGCCCGGCGGATGGCCTTTCCAGTTCTATAACCGCTGGTACCCGGACGTGGACGACAGCGCCATGGTCCTTGGTGCACTGAGCCTTCTGGACTCTTCTTCCCTGGGTCCCGTGATGCCCGCCGTGGAGCGGGGACTTGGCTGGATCCTCTCCATGCAGAACCGGGACGGGGGGTTTCCGGTGTGGGATAAGAACAACTGGTTGATCTTCAACGTGCTTCGATCCCTGTTCGATGTGGGTGACTACAGCCACGCAGATGTGACGGCCCGGGTGCTCGTAGCGCTGGGCACCCTGAAGAACCTGGAACCGTTTTCCGGACGTGAGGAAATCGATGAAACCATTCGCGCGGCGAGGGCCTTTCTGTTCCGCGGGCAGATGGAGAACGGTTCCTGGTATGGCCGGTGGGGAGCCAACTACACCTACGGGACCGGACAGGTGCTCGAGGGACTCCTGGTTACCGGGTCCGAGCCCGAAGACCCCCCGGTTCGCAAGGCGGTGGCGTGGCTTTTTCAGGTACAGAATCCAGACGGTGGGTGGGGGGAAAGCGTGGCCAGCTACGAGACCGGTACGTTCGAACCGGGGGACAGTTCGGTTGCCCAAAGCGCTGCCGTACTGGCGGGACTCCTGCGCGCCGGGGTTTTGGAGGATCCGCGCTTCCTGAATGGAATCCGCTATCTGCTGGAAGTCCAACAGGCGGACGGATCCTGGCAGGACCGGGTCTTCTATGCGGTCAACGTACCCCGGGCCTGGTACGGGCGGTACGAGCTACTTTCCACCCAGGCCGCGCTCACCGTACTCGCCGGATACCGGGACCGCGCCACCCGCACCGGGGGGGTGCCGGGGAAGCCTTGGGGAAAGGAAGAGCCATGAGGAAGAAGAAGCGGCTAGTGGACCTGAGCATTGCCATCGAGGCGGATCTGCCATCCGATCCCCCCTTGATGATCCCGAAAATCCATCACATAGGACATGACGAGGGTGCCGAGTCCATGATGATGTTTTTCCCAGGGATTCGGAAGGAAGACCTGCCCGGGGGCAAAGGGTGGGCCGTGGAGTTCGTTGAGATGTGCACCCACTCGGGAACCCACCTGGACGCCCCGTACCACTACCACCCGGAGATGGACGGCGGAAAACGGGCATGGACCATTGATGAAGTGCCCCTGGAATG
>Ga0068714_10004613_pt1 | contig 15262 bp, 8 predicted proteins | sample MTBNYHSulfiMetaG_FD_62988 | JGI IMG/M metagenome (GOLD analysis project Ga0068714, IMG submission 62988) | Enrichment culture microbial communities from rom New York Harbor, USA that are MTBE-degrading - MTBE-NYH (New York Harbor Sulfidogenic)... | ecosystem: Environmental > Aquatic > Marine >...
CCGTGATTTACGCACTCGGTTCGTGCTGAGGTATCGAAGCACGAACGGATGGGTTGCCCTTCGATACCTCAGGGCAAACGGCTGCAGAGCGACACGATCACGCTAATCCGCGATGAGCCATTGTTCTTAAGGTGAGACATCACGCAGAAATCTGCAGGGATCCGCGCCTGGCAGGAACAGTTCGTGCGCTCACAGACTTGGGCTTCTATTTTACCCGGTAAAAAGCGGCCTTCTGCCACTCCAATATTTCGAACCTGGTGGTGTATCCGCTAACGGTTTCCCCCGTCCCGAGGAACAAAAAGCCGTTCGGTACAAGGATAGTCGCCATTGTTTCGAAGAGCTCCCGTTTCAATCCGTCCGGGAAATGAATCATTACATTGCGCAGGAAAACGACATCGAAGGCTTCGTTGTTCGTCATTGGTTGTTTCAAGTTGTATTGTTGGAACGTGACCATCCTCTTCACCCGGTCTTCAACTATCCAGTTACCGTTGCTTTTGTGAAAAAACCGATCCAGGCACTCCGGCTGTAAACCTCGATTGATCGAGAGGTTGTCATATTTTCCTTCGACCGCGAAGCAATCCCATAATTCTACAATAATTTGAACAACGACCACTTTTGAGAAGAAGATGCGATAGGCATCCTTGTTATCTACGATGAGTATTTTCAAATTGTCAGTCATGTAAACAACCACCATTGCCCCATTTTTTAGAGCTTCAGCTGCCCAACCAGATCGTGAAGTCTAGTGGCCAGCCTGGCCAATTCTTCTGCAGCGCCGTTGGTATCTGCCGCTCCTTTAGCCGTGTCTTCAACCGCTGCCTTCATGCCGACGACGTTCTCCGCCACCAGCCCCGTCCCCTGAGCCGCTTCGGACACATCCCGCGCAATCAGCCTGGCGCTCGTTGACACTTCTTCTATATTGGTTGAGAATCCGAGTTCGGCTCTTATGGCCCTTGCACATTCTTCGCCTGCAGCTCCGTTTGCCGCCTGAAGTACATTTTTGGAGACCGAGTTTACTGCCGGTGCCGCTTGGCAAACACTGCGGGATGTTTCGTTGGTGGTGGCGGTCTGCTCCTCAACCGCTGCAACAATAGTGGCCATGATCGAATTGATTTCGGTGGTCACATCAAATCGAGCTCCCCCATGGCCGCTGCGAAGTAGGGCTTGGATTATGCGAGCCAACCCTCAAAACCAATGGATTTATGGCAGGCCTTGTTCGGCGGGATTGGGCCGGTTAGAATCGTTAGATCTTATTAAGGAGAACGCACGTGAAAACATTTTGGATTGCCATCTCAGTCATCCTGCCGGTTATTTTTCTATGCTCTTCGGCGGCTTTCAGCCAGGACCTTCAGCCGATTCAACTTCCCCCTCCGCAAATGGAAGGCGGCAAGCCCCTCATGCAGGCATTGAAGGATAGGGCCACATCCCGTTCTTTCAGCTCGGAGAAGCTGCCTATCCAGACCCTGTCTAATTTACTCTGGGCCGCCTTCGGGATAAACCGGCCGGAATCGGGCAAGCGCACTGCACCATCCGCTTTAAACCGGCAGGAGATCGACATCTATATTGCACTGTCGGAAGGACTCTACCTTTACACCGCAAAGCAGCATGCACTGACCCGAATTCTTAACGAAGACATTCGTGCTCTGACCGGTTTGCAGCCGTTCGTCCAGGACGCTCCGGTCAATCTCGTCTACGTCGCCGATCTGTCCAAAACGGGCAGTGCCGGCCAACAGGGTAATCTCTATACTGCTGCAGATGCCGGCTTCATCAGTCAGAATGTTTATCTCTTCTGCGCTTCCGAGGGGCTGGCCACAGTCGTAAGAGGATCCGTAGATCGTGAAAAGCTGGCAAACGCCATGAAGCTGCGGCAGGACCAGAAGATCATCCTCGCTCAGACCGTTGGATACCCGCAGAACTGAGGAACGAAAGAAGGAGATGGTCTCAAGCGGCTGCCCGATTCAAGAAGATGCCGGATACCAGATGCCGATAGAGAATACGTTGCTTTGCGCTGAAGCACCAGTCTGTCATCCGGCATCTGGAATCGAGTATCTGTCATCCGGTACCCGGGATCGGTTACACACCGGCAGAGACTTTCGGCTCCATGTACCAGTCGGTCCATAATCGAGAAAATAAATGAAAGCGAAAAACATCCTCATCACCGGGCCGCCGGGATGCGGCAAAACGACTCTCATTGAAAGAGTAGCCGCTCAGATCGGCATTCAACCGGTTGGCCTCATTACTCGAGAGCTTCTGGAAGGGGACAATCGAGTTGGTTTTTCAATCGAAATCGGAAAGGCAATCGCGAAATGGCTGCGCAATGTGTAATTGGAAAGCGCTACGTTATGATCAACCACTATGAATAAAAGGGGAATAAGTTATGGCAGTCGGTTGGTCCCGCGATGGGGCGGTGCAGGAACAAATAGATGCTACAGTGGAATCCGCAGTCCAATTGGCTAAAAGCCGATTACCGACCGGCGAGAGCTTGACTCATTGTGACGATTGTGAGGTTGCCATCCCTGAAGGGCGTCGCAAAGCAATTCCTGGTGTTAGATACTGTGTCAGTTGCCAATCAGAGCTCGAAAAGAAGCTGCACAAAGTCGCACTCTACAATCGAAGCGGTAGCAAAGATAGTCAACTGAAGTAAATCCTTGAAAGACGGGGGGCCGAGTCTGCCGTTGGCTTTTCTGCAGAGGTCAGGTTCGAAAAGAAGCCCGGTACAACAGCCACCGAAGTGATGCAGAACTTTTTCCCTGCCATATCTACTCCAACCGACACACATCGATGGCTCATTTTTCGGATCGCAAGTCCTCAACCTTCGTCCGGAAAATAGGAACGATCCTGAGTGGAAAGCGCTCCATTTGCAGCGACTTGCCTGTAAATATTTTCGGCCTTTTCTTTTTCTCCGGTGCTCTCATGGATTTCTCCCAACAGCGCTTACCCATTCCCAAAGGTGGGCTGGTTTTTCACCAGCCCCTCAAACAGTGTGACTGCAGTGTCGATATTGCCGGCTTGATGTTCATAGTATGCCAGGGTGTCGCCATATTTTGCGCTTTGAAACGGGGGGCAAGTCTGCCCCTTACCTTTGACTGACCCAGCAACCTGAAGGTTGCTTTTGAAAGAGGCCGAAATTTTGAGAGGGGTATTTTAATTTGATTGAATTCAAACACGGAGATAATTCGAGCGCAATGAGCCCATCTCTCTGGCACGTTCATTGCTTAATAGCAGCTGTTCGAGTCCGTTTTTGGGACTCCGCAAAGCTTTCCTTATACCCGACAAACACTTCCCCACGCTGAAACACAGACTGCGGAAGTGCTGTAAAAAACGAGCACTCTTCATTGACGACGAGAATACGGTTCAACCGGAAGAAATTGCAGGGGGATCCTGATGGAAAGAATTAATCTCAAACCGCATTTCCCAACGGAATCCAGACGGGCTCCCGCAATTGGTTTGCTCAAAGTCCTTACAGCCGGCTTTTTGGCTCTGCTGATCGCTCTTGTAAGGCAGGCAGAGGCAGCCCCATCGAACCACCGGATTCTCATCATCCACTCCTATCATTCCGGCCTGAGCTGGACCGATTCCGTCATGAACGGCGTCCGAGATACATTTGCTCGCAGTGGAGTAGATGATATTCAAGTCGGCGCAGAGTATCTCGATGCCCGGCGATATACAGCCCCGGAGCAAGCACGCCGGATTCAGGAAGGCATCATCTCCAAACTGGAGGGTACCAATCCAGGCCTTGTGATCGTTTCGGATAATGCCGCTTTCGATTTCGTGCTGGCCGAGCGCAACCGACTTTTTCCCGACGCCGCGATCGTCTTCTGCGGCATCAATGGTTTCACGCCCGCCATGGTGGAGAATCATCATCGTATCACCGGCGTCACTGAAGACATCTCCGCCGTCGAGACGATTGAGCTGGCCAAACGGCTTCACCCCGGGGCCAAGGAAATCATTGTCATCGGACGCACCTCCGTGGCCGCCGACAAAGCCAATCGGGACAGCTTCACGGCCGCTTTGCACGGACAGCCTGCTCGACTCAAGGTCACCTTCTGGGACGATCTGCCGCTTTCCGAATTGAGAGCCAGACTGAAGGCTCTGGAGAACAACTCCATCGTTTTTCTCAACGGGTTGATCACGGACGAGACCGGTCGGCAGCTGATGTACGGGGAAGCCACGAAATGGGTTTCCCGACACAGCCGTGTTCCGGTTTACTCGCTTTGGGATGTTTATCTCGGATATGGGATTGTGGGTGGAAAGCTGATCAGTGCGTACCGGCAAGGCCGGTTGGCCGGAGAAATGGCCTTGCGCATCCTTAACGGCGACAGCGCCGATCGCCTTCCCGTGGTCAGCGCCCGCGAAGCAAATCAGTATATGTTCGATTTCCGGCAGCTCGAAAAGTGGGGTATCCCCTTGGCAAAGCTGCCTGAGAATGCTCTTTTCGTCAATCGGCCCGAGTCGTTTTACCACAAATACCAACGCCTCGTATGGACGATCGTCACCATCGTCTCTGTGTTGAGCGCTTCCGTGGTCCTGCTCGGTGCAGCCGTCATCCGCCGCCGAAGGGCTGAGGATGCGCTGAAAAAAGCAATCCTGGTGGTGGAAAACAGCCCGGCGATGCTGTTCCGCCGGAAAGCGGAGGAAGGCTGGCCGGTCGTGTTCGTCTCAGAGAATGTCACTCAGCTCGGCTATTTGTCCGAACAACTGCTCGACGGATCGATTCGTTTCGCCTCGATCATCCATCCGGATGATCTGGAACGGGTCGGCCGTGAAGTACATGCCCATTCTGCCAGCGGCACAGGGCACTTCCAGCAAGAATACCGCATCGTCACTAAGCATGGGTCGGTGCGCTGGGTGGACGACCGGACCGTCTTGGAACGGGACACCGAAGGTCGAATTACCCATTACCAGGGGGTCCTTGTCGATATTACCGACAGGAAACAGGCTGAGAACCTGGCCCGCGCCCGGCACCGCCTCTCCATGCGACTGGCTTCCGCCTCCTCGCTGCATGAGGCGCTTTCGTCTTGCTTCGATGTGATGCTTGACATATCGGGTATGGACTGCGGCGCCGTCTATAACGTCAATCCAAAGACCGGCGATTTTGAGCTTATTTCATCGACGGGCCTTTGCGAGAGCTTCCTGACCGAGGTTTCACAGCTTCCGGCTGATCATCCTTCAGCCCGGCTTGCTTTGGCCGGGAGCCCGGTTTACGCAACCTGCGCGACGTTGGGATCTTCATTAGACCTCCTGCAGAAGGAGGGGTTGCGAGCCATAGCTATCGTACCGGTCTGCCATCAGGGAAAGGTCATTGCTTGTTATAATATCGCATCGCACACGCTCGATGAAATCCCTGCAACGGTCCAAGAACTGCTTGAGGCCGTTGTGCCTGAAATGGAGAACGCCATCACGCGAATTCTGGCGGAACAGGCCCTGAGGGAGAAAACCGAGGAGATCCACCGTTACTTCACGAATAGTCTGGACCTACTGTGCATTGCCGACACAACGGGTCGTTTTATCCGTCTCAATCCCGAATGGGAGAGAGTCCTGGGGTTTCCACTGTCGGAGCTGGAGGGTAAACTGTTCGTGGATTTCGTGCATCCCGACGATCTGGAATCCACGCTCGAAGCGGCCGAAAGAATGAGATCCAAACAAGATGTGCCCAGATTTGTCAATCGTTTTCGACACAAGGATGGGACATACCGTTGGCTCGAATGGAATTCCTACCCTTCCGGAAATCTGATCGATTCCGTGGCGCGCGACATCACCGAGCGCAAGCAAGCGGAGGAAGATCTCCAGAAGCTTAGCAGACTGCAGTCCGTGATTCTCGACAACAGTCCGGTGGGAATTGCCTTTACGCACAACCGAATTATTGGGTGGGTCAACCGGAGAGTACTCGAGATGTTCGGCATCTCCATCGAACAGTGCCACGGAGCTTCCTCACGCATCCTCTATGCGGACGACGAAACCTATGAGCAGCTGGGCTCCGAGCTCTATCCGCTTCTCGCTCAGGGCAAAAACGCCAGTTTTGAAGTGGAGACACGCAGGGGCGATGGCTCATTATTCTGGTGCCGTTTTGAAGGAAAGGCTCTGGATGCCTCCAACCTCGGGGAAGGCGTCATTTGGACCGTGGAGGACATCACCGAACGGAAGCGGGAAAGGGAATCCCTGCTGAAGACCCAGTTCGCCATGGACAAAGCCCGGGACAGCATCCTCTGGGTTGATGATGAGGGCCGTATTGTTTACGCAAACGACTCCGCCTGTACCTCCATGGCCTATAGCCGTGATGAACTGCTGACCCTGACCGTCTTTGACATCGATCAGGGCTTTCCCCGCAGCCAATGGGAGCAGCATAAGAAAGATATGCAACAGCATGGAACCATGTTGTTCGAGGGGTGCCACATTGCCAAAGACGGACGTATTTTTCCGGTGGAAGTGAGCAGCAGCTATTTCGAGTTTGCCGGTCGTTGGCTCGCTTGCGCTTTCGATCGCGACATCACCGAGCGCAAGCAGGCACAGGAGGCCCTGCAGAAGATCAGCAGGATGCAGTCGGTGATTCTTGAAAACAGCCCGGTCGGGATCTCGTTTGTGAAGAACCGTGTATTCGAGTGGGTGAACTCGAGAATGCTCGAGGTTTATGGCATTCCCGGGGAACATATCCAAGGAGCTTCCACGCGCATCGTCTTTCCAAGCGATGAAGCGTATCAGAAGCTGGGTGAGGAGTCCTATCCATTGCTGACCCGGGGAAAGAAAGCCTCTTTTGAATTGGAGATGCGCAGGGGGGATGGCTCGCTGTTCTGGTGCCAGTTGGAAGGGAAGGCTTTGGATCCGTCCAACCTCGGTGAGGGCGTCATTTGGACGGTGCAGGACATCACCGAGCGCAAGCGGGCAGAGGAAGCATTGCAGGAAAGCGAGCAGAGGTTCCGCGCGGTGGTGGAAAACGCACCGGCTATCATCTCCATCACGGACGAAAATGGCATCATCCGACTCTCGGAGGGGCTGGCACTGGGCAGGCTCGGACGAGCTCCCGGTCAGACGGTCGGGAAGTCGGCGTTCGAGCTTTACAAGGATGCTCCCGGCGTCATGGAGGGGCTTGGACTTGCGCTTGAAGGCAAGACCCATCGCTCAAGCGATGTGTTTGGCGAGGTGGTTTTGGAGACAGTTTATTCACCCTATTTTGCGCCTGACGGTAGGAAGAGCGGTGTCATCAGCATCGCCCTCGACACTACCGAACGGGTGCGCGCCGAAGCCGCCGCCAGAGAGAACGAGGAGAAGTTGGCGGTGGCTCTGGAGGGGGCAGACCTTGGCAGCTGGAACTGGGACGTGCAAAGCGGTGAGATCAGCTTCGATGAGCGCTGGGCCGGAATGCTGGGGTATCGAATAGACGAGATTGAGCCGCATGTGAAAAGCTGGGAGGCACTCGTCCATCCCGACGATTTGCCTCGGGCGCTGGAGACCCTGAACGACCATCTGGAAGGCAGGACTCCGTTTTATGAAACGGAGCACAGGCTGCGGCATAAATCCGGCGTCTGGGTCTGGGTGCTGGACAGGGGCAGGGTCGTCGACCGTGATGCTGATGGCCGGCCTATCCGGGCTGCCGGTACGCACCTGAACATCAGCGAGCGCAAGCGCGCCGAGGAGGCACTCGAAAAACGTCTCGTGGCATTGACCCGGCCGCTGGATTCCGCCGAAGACATAGTCCTGGAAGACTTGTTCGATCTGGCCGACCTTCAGCGCCTGCAGGATTTGTTTGCCGATGCCTTTGGCGTCGCTGCCCTGATGACAACTCCGGATGGCAAACTCATCTTGCATCCCAGCAACTTCTCCGAGCTCTGTCTCAACATTATCCGCAAGACCCCGAAGGGGTTGGAAAACTGCAATTACTCCGATGCAATGATCGGGCGGCACAATCCCTCAGGGCCCAATATTCAGCCATGCCTGAGCGTCGGTTTGTGCAACGCGGGCGCCAGCATCACGGTAGGCGGTCGTCACATCGCCAACTGGCTGATCGGTCAGGTGCGCAATGAAGCCCAAAAAGAAGAAGAGATTATGAAATATGCCCGGGAAATCGGCGTAGACGAAGAGACGTTTCGAGCCGCTTATCGCAAGGTGCCCGTTATGTCACAAGCACAGTTTGACAAAACAGCCCGGATCCTTTTCGAGATGGCCAGTCAGATTTCCAGGACAGCTTATCAGAACGTTCAGCAGGCGCGCTTCATCACTGAGCGTAAACAGGCAGAGGAGGCACTTCGCAAGTACGAGCGCATCGTTTCCACTTCCCTCGATCTGATGGCCCTGATCAATCGCCATTACATTTATGAGGCCGTAAACGAGAGCATGCTGAAGGCACTCGACAAGCCGCGCAGGGAGGTAGTGGGCCGCATGGTACCTGAATGCATCGGAGAGAAGGTTTTCAGGGAAAAAGTCCAGCCCCGGATGGATCAGGCTCTTTCCGGTCAAGTCGTCCATTTTCAAGAGACGCTCGACTTTGCGGGGATCGGCCGAAGAATCCTGGACATCAGGTACATACCCTTCTTTGACGAGACGGGGGAAGTAGGGGGAGTCGTTATGAATGCCCGGGATATTACCGACCGGCGAAAACTTGAAGAACAATTGCTGCATGCTCAAAAAATCGAGTCCATTGGCACCCTGGCCGGCGGCGTAGCTCATGAGATCAACAACCCGATCAACGGCATCATGAACTATGCTCAGCTGATACTTGACGGGACCGAAGAGGAGAGCCCCGCCATGATATACGCAAAAGAGATCGTCCACGAGACTGAGCGGATCGCCAAGATCGTGCGAAACCTGCTCACTTTTGCCAGGGACGAACGGCAATCCCACAGCACGGCTTTGCTTTCGGATATAGTCTCCTCGGTGCTTTCCCTGATTCAAACAGTGATGCGCCGCGACCAGATCGTCCTCCAGTTGGAGATTCCCGACGATCTACCCGAGATCAAATGCCGCAGCCAGCAGATTCAGCAGGTTTTGATGAACCTCATGACCAATGCTCGAGACGCCCTCAACGAGCGATTCTCCGGATACAGCGATAAAAAAAGACTCGCGCTCCGTGCAGAGTTGATCGAAAAACAGGGCCGCCGCTTCATTCGGACCACTGTAGAAGACGCGGGGAAAGGCATACCTTTGGAGATCCTGGACCGTATCTTCGATCCCTTTTTCACCACCAAGCCCAAGGAGATCGGGACCGGTTTGGGGCTTTCCATCAGCTACGGCATCGTCAAGGACCATGGCGGAGATCTGAGCGTGGAGAGCGAACCGGGCAGGTATACCCGGTTCCACATGGATCTGCCCGTGGACAACGCCTAGACTCTCTCAGCAAAATCAACCGAATACGAATGGGAAATTGCAGCCGTCGAAAGTCAGAGCCTTTAATCAGTGTCCATCTGAGGTAGGTGGATGGGGGCGTGTAATAGATTTCACCCGGATTGATCAAAATAAAATAGGCGGATTGTCCCCCGTATCACCAGGCTGCGGGAAAATTTCGATGTCTCAGGTATTCAATGACTTGACAGACCCCGGGCATCTGGCCTAGGCATAAAAATACGCCCCGCATCCGCGGAATAAACCCGGATGCCCGGTTTTTTGCATGCAATGGGGATTCGCCGGACCGTGGCATGTTTTGACTTGGTTTAGGAGACCAGCATCATGGAGCCGCAACATGGATAGGAAATCAAAATCCAGACAATCAGCAGCAGACATCGGCAGCCGTTCGGACATCAGTATTGAAGGCCTGACCCGCACTTTTCGCGAGCACGTCTTTTACACTCAGGGGCAATTTCCGGAAGGCGCCACTTTAAACGACCTTTACATGGCTCTTGCCTATACGGTAAGGGATCAGCTTTTGCACCGCTGGATCATGAGCATCGAGCAGCTGGGCAGAGAAGACCTGAAAATCGTCAGTTATCTCTCCGCTGAATTCCTCCTCGGCCCCCATTTGGAAAGCAACCTCATCAATCTGGGCATCCACGAGGAAGTTTGCAGGGCTGCGGAAGAAACGGGTCTTGATATTCAGGCCATCTTCGACCAGGAGGAGGAGCCCGGCCTCGGCAACGGTGGACTGGGCAGGCTGGCAGCTTGCTACCTGGACTCACTTGCAACCCTCGATGTGCCCGCTGTCGGATACGGCATCCGCTATGAGTTCGGTATCTTCGATCAGGAGATTCGAGACGGCTGGCAAGTGGAGAAAACAGATCAGTGGCTTCGATTGGGCAATCCGTGGGAGCTGGTGCGGCCGGAGAGCACCTACCGGGTGAATTTTGGCGGGCACACTGAGCCCTATACCGACGATCAGGGCCGCTATCGGGTTAGATGGGTGCCTCACCGCACCGTCAAAGGGGTGGCCTATGATACGCCCATCCTGGGATACCGGGTCAACAGCTGCAATCTGCTGCGGCTCTGGAAAGCCGAAGCGATTGAATCCTTCGAGTTTGAAGCATTCAATGTGGGTGATTATTACGGAGCCGTGGACGAAAAGATTTACTCGGAAAACATCACCAAAGTGCTCTATCCCAATGACGAACCGCTACAAGGGAAGCAATTGCGACTTGAGCAGCAGTATTTTTTCGTTTGCTGTTCTCTGCAGGACATGTTGCGCATCCACCAGCTGCTCGAACTGGAGTTGAGCCGGTTTTCCAGCCACTTTGCCATCCAGCTCAACGATACCCATCCCGCCATAGCCATTGCCGAACTGATGCGCCTTCTCGTCGATGACAATGATATGGACTGGGAGACGGCATGGGAGATCACGCGCAACACATTCGCCTATACCAATCATACCCTGCTTCCGGAAGCTCTCGAGAAATGGCCGATCGATCTGTTTGCCGGTCTCTTCCCGCGGCACATGGAGATCATCTATGAAATCAACGGGCGCTTCCTCGAGGAAGTCGGATCGAGGTTCCCGGGCGACCAGGACCGTGTGGCAAGAATGTCGCTCATCGACGAAAGCGGCGGACGCTATTTGCGCATGGCCCATCTGGCCTGCGTCGGCAGCCATGCCGTAAACGGCGTGACGGAGCTTCACACCCGCTTGCTCAAGGAAGACGTTTTGCGCGACTTCTACCAGATGATGCCCGAGAAATTCAGTAATAAGACCAATGGGGTAACTCCACGCCGTTTTATGGTCTTGAACAATCCCGGATTGAGCCGATTGATCAGCGGCAAAATCGGCGATGCCTGGATAAGCGATCACCAGGAGCTCAAAAAACTTGAAAAGTTTGTCGACGATGCCGACTTTTGCGCGGAGTGGCGCCGGGTGAAGCTCGAAAACAAAAAGAATCTTGCCCGGCTGATTCGTGAGCGTACCGGCATCGAAGTCGAGCCGTCCTCGCTGTTTGATATTCAGGTGAAACGGATTCACGAGTACAAGCGCCAGCATCTGAACGTTCTCCACATCATCGCCTTGTACAATCGGCTCAAACAAAACCCGGCATGCGACCTGTGCCCCCGCACTTTCATCTTCGGCGGAAAAGCCGCGCCGGGGTACTTCATGGCGAAGCGAATCATCAAACTGATCAACTCGGTCGCCGAAGTGGTAAACCATGATCCCGATGTGGCCGGGCGGCTCAAGGTCGTCTTCTTTCCCGACTTCAACGTGAAGAACGCAAAATTCATCTACCCCGCTGCCGACTTGTCCGAACAAATCTCTACCGCCGGCAAGGAAGCCTCCGGAACCGGCAACATGAAATTCTCCATGAATGGCGCCCTGACGATCGGAACTCTGGACGGAGCCAACGTCGAAATCAGGGAGCAAGTGGGTGCCGAGAACTTCTTCCTGTTCGGACTGACAGCCGAGGAGGTGAGCTCGCTTAAGAAAAACGGCTACCAGCCGATGGATTACTACCGTTCCAATGCTGAGCTCCAGGGGGTAATCGAGCGTATCCGGTCGGGCTATTTTGCAAAGGGCGATCGGGAGCTGTTCGGAGCCCTGGTCGATGCACTGCTTTTCGACGATACGTTCATGCTACTGGCCGATTTCGGCGCTTACATCGATGCCCAGCAGCAGGTCGATCAGGCCTACCGGGATCAGGAGCGCTGGACCCGAATGTCCATCCTCAATACGGCTCGCACGGGCATGTTTTCCTCCGACCGGGCAGTTCGTGAATATTGCAGGGACATCTGGAATGTCAAACCGGTCCCTGTCCAATTGGATGATCGGCTTTCAAGAATCTAGACTAGGAAGCCAATTACACTCGATTTTGCAGCTTAATTGATGGAGAGCGAATGCGCGCAGATATAACGTTGAGAGGGTTTGTGCTCGCTGGATTGACGGCAGCTCTTTTGTCGGCCCCTGCCTTGGCTGTTGAGCCCGAGGAGTCCTGCTATAGAATTGGCTACCGTTTTGGCAGGTGTGCAGCCCAGGTGATGCTCAATGATACATGCGCCCGGCAAGAGGATCTGGAAATGCCTGAGCGCTGCAAGGGTCTCAAAGAAACGGAGGATGGAACCAGGGCGGGCACCAGGGAGTTGTTTGAAGCACACGGGTTGAAGGCAAAAAAATAAGGGGAGATGCATTCCGCATGGCTTCCCCTGTCCCCGTCTTCTCTATAACGCTTTTCTGTGGAGGGTCGCATGAGAGACACCGTTATTGCTTCAGCTTTCTTCCTTTTTGTCGTGCTGCTCATGGTTGGCCTGAGAATGGAATACGGTTTTCCGAACGGGGTCATTGAGGTAAAGAGCCCAGATATTCTCTTGGGCCTGATACCCATCGCAATATGGCTCATCTCAACACGAAGGATCAAGCTGCTCGAGTTCGGCGGATTCAAGATCGAGTCGGCGTTCGCGGCTGCATCCAAGTCTTCTATATCCAAGGATTTCACCAGGCTTAAGATTTCGGCCGATCCGTTGCGCGTGGGCTCCAAAGTAACTATTGGCGAGCTCCCTAAAATCATTGATGAAAAACCTGAGGCTTTGCTCTTCGAGCTCGGCAATCAACGCTACGAAGGAGTGGCCATCCTTGAATACCTTAAAGAGCTGGGATCAACGTGGCATGCTTCAGGTACGTCTTAATGAGAGACTCGGACCAGACTTTTTTCGGGTTGGCCGGAGCCGATGAGATACTCGCATCGTATGGTCGCATCGATGAAAAGTATGAGGAGATGGCTAGATATCTGAGAGAAAAAGATAGAGAATCGTTGACCAAAATTCCCGGCTTTATTGGGCGGGAAGCGGCCATTGAATCCGGCATGTCCCGGAAAGAGGCGCTCGACAGGATGCAAGCTTTTCCATTCGACGAATACCCGGTAATTGATGCGGAGCAGAGATTCGTCGGAATTCTGCGCAGATCGCGCCTCACATCGATTTTACTTTCAGCTATAATGGATAGATTGGATGTCTGAAAGTGCTCGGACTCAAAGGAGCTATTTTTGATGGCCAAAGAAGTAGATGGGCTGTCACGGGGCCTTTTTGTTGAGCTCTCAAGCGGTCAACTCTGCTCTTGACTCATATCTAGTTCAAGCACCTGCCGAGAGTGCCCTCCGTACTGCGGTCATCCAGTTCGTCTCAGATAATAAATGAGTCAAGAGCAGAGTTGACCCGTTTTATTGTGGGCTTCATCAAGATGATTCATCCCGTGAGAGCAGCCGATAAAGCTCACGGGCAAAGGGAGCGAGTAAAAATTCTTGCGGCAAAGGGTGCAGCTGTTGAGAGGCTCTTTATCACGCCCTGTCAAATCCTGGAGGGAAAAATGCGACGATGGGTTGTGCTTTTGCTGGCATTGAGCGCGGGTCTGGTTCTTCAACCGCGGGCGGTGCTTTGTTCTGAAACGGGGGGCTCTGTTGAGCGGCATTTCCCGGCGGAAGCTCCCTTTCTTTTGAAAAGCGCGGCCGAGGCCGTGAGTCGCCAACTGAACATCCTCGACCGGGATGTGGCCGAGGCGGCCCGCCGTCTTTCCGACCTCGATCTGAAACAGGATGCGGCGCGGGCAGTCATCCGCCAACTGCAGGAACGGCATGCGGACGTCGTGATCGATACCTGCACGGTCAGCTCTCAAGGAGTGATGTTGCTGGTGGAGCCGCCGCGCTACCGTTCCTTTGAAGGCAGGGATATCAGCGGCCAGGAGCAGATAAAGACCCTTGTGCGAACCCGGCAGCCGGTGATGAGTCGGGTTTTTCAAACCGTGGAAGGCGTCCAGGCTGTGGATTTGGAATATCCGGTCATCGCCCCGAACGGCAAATACCAGGGTTCAGTCAGTGCCATCTTCCAGCCGTGGGTGTTGATCGAATATCGGGTGCGTGACCTGGTTGCGGGCATGCCGGTTGAAATCTGGGCCATGCAGCCGGACGGGAGCGTGATCTATGATGCGGATCCCGACGAGGTGGGCCGGGTGCTCTTCACGGACCCGAAATACCAGCCCTTTCCGCAGCTTCTGAAGGTGGGTCGGCGGATCGCAGTCGAACCGCAAGGACGCGGTTCTTATTCCTATTTCGAAGCGGGGAGCAGTCGGCTCATTTGCAAAAACGCCTGGTGGGTCAGCCTGGGCCTGCACGGAACAGTGTGGCGGCTGGTGAGCATCCATCCGGCGGAAGAAGCCCCTGCCGGCGGCGCGGCGGTCTTTTCCCGGCAAGCCCTCCGCTCCCTCGCCAAAGATCCGGCCCTGATTGCGGCCCTTGCCCGGGAGGATCGGGAAAGTGCACTGCAGCGGCTGCGGCAGGTAGCGCTCACCCACACCGGCGTTTACAGCCTCTCCTGGATAGACGCGAGGGGTGTCAACCGCTTCGGATATCCCGTCCGGAACAGCCTGTTCGAAGTCGATCTCAATTCCCAGCCGGACGCTGCTTCGGTAGCGATCATCAAAGCCATCCGTCAGCGCAGGGAGATCGAGTACTCCGGTGCCCTGGTCGAGGGGGGGCGGGCCCGCTATCACCTGACGCCAGTCCTGGACGACCGCAAGTATCTCGGTTCACTCCTCTGGATTGAGAAAGAAGAGTGACCCTGGAGGGATCAGGTCTCAACATTTAACAAAGGCGACCAGAGATTCGTTGGAATTCTGTGCAGATCGCGCCTCACATCGATTTTACTTTCAGCTATAATGGACAGATTGGATGTCTGAAAGTGCTCTGACTCAATCGAGCTATTTTTGATAGCCAACGAAGTAGATGGGCTGTCACGGGGCCTCTTGGTTGAGCTGTGAAAAGAGCTCGTCGAATCTCAAGCGGTCAAATCTACCCTTGACTCATATCTACAAAAATACGGCGGAGCTCATCGAGGGAACGGTCAACAAGGTAAAGGACGGATCGGTACTGGTCAGCCAGACCTC
>Ga0068714_10004615_pt1 | contig 15261 bp, 12 predicted proteins | sample MTBNYHSulfiMetaG_FD_62988 | JGI IMG/M metagenome (GOLD analysis project Ga0068714, IMG submission 62988) | Enrichment culture microbial communities from rom New York Harbor, USA that are MTBE-degrading - MTBE-NYH (New York Harbor Sulfidogenic)... | ecosystem: Environmental > Aquatic > Marine >...
TCCCCTCTTTCAGGCCCTTTCCCAGGCCGGAGGGCTTGGCGTAAGGCTGGGTGAAGATGGCATAGACCATCGCCCAGCGCCCCAGCACCGGCATAATCACTACCGTCATCATCATCAGGTAGTCGGGGATGCTGCTCAGGGAGGCGTATTTGACCAGCAGCAGCAGCACCACCCCCACCACCCCGAAGCCGCCAGTCCGGCTGTCGCTCATGGCCTGCCATCTCTGTTCGACGGTGCGGTGCCCACCGAGTCCATCGCAGGTATCGGCAAAGCCGTCCAAATGGAGGGCGCCGCTGAGCAGCACCATCGCCACGATGAGCAGGGCGTCGGCCACCATCGCCGGCAGGATGAGTCCAAAGAGCCAGTTCAGACCGGCCAGAATCAGCCCGATGATAAGGCCGATTACGGGGAAATAGCCCGCAGACCGGGACAGTTCCCCGGCGGGGACCTGGCGCCGCCAGGGGACGGGGATGATGGTGAGAAACTGCAGCGCGGCCAGGAATCTGCCCATGTTATTTTGCCTCCTCCGAGACCCCTGCTTCGTCAAACGTGGCCATTTCGGCCAGGAGTCTGGCGGCGGTCTCGGCGAGAAAGATGCCCAGCGCTGACCCGGTGCCTTCGCCGAGTCGCATTTCCAAATTCAGTAGCGGCCGCAGCCCCAGGTGTTCGAGCAATATCTTATGGCCGGGCTCGGCCGATAGGTGGGCGGCAATGAGATAGTCTTTTACCCCTGGTGCCAGGGTGGCCGCAATGAGTGCGGCGGCGCCGGATATGAAGCCATCGATGACCACCGGGATGCGGCGTGCGGCTGCTCCCAGCATCACCCCTGCCAGCCCCCCGATTTCAAATCCGCCCACTCTGGACAGGACTTCCAGGGGCCGTGCCGGGTCCGGCCTGTTCACGGCGAGGGCGTGCTCAATGACCGCTATTTTATGGGCCAGCTGGGCATCGGTGAGGCCGGTGCCCTTCCCGGTCACCTCCGCTACCGGCCGGCCGGTCATCACGGCGCAGATGGCGCTGCTGGGGGTGGTGTTGCCGATGCCCATATCGCCAGTGCCCACGATGTCCAGTCCTTTGTCAGCCTCCGAGGTCACAAGGTCAATTCCAGCCTCGATGGCCTGCACCGCCTGCGCTTCGGTCATGGCGGGACCGGCAGCCATATTCTGCGTGCCGGGGGCAATTCTCCTGGAGACCAGGCCGGGGGCCGGTTTTAGCGGAGCGGCCACTCCCATATCCACGATGATTACCCTGGCCTTCACCTGGCGGGCGATGATGTTGATGCCGGCCCCGCCCCGCAGAAAGTTGGCCACCATCTGGGCGGTCACCTCCTGGGGCCAGTTGCCGATTTTCTCCGCCACCACGCCGTGGTCGCCGGCCATGGTGATAATGGCTTTATCTTTTATGTGAGGCACCGGCCTGCCCTGGATACCGGCCAGCTGCACGGAAAGCTCCTCCAGCCGCCCCAGGCTGCCCGGCGGCTTGGTCAGGCGGTCCTGTCTGGCTTTGGCCTGCGCCATAGCAGAACGGTCGAGCGGTGCTATCTGCTCTACCGTGGCGTGAAGCTTTGACGGTCCGGTTGTTTTTTCAGAGTCCATTGTTCTCTTTCAACTCACTCATTATAGCAATAAACCGGGCACATTCGGGAAGGGTGCGGGGAGAAATGCGGACATGCTGCGGCAGGCCAAATGAGGTGCAGTCCCGCACCTGGAAGCCCTTCTTGAGCAGCGCGGCACGAAACAACCTGGCATCGCCCACTTTTATCAGGAAGTAGTGCGTGTCCGAGGGCACTGCCGGGAAACCGAGGCGGGACAGTCCATCGACTAGCAATTGTCTGGCTTCCCGTATGTGCTGTCTGGTCTTCTCAAGATACTCACCCTGTTCCAGCATCATAATGCCCGCCTTCTGGGCTACGGCATTGACGTTCCAGGGCGGGCTGACCCGCCGCAGGCACTCTATAATCTCCTGGCTGGCGAGGGCGTAGCCCAGGCGCAGGCCGGGCAAATTGCAGTCCTTGGTCATGGAGCGCAGCAGCACCACGTTCCCGCGGGCAATGAGACGCTTGGAGGACCAGGGCCTGTCCACAAAAGAGAGATAGGCCTCATCGAGCACCAGCAGGCCATCCTCGATGGTGGGGAGAATCATCTCGATGTCCTGTTGCGACAGGTAGTTCCCGGTGGGGTTGTTCGGGTTGCAGATGAATACGGCGCGGGGGTGGTGTTCTCGTATCAGGCGGGCCGTTTCGTCCAGGCGGGGGAGAAAATGGTCCGCCTCTTTCACTTGCTGGGCAATAACGTCCGCCCCGGCTATCCTGGCGGCCAGGGTGTATTCGCCGTAGGTCGGCTCAAGGATGAGGATGTTATCCCCGGGACGGAAGTAGGCCAGAGAAAGCAGGCGGATGAGCTCGGTGGTGCCGCTCCCAGCGATGATGTTTTGGGCAGGCACGCCCAGCTTTGCGGCGACGTGTTCCCGGAGCTCGGTGGCCTCGGAGTCGGGGTACCGGTCGATAGGAAAGTCGCCCAGGGGCAGGGCCTTGATTTCGGGGGGTGGCATAAAGGGATTGGTGCACACGCTGAAGTCGAGCACCGCCTCCGGACTGAGGCCCAGCGCGCTCAGCTCCGCGTGGTCCAGACCCCCGTGCGGGCAGGATTCCAGGTTCTCTATCTCAGGCCTGGGACGCAAGGACAATGTAGACACCTCCTGCTGCCAGACAGATTACCGCCCAGAGAGCCATGGCGACCTGTGCCACCGTCAGCGAATGGTCTATGGTCTCCGGCATAAGCTTATGATTTTCCTCTCCCAGTTCATAGTGCTCCGGTTTTTGCAGTCGCACGCTCAGGGCGCCGGCCATGGCCGCCATCGGCCAGCCCGCGTTCGGGCTTTCCGTCTTTCCGTGCTGTGTCAGCGCCACCCGCCAGGCTTTCCGGCCGTTGCGGCGGGACAGAAAGGTGGCGAGGATGATGAGCAATGCCGTGAGCCGGGATGGTATAAAGTTAAGCACATCGTCCAGGCGGCTGGCAAACTTGCCCAGGTATTCGTATTTTCCGTGATAGCCGATGAGGGCGTCCAGCGTATTGACGGCGCGGTAGGCGAGCGCTCCGGGGACGCCCAGCAGGAGAAAGTAAAACAGCGGCGCTACCAGGCTGTCGCTGGCGTTCTCGGCTACTGACTCCACGGCGGCCGATACGACCAGCGGTTCGGACAGGGTGCGGGTATCGCGGCTGACCAGCGCCCGTAGCTCGAACCGGGCCTCATCCAGCTTGTCGGCTGTCAGCAGATTCCTTACTTTAAGGGCTGCGCGCCGCAGACCGTTGAACGAGAAAGCGAATTTGAGAAGTATGCCGCCGGCAATGACATACGCTACCGTGTTGATATCCTGGAGATAGCGCAGCAGAAAATATGCCGGCAGGCTGAATACCGCCATGATGAGCAGGACCATCCACATGCCATACAGGAACTGGCCTGTTCTGGACCTGAACGTGCAGCCCCTTTCCAGCCAGGAAGCGAGCTTGCCCATCCAGGCCACGGGGTGGAGGACGTTGGAAGGGTCGCCCAGCGTTAAATCGATGGCCAGTGCCAGCAGCAGAACGAACAGGACTTCCATAAGCTCGTTTAATCTCTCACTATTTTAAATCCCCCTTTCATCCCCCTTTATTAAAGGGGGAATCGTCTCCCTTTCGTAAAGGGAGATAGAGAGGGATTTCGTACGCCATTTTACTTTTTTTTCAGCACGTCGCCCGGCTGCGGGGCCCGGCCGTTGCCGGCATTGAGCAGGACGCAGGGCAGGCCGCTGACCGGATGAGTGTACACGCAGTTCTCCGCTCCGTATACGTCGGCGATGTGTTTCGGCTTGATGACATCGGCGGGGGTACCTTCAGCGTGAATCCGGCCATTGTGGAGCAGGAGCAGGCGGTCGCAATACTGCGCCGCCAGGTTCAGGTCGTGCAGCGCAGCCAGCACCGTCAGGCCGTTCTCCCGACACAGGTTCTTGATGAGGTCCAGGACTTCCACCTGCCGCCCGATGTCCAGGTTGGCGGTCGGCTCGTCGAGGAGGATGGCCTTTGTCTCCTGCGCCAGCACGCGGGCGATGAGCAGGCTCTGTATCTCTCCGCCGGAAAGCTCGCTCACTCTCCGGCTGGCCAAGTGCCGGGTGTCCGTCCTCTCCATGGCCTGCCAGGCGATGGCCAGTTCCTTCGGCCCCTCGTATTGAAAGAGGCCCAGGTGAGGGTTCCGCCCCATGAGCACGATTTCGAAAGCGGTGAAGGCGCTGGGGAGGAGGGGCATCTGGGGGACCACGCCCACCAGCCGGGCCAGGTCGCGCCTGGGTATGGAGGTGATGGCCCGGCCGTCGATGCATACCTGGCCGGAAAGCGGGACGATGATATGGCTCAGCGCCCTTACGATGGTGGACTTGCCACAGCCGTTAGGCCCGATGAGCCCCACCATCTCCCCCGGGCTCACTGTAAAGGTAAGCCCTTCCAGGACGGTCTTGCGTCCGTAGCCCAGGCAGACATCGTTCAGTTCAATCTTGATCATGGTTGCCTCAGAAGAGCACCCTTTTGCGCCTGCGCAGCAGATAGAGGAAGAAGGGAGCGCCGCAGATGGCGGTAATCACCCCGATCGGGATTTCGGTGGGCGCCAGTGCGGTGCGGGCCACCAGGTCGGCCAGGATGAGAAAGATGGCGCCGGTGAGGACGGACAGAGGGAGCAGAAAGCGGTGGTCGGCTCCCCAGAGGAGGCGCACGGCGTGGGGAATGATGATGCCCACGAAGCCGATAATGCCCACGAAAGAGACGGCAGCGGCGGTGATGAGCGTGGCCGCGGCCAGCAAAATGAGCTTCAGCCTCTCTACGTTGATGCCCAGCTGCTGCGCCTGCTCTTCGTCGAGCTGCATCAGGTTGAGCGGGCGCGCGTAGAGGACGATGATTATCGCCCCCAGCAGCACATAGGGCAGGACGGTCCATGCCTCCGACCACTGGCTCAGCGAGAAGCTGCCCATCAGCCAGAACAGGATGCCATGAATCTGCTCGCCGCTGGAGATAATCAGATAGGAGACGATGGAAGCCAGGAGCGCTCCCAGCGCCACCCCGGCCAGGATGAGGGTGGTCACCGGCAAAGTCTTGCCCACCCGCGCCAGGCTGTAGACGATGGCGGTGCTGGCCAGCGCCCCGAAGAAGGCGAGCAGGGGAATGATGCCGAAGCCGATGTTATGCCACTGCGAGGGTAGCAGGAAGCCGATGACCGCCCCCAGCGCCGCCCCCTGCGCCACCCCGATGAGGTAGGGGTCGGCGAGGGGGTTGCGGAACAGGCCCTGATAGGTGGCCCCGGCTACGGCCAGAGCAGCTCCCACCAGCCCGGCCAGAATAACCCGGGGCAGGCGGATATCCAGGATGATGGTCTCCATGGTCGGTGCCCAGGTGGGGGTGATGTCAATGAACGGCAGGCGGGAGACCAGTATGCCCGACGTAGTCATAAAGGGGATGCGCACACTGCCGATGGTGGTGGCCAGCGCCATGACCGCCGCCAGCAGGAGCAACAGCCCGAAGATGCTGTACACCCGGCTTCTCCAGTGGAGCAGTCTTACCGGTGCTGTGGTGTTCACCTATCTCTCTCCGCTTGCCTTTTTCGTCATGATTTAATTGCCAGCAAACAGTTCCGGATGGATGAATTCGGCAAACAGTTCCAGGCCCTGGATGATGCGGGGGCCTGGCCGGCTGGTAAGGTCCGAGTCAATCTGATAGATACGCCCATTTCTGCGTGCTTCTGTATCTTCCAGCCTGTCCTCATTCACCGCGAACTGATAGTTGGCGTCCGCGGCCGAGCCGTGGGACTGGCCGGCGATGATGACCTGGGGATCGATGCTGATGATGGCCTCCAGGCCCATATCCGGGTAGCCGGTGAGGTCGGCGGCGATGTTGCTGCCGCCGGCCTTGACGATGAGGTCGTGGATGCGGGTATCGCCGCCGGCGGTGGTCAGCGGGTCATACCAGAGGACGTAAAATACGCGCGGCCTTTGCCCTGCGGAGAGCGATGCCGTTTTATCGGTCACCGCCCTGATGCGGGTCTCCATCTCCGCCACCAGCTGGTCGGCGGTCTCCGTTTTTCCGGTGAACTGCCCGGCCAGCCTGATCGACTCCAGAACATCGTCGAGCGTTTTCGGGTCGAGGACGAGCACGGTAAGCCCCAGACGTTCAAGCTGGGGAACCACCTCTTCTTCATGGATATTGGCGGCCAGTATCAGGTCGGGCTCGATAGCCACCACTTTCTCGATGTCCACGGTGGAAAAGCCGCCGACTTTCGGTTTCTCCATGGCCGCCTCGGGATAGTCGCAGTATTCGGTGACTCCCACCAGTCTGTCCTCCAGGCCGAGGGCATAGACGATTTCGGTGTTGCCGGGGGCGAGGGAGATTATTTTCTCCGGCACCTTCTCTATCCTGACCAGCCTTCCCGCCTGGTCGGTCAGCTCCAGCGGGAACCCGCCGTCCTGAGCGGGCGCCGGCTGAACTCCTTCGGGCGATGGCGTGCAGGCAAGCAGCAGGGCGAGCGCGCCCGTCAGACATATCCCGGATAACCAGAGTGTTTTTCTTCTCACCTATGCCTCCTTTAACACAAATCCCCCCGCCGGCGCGAGGGGAATAACACTCAACGAAAAAGCCCCACCCTCCCCGCGGAGCGATGCAGGTTTTCCAGGGGCTGGCGTTCTGGCTTCTGACCGTTTACCGGTCAATCACAGCGGCGCGGCCGCGCCGGACTTGCACCGGCTTGCTTTCCAGTTGGGCCCTCGCTCGCACTCGGGCACCCCTGTTTTCCGTATATTCTGTTGTATCTATAAATTACTACATATAATGGGATATTGCAATTAGTTGTGTAAATCCCTCACCCTGTGTCCCTCTCCCTTTGCCAAAGGGCGAGGGAAAGAATTTTAAAGGGACTTTGTCATCGCCTGTTACCTGGTTCGTCCCATTCGGATTACTTCGATTCTATAGTGAGCCCAAAGATTTGTTAAACCGATTTCGCATCGCCTGACTATGGATCAGCCGGGCATTGACAATGTATTTGATGGTGCTAAAATTTAACCTGCTGGCAAAGGGAGGCGCCTGAAACAATAACAGATAAAATGAACTTCATAAATAGTGAATTAATGCGGAATGCTGTATATCACAATCACAAAGAGAATATGGCGTGGGTTGCCACTGCACTATATATATCTGGAGCATTTATATTAGGTTTTAACCTTGATTGTGCAATCGATTGGCAAAAAGCTACCACTATTTTTGGTGCGATAGTGATAACGTTACTAACTTTTTTGTTCGTTGATTGGCAATTTGATAAGCGCAGTATTGCAGTCTCTAGAGGTAAGAGGTTACTAGAAATCGCTAAAGAAGAACTAGTAAAAGATAATAGCGACAAATTAAGCTGTTATCTTGAGCTCGTAACGAAGTATGAAAGCGACCCAAAAGAAACTCGAAACATAAGCCTATCAGCAATGGGAATAGCATTCATAGCATTTATCATGCTAGTTTTTTGCTAGCGGAGTAAAACCACTGACTGACAATCAGCCAGCCTGTTAACCATCACTCGCGTAAGACTTTGTTTACCAGCGCCACCACGTCCAGCGGGTAGCGGGCCACCTGAACCCCGGCCTCTCGCAGTGCCCTGGCCTTGCTCTCCGCTGTGCCCATGCTTCCCTGCACGATGGCGCCGGCGTGCCCCATGCGTTTCCCCTTCGGGGCGCTGTGCCCGGCGATGTAGGCCACCACGGGTTTGGACATGTGTTCGGGGATGAACCGGGCGGCGTGCTCCTCCTGGGTCCCCCCCACCTCCCCCACGATGACCACCAGGTCGGTATCCGGGTCATTGTCAAAAAGCCCCAGCAGTTCCGGCAGGCCGGTGAACACCACCGGGTCCGCCCCCATGCCCACTGCCGTGCTCTGGCCCATTCCGGCCGCCGCTAGGTCGGCGCAGATTTCGTAGGCCAGGGTGCCGCTCCGCGATATCACCCCGATGCGGCCCGGACGGAACATATTGCCGGGCATAATACCCATTTTGGACTCTCCGGGGGTGATGATGCCCGGGCTGGTGGGACCGAGGAGGGTGGCGCCATGCTCGCGGGCATAGGCTCTCACCTCCATGGCGTCGTGGACCGGCAGGTGCTCGGTGACCACCACGATGAGCCTGATGCCGGCGTCGATGGTCTCCGTAGCGGCTGCTTTGACCGCCGGCGCGGGGATGAAAAACACCGAAGCCTCGGCGCCGCGCTCGCTCACCGCTTCGGCGACGGTGTTGAACACCGGGACTCCTTCCACCTCCTCCCCACCCTTGCCCGGCGTAACTCCGGCCACGATATTTGTGCCGTAGTCCAGCATCCACCTGGCCTGCGCCCGGCCCACCCGGCCGGTGATGCCCTGCACCAGCACGCGGGTTCCTTTATGCAAAAGGATGCTCACGCGCTAGCCTCCAGAAGACGGACAAGCTCCGCCACCGCTTTCTCGGTGGCCACCTTGGGGACCACGGTGATGCCTCCGCTTTTCAGTATCTCCCAGGTCTCCTCCTGGCGGTTGCCCAGCGCCCTGGCCACGATGGGGATGGGGGTGGGGTGTTCTTCAAGGTAGCGGACGATGCCCTTTGCCCCTTCGTGAATGGGATTGATGCCCCCGTAAAGATTGATGAACAGGCCTTTAAGATTCTGCTTCTGCATCACCAGTCCCATCACTTGGTACAGGAGTTCGGCGCTGATGGCCCCTCCGGTCTCCAGGAAGTTGGCCGGGCGGAGCTTCTGGCTGATGATGTCCATGGTGGCCATTCCCAGCCCCGCCCCGCTGGCGATGATGCTGATTTCTCCCTCCAGGTCCACGTAGGTCACCCCGATGTCCCTCCCCTTCTTTTCCAGGAGATTTGAGATGCGTTCCTGATATTTGTTCTGGAACTCGGGGTGGCGATAGAGGGCGGAATCATCGAGCTCCACCCTGGCGTCAAGCGCGATGTAATCGCCCTGGGGGGTACGGGCCAGGGGATTGATTTCAGCGAGCAGCGCATCATTCTGGCGGAAGGCCCGGTACAGCGAGTAAAGATTGCCCGCGATAGCCCTTGCTTCATTTCCAGTAAGGGCGGCTTCCCTGACAATTTGCTCAGCTTCCGGCAATGTCAGTCCGGCGGCGATGGAGACAGGCCTTGACGTGATAAGCTCGGGGGATTTAGCGGCAATTTCTTCGATGGATACCCCGCCGGCGGTGCTCAGAATGGCCACCGGCATACCCAGGTATCCGTCTACGGTGATGCCCAGATAAATCTCTTTTGCCACCGCCACTCTCCCGGCCACCACCAGGCACTCGACAGGCAGTCCTTTTACGCGTGAGCCAAGCATACGGCCGGCAGTCTTTTCCACCTCATCGAGCGTTTCAGCGGTCTGGACTCCCCCCGCCAGCCCCCGCCCCCCGGCCAGCACCTGGGCCTTGATGACCACCGGCAGCCCGATTTTCGTCGCTGCCCGGCGCGCTTCTGCCGGAGTGGCTGCCACGGTATATTCGGGGAATGGGATGCCCTGGGCGCGGAGGACATCGGCGGCTTCAAATTCGTACAGCTTCATCGGTCACTCAGAAAGGCCGCACCACCGGCATAAAAACAGGGCCAGCGTGCGACAGTAGTCATTGAGGGCTTCCAGCGTCACGCGCTCATCGATGCGGTGGGCCCAGTAGGCATCGCCGGGCCCGTAGGTGGCCACCGGAATCCCCGCCGCCGAGAACCACCCTGAGTCCACGATTACGCCACGTCCCCCGGTGGAAAGCTTTTTCCCCGTGGCCTGATGATAGCACTCCATCAGGGTCTTCACCCCGGGCTCGCCGGTGTCCAAATCGGACGGGATGAACTGATAGGTCTCTGGCTCGGGCTCCCACTGTATGGCCGGCGGGTATTTACGCAGCCACTCGTCTGCCTGGGAAGCCCTCCGTATTTTGTCCTCCACCTCTTGCTGCACCGCAGCCTTTTCCTCCCCGGGCAGGTAGTACACCACGAACTCAATCACGCTCCGGTCCGGGATGAAGAAGATATTTCCGCCTCCGGTGATGCCGAAGACGTTTATCATGGCCTGGCCGGGGGGCATAAGGGGGTGCTTCTTGTGCACCGCCCAGGAGGACTCCAGGTCGTTCAGGGTGGGAATGATGACGGTGGCCATTTTTTCGATGCAGTTGGCTCCCTCCCGTCCTCCCCCGGCGTGTTTGAAAAACCGGCGCTCCTGGAGGTGGAGGGTGTAGGGGCTCTCGATGGTAAGCCGGGCGGTGGTCAGGCCGACGGCGGCGAAGAGCACGGTAGCCCCCACCGCCGATTCCCCCACGATGGCGAAGTCGGCGCGGTACCCCTTTTCCACACAGCGTTTGGTGCCCGGCTCACCCATTTCCTCGCCGATTACGCTCTCCACGGTTATATCGCCTTTGAAGCGGATTCCCAGCTCCCGGGCGCATTTCAGCACGAAAAGGAACGATGCCAGCGCCCCTTTCATATCGGCGCTGCCCTTGCCGAAAAGTGCTCCGTTCTCGATGTAAGGTTCATACGGGCTCCGTTTCCATTTGTCGATGAGGCGGTCTTCGCACACATCGATGTGTCCATTGAGAATGACCGATTTTCCGCCCCCCGTCCCTTTCAGAACTCCCACCACATTCGGTCGGCCGGGGAGGGCATCGAACGTGTCCACCTTCATTCCCAGCTTCTCCAGATGACCGGACATCCACCGCTGGGCTTCACCTTCATTGCCGCCGGGTGGATTGGGCGTGCGGAAACGGATCAGAGTTTTCAGGACCTGGTAGAGGTCCTCGCGCTTTGCATCCAGCTTTTTCAGTAATGCATCTACTTTGGGATTGTCTGCCATAGCCCTGTCCCTGCCCTTATGTTCTTTTGCACCCTACTATAGCACTGGACAAGTTCTGGCTCAAGGGGCAGATGAACTCTCCCCGATTTGTAACAGTGAGCCCAGGTCTCTGCCGGCCTGAAATATATCATGCCACAGGTCCCCGAGCTTATCGAGTCGGCCGGGGACGGTCCAGATGGTGAAGTCGGTGGGATAGATGCTGCCCACCTCTTCCCAGCGCAGGGGAGCGGACACGGTGGCGGCGGGAGAAGGGCGGGGAGAGTAGGGACAGGCCAGCGTTTTGCCGCGCACGTTCTGGTTATAGTCCAGGAATACTTTGCCGGTGCGTTTCTCTACCGTCCATTCCAGGGTGATTGCTTTCCGGTGGGCACGCAGCACGTAGTGGCACACCGTTTGTGCCGCAGAACGGATGGCGCGGTAATCGAACTGGCGGCGCACCGGGACGTAGATATGGAGTCCGGTCATCCCAGAGGTCTTGATGTAGCCTTTCAGGGACAGAGTGTCCAGGGCTTCTTTGAGCCATAGCGCCGCTTCGCTGGCCCGGGCAAAGCCCTCCCGGTTGAGCGCCGGCTCGTCGCCTTTTGCCTCCCGGCCTGAATAGATGTACGGGTCGATATCGAAGATGATGAAGTCGGGATAGCTGGCCAGGCGGTCCGGGTCCTCCGTCTGCTTTGATATGTCATCCCCCCCTGTGATACGGGAGAACCAGGTATGCAGTTCCAGGTTGGCCAGCTGTCCCAGCCATAACAGGCTGGAGAGGTTGTCGCAGATGAGGTATTCCTGCCTGCCGCCGACGTGCTCGGACGTTAGGGTAACCCTCCTGACAAAATCGGGGACAGGACTGTCCAGGTGTTTCTGGAAGAAGTGCTCGCCGCCGATGCCGTGGGGATAGCGGCTGAGAGTGAGTGGGCGGTCGCGGAGGTGGGGCAGCAGATAGGGCGAGACGCGGGCCAGGTAGGCCAGGAAGTCCCGTTTGGTGACCGCTTTTTTCAGCTCTTTGCCGGCAGGCCACAGTTCCTTGTTCAGATGGGTCAGGTTCAGCTTGTTGCCTTCCACCTCGATGGTCAGGCTATCGTGGCTATTGGTCAGCTGCCCCATGACTTCCGCCACCGTATTTTCACTCTTATCACGTTTCGAAGGGTTTTCCTGCGGCGGGGACACAGGCATCGCGGGCCTTGCCTCGGAGGCGGGCTTGTCCGGCCGGAGGCGCAGGAAAACCGGGGCGCGCAGATATCCGTCGCGGGTCCACTCCGAGAACTTCACCTCGGCCACCAGTTCGGGCTTGACCCAGACGGCGGGCGCGTTGACCGGAGGTTTCTGGGCGAAGGGGCAGCGGTCCGTTTTTAGTCGGCTCAGCTTTCGGTTCAGCTCGTCGAGGGTCCTTTCGTCAAAGCCGGTGCCCACGTGGCCGGCATAAGCCAGTTCATCTCCATCGCGGAAATAGCCCAGCAGCAGGGCGCCGAAGGCGTGGGAGCGGCTCCCCTTTCCCTGGGTATACCCGGCGATGACGAATTCATCGGTCCGGGTTGACTTGACCTTGAGCCACTGGCGGGAGCGTTTCCCCATCTCGTAAATACTGTCCAGGTGCTTGGCGATTACCCCCTCAAAGCCCTTGTCCAGCGCTTCCCGGTAAACGGTGACTCCATCCCCGGCAAAATAGTCCAGCAGCCTCACCCGCGCCGAGGGCTGCACGGCCTGCTTGAGCAGCTCTTTGCGCTGTCGCAGCGCCACTCCGGTGAGGTCATAGCCGTCCAGGTAGAGAACGTCAAAAAGGTAGTAATGGACCGGAACCTCGTTTTCGGCCTTTCTAATGTCCTCTTCCCTGGTCAGGTTCAGGCGCTGCTGCAAAAGCTGAAACGAGGGCCTCTCTTTATCGTCCAGGGCGACTATTTCTCCGTCCAGGACGGCATTAGTCAGCGGCTGCCTGCCGAGTTCGCCGGCCAGGAGAGGATACTGCCCGGTGATATCATGTCCCCGCCGGGAAATGAGCTTTACTTTACTATCTCCTATTACGGCAAGGGCGCGGATGCCGTCCAGCTTGAGCTCAAAGGCCCAGTCCGGCTTTGAAAAAGGCCCCTCGGTGAGCGAGGCCAGCATGGGCCTCAGCCGGTCCGGACGGGGGGCCTTGCGCGCCCCGGGCAGGTCCCCGACCGCTTTCCGGCTCACTTCCTGGCTCCGGAAGCCGACTTCTCCTTCTCCGCCGATGTTTTCCGGGCGGCTTCGATGCTCTGGCGCAGGGCCTCCATCAATTCGGGCACCTCTTCCGCCTTCTCCTCAACCTTCACTATCTCCCTGCCCTGGAGCTTGGCCTCTATCATATCTTCCAGCGCGATGCGGTACTGGTCTTTGTATTGCTCCGGCTTGAACTTCCGGGTCATCTCGTTGATGAGCGAGCTGGCCATCTTGAGCTCTTCTTCTTTCAGTTCCCTGTCGTTGACGGTGATTTCACGCGGAGAAAGGACCTCTTTGGCGTAGTGCAGGGTATGCAGCGCCAGTATGTTGTCCATCGGCCGGATGCAGCACAGGTGCTCCCTTCTCTGGAAGGCCACTTTGGCGATGGCCACCCGCCCGGTCTTTTTCAGCACCTCCCGGAACAGACAGTACGGCTTCTCCCCGATTTCCTCCGGCTCTAGGTAATGGCCGTCATAGTAGTAGACCGGGTCGACCTCGCTGAAGTCCACGAAGGCCACCACGTCGATGGTGTGGGTGGTCTTGACCGGGACCTTCTCGAAGTCGCTCTCTTTGAAGACCACATATTCCCCCTTGGCGTACTCGTAGCCGCGCACCATGTCCTGAGCCGACAGGTATTCCTCATCTTTGGGGCAGTAATAGACCTGTTTGGGGCGGGTAAGACATTTTTTATGCAGATAGTGAAAACGGGGACGTTCGTCTCTGGTGGCCACATACATTTTCACCGGAATGACCACCATGCCGAAGTTGATAGCTCCTTTCCAAAAGGCTCTGGCCACTGTCAATCACCTCCTCTGGCATAACATAATATAGTATGGCGGGATTAAAAACATCGACCGATACGCTAAAATACTGTTCCGAATGAGCTAATCTATGGAGTGCAGGCTGGCCTGATTATAACAGAAAAACGTATAATTAAGAGTGAGCGTGAAAAAAGCGGATGAGATGGAGGCCACCGTCTACGGGGAGGGGCCCGGAGACGCCCGCATTATGCTGGTGGGGCAGAACCCCGGCAAAGAGGAGGCGAAACGGGGCCGGCCCTTCGTGGGGAGGTCGGGGCAGTTTTTGAATCAGATATTGAAAGAGGTGGGTCTGGAACGGGAAAAGCTCTACATCACCGCGGCGGTGAAACAGACCACCCCGCATAATCGAAAGCCGAACAAAGCTGAGATTGAGCGCTGGCGGCCTTACCTGCTCAGGGAAATCGAACGGGTGAAGCCGGAAATAGTGGTGCTGATGGGGGAGGTGGCCTGGCAGACCCCGCGTTCTGAAGGGGTACGCTATATCGAGACCTACCACCCGGCGGCGGCGATGCGCTTCCCCCGCTTCAGGGAGAAGTTCAAAGAAGATTTCGGCACCCTGAAGAAAATTAGCCAGCAGCTATAATTGTTGACAAATCATCCTCAAGACGTTCACAATCTAACGGCCGGAAGGGAAAGATGGCTAAGCTCAAAACGGTAGACGGCGGTCAGTGGCTGCGGACCATCGCTGCGGCCACGGAATGGCTGGGAAAGAGCACCGCGGACATCGATGCGCTCAACGTGTTCCCGGTGCCCGATGGCGACTGCGGCACCAATATGTTCCTGACCATGCGCTCCAGCATCCAGGAAACAGGTAAGAGCAAAGAGAAAAAGATAGCCGCGGTGGCCGAAGCCATGGCCAGGGGGGCGTTGATGGGCGCCAGGGGGAACAGCGGCGTCATCCTCTCCCAGTTCCTGCGCGGCATTGCCAAAAGCATGGAGGGGAAAGAACGCCTTGATGGCGGTGAACTGGCCGGGGCGCTGGTCTACGCCGCAGAGACCGCCTACCAGGCATTGAGCAATCCGGTGGAGGGGACTATCCTGACGGTGGCCAAAGATGCCGCTGCGGCGGCGGAAAAGCAGGGACGAAGCGACGATGCTGATATTCTGTCCGTGTTGCAGGCGGCGGTGGACGCTGCCCGGGAATCGGTGGCCAATACCCCCCGCCTCCTCCCCGTGTTGCGCAAGGCGGGGGTGGTGGACGCCGGCGGCCAGGGGCTGTATACCCTGCTGGAAGGGGCGCTGCTCTTCCTCCGCGGCGAGACGGACCGCCTGAAGTCCCGCAAGTCAAGAGTTATCGCCAGCCAGGTGCCGGCGGAAAAAGGCATTGAAGTGGCGGGTGAGGCGCCGGAGCTCACCTTCGGATTCTGTACCCAGTTTATGCTCAAAGCCCCCGGCTTAACATCTGACAAT
>Ga0068714_10004618_pt1 | contig 15253 bp, 11 predicted proteins | sample MTBNYHSulfiMetaG_FD_62988 | JGI IMG/M metagenome (GOLD analysis project Ga0068714, IMG submission 62988) | Enrichment culture microbial communities from rom New York Harbor, USA that are MTBE-degrading - MTBE-NYH (New York Harbor Sulfidogenic)... | ecosystem: Environmental > Aquatic > Marine >...
ATATTAAGGTAACGCCTTATCACTTAATCAATACCGATATTGGTGAACTGGCGATGGCATTGGTGGATGCAGCAACGGTTATCCTGGCATCTCCCACGGTACTAACCGGTCCACATCCGCAAATGGTTTATGCTGCTTATCTTTGTAATGTCTTAAAACCAAAGGTGAAGTATGCAGGAATCATCGGGTCCTTTGGATGGGGAAGCATGATGGAAGAGGGTTTACTAAAGATTTTAACCAACCTGAAAGTTGAATTATTACCAACTGTAATGATTAAAAGCTATCCCAGAGAGGAGGATTTTATCAAGCTTGATCAACTTGCAGAACAAATCTTAATGAATCACCAAAAAATAAAATAAAATCATTCAATAGAGAAGGGAGATGAAAATGTTAAAAAGAATAACTTTCTCTATACTTATCATGATGATTGTCTTTTCCGTATCCATTTTCGTCGGTGCTCAGAAAAGCATTTCTGATATACTATACGGAGATTTTTCAGAGATTGAAACCTTTGGCTATATTTATGTGAAAGTGCAGGGAGACCGGGCTGTAATGATGGGATTAAACGGTGAGGAACTAACGGATTACGCCAAACTAAAATATAAAAATAATTTTAGCGGGATTGAATATCAAGAGATTACTGCCGAGGAATCATCCATATTTCAGGAAGAGGAAAGGGCAAAAAAGGCGGGCAGTATCTGGTTTAGAATATGGACAGAGGGAGAAGGGGTGCCGATAGCGTATTATATCGAATGTAAAGCCGGAAATTATGAAAATTATGAGATGTGGAGTGATGAAACTCTTGGAATTTGTGATGAAAAAGAAATCAATCAAATCGCAAGGAGTGAGATAAACAGGATGATAGAAAATTTTGCCATAACCTTTTTTAAAGTCAGGGGTGAGATATAATCAGGTTCGCCTATAGAGATAAGATATCATCCAATCAAATATTTCTTTAATTACAGTATATGAAGAAAAATATAGTAAGTCATTAACCATGTACCGATGATACATCTCGGTAAGTCTGGTGCTATAGTTGTTTGTATTTATCCTGGCAATTTTTTCCGCATTCTTAGTATACATTGTCTATTTTTACGAAAAACGTTCCTATGCTAACGCTTATCTGCATATAGAATAAAAAGTAGAACTGAGTTAATCAGTTAGTGATATATTGCCAGTGGAAAACATATTCAACAAAAATAAGAGATAGAAAGCCGGAATGAAATTGTTTAAACCAGCTGAAGATTCATTAGGGGATGGTTTTATTTACTTATAATATGAATATATCTATAACTATATATAATATATCGAAGTAATTATTTTAAAAAAAGAAGATATAAAATATTTCAGGAGTGTCAAATGATCAAAAAAATAGTTTCTTTAGTGTTTATTATAATTCTGGTTTTTTCTTTTTTCTCTCTGGCAAAACAGCAAGAAATCCGACTGGATGCCGGTATGAGTCAGGTCTATATTTATCCCCGGTCTGCTATGGTGGTGAGAGAAGGGGAAGCGGAATTAGATGAAGGGTGCTACCGGATTATTTTTGATGATATCATAGATAAGTTTGAAGAAAAAACTATCAGCGTAGAGTTGGGACAGAAAAGTGATGACCTGGCCAGGATCACGGGAGTCAGTATTGAAACAGTTGTCTTAGAAGAAGATCCCACAGAAAAAATCAGGCAGCTACAGGATGAAATCAATCAACTGGAAAAAGAGATAAGAATTATATCCAGCGAAAAGAGCAGCTTAATTGACAAGAAAGAATTTTTAAATTCAGTCATTTATTTTTTTCAAGAGCAAAAAATGACTGGTAGTGCTACATTGCAAATTCCTTCAAGCGAGCAATTGGAAAGCATCTATCTCTTCTTGGATGAAAAGCTAAAGATAAACTATGATCAGATTTTAAATTATGATTTTCAAATAGAGAAACATCGGGAAAAGATTACTCTCTTGCAAAAACAGCTACAGCAGATTAGCGGTGAGCAGAGAGAAACAAAAAAAGTTATTGCTGTAGATTTAGAAGTCTACCAGGGAAGTCATTTGAGTATTATTTTATCCTACCAGTTAAATGAAGCAATAAGCTGGCAGCCTGTTTATGATGTCAGGACAAACATAAAGGAAAATAGCATTGAATTAATAACCTATGCACTAATCAGGCAGACCACCGGGGTGGATTGGGAAGATGTTTATGTTTCGCTGTCTACGGCCAGGCCGACTGTTTCAGGGCAGTTGCCTCCAATCGAGTCTTGGGTTTTAAGACCTTATCAACCCGACCAGAGAATCAGCAAGACAATAGAGATGCCCATGCTTTATCAGGAAGAATCAGATATGGTTGCGGCAGACAGCATCGGGGAACAAGAGCTGCTGGTACCTGTTGAATACATGGGAACCAGTGTAACCTTTCATATTCCCCAAAAGGTTTCCATTCCTTCGGGAAGCAGCCAGGAAAAGATATTGATTTCCAAAGAAGAAATAGCGGGGGAGTTTAATTACAAAACCTATCCCAGGGTGAGTTCCTTTATGTACTTTAACGTGTATATCGAGAATAATTTAGATATTCCTTTACTGCCCGGCCAGGTGAATATTTTTTTAAATGGCGGATTTACAGGGAATACCTCGATAGGTTATATTCCTCCGGGAGAAGATTTTGATATTTCATTAGGTATTGCCGAAAACGTTAAAGTTAAAAGAGAATTGCTTAGGAAATTCAAAGATGAAACATTGATTGCCACTATTCCATCATCAAAAATTGTAACAAAATATGAATATAAAATTACCGTAGAGAATTTTCAGGACACAGAATCATTATGTCATATTTTTGAAAATATTCCTGTTCCTGAAGATGATCGTATTCAAATCAATATTGATCAGGTCACGAAAGAGCCAAATGTAAAAAACTGGAAAGACAAAGAGGGCGTTTGGATGTGGGAGTTTTCTTTAGAGCCTCGGGAAAGAATTGAGATTGATATCATTTATTCGGTCGTTCATCCCAGAGATATGCAAATCATTGGTTTACCATAGCATTGAATTTTATGAAATTCAGACACTAAAAATTTTTATTCAATAAAAATAGATTTTAATAAGATGTCCTGATAAATATTTTTATAAACATTAAAAATCCGTAAAAATATCGGGGAATTCGTCTAACAAAAAATGCCGGTTCCTTTCTGATTTTCGGGTACATAACCGACATTTTTTGATCTCAAAGAAAACACCATTCAATTTCTTTATTCATTGATGATATCAGCTAATTTTTCTTTACCCATGTTATATTTTTTTTTGAATTGCTTTTCTACCTGGTTCAGATGTTGCTTCAATTGCTGGTCTTGTTCCAAGGCTTCCTCTAAACTCATCTGTTTTAATATGATCTGATTACCCTGTTGTAATGTCTGCAATCTTTTTTGAGGGTCTCTTTTTAACTCTTTTTTTGCATTCTGAATCAATTGTTCTTTATCTTTTTGGAAATCATCCTGTACCTTTTTCAGCTGTTCGAGATAGAGCTCAATATTGGATGATTGACTGGTCCGTTTAAGGTTTTCAATAGCCAGTATACCATTTTTTCTTTTTTCAACTTCATAAACGTTACTTTGAAAAGTTAAAGATTGAAGAAAATTATTTTGTGCCTTTACTAAATATTTATTCGAAATACCTTTTAAATGGTGCCATAGATCATCTGGTTGAATCTCATCTTTATAATATTTAGCCAGGATACCAGCAATCTTTTCTTCTTGCTTTATTTCAGCCATTTCCTGAGGATTTAATTTATCAATTTTTTTTGATTTTTCCATGGCTATCTCGATAGCTGATTTAATGGTTGCCACTAATATTACCTCCTTCTAAACAGGTCAAAAAAACGATCTTGATATAATTCAAATAAACTCCACCGGTCTAATTCACTTTTCAAATCTCTGGGTTCCATATCACCATGTTTTACCATGTCAAACATGCTTTCAATTTCTTTCTTGGCTACAAGGGGAATACCCTGGGTATCCCGGGATACAACCTGCTGCCCAAATTGGTTGTAGGAAATCAGCCCTTTTTTTCTAAGTTCAGGGAACTGCGATTGTTGAGCGCTTCTGGTCATCATATCGAGAATAAATTTAGAAAGAGAAATATCCCATAAGTCTCCAACCCCCTTAATAATGGCAGCCAGATTATCACCCCTCTTATTAATATCTTTTGCTATTTTTTCGGCTACAGATTCCAAGTTTCCCGAGACAAAACTCATTGAATCTACTTCTCTTTTAAAATGAAAACGATATAGAATACTGGCTATGTCAGGCATTTCATTAGCTAATGAGGATAAAGCATTTTTCGCTTCATCGCTAAAGCCTTCAATTCTTAGAATATAGCCAGGTGTTAATAACTGAGGCCGAAACCAGCTGACTTTACCTTCTCTAACAACCGTTTCGGTAACCCCTTTGGTAAATTCCGAGTAAACCGGTTCAGTCAGAACATGATAATGGATTTCTGATGTACCAAAAGAAGAGAGAAGCTGTTTTGGCCATTTTAATATTTTTGAATGTTCAAAGGCATATTGTATTCTCTTATCCATATCAGTTAACCCCTTTTTGATTGAGGAATAAATTATTGTATTGCCGAGATTATTATTTTTATTCTTCTCATTGACAATATTTTAACTAATTATTATAAAATGTCAAATGTTTGGTAAATAAAGTAATAACGTATATAATATTGTTGATATAAGATAAATTTGTGCCATCATTTTCATTGTTGCATTTAATAGGACCATTGATATTGGAAAATAAGGTTATTAAAACAAAGGAGGGTTCGGCTATCAAGAGGATAATCATCGGTATTATGGGCGGTTCTCAGTTTGTCAGTCCCGATGATGAGAAATATGCCTATCAAATCGGGGCAATGATTGCCCGGGAAGGCTGGGTGCTGTTGAATGGAGGAAGACCTTCCGGTGTCATGGAAGCATCAGCCAGAGGCGCTAAAGAGAATGGCGGAATGACTGTCGGCATCCTTCCTGCAGATGATGCTCATTGGGCATCTCAATATATCGATATTGCCATTGTTACCGGTATGGGGATAGCCAGAAATACCATCAATATATTAAGCAGTGATGTAATTGTGGCATTACCGGGCAGGGCAGGGACAATTTCGGAAATTGCGCTTGCTTTAAATCACGGCAAGGAAGTGGTTTTATTTCGATTTGATGTCGGTTCCTGGATTCAACCTTATCAAGATGAAGGCAAAGTTTTTTTTATTAATGAAGTGGAAGAGTTAAGAAAATGGATAAAAGAGAAACTGAGTAATGTTTATCATTCGTGAAAATACATAAAGCAGATAAGGGGAGCATTATGTCAAAATTATTAATACGTGTTGATGGTTCCTGCATTCCTAACCCGGGGAAGATGGCTATCGGTGTCGTTGTTTATCAGGATGGTGAGTTGATTAAGAAAATCAATGAAATCATCGGAAGCGGAACCAATAATATTGCCGAATATCGGGCAGTTATCAGGGGACTGGAGGAAATCAGGAATGTGCCTGCCGAAACAGTTGAATTTTATTGTGACAGCCAATTGGTGGTCAAACAATTAAATAAGCAATTTCAGGTAAAAAATAAAAAAATATTATCTCTCTATCAAAGAATCCAGGAATTGTTGAAGGATTTTCAAACCCCAATATTTTTTATCTGGAACCGCAGAGAGGAAAATCAGCTGGCTGATCATTTAGCCAGGAAATTATTGATACAGGAAGAGCAGAACCAGAGAGCAATTGCCTCCAAAGACTTATCTGTCTCAAAAGAAGGGAACCTTTTTATAGTTAAAAGTCAGAAGAGCACAAAGAACTATCATGTAAACCTGGAAACTTCCGAATGTGATTGCTATGATTTTGAAAATCATTGTCGGAAATGGAATCTGGAATGTAAACATATTGTGGCTGCCCGGAAATACCGCCAGGATAGAGCAGAACAAATGGATAAAAAAGGTGATAAAAAAATGAAGGTATTAGTAATAAGCAAAATGGTGAGCCGAAAACGATGGCGGGAATTATTAGCAAGATTTAATGTTGAAAAAGACTTACCCATTGACCTTATTTTTCCAGATCAGGAAAAAGTTACTCTGAACAATCAAATTGCTCAGGCCGATGTTATCGTGGGTGGGGAACTGACAGAGTCTGATCTCAGACAAGCAAAAAACCTCAAACTCTTTCAGATACCTTTTGCAGGAGTTGATAAACAGGATTTAGAAGTTTTTAAGAAATTTCCCAATATTACAGTTTGTAATGCCCACGGTAATAGTCATGCCGTTTCCGAGCATGCATTATGCTTGTTGTTGGCTTTGGCAAAAAACCTGGTCAATAATGACCGGGATTTAAGAAAAGGGAAATGGCATGGATTTATCACCAAGGAGCCGACCATACAACTTCATGGAAGAAACCTGGGAATTATTGGCCTGGGTTCAATAGGTATTGAGATTGCCAAAAAGGCATTATCCTTAGGCTTGAATATTTATGCCATCAAACGTTCATTTCAGAAAAAAGAGCAATTGGAAAAGAAATATGGGTTAACTTTTTTAGGTGCCCCCGATAAATTAGAATATGTTGTAAAAAATTCTGATTTTATCATTATTGCAGTACCCCTGACCGACAAAACTGAAAATATGGTTAATGAACGGATGTTAAAGCTGATGAAGGGTAAATATCTTATCAATATTGGCAGAGGGAAGGTTGTCGATGAAAAATCCTTATACCGGCATTTGAAGAACGGAGACCTGGCCGGGGCAGCCATTGATACCTGGTATCAATACCCTGATAAGAATCATCCGGAAAGATTTCCCAGCCAATATGCTTTTCATGAATTGAGTAATGTCATTTTAACACCCCATAATGCCGGTTACAGTGATAAGGCAATTGAAGAAAATATTCTGTCTGTTTACAAAAATATTACCAGAATATTTTACGGAGAGGAAACGGAAAACAGGATTAATCTTGCTGAGGGTTATTAGAAATTCATTTTTTAATAACCCTCAAAAGACCCTTTTATTAGAAGCTTGTCAAACAGGGATTTATACCCTGAAAATAAAGCATTTATTGATACTCTTATTTATTCATTTTCAGTTAGTTGATTAATATATTGAATATATTCATTGTCCGGTGACAGCAAAATGGTAGTATTTTCATTAAAGCTGCTCCGATAGGATTCCAGAGTTCTTATGAATTGATAGAATTGCGGATCCTGGTTAAAACTCTCTGCATAGATTCTAATCGATTCCGCTTCCCCTTCACCTTGCAATTGTTGAGCTTCTTTATAAGCTTCAGCCAGTATAACAGTCTTTTCTCTCTCAGTCTCTGCTATAATCTTTGCAGACTCTTCTTTCCCTTCTGCGCGGTATTGCTTGGCAATCCTATTCCGTTCTGCCTCCATCCTGGCAAAAATATTTTTTTCATTTTCAGGTGGCAAATCAGCACGCTTAATCCTGACATCAATAATATTTATTCCGTACTCCATAGATTTTTCATTGCTGCGCAGGGTGACTGTTTCCATAATTTCGGTTCTTTTCTGGGAAACAATTTCACTCATGTCAAATTTCCCCAAATCCACCCTGAGTTCAGAGTAGATAACGTCATCCAGTCGAGCCTGCGCTCCGTTAACGTCTCTTACTGTTTGTAGAAAAAGTAATGGATCAAGTATTTGCCATCTGGCATAATTATCCAGAATCAGTGTTTTCTTATCACGGGTAATAATCTCGGTTGGTTGTGCATCATAAATCAGCAGTCTTCTTTCAAAGAAAACTACATTTTGAATAAAAGGTATTTTAAGATGTAATCCTGCTTCCTGTATTGCGTTAATTGGTTTACCGAATTGCAGGACAATGGCCTGTTTGGTTTCATCGACAATAAAAAATGAAAAGTTAGCAATCAGGATTAGTAAAACCAAAATGATTAAAAATAAGCTTTTTTTCATTATTGTACGACCTCCTTCCCGGGGGTTTCCTGCCATGATTGGTCACTCAGGGGTAAAAATTTCAGTACACTATTATCATCACTATTTTCCATGATAAATTTCTTCATTCTGGGTAAAATTGATTCCATGGTTTCAATATACAAGCGGTATTTGGTGACATCCTTGCCTTTTTGATATTCCGTTAAAATCTGATTAAATTTGGCCACATCACCTTCAGCCTTTCTGATTCTCTCGATTTTATAACCTTCTGCCTCCTTAGTAATCTTGACGGCTTCACCTCTTGCATCGGGGATGACATCATTATAGTAACCCTCTGCTTCATTAATGAATTTACTCTTATCCTCTTTAGCGCTTGCTACATCTTTAAAAGCCGCAGACACCTCCTCCGGTGGATTAACATCCTGAAGCTGAACCGCGATAACTACAATTCCTGATTGGTAAGAATCCAGTAATTCCTGGATCAGGAGTTTGCTTTCTTCCTGAATTTCATATTTTCCTTCGGTCAGGGCATCATCGATTTTACGGCTTCCGATAACCTGTCTCAGTGCTGCTTCGGCAGCATTCCTGACTGTTAGCTCCGGTTCGATGATATTAAAGAGATAATCGGCAGCATTTTTTATTCTATACTGGACAATGGATTCAGCGCTAACGATATTTTCATCTCCCGTAAGCATAAGCGCTTCTTCGGAAACATCTGTGTATCCGCTTCGAAGGGTCCTGAAGCCAATCTCAATTCGCTTTACTTCCGTCACAGAGGGGGTAACAGCTGATTCAAAAGGGTAGGGCAGATGATAATGTAGACCGGGGCTGTCCAGTCTGGTAAATTTCCCAAAGCGTCTGATTACACCCTGCTGATTGGGTTGCACAATATAAATCCCGGTAGCAAGATATAAAACAATAATAAGCAAAACCAGTAATTTTATTATCCCTTTACCAAATTTTATTGCTGGTATTTTTTCCATTATGTTGCTGATTTTATCAGAAGATTCATTCTGGAAATCTGGCATATCATTCTCCTTTCTTTTGTTTTGTATTTAATGTAATTAAAATTATCTTTTACTAACAAGTAGGCTTCTATGAATATAACACTAATTGTTGATTTACTCAAATATTTTTACCAGTGCATTTTTCTGATATGGTAAAAGACGAATAGACTACAATAAGGTGAAATCAGAAGAATCTTTTAGAAATTAGAAAATGATGTTTGCATTCAGCTGTTAACAAATATATAATATAAAAAATAAAATGAAATCTTAGCTATTGACTATATTGAAAGGAGATTAATATGCCTTTAGTAACAAGCAAGGAAATATTGATTGATGCACAGAAAAATCATTATGCCGTTGGTGCCTTTAATGCCAATAATATGGAGATTGTGCAGGCAATTATTGAAACGGCTGAAGAAGAAAATGCTCCGGTTATTGTGCAGGCTTCCCAGGGAGCAATTAAATATGCCGGGCTGGAGATGATTGTCACTATGGTTAAAACAATGGCAGAAAATGTAACCATACCTGTTGTGTTGCATTTAGATCATGGAACTGATTTCTATCAGAATATTCAATGTTTACGGGCGGGATTTACCTCATTAATGTTTGATGGCTCCAAGCTTTCCTTTGATGAGAATGTAGCCATGACTAAAAAAGTAGTTGAAATGGCTCATACCTGTAAAATCCCAGTCGAAGCGGAAATTGGGCAAATTGGAAAGATGGATTCCAGTGATGAGCCGGGGGTAGCGCGTGAGAGAATCAAAGAATTTATGGCTGATCCGGAAGAAGCTGAAAGGTTCGTAAAAATGACTGGCATTGATTCACTTGCAGCTGCGGTAGGAACGATTCATGGATGCAGGGAACTTATTGCTAAATTGGATATACCCCGTATCGAAAAAATAAGGAATTTAACCGGTGTACCATTAGTCCTGCATGGAGCATCCGGAGCAAGTGATGAAGAAATCAAAAAAGGAATTGCTGCCGGGATTAGCAAAATTAATATTGATACCCGCATTCGTATGGCTTTTACCAAAGCCACCAGAGAATATCTTGCACAAAATCCTGATGAAATTGATCCTAGAAAAATGTTAGCCCCTGCTAAGGAAGCTGCAAAAGAAGTTATCAGAGGTCGTATTAGAGTGTTAGGGTCAAACAATCAGGCTTAATGATTTTGATAATAAAAAATATTAACAACAATTATTTTGGAGGTAAGTGATGTCAAAAAGAATTGGAATTTTAACCGGCGGTGGGGATTGTTGTGGTCTGAATCCGGCCATTCGCGGTGCTGTTTACCGTGCAAATGACTATCATTATGAAGTATTCGGTATTCGGGACGGGTGGAGAGGTTTAATTGACGGAAATCTCTTTAAGATTCATTTGCAGGATGTGGAAGAATTAGTTGATAAAGCAGGTACCTTTCTGGGAACCTCCAGAACCAACCCTTTTAAGATAGAGGGTGGTGTTAAGGCAGTCTTGAACACGATTAATAATTACGGTTTGGATGCCATTTTAGCCATGGGAGGGGAAGATACATTAGGTGTTGCCAGTAAATTATTTCATGAGGAAAGAGTCAATGTAGTCGGTGCCCCCAAAACCATGGACAATGATTTATCGGCTACTGATTTTACCTTTGGTTTTGACAGCTCGGTTACCCGGGCGGTGGAAGCCATGAAAAGTCTGGAAGATACCGGAAAATCACATCATCGTGTCATGATATTGGAAGTTATGGGCCGACATGCAGGCTGGGTTGCCCTTTATACCGGTCTGTCATGTGGAGCAGACTGGATACTTGTTCCGGAAGAAAATCCGGATATTGAGGGAATGTGCAAACAATTGCAACGTGTTTATTCCCGGAAAAAATATGCCCTGGTTGTGGTTTCTGAAGGAGTTCAACTGCCGGAATCCGGTAACGGAGGAGAAGAACTGGACCAATTTGGTCACATGATTCTGAAAAAAAGAGAAATCGGTCAATCTTTAGGGGATACCATCAGCGAAAAAACGGGTATAGAAACCAGGCATGCCGTTATCGGTCATATTCAGAGAGGGGGTATTCCGAGTGTCTTTGACCGAATGCTAGGTTTACGAACCGGAGTTAAGGCGATAGAAATGATTGAGCAACAGGAATTTGGAAGGATGGCAGCCCTGAAGGGCAATGAAATGATTACTGTATCACTGGAAGAAGCAACAGGCGAGATTAAGACAGTTAGCCCGGAATGGATAGAATTTGCGAAAATTTTCTTCAAGTGATGACCTAATTTAAGAAACTTCTGTATAAAAAATGAAATATAAGTAATAATACATGGAAAAATAGCAAATATTTGTGATAGTATTAAAGTAAGAGAATAGAATCATGGGAAGCCAAAAGGCTTTCCATTTTTTTAGAGAATTTAGAGAGATAGGCATTATGTCAGAAAATCAAAATTTTGTTCATCTTCATGTCCATTCTGAGTTCAGTCTTCTTGACGGAGCCTGCCGAATTAAAGACTTGGTTGCCAAGGCTAAAAAATATAATATGCCTGCACTGGCGCTGACCGATCACGGGGTTATGTATGGTGTAATTCAATTCTACCGAGAGGCCGTAGCCAATCAAATTAAACCCATTATTGGCTGTGAAGTTTATGTAGCTCCTCAGAGCAGAAAAGATAAATCAAATGGTAAAAAGGAATCACCCAGTCATTTGATTCTTTTAGTTAAAGACAGGAAAGGCTATCAGAATCTTATCCAGTTAGTAACCAAGTCCTTTTTAGAAGGTTTTTATTATAAACCTAGAATAGATAAGGAGATATTAAGGGAATACAGTGAAGGTTTAATTGGACTTTCTGCCTGCCTGAAAGGGGAGATATCCCGTATGATTTTGCAGAACAACTTTCAGGAAGCAAGGGCATTAGCAATGTCCTATCAGGAAATATTTGGTAAGGGTAATTTCTATCTGGAATTACAAAATAATACCATGCCGGAACAGATTAAGGTGAACCAGGAACTGATTAAGCTGGGGCATTCATTGCAAATACCATTGGTTGCAACCAATGATGTGCATTACATGAACCGGGAGGACCGTGAAGCGCATGACATATTACTATGTATTCAAACCGCAACCAATCTTGATGATCCTAACCGGATGAGATTGAGTACCGATGAATTTTATTTTAATACCCCGGAAGAAATGCAGCAACATTTTGCTGATATTCCAGAGGCATTGGAAAATACGGTAAAGATTGCTCAAAAGTGTAATCTGGAAATTGATTTTAGAAATGCCCATCTTCCGGATTTTGATTTGCCGGCAAACCTAACTGATAATGATTATCTGCGGCAATTATGCTATGAAGGTGCTAAAAATAAGTTTAATAAGGTTGACGAAAAAATTAGCGATCGGCTGGATTATGAATTAGCTGTTATTAAGAAAATGGGTTTTGCCACCTATTTTCTGATTGTGTGGGATTTCGTCAATTATGCTAAAAATCATCATATTATGGTTGGTCCGGGCCGCGGCTCTGCTGCAGGAAGCCTGATAGCTTACTGTCTTAATATTACCGATATCAATCCCCTGGATTATAATCTGCTTTTTGAGAGATTCCTCAATCCTGAAAGAATCAGTATGCCCGACTTTGACATTGACTTCAGTTACGAAGGAAGAAGCGAAGTCATCGAATATGTCAGTAAGAAATATGGACGTGATAAAGTTTCGCAGATTATTACTTTTGGAACAATGGCTGCTCGAGCTGCAATACGGGATGTAGGAAGGGCATTAGGAATCCCTTATGGGCAGGTGGACAAAATTGCCAAACTCATTCCCATGGATCCTAAAATGACCATCGAAAAAGCATTGCAGATTGAACCCGAGCTAAAAAATATAATGGAAAATGACCCAAAAATTAAAAAAATGATTGAAGTCTCTTCAAAATTAGAAGGATTATCCCGTCATGCATCTACACATGCAGCAGGTGTTGTCCTGTCTAAAGAATCTTTAATCCACTTTGTACCACTGCAGTTAACATCTGAAGGCGAGGTTTCAACACAATATGCAGCTGAAGAATTAGAATCATTAGGTTTACTGAAAATGGACTTTCTGGGGTTAAGAACCCTGTCCGTCATCAATAATACCCTGAAGATTATTCGAAATACCCGGGGTGAAATAATCAATATAGGTGATATCCCTTTGGATGACGAATTGGTATATCAGTTATTGTCCCGAGGTGAATGTTGTGGTCTTTTTCAACTGGAAAGTTCAGGAATGATTGAATTGGTAAAGCGCATGGAACCCAAAAATATCGAAGACATTACCGCACTCCTGGCTTTATTCAGACCCGGTCCTTTGGGGAGTGGCATGATTGATGATTTTATAAACCGAAAAAAAGGAAAAGTTGAAATCAAATATTCACATCCCAGATTAGAGCCGATTTTACGTGATACCTATGGTGTTATAGTCTATCAGGAACAGGTGATGCAGATTGCCAGCCAATTAGCTGGTTTTTCTCTTGGCCAGGCCGATATCCTAAGGAAGGCAATGGGAAAAAAGAAAAAAGAAGTGATGAGAAAACAGCATCAGCTCTTTGTTAAGGGTGCGCTTCAAAATGGCATTGATAAACAGACTGCCAACGAAATATATGACCTCATTGCCTATTTTGCCGGTTATGGATTCAATAAATCACACAGTGTTTCCTATGCCTTTATATCTTACCAAACCTCTTATCTTAAAGCACATTATCCTGTAGAATATATGGCTGCCCTTCTAACCAGCATCATGCAAAATACTGATAAAGTAGTAAAATATATTAAAGAATGTCAGAATATGAACCTCAAAATATTACCTCCCGATATTAATGAAAGCCTGATTGATTTTACGGTTGTTGACAGGAAAACCATACGCTTTGGTTTGGCCGCCGTAAAAAATGTAGGCAGAGCTGCCATCGAAAATATTATTCATGAACGAACTGAAAATGGGCATTTTGCATCTCTTTTTGATTTTTGCCGAAGAGTTGATTTGAAAACAATGAATCGACGGGTTATGGAAAGCCTGATTAAGTGTGGCGCCTTTGATTCCACTCATTCCAAAAGAGCTCAGCTTTTATCGGTCTTAGAAAAGGCAATAAACCTGGGACAGGAAATCCAGAGAGAAAAAAGAAATGGTCAGACTAATCTTTTTTCCTTGATGAATAAAGAATCCCAAACTCAGCATCAGGATAATATACCCTTACCGGAAGTTAACGAGTTTACCGACCAGGAGCTTCTAACTATGGAAAAAGAAACTCTGGGTTTTTATCTTTCCCATCACCCGTTAGAGGACTATCATGATAAGTTGAAGCAAATTGTTACTGCTGATTCTTCCCGGCTGCACCGGTTTACTGATAAAAGTCATCTGGTTTTGGGAGGAATTATTACCAATATACGAAGGAAGACGACCAAGAATGGGAATATGATGAGTTATTTTGTTTTAGAGGATCTGGAGGGTACGATTGATATTATTGTTTTTCCAAAAACATTCGAAGACTTCAAGGAGGCAATTAAAGAAGAAAATGTGGTTATCGTGGAAGGACGACTTGATGCGGCGGAGTTTAATGTAAAATTACTGTCTGAGTCAATCACAGAGATCAATGAATATCAGGCAAAAGAAAATAAAAATGGGAAAAAAAGAATTTCCAACCATTATAATTTGCATATCCAGGTGGATATAAATCAGCTGGATGTACAAAAATTAAAAGGTTTGAAAAAAATATTTAAAAGACACCCCGGGCAACATCATGTTATCATCCATTTCCAGGCACAGCAGAAAGTTTATCATCAACAGGTTAATGAAAATATCGGTGTTGACTATGATGGAAAAATCATTCAGGAAATTAAAGATTTTTTGGATAGCGGAAATGTGTGGTTTGAAAATATTGCCTGATGTAATAGCGAAAAATGGTGCCGAAGGTCGGAGTCGAACCGACATGAGCTGTAAGGCCCGCTGGATTTTGAGTCCAGTGCGTCTACCAATTTCGCCACTTCGGCATGTTTAATTGTTCTTAAAACGTCCTTAAAAATTATAGATTAGTCTATTTATAATGTCAAGTTTAGAACACTTACAAACAGGGGAGTTTCCTCCTGGCTACCTTGTTCAGAAAGCGAAGTAATGATGATGGTAAAAAAGTCAAAAAAATTGTTTCTTGTTGACGGACAGGGTTTAATTTACCGAGCTTTTTTTGCATTGCCAAAATTAACCACTACTTATGGGCAGCTTATCAATGCAGCTTACGGGTTTACTCTGGTTCTTATGAGGTTATTAGAGGAACAGAAACCTGATGGTCTTATTATTGCCTTTGATACTCCCAAGCCTACCTTTCGTCATAAAAAA
>Ga0068714_10004619_pt1 | contig 15253 bp, 10 predicted proteins | sample MTBNYHSulfiMetaG_FD_62988 | JGI IMG/M metagenome (GOLD analysis project Ga0068714, IMG submission 62988) | Enrichment culture microbial communities from rom New York Harbor, USA that are MTBE-degrading - MTBE-NYH (New York Harbor Sulfidogenic)... | ecosystem: Environmental > Aquatic > Marine >...
ATTAATGATCATGGGTGTGATCGTATTCCTGGTCTCATTTCCATTACCCATTTTTATAAAAGACAACAATGCTAAAATCGTAGCCCAGGAAAAAACTCAAAAACCAGTTTCTATCAAATCAATACTTAAAAGCCGTTATTTCTATCTTCTTGCATTAGGGAGTATGTGTTCCATCGGTGCAGTAGGAGGTATCATCCAGCATTTAAAGCTGTACCTCATTAACATTGATTTCTCCCAGTTCCAGGCAGCACGGGTCATGTCCCTTGTTCTGGTCTCAAGTCTCGTGGGCAGAGTGCTGATGGGCTGGCTTTCTGATTTAATAAACCGAAAATACGTGATGATTCTGATCTATTGTATTGTTGGTATGGCCATTCCCTTATTGCTCGTACCGGATTTTTTCGGAAGAGTATATATTTTCGCCGTCTTGTTCGGGATCGGACTGGGAGGAGATTATATGATCATTCCTTTGATAGCCGGTGATCTTTTTGGAGTAAAAGCCCTGGGCCGTATAATGGGGATCATACTGGTCGCAGATGGTGTGGCTGAATCATTATTCCCTATGCTGGTAGGAAGACTGCATGACCTATATGGCACTTATTTACCAGGATTTATCGTACTTATTGGTATAGCTTTAGCAGGTGTAATCATTATTTCCTTCCTGCCAAAGTCGGATAGAAGAAAAGCATTTAATGGAGTGGTTCAAACCAGTTAATTTGATAATATTATATTGATTACAGCAAAAAGATCTGAACAGGTAAGTTCAGAATCTCATTGTTTTAATAAGTTCTTTCATTTGCCGTCGGTTTAAACCGACGGCAATTTTATTCAATAGATTATTCGCCTGTCAGCACAAAATCATACATCCCTGAACCTGCAGTTATAATTAAAAAAGACTGATCCAACCGTGCATCTTTCAGACCCCGAATTCCGGATATAAATTCACCATCCTTCCAGACTATTTTTCCGCTTTCTTTAAGAGTAACATTCTTCAGATCCATGACCGGCACATTAATTGAAGCATCACTATTGGCGGGGATGACCACTTTCATCCTGATTATACCCGGTTGCTGTTGCCACTCCGATACCACCGTTCCCGCAACGGTCCTGACAGAGGCATTGACGTAAGATAATCCCTCCGGAATATATGGTTTAATGACAATGTATTTATATCCTTTGCTGGTAGTGCCATCCGTAGGTGAATGAATGCCTGCAAGGTATTTGAAGAAAAACTCATCCACCGAACCGAACATCTGGTGATTATGAGAGGCCCTCCCTGCCCATGTCTCACAAAGGGTGGTGAATCCATTTTCTATCCAGTATCCGTAGCTCGGATAAGTTTTCTTAGTAGCCACAGTATAGGCGAGATCGCTTCTTCCTGAATGAACCAGTACGGGCCACAGATATTTGGTTCCAAGAATTCCCGTATGCAGATGTCCATTCCGGGTAATGGAAATATCATCAATAACAGTTTTCAACACTGCCTCCCGGTGACCATCAGGAACAACATCACCGGACAAAGCCAGAAACTGGTAAGTCTGGTAAGTTGTATCGGATCCGTAAAGATTTGTTTCCGGGTTGAAAAACTTTTCATTCAGCGCCGTTTTAATTGTGTCAGCAAGAGCCCTGTACCTTTGTGCATCGGCTAACTGAGTCAGAACTGTGGCTATTTTTGACAGAGTAAGTGCATTCAGATAAAAATAATAGGTATTGACCATGGGATGATTAGGGCAATCATTTTTGGGTCCCGGTGCGCACCATTCTCCCAGGGAATACCAGTAAGTCCAGAAATCATTGATGATATAATCTTCCTCCGGAATTTGATCTGTTTTTGCCAGATTACGCAGGTAATCCATGTATTTTTTCATTGTCGGGTAATGTTCACCGAGGATCATTGTGTCATCATAATAAAGGTGCATCCACCATGGGAGGAGGATATACGCGCTACCCCATGCTACTCCTCCACCTTTGCCACCTACAAGTGTGGGAGATGTATTTGGGATCCGGCCATTTTCTTCCTGGGAATCACGCATATCATTCAACCATTTTGTGTAAAATGCTGCCATCTGAAAATCATGCATTGATGCTTCCGCAACCACCTGCCCGTCACCAGTGTACCCCCCCTTTTCTCTTTGTGGACAGTCGGTCGGATAGCTATGGGTATTCCCGACCTGCGCCCAGAAAGTAGCCCTGTGAATCCTGTTAAGCAGGGAATCGGATGTTTCAAATTTCCCATTTCTCTCAAGAGCAGAATGCACAACGCGCCCTTCAACTTCAATGGACTCCAGGTTCTCAGGTTTATCTGCGGTCACCTCGATATACCTGAAACCGGTATAAAAAAACCGGGGTTCATAAATCTCAATCCCTTCTCCTTTTAGAGTATAGTCGGTCCATATCTGTGACTGGTATAACTGACGTTTGCTCAGCCGGTCACCCTCCTTGAGTGGTTCCGAGAACTTTGAGTCATTCAGGGTTTCAGCTGCTTTCACACGCAGGATCAGCCCATCTGATCCTTTTACGTGGATTCTCCACCATCCTGGTATGTTCTGCCCGAGATCATACAGATATACCCCAGGTTCAGGGTTTGTTTTTGCCACAGGGAGGATGGTCTGTACTACCTTTATCGGAGGCATAAGCTGTGAGCGCAATATCCCACCTGTACCTTCTACCACGCTAACATTCTGCCAGTCGTTATCATCATATGCGGGTGATGCCCATCCTTCTTTTTCCAGACGTGCATCATAATCTTCACCACCGTAATAATTATTGAAAGTAATCGGGCCACCCGTTGATTTCCAGGATTCATCAGTGATAACAATATCCCGGCTCCCGTCTTTATAAACAATATTCATTTGCATTATGACATGTGGGGTTCCCATGTTCGATCCGTCTTTTTTCCAGCTGTAACGCCCCTCCGTGTACTTTAAACGGAATCCTCCGTTCCCAACTATAATCCCTGCCGCATTCGATCCGTTTTCCAATTGCCGGGTAATATCATAGGTAGCATAATGCAAGGTCTTGCGGTAATCTGTTATCCCCGGATCCAGCAAATGATCCCCAACTTTTTCACCATTCAGCATGAGTTCGTAGAATCCTGCGGCAGATATATATACAAAAGCCTGTTTAATTGGCTTTGTAATCTCAAATTTTTTTCGCAGAAGCGGTGATTCCAGTAATGTATCCGCTGCAGTGATCCATTCTGCTTTCCAGTCCGACGGTTCAAATAAACCTGTATGAAAAAAAGCCGGTTCGCTCCAGGGACTCTGCTTCCCATCCTGGTTCCAGATGCATACGTTCCAGTAATATGTCTCGTCGCTTTTCAGAGCAGTACCCTGAAAAATTATGTTTACTGACCTGTCTGAAGGCACTTTGCCTGAATCCCAGATATTACCCGTACCTCTTTTTAATGCCTGCTTTGAATCAGCAACAAGAACCCTGTAGGCTGATTGTGACACGTCTCTCAGGTTGCTCGTGATAATCCAGGAAAATCTTGGTTGAGGGACATCCATGCCCAAAGGATTTTCAAGATACTCGCAGCGCAAATTGGTGACACTAAGTTTCTTATCTGCAGAACAACCCACCATAATACTGACTATTAACGGAAGGAAGCAGAAAATAAAGATTGAAGATTTTAATCCAGTTTTCATGTTTAATATGTTTTATATGTTTGATTATTTAATTATGTATTACAATTACTTTTTTTGATCATTAAAAAATATATTAAAAAAACAGTCTCAACCAATGCGATACTTGCAGGAATAATCATTATATTTCATGTAGTTATAATATTTTTTATTTATGCTAAATTCCTGCTTTTTGATAAAAGGTATTAATTCCACAAGCGTTTATTAATTATCGAATTTATAAAAGATTGAATATCACATAAATACTTTAGGGTACATAAATGTACATTCGTTTAATTTAAAAATTCTTCCCTGGCCTTTTCGACCAGAGAGAGATCTTTATGTCCTGTATAACAGTTATACTTCAATAGCAAACTTTTTAAATATTCTATGGATTCGATATATCTTTCGTCAATAGTTTTAATATTTCCCAGTTTATGTCCTTTAATAACTACCGGGGAGCATTGTTCCGCTGAGAGAAGACCTTTGTAATTATTTTCTTTTAAAGCCCTTATAAAAATTTCCCATTGCATAGGATCTTTGTTTGAACCCGGTGTGACTTCTTCCCAGCTATACGGAGCACCTCCAATTGTTTGATTTTTCGTAAGGGATATGGTATGGGAATATACCATATGATCTTTCATGCTGCGAACAGTTTTTCTAATAAATTCATGGTCTTGTGATTCAAATAATGGCAGGTCGAGACCTATTTTCAGGCTTGGATTATTAACTTCAGCAAGCATCTCGAGGGCTTCTTCATTGTTACCCAGTATCTCAGGGTGTGTTTGAAGTGCAAGTGTAATACCCATTTCCTGTGCAAATTCTGCAACCTCAGAAAGGCCTTCCCTTACTTCATGCCATGCTTCAATCCAGTCCTCACTGCGGGATACTCTGCGGGATCGGGATTCAAATGCCGGGAAACCATAACCCATGTTAGCATAAGGATTCTGAAAATAACCGTAAAAAGCCGCAAGAATACGGACAACGGGAGACCCTATTTCCTTGGCCATTTTTATGCATTCTTTCACGTATAATATTTCTTTTTCCTGCGGATAAAGCAACACATGATTTCCATGCATAAAGTTTGTACAGCAAACAACAGCACCCATTTCAAGATCAAGTTCCCTATACAAGTCAACCAGTCTTTTGCGTCTGTTGGAATCAAGATCAAGAGGGAAGCCTAAAGGGCGATGAGCATATATACAGGCCGCATCATAACCAAACATCGCTGCTCTTTTAACAGCATCTTCAAGACTGATTTTTTCGCCGGGTGCAGTAAAATAACCACCATAACCGATTACATCCAAACTTAATTTCATAATATTTACCCCCTAAATTTAGAATATCAAATAAAGTATTGAATAATTCATTTTCCAAAACATGTCAGCTTATCTAATTTTCCCTTTCCCCACTGGTTCCTATGCACCAATCTTAAATTATTTAAGATAAAAATCACTCTTAATATAGGTTGTATCTATTGATACTCCAATGAAATTATAAACTATCCAATCTGAATGGATGGGTCAGAGAATAGTTTTATATTTCTTAACATAAATATTTTTTATTTAATTCAGAAAAAATCTGAATGTTAATAAAATTACATTTACAGTCACTTTTAAAAAATAATCATTGATATTCAATTTACTTTATAGAGATATTAAATTCCTTCAGTAGTTTATCGAATAATTCCTTATCTGTAAAGGATTTCAATTGTTTTTCAACGCTCCTGTAGTTTTTTGCAAAGCTGTCTTCATCAAAACGGTAGACAGACCAGCTCCCCTTCTGATATTCAAGTGCCGAGAGATTTTCCACCCAGTCGCCTGAGTTAAGATAGAGCACCTTTCCTGAAGCGGTCTTAATCTCCCTGATTTCAGGATGATGTATATGTCCGCAGATCACATAGTTGAACTTGTTGCGTATTGCGATCCCGGCGGCCGTTTCCTCAAAACTGTTAATATATGCGACTGCTTTTTTTATACTATCTTTCACCTTTTTAGATAAGGAAATTTTTTCCTTTCCGAACAATTTAAGAACATAATTGACAATTCCATTTATCCTGATGAGAATATCGTATCCTGCCGAACCCAGTCTTGTCAGCCATCTGCTGTATTGCATGGTTACATCAAATACATCACCATGAAAAATCCAGGCTTTTCTGTTATCCAGGGTCATCACATATTTATTGACGAGAGCAAATGAGCCGAGTTTGAATTTAACAAATCTACGGAGCATTTCATCATGATTTCCCGTAATGTATATTGTCTGTTTATCTTTAGCGACTCTACCGGTCAGTTCCCTGATCACCTGCATATGAGCTTTAGGAAAATAATTCTTCCTGAACTGCCACATGTCGATAATATCTCCATTCAGAATGAGGATTTCAGGATCCACGCTTTTCAGATACATCAACAACTCCTTAGCCCGGCAACCATATGTGCCGAGATGAGAATCAGATATTATAACTACTTCAGGTCTCCTCCTGGGAATTGTTCCGGACTTCATCCTTCAATGAGATATTTGCGATTATTTAATACTTTAAACATCATTCTGATTTAATCAATACTCCAAAACAATTCTGTCTCTCAGATGATTTCAGTTCCACCATTTTTCCACCCTCAATGATTGAAGTGTCGCTCCATTGTGCATCATGGGTTGTGATCCACCTGAGCTGGTATGATCCATTCTGGTTTTTAAGATCAAGTTGCACCGTTTCTCCAGCCGGAAGATATAGCAGGTACTTCTCCCCTTCCCTTGCCGCAAGGTATGCCATGTTCCCCTCAGCATCACTGAGCAGATCCATCCGGGGAGTTATTTCCCACATTTTCACCAGCTCCTCAATTTTACGGACAGTTTTAATGCAGTTGATTGAAAGTTCGCTAAGTCCCAATCCGGACGGAGGACGATGAAACCGGCTTGAGGCAAAACCCCCCGTTATATTCCGGCAGAATGTCTGAATTCCATGCTCAGTATTAATTCCGCGATCCAGCCAGCTTCCGCGGTCGCTTCCATATATCTTTGTGCTGTTCACAGGCCTTGGATTCTCTTTGATATAGCCAAAAACATACTGAGCATTATCCCAATTCTGACTTCCGGGAATCTGGCTGTTCTGTGAAATATCAATATAACTGTACCTTTCAGGGTGATCAAGTGTCCGTTTGTGGATGTCCGTTTTAACATCCCAGATATCCCACATTTGTGTGATGAAGACATCCTTTTCCTTTGAGTTTTCCTGAATAAAATCCGCCCAGTATATCGCCCATTCTTCCTCGCCACTTGTCTCATTATCAATGCAATAAAGCACATTGTTATACCTCAGGGATATGGACAGTAGTTTCTTGACGAAAGCATTCTGGTATTTCAGCAGTATTTTGTTATTATTTAGTGCAGGAACCGTAAAGAAGAATGGCTGTTCATTCCTGGATGGATGAGCAGGATAGATACTATCCAATGCGGCTTCAGTGTAAGTATAATTAATGTTATTCCGGGGATTATATGGATCGGTAAGCCATGGATTCCTGGAGTGGTCAAAACGGTCCCAGATTTCAATCTGTACAATGATATCCCTGTCGCTGGAAAGTCTGAGCATATTCTCAAATCGATTCCAGTATTCCTTGTTCCAGCGGTTCAGGTCGTAATTCCCTTTTTTATTCATGGCAAATGCATGTTGATTACCCGTGTCTCGATCACTCATGGTATTGCGGATATAGTTCCCGCCAATAGCTTTCAAACTGTCGAGATGAGATTCGAGGTTCTCATTCTGGAAGAGATTATCATTGTCGGTAGCCCCGAGTAACAATACCGGTTCAGCTTTATACTCCCAGTAATATGGATTTTCCTCATTGGGTTCAAGCATACCATCCTGTTTAGATTGGATCTTATCCTCTGAAATACAACTTATTATAAAAATGAAGATCAAGAAAATAATTACGTATAAAATGAATCCTTTCATTTCAAAAGGTATTTAAGATCAAGGATGTTCAGTAAAAGTAAAATATTCCCGTCAAACAATTTATCATTATCCAGGAAAAACTGAATAAAAATTTCGGATTGCAGATTTTTTCCTTCGTTACGTCGTTACCTCGTTACGTCGTTAGGCAGAAAAAGACCTGAAACACATGATAAATAGCTAAAAATATTATCTTTGGTAAAGGAATAAAAAAGCCAGTTCAGATAATAACAAATTATTATTTATTCTCATGAGAACACATCACATTCAGATGAAGAAAAGGATCAAATTGGTCATTTTATTATTGTCACTGATGATCATTTCCTTTTATAGTGTGAATGCAGCTGGTATGCGTGCCGGGGTATCAAAGGTCAGTATCACGAAAGACCAGCCGACCACTTTGATCAATGATACACTTTATGCCAGGGTACTGTTCGTGAATGAAGGGAATACCAGTGCTGTCATTATCTCCATGGATATTGTAAATATTAGCTTTTCAGCCGTTTCTGAAATCAGGAAGAAAATACAGGACGAACTCAGAATTGACGCAAACCATGTAATGATCAATGCATCTCATGCACACTGGGTCCTTAATCAGCTGGCTGACGATTACCCGGACAGAATAGTGAGAGCGGTCAAAGAAGCATCAAAGAACATGGTCCCGGTGAGGATCGGGGCAGGAAAAGGCATTGAAAAGAGAATTTCAATGAACCGAAGGATCATTTTACAGAACGGGAAAGAATGGACAATACGGCGTGCAACACCGGAACCAGGGGATGAAATTGTTAAAGCGATCGCTGAACCTTTTGATCCCGAGATCGGTATATTGCGTATTGACCGGACTGACGGGAAACCACTGGCCGTATTGTACAACTTTGCATGTCATAATTATACGGGAGTTCCAAACAGGGGTGCTACTGCAGGATTTCCGGGATTTGCTTCAGGACTGATTGAAAAGAACCTGGGGCACGGATGCATTGCCCTTTTCCTTCAGGGCGCTGAAGGAGATGTTACTCCGATCCTCTATAAAGACGTGAACACGCCCAAGCAGGATGAGAATTTCGGCCTCTTGCTCGGTTTAAGTACCCTGGAAGCATGGAATAACATACCTGTTAATAAAGATGCCGGTCTCAGTATTATCAAGGAAGAACTAATCCTGCCTGCAAGAACCGATGTTCAGAGACATATTGACTCCCTTGAAACTCGAAGGGCGCATATTCTCGATTATTTTAAAGGACAGGGATGCGGTGCACTCGGAGCAGGAACGAAGCTGAATTTTAAAAGCTTCTTACCCCTCTATTTGAAATATCTGATGTCACCGGAATTTCCTTCAGATTATTCATACCATTATATGCAGGAAGAAAAAATCGGGAGAGATGACCTCAAAATGATGGATTCGGAGAATAAAACCGATATGATAAAATATCTGAATTCAATTTATAAGATGGAAGAATTGATCGTCACAGAGGCAAATCTAAATTACCTCAGAGGCATTAATACTAAAAATCCTGTCAAAGCGGAGATCATGGGATTAAAGGCTGGAGATTTCATATTAATTACATTTACAGGTGAATTGTTTGCACAGGTCGGGTTGAACATTAAAAAGTCATCCCCTTATGAATACACTTTTGTAGCAGCCTGTACCAACGGTTCCGTAGGATATGCACCCACTGTTGACGCATATGACGGAGACGCATATGAAGTATCCTTATCCGTACTTGCCCCGGAATGGCAGCAAATCTTCGAAAAAAGGGCCCTGGAAATAATCCGGAAATTGTAATTCCTATTTTCCTGATTACGTCTTAATAATGGATTAACGTGATTGGTGAAGCATTTCAGACACAACATTTTCTCTATAAGATAATTTTGCTTACCGGTTCTTGATTTTTTCAGTTTAATAGTATATCTTACAATAAAATCCCGAAAAACAATATTTATGAAAACACATTCCTTAAGCTTCCTCTTTCCAGCGTTAATAGCAGTTGCTATTGTATCATGTACCTCTACATCAACATCAAAACTCATTAGTATTGAAGATTACACTTTTGCCCGTTCAGACAGCACCGGTCAGCTTATCACCATTGATAATCCTGTTTTCCAGCGGGGAGAACCGGTTCATATGGTTCTTCTGAACGTTGGCTCTTTCAAGGAAGACGATGACGGTCTCAACTGGTTCGATATCGATATGGAAGTGACGGGCCCGGATGATGCCGTCGTTATCAGTGCCACGGCTTTGCTCGGTGATAATGGGCATCTCGACCTCGAGAATAACCGTGCTTCATCACCTTATGCCACCTTCAGTACAACTGATGAGTTGGTACCCGGCAATTACAAATTCAAGATGACCATATATGATAAGATTGGAAGCGGCAAGGCCACACAGACTGCAAAATTTACTCTCGAATAAATCCCGATAAACATGAAAACTTTCAAATGCAGTTTAAAACTGTCAATTTTTCTTCTTCTTATCCTTGCGGTTCCTTCGGGCATTCTTGCGCAGGGAAGCCTGCTGGGTAAGTGGAAGTATAGTTCTCCTGAAGGGGAGATGATCATGGAGATCAATAATAATGCGATGTTGATTAATGGACAAACATATTCCTACAAAAATGAGAACAACATATTACAGGTATTTGAAGGGAATACATACACATCTTATCCTTACCGTCTTAACGGCAATCAGCTCACCCTGATATTTCCGGGTGGGATGGAGGTAATGTTCACCCGTGAAGCCGGCAGTTCTGGCGGGCCGCTCAAGTTGCCCCAAAGTACTCAAAAGGCTCCCGGAGGTCAATCCAATCAATCACAATCATCATCACTTATTGGCAGATGGGTTTTTCAGAGCCAGGAAGGACAGATGGTACTGGAATTTTTATCAGGCAATCAGCTTAAGTATAATGGGGAACCAAACCAGTACCAGCTTAAACCGGGAGTAATTCAGGCAATGGGCGATTATGGATGGATCGATTACCCTTATACCCTTATCCAGAATACCTTAACTCTCACCACACCTGAAGGCATTCAGATACCGTTCACCAGGAGTTCATCCGCTGCATCACCCCAGCAATCAATGGGAGGCCAGCCATCAGGGGGTCAATCATCGGGAGCAGGACCGGTTTGGCAGCTCCAGGGAAGACTCTGTTACTGGTCGGGTTCATCCAGTAGTTACAGCAGCTACTCCAGAACGGAAATATTGTCTTTTGACGGCAATGGTAATTTTTCCTTTGGAGAAGAAGCAGGCTTCAGCAGTGATGCAGGCCTGGCCCATAGCAATAACCCGGGGGCGTGGAAAGGCAAATATCGTGTTGAAAAAGATTATGTATACCTCCGTTTTCAGAATGGAGTCGAAAACCAGGTAAAAATCCACATGCGTCAGAATGACGGAAGAATAACCGAGCTGATGTATAAAAATAAACTTTATGCTGCTGCACTGTGCGAATAATTATTTAATTGATTTTTTAAATTTCTGATTACTTTAAGTGACCACGTTCTCCGCCAACAGGCGGATTTAGCGATTGCGAAGTCAGCATACAGTCCGGCTCTTTACTTTGCTCGGATTCATTTTTAGTTAAGAGGTTACGACGTTACGACGTTACGTTACGTTACGCTCCATTCAACCCGATCTCCACCGCCACTGTCCTCATACCCATGATACAGTCCGTTATCAGCTCATCCAGGCTGACTCCCAGCATGGCAGCTCCCCTTTCTATCACCGAACGATCAACCCCTGCAGCAAACCGTTTATCATTCCATTTCTTTTTAACCGATCTGGCTTCCATATCCATCACACTTCCCGAAGGTCTGACCAGCGCACTTGTCACCACCAAACCGGTAAGCTCATCAATCGCAAAAATGGTTTTTTCCAGGAGGGATACAGGTTCGACATCAGTTACGATACCATAGCCATGGCTAAGCACTGCCCTTATATATTCTTCAGGCCATCCATTCTCCCGTAATATCTTTTCAGTCATTTTACAATGCTGGTCGGGATACATCTCGTAATCCAGATCGTGGATCAGTCCGATGATCCCCCATTTCTCCTCATCCTCGCCGGCTTTTTTTGCCATGTACCTCATAACACCTTCCACAGAAAGTGCATGCTTTAAAAGGCTTTCAGATTTGTTATATTTTTTGAACAAATCGAGAGCCATCTCACGCGTTATTTTTTTGTTTTCCATAATTTAACAGAATGTTTGAAAAGACGGTATTAAAATTAACACTATTCTGGTTGTTTTATGCAATATCAATTGCTATGATTCTCCACGTATTGAACAATCTTTTTATCTAAAATATAATTTATTTCATGACGAAAATTAGTGATATGAATTGTCGAAGATTTATTACTTCTAAAGATACGTTCAATTAAGCAGATTATAAATTAAACATTGAATCCCCTCCGAAAAGTCATTATTATAAAGAGAAGCCACAGATTCACAGATTTAATAAATAATAAAATGCTTATAATCTGAGTAATCTGTGGCAATTTTATTGGGTAGATCTCAGGCCAAATTAAGCAGTCTCTCATGATTATTGCCTGAACAAATTTGTCCTGTATCTATTATTAAACTAACTTTCAGGATTCAAATGATACTTTTATGTATATGAAATCAGTAGTGTCCGGTTAAAATAATGAGATTCTTCGCTTCGCTCAGAATGACAAGTGTTTATAGTGTCTGTGAGAGGAAGGGGGTAGCTGGAGGCGACGCCTCCAGCTACCCCCTTCCTCAACAAAATAAATGCCTGTCATTCAGAGCGAAACGAAGTGAAGCGAAGAATCTCATTGTAAGCTCAGCAAATTATCCGGTTAATAGTGATACGAAATATTGAAAACCTCGGCGGATTATTTGATTCAGAAAGCTATTGAAATTATTTATATAAACATTTGCCCATTGTGAAAAGTCAAATTATATAAGAAATCGCCACAGATTCACAGAATAAATAATAAAATGCTTATAATCTGAGTAATCTGTGGCAATTTTTTAGGAGAGATTTCTGCCATATATATATTCGGAGTGCACTCAATCATTAAAGTTGAAATCTAATCATACAGTAAATTTCTATAATCGTAAAATATCATGAGCAAGATCATATTTATTTCAGGCAGATTGTTTTTAGTATTAGTATTTTGTATCACCTCTTTTTGTTCAAAACCCGCCAGGAGTGTTTTCTCAAAAGACAATATTACACCCTGGTGCATAGTACCCTTCGATGCAAAACAGAGGAATCCCCGGGAACGTGCGGAAATGTTGTATCGTCTTGGATTCAAAACCATGGCTTATGATTGGCGCGATGTTCATATACCTGAATTCGATGAAGAAGTCAAACAGTTAAAAGAATATGGTATCAGCATGACTGCGTTCTGGTGGTCGGGTGATCTGCCGGTTATTGAAGATGATTTCAAAACTTCGGAAAGAATAAAACTGCAAATTGACTTCATAAAACGCAACTCACTGAAACTGGATGTCTGGATAGCCCTTACCGAACCAGGTGAACAGTATCATTCAGATGAGGTCAAATATGCCGAAATCGCCCGCCGGATTGACATACTTGCCGGAGAACTTAATAAAGCTGGTTGCAGGCTGGCTATTTATAACCATGGTGGCTGGTGCGGACAGCCTGATAATATGGTAGCTATCGTAAAAAAAGTAAAAGCAGGCAATGTTGGCATCGTATACAATTTTCATCATGGCCATGAACATCTGGAAATGATGCCTTCAGCATTTCATAAAATGCTGCCCTGGCTCTATTGTGTAAACCTGAACGGTATGAATGAGGAGGGACCCAAGATATTGCCACTAGGTGAAGGAAGAGAGGATGCAAAGATATTAAAAATGATTGCTGGTTCGGGATATAATGGACCTATTGGTATCATCGGACATACAGCCAATCAAGATGTTGAGATTGTTTTGCAAAGAAATCTGGAAGGCTTAAAAAAATTATTGATTGAAATTAAAGACCATGATGCATTAAAAACCTTTTGATAAACACATGGGTAAAGAACAGAAATAATTGATTCTCCTTCCTGAAAATATTAATTTCGTAATGCAGAATCATTAGGACGTGCAAATAAGGGAACCAATTAAACAGCATCTGACAAAAAAGGTTTATCAAATCCACAGAGAATCATGAAATTAAGTATAGTCGTCAATTTAATAATCCTTTTCATTTTCATTCTTTTCAGTTACTGCCGGAAAGAAGAAAAGAAATTATTACCCAGGGTTAAGACCTCTGAGGCAAAAAGCATTACAGATTCCTCAGCAATCAGCGGGGGCAAGATCTCTGATGATGGAGCAGTAGCTATTACCAGCAAAGGAGTTTGCTGGAGCACTGATATGACTCCGGACATAACTGATGAAATAACCATGGATGGTACAGGAACGGACAGCTATGTAAGCAAAATAACAGGCTTGAGTCCGGGCAAAACTTTTTATGTCAGGGCTTATGCCACAAATAGTATCGGAACCGGATATGGATTACCTGTTTCATTTAAAACACTGGGAGGCCCACCTGAAGCTGTGACCGGTGATGCAACAAATATTCTTCCTTATTCAGCCACTTTAGACGGAACTGTAAATGCCAACGACCTGACCACCATTGTCAGTTTTGATTATGGCACAAATAAAAGTTACGGACAGTCAGTGATCGCTAAGGAAAGTCCTGTCACAGGCCACACAGATATAAATGTAAGTGCTGATATCACCGGACTGGCACCTGGAATAAATTATCATTTCAGAGTCAAAACAATAAATGATCTTGGAACTGTTAATGGCAGTGATATGACTTTTACAACCCAGGGTAAAATTCCATCAGCAACAAGTATTGATGCAACAAATGTTTCAAGCAGTTCAGCCACGTTAAATGGAATTGTGAATGCAAACCATTTGTCCACGGTTGTTACATTTGAATATGGAACAAATAAAAGTTACGGACAGTCAGTAACTGCGATTGAAAGTCCTGTTACCGGCAACACGGATACCAATGTAAGTGCAGAGATTTCAGGGCTGACAAGTGGAAAAACCTATCATTTCAGGGTAAGTGCAGTGAATGAACTGGGAACCGCGTACAGTGGTGACATGACTTTTCCAACACCATAACAGGCGTGGTCATCTTCAGTGATCCTTAAATAACTGCAAATCAATAATTACTTTTAACGCTTTATAACTACATATCCACTGATGGATTTCCTGTTCTGGAAATTCAGGATATAGAAATATGTATCAGCCGGAAGAGGATTTCCATTATAATCAATCCCGTTCCATTCATTATTGTAATTACTGTTTTTATAGACCTGTGCTCCCCACCGATCAATAATAATGAGTTCAGTTTTACCAAGTGCAGCAATACCGGTTAATATGAAATATTCATTTTTTTGGTCCCCATTTGGAGTAATCAGGGATGGGATCAGCAGATCATTCACAAATACATGAACGATAGAATTGGAAGGCGGGCAGACCCAGTTTGTCAAGGTCCATAAAAATGTATTAAGGTTAAGGGAAAGATTGCTCACTTTTGTCTTCGCATAGGTTGAATCAGCAAAATCTCCAGTTCCCTTAATTATTGACCAGCTTCCGGTTTCATTAATACCCGGTTCCTTTGCCGCCAATGTTGTTTCGAAGGTATAATTCAGAACCGTGTCAGGACCGGCATCAGCTATGGGGATGTCTCTTACTTCAACTGTAATATTATCTGT
>Ga0068714_10004620_pt1 | contig 15246 bp, 11 predicted proteins | sample MTBNYHSulfiMetaG_FD_62988 | JGI IMG/M metagenome (GOLD analysis project Ga0068714, IMG submission 62988) | Enrichment culture microbial communities from rom New York Harbor, USA that are MTBE-degrading - MTBE-NYH (New York Harbor Sulfidogenic)... | ecosystem: Environmental > Aquatic > Marine >...
CGAGGTCATCAAAATTGATGGCATCGTAAAAAGTCAGAATCCGCCCCATATCGTCGCCCCGGCGCAGGCCGGGGCCCAGTGATTTCAATAACTTGTGGATCTCGGCCTTCGCCGGAATGACGGCTCGGGGACTTTTTACGAGGCCGTCAAAATTAGGAACATAAAAAGGCGGGCGGCTGTGGTTCAGGAATTAGGGAAACCCGGTTTTCGAGCGGAAAGGTAGGCTTCTCCCCCCAGCGACGGGAACAGCGCGCCCCAGAGTTGATTCAAGCGAAGCCACCATGCTCGGTTCTCAAGCGGGCTTCCTGACCATCTCGCCAGAAACGTGCCGGTGAGGATCCTGAGGTCAAGGCCGCATTCTTTCACAAGGTTTCGCCATCTGCCGCAGGCCAGGGAATTGATATGCCCGCCCGGGCCGACGGTGCCTTTGCTGAGTCTGGATCGAAGCTGTCTTTCACGGATCCATGCGATCGGCCCGGGGGCGACAGGGCTGCCCGCCAGCAGCAGTCCGCCGGGTCTGAGTATCCTGGAGAGTTCCTGCATGGTGAAGGAAGGCCTCGGCAGATGTTCTATGACATGAAGAAAAACAGCGACATCCACTGAATCATCAGGCAGAGGAAGAGGTCCGTCGAAATCACATTCATGAGCTTCGTGATACCCTCTGTTTTCGAGGGCCGGATCGTCGATCATCATGTCCAGGCCCACCCATTCGGCATCCAGACCATCCCCGGTGAAGTCTTTCATGAACCCTTTGCTGCATCCGACATCCGCTATTCGAATCCTTCGCTTCAGCCTCCGGGCTTCATCTTTCAATGCGCAAAGCACCCACCAGTATCGGACTCCACGGATGGGATAGAGTGTGCTCCTTGCCCGATGACTGAAAAATCCGGCTTCCCGCGTAGCGGCGACGCGTTCCTCGAATATATCCAAAGGCCATCTCAAAAACGCAAAACGGCGGCCCCAGTAAGTTTGTATCCTGTTCCTCGGAGTTTCCTTTTGCACCCAAATAGATCCTTTCACGACAGACGGATTCCAGGCAAAAAATGCTACATATCACACAATGGCGGCTGAGCACAATCAGCAATATGGAAAGATTCCATCATTTACAACTTTTCTTAATTATTGGGGGCCGATGGTGTATTCGATGGTCAAGGGTTTCATGGTGGCAGACAGGTGCTTGAAGTCCGTGACCAGAAGCCTGTAGGTCAGGAGCTCTGACCTGGATTCGTTCCCGATGTCGGTGATGAAATTCCGAGCTGTCCCGCTTAAAATCACGCTCGATGCGTCTGCCCTGTTGACCCTGAGCTCCAGCCCCGACGGGAGAGAGCCTATGCCGATCTGGACGGTGATCTTGTTTAAATTCGGTTCATCCACCAAGGAGGACCAGGTCAAGGTTGACGTGTCGTCGATATCCTCGACCTTAACCTGACCCGCCGATGAAACAGCCTCACCGATGTTCAGGGATATGTCTCCGGTGATTTTTATGCAGGTAACGGTTCGGTAGCGGACAATGACAATTCCCGATCCGCCGCTCCCGCCGCTGCAACCGTTTCCTCCGCCGCCCCCTCCGCCCCCGGTGTTCGCCATCCCCGGGGAACCTGAACTGGTGCCCCCGGAACCCCCACCACCCGGTCCGCCTAGACCAGGCTGGTAGGAGAGGCCGTCGCATGCTCCGCCGCCTCCCCCGGCAAACCAACCAGCGTCGCCTGTATGGGTAAATTGAGAATAAAAGATTCCTTCCCCGCCGGCGCCCGCCAAATCACCGGCCGCATGTTCACCAGGAGCACCAGCCCCGCCTCCGCCTCCGCCCCTTCCCGGGTTGAGACCCCTTCCGCCGCTGTACCCTTGACCTGGAATGCCTGAGCCGCCGACACCTGCATTTGCAGCCTCGCATGAACAGCCGCCTCCACCGCCGGAGCCGCCAGGCGCGCCGTCGGCGTCCCATCCGGGCGATCCACCACCACCTCCGCCACCTGTCGCGCAAAGGCCGCCGAAGGATGAGTCCATTCCATTTGCTCCCCGGAGGTTTCCTGTGCCCCCTGCGCCCCCGGTTCCCACGATGACGGAAACAGATCCCGTCAGGGTATAATTCGGGTCGTAAATCAGACCTCCAGCTCCACCTCCACCCCCGCCGCAGGCTGTATCGGAAGCCCCACCGCCGCCGCCTCCTGCAACCACAAGTACTTCAACCTCCGTTGATCCGACAGGCGGAGTAAAGGTGCCACTGGAATAAAACGTGTGGACGGTATACTCCCCGACCCTCATGATGTCTCCTCCTGACTGCGCTTGGACCTGGCAGGCCGGGAAGATGAGGGCGGGAAGGAAAAGGATCAGGCAGGCCGGGAAAAAGGCCTTTGGATTTTTCATGTCAGCTCCTGTCGGTTGCATTGCGCAATCGGTTTCATCGGTATTGATCCCCGGCAGGCTCGGCGCTGACCATCCCTTGATCGATGAAGCGGATTTTTCTGCGCAGGGGGACAACCCTGAGGATGATTTTCTCCTCCTCACCAGGATCGATTGAAACGGTCCTTGTCGGCTCTTTCAGCTCATGCTGCTCCGGGAGATTGTGATGATAAACTTTCAGCGTCCACGTCCCTGGTTGGAGCCGGTCGAACGCAAAACACCCGTTTCGGGTGGTTACCGTGCGCCGGCTTACATCGGAACGAGACATTTCCACCAGAATGTTGCCCAGCCCGTCATGGTTCGGAACCTTCCCGTTGTTTAAAAGGTTGCCTGCGAGGCCGACCACATGGCTGGTTTTCGTGTCGCTGTTTCCGGGGACAAGGACGACCCTGCCGGAAAGGGTGCCCGTTTCGGTGAGAGCAATGTTTAATTCAGCGGTTTCCGACCCAACGACCGTCACGTTTGTCGATGCCATTGCAATCGGCACCGAATCCAGGCCGACCGTGCGCTCGTCCAGGTGGACGTTGTATTCCCCCGGGCAGAGGGTGTTGAAAACATAGGATCCGGAGCTGTCGGTACGGGTGGCTGCGCCGTCAACGTAAACCACTGCGCCTTCGACACCCGGATTCCCCGGCTGATCGGACCGGTATACCCGGCCGGTCAGGGCTCCCACAGATTTTTTTCTGCCCAGCGGTACAGACAGCGGAATGGTATATTTGAGAAAATAGGACGTGCGGGAATCACCACGGTTCCCCCGGGATCGCCATAAATCGAATCCGATCCGGTGGTTGTTGGCGAGGCGGCAGGTTAAGCCGGCCCGGTAGGCGTCGCTTTCAACCCTTTCTCGAGAAGGTCGATCCATATCTTCCTGGTCGTAACGGGAATAATTCAAATATGCAGAAAAGTCCGGGATCGGCTGCCAGCGGATACTGGTCCCCACGTTGCGACCACGGCGGAGAAGCCTGCTGTCATCCGGGGAGCTGTCGTCCCCGAAGCTTCCGATAAAGCTGAAGAAGAGGGTTCGGTTCAGCATGTAGGTGGTGAAAACGTCGTAATTCCAGCCGCTGTGTGCTTCCCCGGCAAGGTGATCGTCGGTCCGGACACGCCGTACCTGTCCGCGGTAGCTCAACGGGCCCCAAGAACGGCCGATTCCGAGGCGGAGACCCTGTTCCTGAAATTTTTGGGTCGGGGCGGGCTGGGCGTCGTGACGGTCGTAAAAATCATAGTCAAGGTTCAGGGTCCAATGTTTGGGCATGTTGATCCTGATTCCCGCCCGGTAGAGGGTTTCCCGGGAAGCCGCACCTCGTTCCGGTCGTTCTTCCAGGTTGCTCTCGTAGCGGCTGTAGGAGAGATTTCCATGAATTGCTCGCGAGAGAGGGAAGGTGATCGTGCCGGAATAATGCGCCGTGTCTTCATATCGGCCGGCGAAATCGGGGCCGGCTCTTCTGGCAAAAAACGAACCTTGAACCTCGTTGAATAACGTTCCATGGTAAATGGACCTCCAGGCCATGTCCGAACCCGCCGATTCCAGATTCCTTCTGCTGGAACCCACCTCGACCTCGAAATGATCGTTGTCGCGGAAATCGAAACGGCCCTCAATACTTGCGATGGTATCCGTGGAGGAAGGCCTGCTCTTCCAGGATTCATAGTCGAGAGTCATCAGGTTCAGGCGCAGGGTCGAGCTTGGCTGTGGAGAAAAGGAGAGGTAGCCGGCGAGGTCACGTCTTTTCTGATAACTCCAGCGGTCCTTCACGTAGTAGATGCCGGCACCCATAGGATGACCGGGTGCGTGAACGTCTACGCCCAGTCCCCTCCCATACCGGTGCCACGAGGTCAGCTTTGAAAGAGCATAGGATTGATCCCCCGCCCTTACGTTGAATCGGGGCTCGCGATAGTGTGCCCAATACTCATCACGCCGCCCGAGCGCCCCTTTATTCTGCTGGTCAGGTCCCTGAAGCACAAAATCAAGACGGCGGCTGCCTGCTTCGTCAAGGTATCCTGACCCTTTCACGCCGGCCTGCAGCGAACGGTCGCCGTCTTTTCCGCCAAGGTAGCCTGTGACCTCCACCGGGTAGCGGTGATGCATATCCTCCCCTGCAACCAGAGGAATGACGTCCACGGGAAGGCTCAGACGCGCGGAGAGGGGACGCCCGTCTTTTTCCAGGTTGGTCGTGGCTTGAAGGTGAAGGTGTTGACGTTGCAGCTTATGTCTCTCCGGATCAGCGCGGGCGGTCACCTGGATCCGCCGGCATTCTCGGGCCGGCAGCCGGAGGGAACCGGGTACCACGGTCACCCGGCCTTGTCCGGGCAGGTTTCCCTTGACGTTGACCGGGAGTTCCACGTTTCCCTCGTTTGTCAAACGGACATGGAATTGAAAGGGCTCTCCCGCGATCACCTGCTCGGGCCTTTTGCCTTCAACGATGAGAGACAGGTCATACACAGCGGGCAACAGGGCCCTGACGACCGCTGTGTCGGTAAGTGCATAGTCCCGCAGGCTTTTGACATGATAGGCAATTTCATAGGTGCCTGCAGGGGCGCCGGAGCCGACCTGGAGAACCAGGAGGCGGGTTGTTCGGCCTCCGGGGTCCAGGAAGAATTCAAACAGAGGCATGACGAGGCGCCATCCGTCGGGAAGGTGAAGGGTTTCGGCGAATTCCTCCCGCGTGTCTGACCCGTTCGTCACCCGGAAGGACATGGCGAAAATCTCCCCCGGCTCCACCTCCACCAACCCGGGAGAAACGAGCCTCGCCTCGACGCCCGTGTCTCCAGCGTAAGAGGTGGCGGGAAACGAAGCCGCGAGGAGCAGGGTGTATGCCAGAAAAGAGACGTTGAACACGCTGATGCGTGTGGGTTGGAGGTCGGTGCGTAGAGCAAACAAGCGGCATCCCCTGGTCGAACAGCTCAGTGGGTTGCCCTGCCAACCGATTGCGGTGCCAGCACATGGAGGTCATAACGGGCGCCGAACACGTGCTGGTCCCCGTTGTCCGCAACGATCAGGGCGCGGTATTTCCCGGGTGGAACCCCTTCAAGCGGGATGCGCAGGCGTGCGGATGCGCCCGGATAAAGGCCCCGGCGCCCCGTGTAAAAACGGCCGATGGATAAACCTTGTCCCTTGAAAAGCTCCGCCCACACCGTGAGGCCGAGCAGGCGTTCACCGGTGTTTTCGATATCCAGGCTCAGGATATTTTCGCCGTTTACCCGCTCGATCTTTCTGGATGCAAAGCGCATGGCTCTCAGGCCGGTATCCCCGATGTGGGTCGTGATGTGGATTCCGGTCCGGGTGATGGCACGGATGCGCAGGGCGGTATGATCTTTGCGCCGGGCGGAGGGCGGCGTCAAAACCTCCGGTGCCACGGGTTCCACCATGAGCATGCTCCAGTAGGTTCCTTTCAGCGTGTCGTCTTCAGGGGCGCGAACGATGAAATGAAAGCAGGCATCACCGCCGGCGGAGACAACCAGCTCCCGGGGGACGATGTGAACCCATTCGGCGTTGGAGCGCGGGAGCTTTCCCGCCTCGCCGTACCTGACCGTGCCGTCTGCAAAGCACAGGTAGTCTGTCAGGTAGGCCCGTGCCACGCGGTCTTCACTGGATGAATTGTGCACAAGGATCCGGCCCTGGGCTTCCCCGCCTGCAGAGAGCGTCATCTGCCGGGTCAATTGCCCCACCACGTGAATTTGTGCGGATGGTGCAGGAACCAGGGAAAAGAATACGAGGAGGACAAAAAATACCTGGAGGAAAGGTTTTTTCATTCCATTCATCGACGGTGTTATCATAGGGGTACTCTTTGATTGCTTCCCGAACTGGTATCCCCGGAAGGTGTGTATTACCCCGGGGACACAGGAAAGGTTCGCCGGCTGTCAATTTGCCGCTGATCGCTACTGGCCCTCGGCCGCTGAAGCCGTCAGGGTGTAGGTGACAACGGGCGAGTAGGAGTCGGCATAAAGGAGTCCGGCACTCCCTTGGATCATTTCGAGTTCATAGATCAGGTTGACCCCGTCGGTGGCTCCATCGCCGGTGTATCCGCTGCCCAGGTCAGCCACAAGGGTTGCTGCACAGCCCACCCCTTCAGCATTTGTGCCAAGATCGATACGGCTTGTTTGCGCCGTCCCAAGATCCCCGCTCCCGGCTGTTGCGGCTGCGGAGGCTTTCACATACAATTTGAATCCTGTCGGGATGTTATCCGCACTATCGATATGTACGGTGATGTCTCGAAGATATCCTGTTTCAGCCACGATGGACGTGTACTGCAGGTATGAGCTGTCGTCATAGCCGATTTCACAGTCGGTGCCGTTGTTGGGAGAGACGTAGAAAGGCTCCCCGGCTACACCGCCTGCCGCTCCGATTACAAAGGTGAGGTTTTCGGACGTGACATCAATCAGGGCGACTTCATTCACGGTGATCGTCACATTTTGTGAGCTTGTGTCCGTTACCGCTGTTGCTGTTCCGTCCACGAGGGTAACGAGCGTAAAAGTTAAGGCCAACGTAAGGATTTTTTTCATACTCTACCTCCCTGTCAAAATTTTAGAAAACTAGAACATATAATAACTCCATCTCCAAGGTGTATAATGTTTTATAAATGATTAAATCATTTATAGTAATAATATTAGCCATCATAGCAGATAAAATTGTATATTTCAATAAAAAATATACGATTCATTTTAACTATATTATAAATGCAGGCCTGCCCGATGCGGCTCAGTAGAATAGCAAGGCATGGAAGGGGGTTATGACAGTATGGTTGGGTTCAGCTTCCAGAGGAAGAAATTGAGGGCGCAGGCATAGCCGACCCAGGCAGCATACGGAACCAAAAGCAGGGCGGCGGTTGTGCTTTTCCGCCGGAAGGAAAGGATGAGGATCATGACGAGAACCCAGAGCAGCAGGGCATCGGCCAGTGCGAGTCCTCCCAGGCGCCAGCCGAAAAACAGCCAGGTCCACAGGGCGTTCACGGCAAGGTGAAGGATATAGAGGACAAGAGGAAAGGCGCTGTGCCGGAAACCCCGAACGCGCCATACCAGCCATGCGGAAACACCCATGGCCGCATAAAGAAAAGACCATACCGGGGCGAACAACCAGCCGGGAGGAGTCCAGGAGGGTCGCACGAGTTCATTGTAAAAGGAGCCCGCATCGCCCGAGGCGATTCCGCCCAGGGCGGCAGCAAAGAACGTCAGCAAAAACCAGCCGACGAGACCAAGGAGCTGATTTTTTGCAGGCATGCGGGACATGGCAGATACCCCTGCAGGTGTGAAGTTTTCAATGGGGTTCTATGAAATCCCGGTGAAAATCGTTTGAACCCTCTCCGGAAACTCAGCCGGGTGATCGCATGGAGATAGAAACAGGGCCCCTGCCGGGGCCCTGTTTTTTGTTCCTCGTTATGAACACACAGGCTTAGAACAGGCCCGACACCTTGCCGGTGTTGACGTCAACGTCGACCCTCCTGAAGGCCGGGTTGGATCCGGTTCCAGGCATCAGGCTTATGGTTCCGGCACAGGGACACAGGAACTTGGCGCCTGAATAGATGAGAACGTCCCTGATCGGAAGCCGCCACCCCTTGGGAACCCCCTTCAGGGTCGGATCGTGGGTCAGGCTCAGGTGGGTTTTGACCATCATCGTGGTATAATCGTCGTACTTTGAGTCGCCTTCGAGCATCTTGGCCTTCTTCTCGGCATCCGGAGCCCAGTCGACACCGTCCGCGCCGTAAACTTCTTTGGCGATCATGTCGACCCGGTCTCGAAGCTTCATCTCGGTCGGATACAGGAATTTGAAGTCATTTTTTTCGTTGCATGCGTCGATGACGGCATCGGCGAATTCCAGGGCGCCTTCGCCGCCCTTCATCCAGTGCTGGCTCTCGGCGCAGCGGGCCCCGGCCGCTTCGGCAGCCCTTTTGACGACGGCGACTTCCGCGTCGGTGTCCGTATGGAACCTGTTCACACATACGACCGGGTTGATTCCGGCCCTGCGGATCACGTTGATCATGTGGACCATGTTTTCGCAGCCCTTTTCCACCAGTTCGAGGTTTTCCTTGGTGTACTCTTCAGGCATGGCGATTCCGGGTACCACCTTGGGACCGCCGCCGTGCATCTTGAGTGCGCGGATCGTGGACGTGAGCACGGAGACATGGGGCTTCAGGCCGCTGTAGCGGCATTTGACGTTCCAGAATTTTTCGAAGCCGATGTCCGCGGCAAAGCCCGACTCGGTTACGTGGTAATCGAACATTTTGAGGCCGATGCGGTCGGCGATGATGGAAGACTGGCCGACGGCGATGTTTGCAAACGGGCCGGCATGCACCATGCAAGGCTGGTATTCGGCGGTGCACATCAACGTCGGATTTATGGTGTTGCGCATCCATGCGGTCATGGCGTTTCCGACTTCGAGGTCGCCCGTGGTCACCGGTTTGCCGCTCTTGTCGAAAGCGACCGTAATGTTGTTGAGCTTCTCTCTCAGATCAGCCAGGTCGCGTACAATGGCGAGGATGGCCATACATTCGGAGCTGACGGCGATTCCGAATTTGGACTGCATCGTGAATCCGTCCATGCGGCCGCCGAGCCCGATGACGATATTTCGAAGCGCCTGGGCGCAGTAGTCCATGATCCAGCCCATCTCGACACGCGTGGGGTCGATGTCGAGCCTTCGCATGCCTGTGAGCCGCTGGAGCTGTTCATCATTGTAGTTTCGTTCATGCTGCATCCGGGCGGTGAGCGCGACCATGGCAAGGTTATGTGCGTTCATGATGTCGTTGATGTCGCCGGTGAGCCCGAGTGAGAATTCTGTCATCGGGATGAGAAGGGAGTTTCCGCCCCCGGCCGCTGTGCCCTTTACGTTCATCGTCGGGCCCCCCGAGGGTTGCCGCAGACAGCCCCCGACATTCACGCCGCGCATTCCCAGGCCTTCCATAAGGCCGCAGGATGTGGTGCTTTTCCCTTCCCCCAGGGGGGTGGGTGTGATCGCCGTGACCTCGATGTACTTGCCGTCAGGGCGGTCCTTAAGCCGGTTCATGATTTTCAGGAAATCGAGCTTGGCCAGCCGTCCCATAGGAAGCATTTCTTCCTTTTCCAAACCCAATTTTTCCTGCCATTCCTCCGGTGTCGGCATGTTTTTCTCGGCCGCCTCGGAGATTTGCCAATCCTTCATTTCGACTGCGTTATACGCCATCCTCACCAACCTCCTTTGCATTTAAGCAAATGTTAAACCCGTACCCGGAGCGACTCCTTCCGGGAGGGAGCCAATAGGAGCGGCGCGGTTAAAAAAACTGTCCGCGGGCCCTTTCGTTCCGGGGTTGTATCCCCCGTGATTCCTGCAGCATGAACGAACGATCCTGACCGCCCGGGCTTCTTCGCGTTTCCTTGCTTCGATGTCCCTTGAAGAAACAACGTCAAGCGGTCCAACTCAAAGAAATATACAAGGGTCCCGCTATCACAAAAATGCTTTTACGTCAAGAAAAGCTGCGGAAAAGCGACGGAATTCCGGAAATCCGATATAAGGAGATTCAACAGGATCCTCCGGAATTGCATGATAGATGGACGATGGCGGGTGCGATGCCATCAAGTTTGATGAAGAACGTCTTTTACCCTCCAGCCACCATCGGGATAAGAAATATTTCCGACCCGTCGGGAACCGGGGTTATGTCAAAATCCGGCTGACAGACGATTTTTCCGCCAATTTTAACCACCGCATAGGGGTATGGATCTCCAAGCTCCTCGAGGAGGCTCGCCACGGTCATACCCTCCTTCCAGGGTAGGTTTTTCCGCTGGACCTTGATCATTCTTGGATTCCATGGGATTCCAGCAACTCGATGACCTCGGGAAAATCGATGCCGAGCCGCCTGGCGGTCGCCAGGGTGGGAATGCCGTCTTTGGTCCACCCCCGCCGCTCATAAACGGCGTCTTTGAGCTTTTCGTAACGCGCTTCACGGAACGTTCTCAAAAGAGCCACTTTCTCGTCCGTGCTTTTCCCGGAGATATCCACCCCGTGTTCTTCGGATAGCTGCTTGTCGTAGCGCTCGCTCCTGGATTCGTATTCCGCGTTGGTCACGGGACCCACCGCCCTGTAGGGCAGCGTGTCGTGCTCCCTGCGACCGAAGCCCATACGAAGGTTGAAGATACGCTGAAAATTGTAGACGGCTTCACTCATGGTTATGAGATCGTCGGGGGATACTTTCCGGCCGGTTACAGACGTGAAAAACTCTGCATACCATTCCACGTGTTTCATCACCTTTGCAGGTTCCCTCGTATCCTTGTTGTCTTCGGGCACGATGTCGTTCCATGGGAGCTTGCACAGGCCGCAAAGGCCGAACCATGTCCTGAACATGGGAAACCAGTGAAGCGCTTCGGCTTTTTGCTCGAACGTGGGCATGAAATTGTGAACCATATCCAGAAAAATCAGCCAGGCTTCATCATGCTGGGGGCCTTTCAGGGCAAGCCCGTAGCCGCCCTGCTGTGCGAGCGACTCTTTGGTCATATACTCGGAGAACTCGAGCCCTTTCGACTCCATGCCGATGTCTTGAAGCACCGCGGGATCCGCGCCGTAGTCCCGGGCGAATATTTCCTTCATCTTCCGGATGCCGCGGCCCACCACCGCTCCGAACCCTTCGCCCGCCGCCATTTGGTGCAGGCATTCGAGGGCTGCGATCCTGTTTCCGAAATGAAGGTCCAGCCCCTGTGTGTGGGTGCGGTTGATAAGCCCGGTCTCAAAGCACTCCATGACAAAGGCCAGGGCCGTGCCGACCGATATGGTGTCCAGGCCGTAGGTGTCGCAATAGAAGTTGATCTCGGTGACCGTAAACGGATCGAAAATGCCGAGGTTCGATCCGCATCCGGCGATGGTTTCATATTCAGGGCCGTCCACGAAAACCTTTTTGCCGCGATAGGGGCCTGTCATTGGAACGAAATCCTTGATTCCGTGCGCACAGGCGACCGTGCATCCGATCCAGCACCCGTCGAAACCTTTGTCGAAAAGCCGGCGGTACGTTTCCTGCCCCAGATTGAGCGCCTGGGGGTGGTTGCCGTACTGGAAGTTGTGGACGGGCAGGCAGTCGTAGGCGTTCATAATGTCAACGATGTGGGTGGTGCCAACTCTTGACATTTCGTTTTGTTTGGGGTCGAGCGCGACGATTTCCTGCGCGTGCTTTTTGGCAACAAGTTTGAGAGCGTCCAGGTCATCCGGCTGGTTGGTCTTCATAGAGACCGAATCCCACCTGGCCACCAGGGCCCGCAAGCCCTTGTTGGCGAACACGGTTCCGATGCCCCCTCTGCCGGCCTGTTTGTACCTGACCCTGCCTCTTCCGGAATCAAACCATGAAAAATTCAGGCACCCTATCAGGGTATTGGCTGCACCCGGCCCGGTGGAAACCACCGATATACTTTTGGATTTTCCCTTGCCGAAATGATCGGTCAGCACGTTGGACAGGTCGTAAGCCTCCGCGGGAAGGCCCGGCATCTCCAGAATTTTTACGACGCCCTCTATCCCGTCCACGAAAACGACAATGTCTCCGGAAGCCTTGCCTGTCACAGCGAGGGCGTCGAAGCCGGAGAATTTCAGATAAGGCCCGAAGTACCCTCCCACGTTGGAATCCATCACCGAACCGGTGGTCGGAGACAGAGATGTCACGATGCTTTTCCCGGAGCCCGGATAGGCCGGGGTTCCCCCAAGCGGACCGGAACCTATGCATATCGCGTTTTCAGGATCATCCCAGCGGGTCGAAGGGTTCACGGCCTGCCACAGCAGCCATAAATCGAAACCTTTCCCTCCGACGAACACCTGTTTCATTTGTTCGGTCACTGGTTTGAATGAAATGGTCCTATCGGAAAGATCTACATGCAGGGTCTGTCCGGTATACCCTTTTTGGATCTCGGGAGGGGTATAATTCAATGTTGCAATTTCTTTTGCCTGCAGGGGGGTCATGTCGTCTCCTTTCAATCGGATGGCTTGCATCGCATCCTTATTTCTAAAAGTCTGTGACTATAATCAAGGGATCCTTTCGTATTTTGTCAATGAAAATCAACCTGCATGAAAATCAACCTGCGGCGGTTACGTAAAAAGCTCGTGTCCGGAGAAATCCCTGTGCGGAGAAAAACTGCGAAGCACGATTTCATCATCAGTCGAAACCTTTTCGGCCATCAGCCTGTAAAAGGTTTCCCCCAGTCCCGGACCCAGCATGAATCCCTGCCCGCACATGCCTGCTGCGACAAAGTAATTTTCCAGGTCCCCCGCTTTGCCGAAGATCGGGAAGCCGTCCGGGGTCATGGGGTACAAACCCCGCCACGTGCGGCGTATTTTGAGGGGGGCGATCATCGGCACGAGATCGGTCATTCTCTTCGTAATCATGGGGAGGAATCCCGAGGTGGAGCGGGGGTCCGTGCCCCAGATGGGCGGGTCGGGTGTCAGGCAGGCCATGACATGCCCTTCCCGGTTCTGGTAAAAGTAAAAATTCCTGGAGCCGGGAACCGGCCGCATATCCACGATCATCGGGCCGATGAAAGGGGCCACCGGCTCCGTGACAAGTGCCTCGTGACAGTCGGGTTTTACCGGTATGTCGACGCCGAGCATCCGCGAGACCTCTCTGGCCGATGCACCGGCCGCATTCAGCACCGCTCCGCAGCTGATCGTTCGCTGGTTGGTGCGCACGGAAGAAATGGTTCGACCTTTTGTTTCAAAACCCTCGACGTTTTCATGAAACAAAAAGCGGGCGCCGGCCGCGACCGCTTTCCTGTAAGCCGAGGCCATAAACAGGAGAGGGGAGGCGGATCCGTCTCCCGGGGCATAGATCGCGCCCCTCAAGCCGTCCATTTTTATTCCCGGCGCCAGGGATCGATAGTCTTCGGGTGTTATCCAACGTACATCGGCACCGGTGCCTGCCTGAAGGGTCATGGCACTTTTGAGGATGCTTTCTTCTTCCTCGCGGTATGCCGGATAGGAATAGCCGTTGGCCGCCCAGAGAATGTCATCTCCGGTTTCTTCGAACCAGCCGGAAAATATCTGAATGCTTCGGGTGCACACGAGCATTTTTCCCCTGTCTGAGTGGGTGGCCCTGACCCCGCCTATAGCCTTTTTATTTTCCCCCTGACCCGGGGAGGAATGCGAATCGACAACAAGGACGGAGATTCCGGCCCTTGCGCAGGCCAGAGCAGCCGGTACGCCCACCGAGCCTGCACCGACGATGACCAGATCATAGGTTGAACTCATTTACAATCCTCCTGTTTTGCTCCTGCCAGGACACCGGCGGGTGTTTCGACGAACAAGGGCCTCAAGCTGTGAGCGGTGATTTCATCGAGGGTTACCCCTTCCTGCCTGAAAATCTGCAAGATGAGCGACTCGCAGGTCTTTCCTCCGCAAGCCCCCATGCACACCCGGGTCAAAGCCTTCAGTTCGTTCATGTCCCGGACGCCCTGCCGAATCAGCTCCCTGATCTGGCCGGCGGTCACTCTTTCGCACCTGCATACAATCGCGTCGTCATCGACAACAGGAAGGACATCAGCGTATTCGGGGTTCCAGCCCCTGCTTTTCCCGGGGATATTGAGGCCTGCAACCTGCAGAGCGATCTTGGCGGGGACCAATACCTTCACCGCGATTGTCCTGCGTTCATTTTTGCTTTGCTTGACGGCGGTGATTTCCGCATTGTAAAGAATATTTCCTTTATAATCAAGAAGTTCTACAGTCTTTCCTTTTTCAAGAGCGACCGTGTCGACCTCGCAGGGGATGGACACGGTGGGGGTCTCCCGGCTTTTTCTGTAATCAACGAGCGTAATGGCCAGGCCCGGGCATATGAAAAGGCATCTGTGGCATCCGGTGCATTTGTTCCCGGTCAGGTGAGGTGGCTCGGTCAACCCGTCTCCGGAAATTTCGATGACGCCCCGGTCGCATACGGAGGCGCACGGATTGCAGGGGATTGTCTGCGCGCAATGGAGCACGGGGGTTACCCCCTCGGAAGGATACCCGGTGTAGTCGGGCTCCCCGGGAGGGCCTGGATGGCTTTTCAGTAGATCGACTTTTTGGTACCAGGTCTGCGGGATTTCGCCGGTTCTCCCGGCAAGGGCGGCCGAGGCTTCCGCGGCGGCTATCTTACCGCTGAAAACAGCTGAGGAAGCTTCCGCGATTTCACGCGCATCCCCTGCGGAAAAGACCGGAATTCCAGCCTGCTCCGCCTGGCGGCTGAATTCATTGATGGAATTGAGCCCCACGGCTACCAGGACCGTATCGCAACCGAATGTTTTCTCTGTGCCGGGCACGGGCTTGAAATAGTCATCCACCGCGGCAATGGTCACCGATTCTACATGGTCCTGACCTTCCGCCTTTAAAACGGTGTGACCTGTCATGATCGGGACCCCGAGCCTCCTGATCTTGTCGGCGTGAACCTGGTAGCCGCCGCATTCGGGCAGAGCTTCGACCAGGCCCACGACGCGGATCCCCGCCTGCAGGGCATGATAGGCGGCGATGAGTCCGACATTCCCCCCTCCAATCACGAAAATTTTTTCAGCGCATTTGACAAGGTCCCGGTTTACAAGCGTCTGAAACGCACCGGCGCCGTATACGCCGGGGAGGGTGTTTCCCGGAAATATCAAGGCCTTTTCCCTGGCTCCGGCAGCGTTCAGGAGCACTTTCGGGGCTACCAGCCGGTAGGTGGTGCCTGCGGTCACGACGCCCGCTTTTCGGTCGGCGTAGACCGCCACCACGGTGCTGTCTTTCCATAACGATACGGATGGATAGTCCTCCACGCGTTTTTCCAGAATGCCGGCAATGTCAAAGCCCCTGGTTCCGGCGTTGCAGTCCTCGATGGATCCGAAGAACTTATGCGTCTGGAGGAGCAGCTTTCCGCCGAGGCGCTGCTTGTCATCCACCACCAGGGTGGG
>Ga0068714_10004623_pt1 | contig 15245 bp, 16 predicted proteins | sample MTBNYHSulfiMetaG_FD_62988 | JGI IMG/M metagenome (GOLD analysis project Ga0068714, IMG submission 62988) | Enrichment culture microbial communities from rom New York Harbor, USA that are MTBE-degrading - MTBE-NYH (New York Harbor Sulfidogenic)... | ecosystem: Environmental > Aquatic > Marine >...
CCCAGACGCCCCACAAAGTTGCATGTTCTTCTTGGAATAAGCTATACTTTATTAGAGAGCTTTCTGGTAACTCTAGCGGAGTGGAACCACCCGTTCCCATCCCGAACACGGCAGTGAAACTCTCCAGCGCAGACGATACTTAAGGGGCAACCCTCCGGGAAAATATGTCGTTGCCAGGAAGCTCTCATTTTAATTAAACTCACTCGTGAAAATCACAAGACTTCCGAGGTTGATTTAGCATGATGCAAAAGGTATGGAAAAGGAGCGGTCCGTGCCATGCTGGGAAAGCAACGAGATTCGGGAGCACTATTGGGTTGGAGCGGGATTACCCGCTTTATTAGGACTCTGCTGGCAAGTCGATTTGGCAGGCGGGGCCCGTTTTTTATCTCACATCTGATCACAGGACGGTGCAATTGCAATTGCCCAACGTGTCTTTGGCGTGATAATGAAGCGGACGAGCTTGAAACGAGCGTGATCGAACGGCTCTATCGGGGCGCGAAGGATGCGGGATTCGTAGCAAATTCGATATGGGGTGGGGAGCCTCTCCTGCGCCAGGACCTTGGCCGGCTCTGTCGTTCCTCCCGCGAAAATGGAATGATTACGATCGTAATCACCAATGGACTTCTTCTACCGGACAGAGCACATGAAATCGGCAAAGAAGTACACTGTATTATAGTCTCACTGGACTATGCGGAGAGCAAGGGTCACGATTCATTCAGGGGCATGCCAGGTCTTTTCGCCAGGGCTGTCGAGGGCATAGAGGTCTTAAAGAAGATGAACTCGCCCAAGAAAATTATAATCAATTGTCTCCTCCATCGAGGAAATGAGAACATGATGGGGCAAATGGCAGACCTTGCCCGCTCTCTCGGCGTATCGCTCTGGGTCTGTCCGGCAAAGGAAGGGATTTCGAGAGAAACCGGGGAGACAAACAGGGAGGCTCTGGCATCACGAGAGTCAGAACAGCAAGCAGCCAGGGAGTTGCTCGACCTGAAAAAGCAAGGCTACCCAATAAATAATTCCCGAGCTTATCTGCAGAGATACCTGCTGAATATGACTCCCTATGTTTGCCGTGCCCCTTTTGCTTTTGTAACCGTGACTCCAGAGGGCAACGTGACGAACTGCTTCAACTATGACAGGCCTTATGGAAATGTGAGGACCTCCCCGTTCGATGAGATAATGAAAAACTGGGCCCGTCATGAGGCGGCAAACATCACAAAGGGATGCTGGAAGTGCAATAACCCTGACGTGGTCGATACATCATACATCTGGGAGCTGAGGTTAGAGCCTTCATGGAATTTACTCAGAGCCTTCCTACCTAAATGAGGGGCCCCGGGCATGCTAATGGATAAAGCTGAAATCGATCTTTCCAACATTATATGTCATTGTTTCTAGAATATTAAGTGTAGTACTATTTGTAAAAGGAGGGGGGGTGAAGAAATGAATGCAGTACAAACCTTTAAGCTCACCAAGGAGTTTGATGGCCTGGTAGCGGTAAACGGCATTGACCTGGAGATAAATAAAGGCGAGCTTTTCTCCCTCCTCGGCCCTAACGGAGCGGGAAAGACTACCACCATCAGGATGCTATGTTGCCTCTTAAAGCCAACCAAGGGGACTGCTTCCATACTGGGCCACGACGTAGTCAAAACACCGTTTGCCGTCAAAAATCTCATTGGGGTATCTCCACAAGATACTATCCTCTCCGAGCGCCTTAACTGCTGGGAGAACCTGGCTCTGATAGGCAAGGTCCACGGCCTGAGTTCTAACCAAGTGAAAAGGCGTTCGCAAGAATTACTGGAGACGATGGGGCTTATGGAGAGGGCTAAAGACCAGGTGCGGAAGTTTTCCGGAGGTATGAAACGGAGGCTCAGCATCGCTATGGCCCTTGTTTCCGACCCCCAGGTATTGTTTCTGGATGAACCTACCTTGGGCCTCGACCCCCAGGCAAGAAGAAACATATGGGAATATATAGCCGGGCTTAAGGGAAAGAAGACAATTCTTCTCACTACCCATTATATGGAGGAGGCGGATTTCCTCTCCGACCGAATAGGGATTATTGACGAAGGAAAGGTTGTAGCTCTGGGTACATCTCAAGAGCTAAAGACTAGTCTCATTGGGATGCGCAGCATGGTCGTCTCAACGGACAACCTCACCGGTGAGGTCATAGCGGATTTGCACAACAAATACTCCAGGGTGGCGAAGACCAAGGGGGAGCTTAAGATTTCCCACAAGGACTTAGATTTCAAAGAGATAGTGGACTATCTCCATTCTCGAGGAGTCACCGTTTACTCTGCTGCCTTAGAGCAGCCAACCCTGGAGGATGTCTTTATCCAGATAACGGGAAAGAAGCTTAGAGACTAGAAGGAAGGTAAAGGAAATGAAGTTCTGGGAAATCGGCAAAAGGAATCTGAAGGAGATTTATAGAAATCCTGTGCTGCTAGGCTTTCTCCTGGGAATGCCCGTTGCCTTTATGCTGGTATTTATCGCCGCTGCTGGCGGGGGACAGGCCAGCCCTATTGCCATGAGCGTAGTGGACGAAGACCGCTCCCAAACCTCCTCTGCCTTTATACAGAGCCTTGGAAGTGTGGATGCCATCGAGCTGAATGAGCCGATATATAGTGAAGAATCTCAGGCCCAAGAGGACCTGGAGAATGGCAAAATATCATTCTATTTATTCATTCCCTCGGGATTCCAGGCGGCGCAGCAAGCCCAACAAACTATCAACTTGGAGTTAGTCTACAAGGCAGCAGACCCGATGATAGGTCTGCAGGTAAAACCTGTAATAGAGGCTGTCGGCTCTGAATTCCTGGGAGTGGCTCCTCCTTTAAACGTTGAGCTAAAAGGAACGGAAAGCAAAATAAAGAATCCGGCTGTCAATTTCTACTTTCCAGGGATAGCTGTTTACGGACTCATGATTTTGATTTCCACAGCGGCGGAGATAATTGCCGGTGATAGGGAGAAGGGCTTTCTGTCTCGAATGTTCACCACCCCGGCGAGGCCCTGGGATTTCATTCTGGGTTATTCCCTGCCCTTTATCCCGGTGCTCATCTTCTCCACGCTGATTTATCTTGGCGTGGGGATGGCGCTGGGCTTGACCGTTGTCGGCAATCTGGGGCATGCCTTTCTTATTTTCTTTCTTATCGGGCTTTGCTCTATCGGGATAGGCATGATAGTAGGCAGCCTGGTCAAAAGCGAGTCTCAAGCGGGTGTTTCCTGGATCTTCATCGTCCCTATGGCCATGATCTCCGGGGCCTGGTTCACAGTGGATCGTATGCCTTCGGCCGTTAAAAGCGTCGCTGAAGTCCTTCCCTTTATCCATGCTATAGACGCCTCCCGGGCTGTTCTCAACGGCTCCTCTTTCTCAGCTATCATACTCGACCTTTACTGGCTTGCTGGCTGGGCAGTTGTCCTATTTGCTACCGGGATTGTACTATTCAGAAGGACGATGGTGAGTTAGGACTTACTATGGTATAGCCTGTATCCTATCATATCTCTAACTGCGCCAGGTCGAATTTCATACCATCCCTGGCGGCGACAACCGAGACTCCGGTCTCCTCGGTCAATTTCTTGGCCAGCTCCCAGGGTTTAGCCCGCCACATGGTCACGCCAAAATGAGTAAGTATGACTATCGTGGGCCTTAGTTCCTCGATTATGCTCTTGACCTCAGGAAGAGCTAGATGGTCGATGGGAGCTCCAGGGTTCAATCGGACCACATTGATAACCAGTAAATCACCTTCATAGTGACTGGCTAAATCATCAAAATATCTGGTGTCAGTAATCCAGGAGAAGGTATGCCGTGGCGTTTGGAAGATAAAGCCATATGTTTCTACGGGATGCTTGTGCCTGATGGGGGTCTTAAAAGAAACGTCGCCAATTACATAGGACCCTCCTTCAGTTAAGACCTGGATACTCTGGGGATAAGACCGCAAATAAGACAAGATAACAGGGTCTTGATTCAGGGCATCGCCGGGAGCAAATACCATGCCGCGCTTCTTTGTCCCGCCGTCGGTCATAGCTTCAATCATGATATTAATATCCCCGCTGTGGTCTAAATGTCTGTGAGATAAAATAATAGCGTCCAGTTTAGTGGGGTCGAGTTTTCCCCGGGCAGCCTGGACCAGGGAACCAGGACCGGGGTCAAGGAGTATTTGAGTGTTACCAAGGTTGAGCCAGGCACCTCCTGAAGCCAGAAATTGGCGGGCCACTACAAACCTGGCACCGGCAGTACCCAAAAAGGTGATTGTGTCGCTTAATTCAGCCACTGCTGAATTATAGCAAGGAAAGCTGCTAAAATAATAAAGTGGAGTTATAGAGAGACCTATGAGCTACGGGACAAACGACAATCGCTTTGCCATTCAAACATTTAGCCTTTCCAGGAAATTCGGAGATTTGGTAGCAGTAGATGGCATAGATTTATCTATTAAGGAAGGGGAGCTATTCTCACTACTAGGACCGAACGGCGCTGGCAAAACAACTGCTATCAAGATGCTATGCTGTTTGCTCAAACCGAGCAGTGGCACAGCCACGATCATGGGTCGTGATATACAAGAGGACCCACTGGCAGTGAAACAAATAATAGATGTCTCGCCACAAGAGACAGCGATAGCGGAACATCTTAACGCCTGGGAGAACCTGAGCTTGATTGGGGGAATACGTGGATTGGCAAAAAAAGAGGTGAAAAAGAGGTCGGAGGAACTGCTGGAGATGGTAGGCCTTGCTAAGAGGGCCAAAGAGCAAGTAAGGAAGTATTCAGGGGGGATGAAGAGGAGGCTCAGCATCGCTATGGCTCTTGTTTCTGACCCCCGGGTATTATTTCTGGATGAACCCACCCTTGGACTGGACCCTCAGTCGAGAAGAGGTATATGGGAACATATAGCAGAGCTTAAAGGCAAAAAGACGATACTGCTTACAACCCATTACTTGGAAGAGGCTGACGCCCTGGCAGATAGGATAGCGATAATAGACGAGGGCAAGATAGCGGCCCTGGGAACTCCGCAGGAGTTAAAAGACAGCATCTCCGATATGCAAGTAATGGTAGTTAAGGCAAAGAACCTGCCCCCGGATGTCATTGAGGGTCTAAAGGAGATATACCCAGAGGTAAAAGCAACAGAGGGCGGAATTGAGATTAGAGCTAAAGAATTGAGTTTCTACGAGATAGTAGATTATTTGCGCCCCAGGGGAGTTGCTATCCAGTCCACGTCTCTAAAACAACCCTCTTTGGATGATGTATTTCTGCATCTTACTGGAAAAGAGCTGAGAGAATGAGATTTGCGGAATTGGCCATAAGAAATTTCAAGGAGATGTGGCGGGACCCTATATCCACGGGCCTCGAACTAGGGATTCCCGCAGGTTTTCTGGTTATATTCTGGGCTCTTGGTCGGAGTATGGGAGACGAAAGCTTTCTCACTACTACCATGTTAGTACCTGGAATAGCGGTCTTTGGTTTTACTTTTTTATTAATGTTTTCAGCCATGATGCTCTCCCGAGATAGGGAAGGCGCACTTTTATCAAGGCTCCTCACCGCTCCACTCAAGCCACCTGATTTCATCTTGTCTTATTCCTTGCCATACATCCCCATGGTGATCGTTCAAATAGCACTGTGCTTTGGCATAGGGGCTCTGCTGGGACTTGAGATGCCTGGGAATGCAGGTCTCGCTTTTCTCGTCCTTCTCGTCATGGGAATATGCTGTGTGGAACTGGGCATGATTCTGGGACTGCTTTTTAACGTGAATCAAGTGTCGGGCGTTGGCTCAGCAATAATAACCCTCGTAGCGTTACTCGGAGGAATCTGGATAGACTTAGAAGTGATAGGAGGCGTGTTTTATAGCATAGGGAATGCTCTTCCCTTTGCCCATGCTATTGGTGGAGTAAGAGATGTCATGGTGCATGGTGCTGGTTTCAGTGACATCGCAGTAGATTTCTACTGGGTTCTTGGTTATACCTTAGTGTTCTTTGCTTTAGGTACTTTCCTGTTCAGAAGGAGGATGGTGGAATGAATAAAATTAAAACGCACCTAGCAGATAAGAGAGAATAATGGCAGAACTGGAAGCAGAAATTGCCCGGCTAATAAGGGACTACCAAGCCAAGACAGGAAAGCTATTGACCATCGGTGCTGTCGAGTCAGCTACCGGCGGCAGGATAGCTGATAGGATAACCAACGTCGCCGGTAGCTCGGATTACTTCAAGGGCTCTTTAGTAGCTTACAGCAACGAAGTAAAAATCGCCTTGCTCGGAGTAAAAAAGGCGACCATCGAAAATTACGGCGCTGTGAGCGAGCAAACAGCTCTGGAGATGGCCCGAGGCGGCAGGAAGCTCCTGGATGTAGACGTATGCGTCTCTGATACCGGGATTGCCGGTCCCTCAGGTGGTACTCCCGAAAAACCAGTGGGGCTTTTTTACCTGGGCCTGGCAGCCAGAGACGCGAGCTTGAGTCAGAAACATATCTTTTCGGAAAATCGAGAGGGAAACAAGCGAGATGCTGCTGAAGCCGCGCTGAGCATGCTGAAGCAATACTTGCTGCGGTGCGTCAAAGCTACAGGTTGAAGATAAGGACATAAAGATTAAGAGTCAAAGGAGGTTAAGAACAATGACAACCGAAAAGTTCACTGTAGATGGGAGTCAAGTAGTCGAGAAGATCAAGGAGCTAATACATCAAGGAAATATCAGAAGAGTCCGTTTGATACATAAGGGGCGTCCCCTGATAGACATTCCACTGACAGCAGGCGTTGGTGTGGCTGCAGTAACGGTCCTGGCAGCTCCAGTACTGGCTGCGCTGGGAGCAATTGCCGCACTGGTCACAGAATGCACTATCGAGGTAGAAAGGGTAGAAGATACCCCGGAAGAGAAGGGTGAAAAGCGATAGAAAGCTAGCTACTTCTTGGCTCTTTGAGGTATACTTTACACAGCATGGCAGCTTTCGATACAGGTGAAATAAAGTCCAAGGCAAAAAGCAATTTTACCGATGCCTGGATAGCTACGGCGAAACTTATCCCCAGCGGCACTGAAATCTCGCTCACGAGGGAAGGCAAACCCCATCTTGTACGGGAACTAATTCAAAAATCTCGCCAGATTCTATTAAACATGGGCTTTGACGAGGTCGAAAATCTCACACTGCTGCCCGACAGCGATGTGGTCAAGCAGTATGGGCCGGAAGCTCGAGTTATTCTCGACAGGGCTTTTTATTTAGCGGAATTGCCTCGCCCTGACATAGGGCTGAGCGCGAGAAGAATAGCTCGACTAAAGAAGATCGCAGAAGAAATTGATATTGAAAAACTGCAAAGCATTTTAAGAAATTATAAAAAGGGGGAAATCGAGGCGGACAATCTTATCGAAGAGCTCATTGCTGGACTGAGCATCACCGATTACCAAGCTACGGAGCTAATGGATAAGGTTTTCCCCGAGATAAAAGAACTACAGCCAGTGCCCTCCAACAAGACTCTGAGAAGTCACATGACAGCTACCTGGTTTCATACCTTAGCAGCATTACAAGACAAAGCCAGCTTTCCAGTTGCTTTATTCTCCGTGGGTCCCAGATACCGCAATGAACAGAGAGAAGATGCCCGGCATCTGCGAGTCCACCATTCAGCATCCATCGTGGTTATGGACCCCGAAATGTCTTTAGATGCGGGAAGGGCGGTTACCAGGGATATCATGCAGCAATATGGCTTTTCCGACATCAAATTTGAGACCAAGACAGCAACCTCCAAGTATTATGCCCCCGGGCAAGAGCAAGAGGTCTTCGTTAATCATAAGAGCACCTGGCTCGAGATAGCGGACATCGGAATGTATTCACCTGTGGCCTTGGCCAATTTCGAAATTAAATACCCTGTGTTCAACGCAGGATTCGGCATTGAGCGACTGGGGATGCTTATTTATGAAATAGACGATGTGAGGAAGCTAGCATACCCCCAATTTTCTGTAACGGAGTACTCTGATGAAGAGATAGCTAAATCTATCACCTATATAGCCAGCCCTGAGACAACCAGGGGGCAGAAAATAGCCAGGGCAATTGAGGAAACCGCCCGAAGGCACAAAGACGAGATTGCCCCATGTGAGTTTTCGGCCTGGCAAGACAAGTCTATTGAGGTGAAAGTCGTCGAAAAAGAGGCAGGCAAGAGATTAATCGGTCCCGCCGGTTTCAACGAGATCTGTGTGGTCGATGGCAGTATTTATAGTGACGTTGTGCCTTCAGGAGTGCACACTGGGATAAACTATATGCACACTATAGCCATGGGTGCCGCAGCAGCAATAGAAAGTAGCAACGATAACTTAACTTATCAGGTGAAAGGAATAAGGCATCTTTCTGACCTTAATCTACAGATTCCCGAAGCCGTCCGAGAACATATTGAAGGACAGCAGAAGAAGATAGGGATCGCTGGCGCTGTATTTGTGACTATAGAGTCACGACCTGTGGGAGGGGAAAGTGACAAAGCAAGCGGAAAATAAATCATTACAAAAACTCGCTAATCTCCAAAGGCAACATAAGGGGCTTATTAACCTCATGCCTCTACAGACAGGTGGCATTCTTACCGACGCCGCCAGGGAGGCCTTAATAGAATTTGGGGATGGATATTCTGTGTGTGACTTTTGCGAGGGCATTTTATGTAGTGTAACCAATCCCCCCATCCGGGACTTTGTCCAAGAGCTTCTACCTCAATTCTTAGGCTGTGAAGTTGCCACCATAACCCACGGAGCCCGAGAAGCTAAATTCATGGTCATGCATTCGCTAGCACAGCCGGGTGACTCGATTCTTGTTGACGCTAACAGGCATTACACAACGGTCGTCGCCGCCGAAAGGGTGGGGCTAAATATAATCGAGCTGCCCAACTCTGGACATCCGGAATTTAGAGTCGACGTCGACGAATACATACAGTTCATAAAAAAGCATGCCCCCAAGTTAATCCTACTGACTTATCCGGACGGCAATTATGGAAATCTTCCTGATGCAGGAAGGCTAGGAGAAATCGCACAAGAATATAACATTCCCTATATCCTTAACGGGGCATACGCTGTGGGCAGAATGCCTATAAGTATGGATGAGATAGGGGCTGATTTCATTATTGGCAGTGGGCACAAAAGCATGGCCTCTGCCGGACCTGCCGGGGTACTGGGAATGAAGAAGAAATGGGAAGCGTCAGTGTTGAGAAAATCCGGCAAATATAGCAAGAAAGAGATTGAGCTCCTCGGCTGTACTATAAGGGGGGTCCCTCTGATAACACTCATGGCTTCCTTTCCCTATGTGAAAGAAAGAGTCAATCATTGGGATGAGCAAGCATCTAAAGCACAGTGGTTCTCCGCTGAACTTGAGAAATTAGGCTTTACACAATTAGGCGAAAGACCGCACAGGCATGACTTGCTGCACTTTGACGCCCCTGCGCTCTACGAAATTTCCAAGCGCGTTCGAGAGAGGGGATACTTCCTGTATAAAGAATTAAAGGAAAGGGGCATCTGGGGACCACAGCCAGGCATGGCAAGGTCCTTCAAACTCTCTACATTTGCTGCTGATAGGCAGCAGCTAGGGTTTGTTATAGATTCCTTCAAGGCAATCTTGAATAAATATAGTTAGCGGACCTGAGCAAGAATCTCGCGGTGCCTTTGAGCATGGGCTTTTTTCAACTCCTGCAAAGATGTTTGAAATGAAAGGGAGCCAATATTGTCCGTGCTCATGATTATAGCGTCCTCTCCATCGCTTGAATAATACTTCAGGCGCCTCCCCGTCACTCGAAAGCCATACTTTTTGTAGAGTTCCTGAGCTACTTTATTAGAAGCACGCACTTCCAAAGTGACCACATGGGCATTCAATATCTGTGCTAGTTCAATTGTTGCAATGAGCAAACCTTCACCTATGCCGAGTCGACGATAACCATCTCTCACACCAATGGCAATGATATGTGCCTCTTTCATCATCATCCAGAAGCCCGAAAAGCCAACTATGTTTTCCGGTACGTTAATATGACGCTCAGCACCGAAGAGCCGTTTGAACCAAGGTGGTTTCTGTGGCTCTTGTCCCTCAGATTCTGACCCATCCCTCTTATTACAGGCCACTATATAGCGGACAGATGGATTATTAAGATCCTGCTTGTATGCTGACTGGGAGCGAAACACCCACTCACCAGGGAAAGCCTCTCTATCAATTTGGGCTACCTGGGGAATATCCTCATAGTCCATAGGGCGGATTACATAATATGTATCTGACATCAATTGAAATTTTAGCATAGTATCGGCTTTTTTGACCTCGATTTCTTCTTTCATTACGACTGATAATTCAGCGTGCCTGTCCCTACTTTTTTACCTTCAAACCCGCATCTCCGTGTGCTGTCCCACAAATTGATTGCACCTCGAGTCCCAAATCCTTCACGCTGAAGGTGCCGCCGTGGTTAATTCAAACTATTGCGCTGGTCAGAAAGGCTTGCTAAAATAGCTCAACCGCTGATAACCAGGTTGTAGTTATGATAGATTCTCCTGTTTTAGTGCTTAATCAGAGTTATGAGCCCCTTAACTTATGTCGCACGCGTCGGGCTATAGTGTTAGTGTTTCGGGGCAAAGCCGAAGTGCTAGAAAATAACAGAGGTGAGCTTCATTCTGCTAACCGCGTATTTCAGATACCTTCAGTAATCCGACTCGTCTATATGGTTAGTCGTCCCCGCCATCAGAAAAAATTGAGCAGGTCCGAGGTATTTAACCGTGACCAATACACCTGCCAGTATTGTGGCCGTCAAACCAAGGAGCTTACCTTAGACCATGTTATTCCAAGGCGGCGTGGTGGAAAGCACGCCTGGGACAATGTGGTCAGTGCCTGTATTCCTTGCAACAGGCACAAGGGCGGACGTACGCCGGATGAAGCAAGGATGAGATTGCTACGCCAACCGCATCCTCCTCGCAATGATGGCTTCTATATTCCTTATCACCTTCTCAATAATCATGGTGAATGGCAAAAGTATCTACCCTCTTTGAATTAATTCATCCAGAGCTACCTCTTTCATCGCCCCATCATCCAATTGTATTGTCACCGTTTCCTTTAACAAGTTAGTGTTGATTACCCTGCCTTTCCCCCAGGATGTTGATACTTCCTGCTTCGGCTGAGGCATCTGCTTTCTCATAGCTGTATATTCTTTGTTTTCATATGCCAGACAGCAAAGGAGCCTTCCACAGATGCCCGATATCTTCATAGGATTCAAGGCCAAGTTCTGTTCCTTAGCCATTTTAATAGATACTGAGGCAAAGCTGGTGAGGGAATTTTGGCAACACAAAGGATAGCCGCACTTGCCTATGCCGCCCAACAACTTAGCCTCATCCCTTGCCCCCACTTGCCTCAACTCTATCCGCCTTTCCAGGGCATGGCTCAATTTTCGAACCAAGTCTCGGAAGTCCACCCTTTCCTCAGCGCTGAAGAATATGGTCAGGCGCTCACCCCGGGAATCATGGCGAGCCGCTAGTGGCTTCATCTTTAAACCAAGTTGGTCTGCCATTTCATTGCACTTGCTTAAGGCTTCTTCTTCCAAGCTTCGCCGAGCTTTCTCTAAATCCCCCTCCCCAGCCTGGCGTACTACCGTCATTAATTGTTCGCTTGGTTGAGACGAGGCTTCAAGAGTAACAACTTTAGCCACGTCTAGCCCACGACCAGTATCCACCACTACATAGTCGTTCACTTGCAGGGATATCTCACCAGCATCACAGTAAACTAATTTCCCTCTAGGGCGGAATTTGACTCCAATTATGTTAGCCATCGAAATATATTATACTCTAAACTCTGCAATGACATTCTCGTTCAGGATTTCACACTCAGTTTTTTCCCAGGTAAATTGAGCATCAGCCATTCCAATGCTAAACGGGGATTAACATTCTTAGAGATTTCCTCCTGTAGCAAATAAAGATTGGCAAGAAACCCTTCGACCTCCTTCAGACTTAATCCCCTAGCTTGTTCTTGCAGCGCTACCTCATAATCTACATTGATGATTGCCTCCTTGCAACCACCCTTAATGAGCATCAAATCCCGCCACCAGTCGAGCCAAATCTCTATTATTTCTGCTCCGGCTCTCCGGTTCTGGCCAAATTGGCTTGCTAGCTCCTGGGCATAGGCAAACCTTTGCCCTAAGCTGGCAGTTAACAAGGAGACCAGCCTGTCTATCCTCTGGGACCGCTGCTCCAACATATCGTCATTTACCAAAGCGGACAATGCCCAGCCAAGGCGACCATGGCACAATGGAGTCAAAAGCTTCGCTTTATCAGCATTAACATTATATGAGTTGACGAGTATCTCTTGTATTCGCTCTGATGGCACAGGCTTCAATTCCAGCCGTTGACAACGTGAAATAATTGTCGGCAAGAGATGCTCCTCCTCAGCAGCTAATAAAAGCCAAACTACCCTTTGCGGTGGCTCTTCTAATATCTTGAGCAAGGAATTAGCTGCCTCAGTAGATAGATACTCAGCATCATCAATGATAAACACTTTGCACTTACCTTCATAAGGTGGCAGGTTGGTCAAGCGTTGCAGCCCTCGAATATCATCAATGCCAATCTCCGTTTTAGAATCCAAGCCAATAGGGGCGACATCAACGTGCTTGCCCTCCAGGATTCGCTGGCAGGAACGGCATTGACCGCAAGGCGGTGCGGGTCCATCGCAATTTAGGGCTTGAGCCAAATTGACGGCTAAAGTCCCTTTGCCCACATGCCGCGGCCCTACCAGAAGATAGGCGTGGGCTATAGCATTGGTTTTAAGGCTGTAATCCAGCAGAGATAAAATTTTATCCTGTCCGATAACTTGCCACATGTTAAATTAGGTCTAGGCTCATCAAATCCTGATAAGTTTCCCGGCGCCGAATAAGACGCGCTCGGCTTTCCTTCACCATTACTACAGCCGGCCTGGGCATGGCATTGTAATTGCTCGACATGGGTATGGAATAGGCACCACAAACTGGAATAGCTATGATGTCACCGAGATTCATTATAACCAAACTGACATCCCTGACTAAGATATCACCAGACTCGCAGAGCTTGCCAGCAATGGTAACCACCTCTTTTTCCACCTCCGAAGCTTTGTTAGCCACCAAAGCCTCATGTTTAGCTCCATAAAGAGCCGGGCGGATATTATCGCTCATGCCGCCATCGACACAGACATATTTCTTTATGTCCGGTATCTCTTTTATCGCCCCGACCCTGTATAATGCCACTCCTGCCTGCCCGACAATTGCTCTTCCGGGCTCGATAATGAGCCGAGGGCGACTCAATTCTAGTCCCAAAATAAGACTATTCAGCTTGCCAGTTAAAGCTATGGCATAGTCAGCTATTGTGGGTACTTTAGAGTCCAGAGTGTATGGAACGGCAAAACCGCCACCGATATTGAATTCGCTAAGGTTAAAGCCGAATTTTCCGCTCATTTCCCGGGCAAAGCGAAGCACAAGCTCGATAGCCAGCTCATAAGGCTGGATCTCGGGCACCGGTGAGCCGAGATGAAAGTGCAAGCCCAAAAGGTTAAGGTTGGAGACTGATAAAGCTTGCTTTACCGCCACTTCAGCCTGTCCAGTAGCCAAAGGAAAGCCAAATTTGCTCTCTATCGTGCCGGTAGTAGTATGTTGGTGAGTGTGGGGATCGACCCCCGGAGTGAGGCGAAGCAAAATATTCTGCCTCATCCCCCTCTCTCCGGCCAGCTTATCAAGTAATTCAAGCTCATAAAAGTTGTCCACCACAATTCTGCCCACTCCCCAATCCAAGGCAAGGTTTAATTCTTCCGGCGTCTTGTTGTTGCCGTGGAAATAGACCTTGTCCAGAGGAAAATCCACGGAATGGGCGATGCTAAGTTCTCCCCCGGAGACGACATCGAGTCCCATGCCCTCTTCCTTAAATATAAGAGCCAAAGCCCTGTTCAGGAAGGCTTTAGAGGCATAAATGACCAGGGTATCAGGATGATATTTACAGAACTCATCTTTAAATTCACGGCACTTATGGCGGAGGGTGGACTCATCGAAAAGATAGAGCGGCGTGCCGAATTCCTTAGCTAGGTCAACGATATCGCAGCCGCCGATAACGAGATGTCCTTGATTATTCACCTCAGCGGCTAAAGGGAAAAGGGCTAGCTCAGGCGCCTTGCTTGTGTTCATGTTGATATGGTAGCTTGTAATACCTGATAAGTCAAAAGTCTTGAATGAATTATCGACGGCTGGCTAGAAAGCGAGGGCGGGCAGTTTCACCCAACGGTTTGCGGATATGAGAAGTTGCCCAAGGCACGAAGCCAGATACGCTCTGTTAAGTGAGTGCGATAGCACCGAGCAATCCAAAGGATTGCGAAGAGTTGCTCACCCATTATTCAATTTATAAAGAGCCTCGTCCATAATTATCCTCTTCTTGATGGCTTCAGTCCTTTTAAAAAATCCCACAGGGGAACTTTCTTCATGTACTCTTTGTAGCTTTCTCCGAATTTCTTTATGTTAAACTCATCCTCTTTCTTGGATGCCATCCAAAAGCAAAAGAAAGCTACTAAGCCCAATATCGTTGAAGGAATTGATTGAATGACTAACATAATCCCAATTATTGCAATGGCTCCTCCTAAATAAAGGGGGTGGCGCACAACTCGAAATATACTTGTATCGACAATTTCGGTCGTATGCTCCCACCCAGACTTTGGCTCTCCTTTATGTTTAAGACTTCTGACTGAAAAAACCACGAATATAATACCAATGGAAATAATAGAATAGCCGATATACAACAATAGGCGAATATCCATGGTCTTCCATACCCAACCTAGCACAATTAAAGAAATATAGATGCCCAATCCACAAGCCACATAAATTTCGTAAAAAATACGCCTTCGAATCACAGGAATTAACCATGCGAAGATAATTCCGATCCAAATGCAAGCACAGATTATGTACGGTAACATCTCTATCATAATTCACTCCTCTGATATACTGCTTCATACTGATTCCAGAGTAATGATTTTGACAACGAAGAATGAATTGTAGAAAAAGTATTTTCCTCGATAAATGAACTTAAATCATGAATTGTTGTTATACCGTAACTATGTTCAAACAATTTTCCTATTCTAGCTAACCAGTTAGGAAAAATAATATCAAAGTAAATGAAATAACCCTCTGGTTTTAGAACCCTTTTTATTTCTTTTAAAGCCTCTAACCAATTTGGTATGTGGTGCATAACCCCAAAGGAGAGAACAATATCGAATTCGTTATCCTCAAAAGGCATTTTTGTTGCATCCATTTCCAAGAAACGAATACGTGGTATATCGTCAATATTCT
>Ga0068714_10004624_pt1 | contig 15244 bp, 11 predicted proteins | sample MTBNYHSulfiMetaG_FD_62988 | JGI IMG/M metagenome (GOLD analysis project Ga0068714, IMG submission 62988) | Enrichment culture microbial communities from rom New York Harbor, USA that are MTBE-degrading - MTBE-NYH (New York Harbor Sulfidogenic)... | ecosystem: Environmental > Aquatic > Marine >...
CCACGCCCCCGGGCGAAGGCCTCCGCACCTATTCGCGTTCGTTTCAAGTCGCTGCAGTAGATTTCGTCGATGGGATGGTCGAGCATAGTTTCTGACAGCGATTCCAGTTGCCTCCTTCCGAAGTGGGTGAGTTCCACATCCGTGTATCCGTTGAAGCGAAAATCCTCATGCCCCATTACCTGTCCGTGCCGCAGGAGATAGAGACGAATTTTCCGGCGTCGAACTTGCTCGGGGATAACCCGATCTCTTCCAATGTCTTTGGCTATCATGGTTAGTCCTTGTTTGGGTCTATGTGAACGATGTTGATCCAGGTAAGTCGAGATCATTTATACCGTAGTTATTTGGAACAGTTGAAACTAGTATACACGCTCCACCCCGGTCCTCTCCCAGGGAGAGCATTGGTTGGGCTGAAGAAGAAAAGAACACGAACGCACATGTTGGACTGCGCTCCCGGCATTCGCAAACCCGATCGGCTTCAGCCCCCCGGCATGGACCGGTGTCAACGGTTGCCGATATTCGGAGACACGACGCCGCATCGCGCTATAGGGGGCTTCAAACTCGCCTATCGCGGAACGTGTGCTCATCCCCCGGCCTCCGGCGGCAATAGAGACCCCGTGAGGGGGCGTCTACCGAAAAACACAGCCGATCTGTGATGTTGGGGTACCGTATGTTCGGGTGTTGTGTCCATCGAGTGAGCCTCGACCTGCTTCCTCACCTCTTGCATAAGATCCTCTCCATTTCCTGACGCAGCCAAACTCCGGCATAAGGCAATGGTGATTTTCAAGTCGTTGCCGCAAGCCCGGTAAAGCGCTTCAAAATCAGAATAGGAACGGAAATACAAGCCCAAAGTGGACAGGTATGCGTTATTGAGTTCAGCCTGGTCGAAGGAAGAGAAACGGTCTGTTCTGAATTCAGGCGAAAGCGCACGAAATTGATCGATTCCCAACTCGAACATCCGGGTACGAATTCGGCTGAGGTCCTCGGGAGAACGCGCTTCCTGATAGTCGGTTGAAAGGCGATCCAGAAACCGTCCCAGGAAATCGGAGAAAAGCCTCTGGTCGTGAACCGTGTCAGAGGCAAGCACGGCTTCCGGATTCCCAGCGCCCCATCGATTCTTACAGTACAGCTCGGCTCCAACGATACCGACTAATACTGCGAGTCCTTCGTTAAAGGCTGTTTGTCCCTTCTCGTAAATGGTCGAATGAGTGAGTTCGTGCAGAACAATTTCAGCAATTCGAGCCGGTCGATAGGTCAGCATGTCAGGAACAATCGGATCTCGGAACCAGCCTAACGTGCTGTATGCAGTAGAAGTTCTCAGGTAGGTGTCCAGCCCTTGGGATTGAAGGTTCCTTTGCTCCTCCAAGGCGTTCTCTTTATGAAAGAAACCCAGATAGGGTATCCGGCCGATGATGGGAAACCACCAGGTTTCTAGTTGAAGGCGATCTTTAGGCGAGGCTGAAAGAACAAAGAAATGCGAAAGGGAAGGACCTACATATAGGTCTTGATAATTGGCTGTCTTCTTCAGACCGATCTCCATTTCCCCAAATCGTTTGATATCCAGAATCAGATCGACGGTCGCAAGCTCTCTCTTTGTCAGGGCACCTTCTTTGCTGAGTTCCTCCAAGGGCCGAGAGTCATTTAACAGGCGCCACTGGCCTAATCCGGCATCGATTACATATCCCGGCCTGCATCCAGGAAAGCACGATAAGATAAGCAAAACACCGAAGAGGGGAAAATGTCGAACCTCGCGAAACGGAGGCACAACCCGACAAAGCGTTTGAAGACTCGCTTTGATGAAAGAACGGAGCCGGGCGCAAGGTCTGCCCATAATTAACGGATGAAAGCCCACGCTAACGGATGATCGACAGGAGCCGACCTAATGAAAAGGGTCTCTGTTCAGGCCGGTTCGTCGGATCGGGCGAACATTTCTCTGAAGTGTTTTTCAAAAGGTTCCTTTGCTATCCCGTGCTGTGTGATGATGCCGGTAATCAGTTCATGGGGAGTTACATCGAAGGCGATATTTCTCACGGGTATATGCCGGGGAACAATAGGTTTACCGAAAACGGCGGCTACCTCTCCGGCGGGCCTTTCCTCGATCGGTATTTCATCGCCCGTACTCAAGGAGAGGTCGATAGTGGACAGCGGCGCGGCAACATAAAATGGAATGCCGTTGGTTTTTGCTAAAACAGCCACCGGATAGGTTCCCACTTTATTGGCCACATCTCCATTGGCGGCGATTCGATCCGCACCCACGATCACTACTTGTATGCGCCCCTGTTTCATCAACGTACCGGCCATGCTGTCCGTAATTACCGTTACAGGAATATTGTCCTGGTCCAGTTCCCAGGCGGTGAGTCGCGATCCCTGAAGGAAAGGTCGTGTTTCGTCCGCGAAGACGGAGAGCTGCTTACCGGTCTCGAAAGCGGCCCGGATCACTCCCAGAGCGGTTCCATAGCCGCCGGTAGCCAATGCCCCGGCGTTGCAGTGGGTCAAAACGTTCGCCCCTTCCTCGATGACTCCGGCGCCGGACAGACCTATCCGGCGGTTGATCCGGATGTCCTCTTCGAGCATGTTGGAGGCTTCGGACACGAGTTCCTTTCGGATCTCGTCCAACGGCAGAGCCTTGAGTCCCAATGCTTTGGCATACATACGGTCAACAGCCCAGGACAGGTTCACTGCGGTTGGGCGGCTCTCTTTCAGCACCTTGCACAAGTGATCCAATTCCCGAAAAAAAGTGTCGTGCGTCTTGGCGCGAATCTTGAGCGCCCCTAAAGCCACTCCCATGGCCGCGGCAATGCCTATTGCGGGAGCTCCTCGGATTACCATACGGCTTATGGCTTTCGATACATCTTTATAGGTGCGACACACCAGATATTTCTCGGCCCAGGGAAGCTTACGCTGATCCAGCATGTACACTTGATCGTTTTCGAAATAGATGGTTCGTAACATATCAGCACCTGAAAGAGTGAAATCGAGGGTCAATATATCTAATCCAGCAGTTTACGCAGCATCTCGTTCACGACTTGAGGGTTTGCCTTGCCTCGGGACTTTTTCATAACGCATCCTACAAAAAATCCGAACAGCTTTTTCTTACCTGCTTTGTAGGCCTGGAGTTCCTCTGGGTTCTCCTCCAGAACGGTCCCGATCAGGGACTCGATCGTACCGGTGTCACTGACTTGCACGAGGCACTTTTCCTCTACGATCACATTGGCGGGCTTCCCGCTTGCGAACATTTCTTCGAAAACGGTCTTGGCAATGGTACCGCTTATGGTTCCGGCTTGGATCATTTTCAGCACATCCGCCAATTCGGAAGAAGATATCGGGCTACTTTCAATTTCCATGCCGGCTTTGTTCAGATGAAACATCAGCTCTCCCATGACCCAGTTGGCCACCAATTTGGGGTCCGGAACGAGCCGGACAACCTCTTCGAAGTAGTCGGCAACGAGCCTCCGGGCGGTTAGAACCGATGCGTCGTAGTCCGAAAGAGCGTACTCTCTCTGAAAACGAGCTTTCCTGTCGTCGGGAAGTTCCGGCAGTGTTTGACGAATCTTCTCGATCCAAGCCTCGTCAACCACAATGGGAACCAGATCCGGATCCGGAAAGTAGCGATAATCGTGCGATTCCTCTTTGCCTCTCATAGAGTGCGTCCGGTTGTGCACTGCATCCCAGAGCCTGGTTTCCTGAACAATCTTGCCCCCTGCTTCGAGTATGGAGCGCTGGCGGCGAATCTCGAATTCGAGGGCTTGCTGAACGTGCTTGAACGAGTTCATGTTCTTCAACTCTGTTCTGGTACCGAATTCAACTTGCCCGTAAGGACGAATGGAAACGTTGGCGTCGCAACGAAAACTGCCTTCTTCCATGTTTCCATCGCAGATGTTCGCATATTGGAGTATCTGGCGCAGTTTTTTCAAATACTGGACGGCCTCTTCGCTGGAGCGCATATCCGGTTCGCTTACAATCTCGATCAATGGTACGCCGCAACGATTGAAGTCCACATAGCTCACGGGATTGAATTCGTCGTGAATAAGTTTTCCGGCGTCTTCCTCCATATGAATTCGTGTAATCCCCATCCGTTTAGTTGCTCCGTTGATTTCGATTTCCACGTTCCCATGCTGAGCCAGGGGTTCTTCGAATTGCGAAATCTGATAACCTTTTGGAAGGTCCGGATAGAAATAGTTCTTGCGGGCAAGGCGGGAATAAGGAGCGATGCGGCATTGAGTGGCGAGAGCCATAATCATCGCGAATTCAACGACTTTTTTGTTCAGTACGGGCAAGGTGCCGGGCATTCCCTGACACACGGGGCAGGTATGCGAGTTTGGTGAAGCGCCGAATTCGGTGGAGCATCCACAAAAGGTTTTACTCTTGGTCAAGAGTTGTGCATGGACTTCGAGTCCGATAACCACTTCGTATTCCATATAGGGTTGTCCCTCCGCGACCTTTCGTATTGTCCGTTGTATAGGATTCCTTAGCACGTAGTGTCAAGTTGGAATCGCCCGGAGCGCAGGAAAAGCCTCACAGGGAAGCGGAATCAGGCTTTTCTTGCTGAGAACAAGCTGTCGGAACCGACGCGGTTGAAGGGGGGGTACTCGCCTCGACCATGGCAAGGAGAAAACAGAAGACCTAACGGACGTTTCTATATTCGCCAAGCCGAGAAGAGGATGGGATGAACGACTAATTTCATATCAGTTGACGCCATTTTTCCATCAGGATCATCAACTGGTCGACTCTACGCCGAGAGTCCGCCACAGCCGATCGAAGGCTATGGGAAATGGGGTTGGGCAACTCGATGGATATGATTTCGAGTTGTTTCTTCAACTCGGCGAGCGGAACCAACACTTCATGCTCCAGCATGGAAGCGAGATAATGGTGCTGTTTGTTATTATTGCCCTTTTCGAGTGTAGCTCTTGTCATCAAATGACACCGCTCGAGGGCTCGCTGGACCACATTCCTGAGTTCCGAGGGAGTAAACGGTTTTGGAAGAAAATCGAGGGCACCGCGATTCATGGCCTCCGTGGCGCTTCCAACCGTTGCATACCCGGTGATAACGACTAGAGCGATGGAAGCATCCATGTTCCGGATCTGTTCCAACACCGCCTGTCCTCCGATACCGGGCATTTTAAGGTCCACCAGAACCAGATTAGGCTTCAGTTCTTTCGCTAACTCCAGTCCGGTCGTCCCATCGGCAGCGGCATGGACCTCATAGCCGTCCTTGGTCAATACCTGGCTGCAGGAGTCCCGCATCGCCTCTTCATCATCGACGACCAGGATGCGGATGGGTTGGACGGTATGTGCCATGGTTTCCTCGATGAAGCAGTTTGAAGTATTTCATATATAGAGCAATTTCCGTACCACCGCCGAATTCGGTGACCGTAGTCCGGACGGCGGTCTCACAGACGGATACACTGTGGCACCCAACCGTGCAGCTCGAATTCGCGACAAATATCTCCGCCTTCAGATACATGCTGAGAACAAGAATGGTCCGATGCAGCAGGAATCATTCAGGAATCATTAGTGAACCGGCCCGGTTAGACTACCTTCGTCCACTAAATCGTTCTTGAGACCCATTCCGTTACTCTGATTGCGAATACTGAAAACATGTCGTTGGATCGTGCTCTGCAGGCGATCGATGACTCCACACCGGCCAAGCCCTCTCCATCCATTCGCTTGATCAAGAAACCACAGGGAGAATGTCTTGGGGTAATCTACCACATCCCCGGGGAGTTTTGAACCTGGACTTCCAGCGAACACGTTCAGATTGTCTTTCATTCGAGAATGGCTTATGCGCTCTTCTCATTCCGGTTTTGCCGGAGAGACGGGTGAGTATTCGCTCAATCGCGCATAGATTCCACTCCGCATCTTTTGATTTTTTCACGGAGGGTTTTGCGGTCGATTCCCAGAGCTGCGGAAGTCTTGGATCGATGACCGCCGAAAAGGGTCAGCACTTTCCGAATGTGCCTGCACTCGGCGTCATTGAGTGTCAGGGACTCCTTGTCCATTCCTTTATCGAGGGCAACTCCGGCGAAATAGATGTCCGAAGGCCGAATCTCATCGGAACGGCAAAGCACGGCCAGTCGTTTCACCGCATTCTCGAGTTCGCGCACATTCCCCGGCCAGTTGTGGCTCATCAGTATTTCCATGGCCTTGGGTGAAACAGTCAGAAAGCGCCCGTCGGATCGTTCGCCGTGCTCCTTCAGGAAATGATCCACGAGGTTCGGAAGATCCGACATGCGGTCTCTCAGGGGCGGCATATCTATGGACACCACATTAAGTCGGTAGTAGAGATCCTCTCGAAACCGGCCTCGAACGATTTCTGATTTTATGTCACTGTTTGTGGCGGCTATGATCCGCACGTCCGCATCGATCTCCCGGTGGCTGCCGACGCGGGAGAATTTCCTTTCCTCGACCGCCTTAAGGAGCTTGGCCTGCATTTCCAGAGAAATGTTGCTGATCTCGTCGAAAAACACAGTGCCTCCCTGGCCCATCTCGAGCTTTCCCATTTTGCTTTGTTCCGCACCGGTGAACGCGCCTCGAACGTGTCCGAACAGTTCGCTTTCGAAGAGGGTTGGAACCAGTGAACCGCAGTCCACGGAGATGAAAGGAGCGTTGCATCGCTGCGAAAATTCGTGAATCAGGCGGGCCGCGACACCCTTGCCGGTTCCGCTGGGACCTGTAATCAATACGGTGCTGTCGGTAGGAGCAACCAGCGTGATAATCTCCTTAACGCGCTGCAGGACTTTGTTGTCTCCTATAAGAGTTGCCGCCCGCTGTTGCCGCTCAAGCTCTTGTTTGAGAAAGATGTTTTCCCTCGAGAGCCGTTTTTGCTCGACCCCTCTGCGGACAGCCGCCCTGATTTCCTGAGGAGTGAAAGGTTTGGATAAGAAGTCGTACGCCCCCAGTTTCATAGCGTCAACTGCGGTTTGCACCGTGCCGTACCCGGTAAGAATGATGACCATGGCTTCCGGGTCCTGCTGTTTGATTTTCTTCAGAACATCGATGCCATGGATATCGGGCATGTTCAAGTCCAGGATAATCAGGTCGTACGAATAGCGATCGATGAGTTCGAGCCCCTTTTTCGAGCTGTCAACCCACTCGGCCGCATACCCGTTGCTCGATAGCGCCTGGATGCATGAGTCACCAATGTGGAATTCATCGTCTACGATCAATATCTTAGTGGTTGGTACCAACGTGCTGCTCCATGTAAATTTTTTCTCAAGATTCAAATTCTATCTTGAACGCAAGGAACGAAAATGTCAAATGACTATCCGATCCTCGTGGAAAAAGCGCCAATCCGTCTCGACGCCGGGGTATCTTCAGCCTGTTGCCCGAAAACCCTATAAGGCTCCCAGTGCGTCGCGATAGGCTTTCCGGGCGCCCATTCAGGCTTCACCGTATGGATTCAGGCGGCCGTTTCCTACTTGACAAGGATATTGCATAAAATAAGATGGTAGAAGTCACTCCTATTGCGGAGATCATCGGGGTTACTTTATTTATTAACGTAAGGATTCTGTGATGCCGGAGCGGAAAACCGAAGCGCCGACGCTGTATCTCGTGGACGGAAGCTCGTACGTGTACCGATCCTTTTTTGCCATTCGGGGATTGCAGAACCGCGATGGTCTCCCCACGAACGCCGTATTTGGTTTTATCAATATGATCCTGAAAATACTCAAAACCAAATCGCCCACGCATATGCTGGTCGCGTTTGATACGAAAGCACCGACCTTCAGACACGAGCGTTACCCGGAATATAAGGCCAAGCGAGACGTCATTCCTGAAGATCTTGTGATACAGATCCCATATATAAAAAAATTTATTCGCCTATCAGGGATTTCACAAATGGAGTTGGACGGATTCGAAGCGGACGACATCATCGGGACTCTATCACGGATGGCTTCCGAATACGGCGGCGAGGCGGTTCTTATCTCGTCGGATAAGGACTTTTATCAGCTTCTCTCGGATCGCGTGGTCATGTGGGATACCATGAAAGACACGGTTTTGAGGCCCGAGGACATCAAAGAGCGATTCGGCCTGGAACCGTCTCGGATTCTGGAAGTGATGGGCCTGATGGGTGACACTGCGGACAACATCTCAGGAGTTCCCGGAATCGGTGAAAAAACAGCGGTAAAATTGATCCAGGAGTACGGGAGCCTGGAAGATCTCCTCAAGCAGAAGGAAGATGTCAAACAAAAAAAGATACGGGAGAACCTGATTCGCTACGGGGATCAAGCTCGTGAAGCGATGGAATTGATGAAGATCCGCACGGATGTTCCTTTGGACCTGTCCGTAGAAGACCTCGAGATCGGCCGGCGGAATAGGGAAGCTCTCAAAGCGTTTTACCTCGAGTTGGATTTCCATTCATTCATCGAGGACTCTGAATCCGGGGCTCACACGAGTCGGAAACATGACTATTGTCCTGTCACTCGTTTGGATGATTTGAAGGCTTTAGTGGAACGCTTGAGCCGCCTTCCCGTCCTTTCGGTGGACACGGAAACCACGTCTCAGGAACCTATGCGTGCTAATCTGGTGGGGATTTCTCTCAGCGGCTCACCTCGAGAAGCCTATTATGTGCCGTTGGCGCATTCGCTCTTGGCAGCGCCGGAGCAGGTGGGATTGAAGGAGGGCCTCGAGTGCCTGCGCCCTCTCCTCGAGGGCGCGACGCCGCTCAAGATCGGTCACAACATCAAGTACGACGCCATCGTTCTCGAACGGCATGGCATCGTATTGAAGGGCATTGTCTTTGATACAATGGTGGCCTCCTATCTGCTGGATCCGGACCGTCACGTGCATGGTCTGGATAAGGTCGCCTGGGAATTTCTCGGCGAACGGGTCACCACGTATAAAGAAGTAGTGGGTTCGGGAAAGAACGAAGTTACTTTTGACATGATTTCGTTGGAGAAGGCCTGCGAATACGCCGCCGAGGACGCGGACATCACTTTTCGCCTGTATAACCGACTGGGAAACGAACTTCGGGAGAAATCGCTGGACAAGTTACTCGAGAAGGTCGAAGTCCCGCTTATTTCCGTTCTGGCTTCTATGGAGATGTGGGGGGTTAAGATCGACCTGCCCCTTCTGCGGGACATGTCCAAAGAGCTTTCCGTGCAACTTCATGAAATCGAGGAGAAAGTCTACGAGTTAGCGTGCAGCAGATTTAATTTGAACTCCCCGAAACAACTGGGAGTGGTGCTGTTCGAGGAAATGGGGCTCAAACCGGTTAAGAAAACCCAAAAGAAAACCGGCCATTCCACGGATATGGAAGTATTGACCGTTTTGGCGCAGACCGCCCCGATAGCCGAGCAGCTTTTGAACTATCGAATCCTGTGCAAACTGAAATCAACCTACGTAGACGCGCTTCCGGGGCTGGTTCACCCCGAAACAGGAAGGCTGCACACCTCGTACAATCAAACGGTTACAGCCACGGGAAGGTTGAGCAGCAGCAATCCGAACCTTCAGAATATTCCCATTCGGGGCGAATTGGGTAGGCGTATCCGTCGTGCGTTCATTCCTGAAAAGGGTTGCAAACTGCTGTCTGCGGACTACAGCCAGATCGAACTGCGGGTGCTGGCTCATTATTCGAAGGATCCGGTGCTCACCGAGGCGTTCAAAAAAGGTCGGGATATCCACACGGAAACGGCTTGCGGAATGTTCGGAGTGGACCCGGAGGGGGTTACACCCGATATGCGCAGAAAGGCCAAGGTGATCAATTTCGGCATTATCTACGGTATGCAGGCTTTTGGTCTGGCGCGTGAACTGGGTATTTCGAGAGCAGAGGCTCGTACATACATAGACGCCTATTTCGATCGATTCTCCGGAGTAAAGTCGTTCCTGGAAGAGAATTTGGAGCGCGCCCGAAAACAGGGATACGTCACCACGCTTCTGGATCGACGCCGCTATCTGACCCAACTGACGAGCAAGAACAACGCCCTCAGATCGAATGCGGAGCGTATCGCAACGAACGCACCGTTTCAGGGTTCCGCCGCCGATATCATAAAAGTGGCCATGATACGTATCTGGCGGATTCTCCGGGAGCAAAAATGGAACACCAAGATGATCCTGCAGATCCACGATGAACTCGTGTTCGAAGTACCGGAAGATGAACTGAGTGCGCTGGAACCGATCATTCGTAAAGAGATGGAAACCGCCGTTGACCTGAACGTTCCCCTTATCGTGGACGTGAGTATCGGGGACACCTGGGCCAAGAGGGACTAGACGACCCGTCTTTAAAGCCGGCGAATCGGCGAATGAAGCCGAAAACAGATTGAAATACAACATACCCTCATCCCTGCCTTCTACCAGAGGGAGAAGGCGTTCGAGCTCGGAGGCTCGGGCGGATCGATAGGGTCGCTTGGACCTGTACCCAGGGTGGTTGTTGAACCCTTGCGGAATGGGAAAGGTTCCCCGGTCAATGATTTCAGAGAAAGCGCAAAGTTGGATTATGCTCGCTGCGCTCGCTAACCGAACCTAAGCCGTCTGACCTCGGCCTCTCTCCCTGTATGAACCGGAGTCAGGGGTTACACGTCTTTGAAGAAATGGAGCCGGATTGCAGTGTACAAGGGCGGGCTCCCATCGGATCCAAAAAACGAAATGAAACGTTACCGGAAAGCCGGATGAACCCGAGGTAATGCTGATCCTAAAGGAGCGTATCTCTGCAGATCAAGATTCCGGACAGCCCGAGCAGTGACGATATCGAAAGCCTGGCCAAAGAACTCGCGCGCCGAGAGACTACGATGACGGTGGCCACGGCTGAAGAAAACACACCTTGGGCCGCGCCCGTCTATTACGTGTATCAAGGCGGTTGCTTCTATTTTTTTTCGGATCCGAGTTCCAGACACATCGTCGAATCTCAAGCCTCCGGTACGTCCGCTGCATCCGTTCACACTGCTGCGAACAGCTGGAAAGACATCCGAGGCCTTCAGATGTCCGGCCGTATCCGTCAGGTAGCCGTGGGTACGGGGTCGGCAACGGCTTTGGCCGCGTATCTGAGGAAATTCCCCTTTACCAGGGAGTTTTTCAGCCCCGAAATGCCTCTGAACGTAGAAGACTTCAAACAACGTTTCAATGTTCGCATGTATGCCTTCATCCCCGCACTGGTATATTATCTGGACAATCGAATTCGTTTTGGATTCCGAGAAAAAGTGGACATGTGAACGCCGGCGGAAACCGCGTTCGACAAGGTTGGATAGGATGGACAGGAAAAGAAAAGCGGTTGTGCTTTTGAGCGGAGGGATTGATTCCACAACGGCCACGGCCATCGCCCGGCAGGAGGGCTTCGAATTGTATGCCATGACCTTCAATTACGGACAAAGGCATGTTGCTGAACTCGAGGCTGCCCGGCGGGTCGCCCGGGCAATGGAGGTCAGACGACACGTAGTCATGAAGATCGAGTTGGACGCTATCGGAGGGTCGGCGCTTACCAGTGACATCGAGGTTCCAAAGGACCGGCGTCCGGATGAGGAGGAGCCCGAAATTCCCGTAACCTATGTGCCTGCCCGCAATACGATTTTTTTGTCCTTCGGATTGGCTTGGGCGGAAGTGCTACAGGCATCGGACATTTTTATTGGCGTAAATGCTATAGACTACAGTGGATATCCGGATTGCCGCCCCGAGTATTTGGAAGCGTTTCAGCGCATGGCCGATCTGGCCACCAAAGCGAGCGTTGAGGGCGCCATGCGCATACGGATCAGAGCTCCTCTGATTCATATGGCGAAGGCCGAGATCATTCATACAGGCGTAAAGCTCGGGGTTGATTATGGACTGACGCACAGTTGCTACGATCCGGCGCCCGACGGTCGAGCTTGTGGTCGCTGCGACAGTTGTCGGCTGCGCAAAAAGGGGTTTGCGGACGCGCGGATCCAGGATCCCACAAAGTATGTGGACGGCTAGGGCCAAAACGTTGCGGTCGAGGCAGGAAGCGCTTCCGGAGGGAAAGGGAGCGCCTGGGTTGAGGAAAGAAATCCAACGAATACGACCCCATGTCTTGGGTTACGCTCTTTGCTCGGTAACCCAACTTTCCCTTTGAGCCGGATGTGATCCCTGCCGAGTGCCGTATGAAACCAATACCATTTAGAAATGCAGCAGACCCTCATCCCGGCCTTCTTCCTCCTCGACCATCTCGGATTCTACGACAGAGGGAGAAAGAGCTCCATTTCGGCCGTTTGGGTGGATGGGTAGGGTTACCTGGACTGTTCACCGGCCGGCTGAGGGGGCCCTTGTGGAAGGAGAAAGGTTCCACCATCTATGATTCCGGAATAAGGGGATCTGTTGGTGCGCGGAGAATGCCGGAACACCGTTCCGTCAGATGCGATTAATTCAATTTCAGGATCGCCGATCTTGCCAATTGATCGCAACGCTCGTTCTCCGGATGGCCCGAATGACCCGGGATCCAAACCCAGCGCACGGAGTGTTTATTGCAGAGCTCATCTATGGATCTCCATAGTTCCGCATTTTTCACCGGTTGTTTCGTACTGGTGACCCAACCGTTTCGTTTCCACTTGGGAAGCCAGCTCGATATTCCATTCTTCACATATTGCGAATCCGTGTGAATCACTACTTTGCTGGGCTTGCGGAGCTGTTTCAGGGCTTCAATGACCGCCTTCATTTCCATGCGGTTGTTGGTGGTATAGCGTTCGTTTCCGGATATTTCCTTTTCCCGACCTTTTGAACGCAGGATGGCGCCCCACCCTCCGGGCCCCGGATTTCCTCTGCATGCACCGTCCGTGAAAATCTCGACAACGTCGATGTTCTCCTGAGTATCCGGTGCGGGAAGTTGGTGTTCCGTCAAGGATGGTTTTCGTGCGGGTTTACGCCGACGCACCGACCCTTCGGCGGGAGGGCCGCAGCTGTTGTTTTCCAAGGCTATTCGCAGGGTAAGGAGGAGCCGGCGCGCTTCATCGAGGGATACATTTTCACCCGCTTGCAAACGGAGCTCCAGCCCATCAATCTCTTCCGGCGTCAGAGGTTCTCGAGGCAATCAAACGTCCTTTCCAGTTCTATTAATTCCATTTGTTCACCGCGAATGGCGGATTCGTTCAACGGAGGAGGAGGTCCCCCTTCGCGGTTGTTGTTTCCTGAAGCAGGGATTTCGTTTCAGGAGCGGTCGGTGACGGACATGGCGAGAACTACCACGATTTCGTCTTCACGGGGCGCATCCGGTATTCGAACCAGCATGCTGTCGAAAAACCCTCGAACATCAGTGGTGTCCTTACGGTGCAGAGGAACATCGATTTCAGATCCCGGAATGCCCAGTTTCTTGGTGGATGGAACGGCGACTTCCGCATCGTCGGTAATATCGCTGATAGGTTTGCACACGTTGCGGTTCAGTATGCCCGAGGCGTGTTCGAGTTCTCCCTGGGAACCCACCAAGGCGGCCTTGCCACAGCATTCAGCTTGTTCAAGATTGATGCCGAGGATTTCCGTGCATTTTCGGGCAAGCAGAGCGCCTAGGTCTCCAACAAAAGCCAGGCGCGGCGCTACCTCTTCTTCATATTCATCCAGATAAGGATTCGTCACCACCGCAGCAGCGGCGACGCGCCGTGTGGGTGGGTCTACCAGTTGACCCAATTCCATGCAACATTCCTCCAAAATTGTTACGAACTTGCGAATCATCATCGTATTGCCCCCGCAATTGGGAAAATGCTTTGAGTCCCCTGCATTGGCCGGACACGAATTCCATCTGTTCGTATGCTTGAATCCGTATCGAGTCTCGCTCTATGATTCATCTGTTATATTAAAACTGTATCCCACGAGCACGTATGAGTCAACCACGGTCGGGGCCTCACCTTGGCCGATTGTTCGGGTCGGTGGTGGGTAGCCATGGTGACGGAGATATGCGGCGTCCTTTTCCAGGTAATCGGTGGTTCACGCGGAGGTGAAATCGTCCCAGTATGGGCGGTTCACCGATCCGGAATCGGAATGTGGCGAAGGTCTTATTCAAATCGGAATCGCGGTAGGACTCGGTAACGAATGTGCCACAGACGATCCTCTGTTTAGGTGCTTTTCCACCTCGTATTCGTTTGTATCCGGTATCCGGGTAACCGTGAATCCGGTTTTATGACACAGGGACAACATGGACGTGTTTTCAGCCAGAACCCTTCCTTCCAGCGTGTTAATGCCACGCTTTGTCGCAATGGATATCAGAAGACTCAGCAACCGGGCTCCCAGTCCTTTGCCTTGCCATGGGTCCCCGACCACTATGGCGAATTCGGCTGTCGTGAAATCCGGAAGACTTATTAAACGGCCGACACCAAGAAAGCGCTCCTTCCCATTCTGCTTGTGAATGCCCACAAAAGCCATGTCTCGATCGTAATCGATCTGTGTGAAGCGCGCCAACATATCTTTGGGCAGGTGCTTCAAAGGACTGAAGAATCGAAAATAGATGCTTCTGGGCGACAGGGAGGAAAACAGCTCCTCAAGGAGAGGGGCGTCTTCGGGCTTGATGGGACGGATAAACACTTCCGTGCCGTCCTTCATATGCCAATAGGTTTCATATTCGTTCGGGTAAGGACTGATCACCATATGATAGGGCGAGGAAACCTCCGAAGGTTTTACAATTACCCTTGCATCGATGGCATACATCTGATCTCCGGACACCACCAATGGATTGATGTCGAGTTCGGCAATTTCAGGGAGATCGGTTACCAACTGGGAAATGCGTATCAGAATTTCTTCCAACAGCTCCAGATTGGCCGGCGGCCGATTGCGGTAACCTTTGAGGAAAGCGTAGGCCCGGGTGTCTTCGATAAGTCTGCGGGCCAGCAAACGGTTGAGGGGCGGCAGGGCGAGGGATCGATCTCTGAGGATTTCCGTCAGAGTTCCTCCTGAACCGAAGAGAACGACCGGTCCGAAGTCTTTGTCTCTGATGCCGCCTAGGAGCAGTTCATGCTCGATGCGTTGCAGCATGGGCTGTAATGTGACTCCCAGCAACTCGGCTTTGGGATCGTAATCGTGGGCGGCCGACATGATCGCCCGGTATGCCGATCGGATATCCTCGGCATTTTTCAGGTTCAGGAGGACGCCGTGCGCATCCGATTTGTGAGTGATATCTCTTGAATTGACCTTCATCACCAGGGGGTATCCCAAAGTCTCGGACAGTTGGACCGCTTCCTCGTCACTGGTTGCTTCTTTGGTCTGGTTGACGGGAATCCCGTAAGCCGCCAACAACGCTTTCGATTCCGTCTCGGTGAGCAGATGGTTGGGACGATCCAGGGCCGCATGGACAATATGCTTAGCCTTCGGAGCATCGAATGTGAGA
>Ga0068714_10004625_pt1 | contig 15239 bp, 14 predicted proteins | sample MTBNYHSulfiMetaG_FD_62988 | JGI IMG/M metagenome (GOLD analysis project Ga0068714, IMG submission 62988) | Enrichment culture microbial communities from rom New York Harbor, USA that are MTBE-degrading - MTBE-NYH (New York Harbor Sulfidogenic)... | ecosystem: Environmental > Aquatic > Marine >...
CCGAACTCGCCGGCCAGCGGCGCCAGCGTGGTGCCGAACAGGGCCGCCAGCAGGGGTCCGGGCCCGGCAAGCTCCTTGCCGAACAGCAGCGTGGCGCCGACCACGCCTGCCAGGATCGGCCAGGTATTCCGAGGGTGCTTGCCGAAGGCGGCGAAGCCCATCACCGTCAGGATGCCCCCTACGACCGGGCCGTTGTGCGGTCCCCTGACCGCCAGCACGTACAGCCAGGCGGCTAGGCCCATGATGCCCATGTTCAAGAGGCCCGCCGGGATGCTGACCGTGGACATGAAGTCCGCGGGCAGACGCCCCGAGAGCCGCAGGATCTTGGGAAAGGCCCGCCAGCCGCCGCCGCGGCCCAGCGCCGAGCCGACGGCGATCAGCACGACGCAGAGGGCCGGTACGAGAAGCCGCATCGCCAGCGAGGGGTCTGCGTTCCAGAGTGCACCCATCTCCAGCGCGCCGCGGGAACCGGACACGATCGCCGCTACCAGCAGCCCGAGAAAGCCGGAGGTCAGCCCAATGTTGTACAGGTTGTAGCCCTGGTGCAGGCGCAGCATGGTGAGGGCCAGGGGCGGCAGCAGCATGCCGGCCGCAACGCCGCCGGCTGCCCCGATGAGCAGACCCCACCCGGGTGCGGCCACGACCTCCACCGCCAGCATCGTGACCAGCGGGCCGAGGGCGGTTCCGAACAACGCGATCAGGAGGTACTCGTTGAACTTCTTGCGGACCAGCTTCGCCGAGAGGAACACGCCGAGCAAGATGGGCAGGATGTTCGTCGGGGTCTTGCCGAAGAGGCCGAAGCCGAGAATCGTGAACACCGCGGCAACGGTGGGGCCCGACAGCCGCACGCGGCTGATCGGCACGAGGCTCAGGCCGACAGCCGCCGCCAGAGCGGCATTCAGGAGGGCCGCCCCCTCCCCGGCCGCGGCGGTGAAGTCGATGAGCAGTCGCCCGGGATGCACCTGCAGGAGCCACAGCCCGCGCAGCGCGGGGCGGAAGCCCTGCAGGGCGAAGCCCGCGGCCATGCACGAAAGCAGGATCAGGCACATCAGGACGTACAGTATCTTCTCATCTCTGGACAACCGGTGCCTCCCCTTCGGCGAGAGCGGAGCCCCATTCTGCATCATCCATCGGACTTGACGCCCCCCGGTCCCTCGCCGATCCCGGATGGTAGTCCCTGCCCCCTCGCACACCCGCCTCAGGGCTCGGGGTAGAGGGGAGGGAGGACCTGATGCGGCGCGGATCCTGACTCGCACCCGACAGAGTAGTGAAACGCCGCGCCTCGCGCAAGTCGATCCTGCCCCCGCCGCGGCCGGCCTCCCGGCACACCGGCGGAGCTTGTCCGCTGCGACGGTCCGAACGTTCGACTGGGTGGAGCTGCTTTTTCGCAGTGCTGCCTCGTTCCCGGAACCCTGGCTGGTGCTCTCGAGGCTTGTAGAAAAGAGGGCGATTCCGTAATTAATGCTGTGGAGAGGACTTGAACCTCCACGCCCTAAACGGGCACTAGCCCCTCAAGCTAGCGTGTCTACCAGTTCCACCACCACAGCGGACGCCACAAAGGATACTCAAGGTGCACGACCCCTGTCAATACGGACGCTGTATTGAATCTCCCATGCCGTTCGTGTACGTTTTGGGGGCGATGAAGCGCAACCTGGTGATCATGGGCGCCGCGGGCAGGGACTTCCACACCTTCAACGTCCTGTTCCGGGGGCGGGAGGACCTGCACGTGGTGGCCTTCACCGCCACCCAGATCCCGGACATCGAGGGGCGCCGCTACCCGGCGGAGCTGGCCGGACCCGGCTACCCGGACGGCATCCCGATTCGGGCGGAAACGGATCTCCCCGCCCTGTTCGGGGAGGAGCAGGTCGACGAGGTGGTCTTCGCCTACTCCGACGTGTCCCACCAGTACGTCATGGAGCGGGCTTCCCAGGTGATCGCTCTGGGGGCGGATTTCCGCCTGATCGGCGCCCGTGAGAGCATGCTGGCGGCGGAGGTTCCCGTGATCGCGGTGTGCGCCGTGCGGACCGGAAGCGGCAAGAGCCAGACCACCCGCCGCATCGCCCAGGTCCTCCGGGATCTCGGCAGGCGGGCCGTGGTGGTGCGCCACCCCATGCCCTACGGCGACCTGGCCGCCCAGAGGGTCCAGCGCTACGCGAGCATCGAGGACATGGAGTCCCACCACTGCACCATCGAGGAGATGGAGGAGTACGAGCCGCACCTGCGCCTGGGGTTCACCGTGTATGCCGGGGTGGACTACGGTGAGATCCTGCAGCAGGCCCAGGGCGAGGCGGACGTCGTGCTCTGGGACGGGGGCAACAACGACCTCCCCTTCTACCGCCCGGACCTCCACGTCACGGTGGCCGACCCTCTCCGTCAGGGCCACGAGCTGTCCTACTTCCCCGGCAGGGTCAACCTGCTCCTGGCGGACGTGGTGGTCATCAACAAGGTCGACACGGCTTCCGGCGAAGCGGTCGACGCCCTGAGGGACAACGTCTACCGGCTGAACCCGGGGGCTGTGGTGGTGGAGGCGGCCTCCCCCCTCACGCTCGAGGGCGGGGAGAAGATTACCGGCCGGCGGGTCCTGGTGGTGGAAGACGGCCCCACCCTGACCCACGGGGAGATGAAGTACGGCGCCGGGGTGATCGCAGCCCGCAAGTATGGGGCCGCCGAGATCGTGGATCCCCGCCAGTACACCAGCGGCAGGATCCGGGACACCTACGCCGCCTACCCGGGCATTGGCCAGGTGCTCCCGGCGGTGGGCTACGGCAGCCAGCAGATCCGGGACCTGGAGGCCACGATCAACGCCGTGGACTGCGACCTGGTGATCATCGCCACCCCCGTGGACCTGACCCGGATCGTGCACATCAACAAGCCGATGCTCAAAGTCGGCTATGAGCTGCAGGAGATCGGCAAGCCCGACTTGAGCGAGCTGGTCCGCGGCCGTCTCGGCCGGCGGCTTGGCCTTTAGATCGAATCCGGCGCGTCGTGGACGCGCCGCGGTGACGCGCGAAAGGAGACCGTCATGGCATTCAACCTCAAGGGAAGATCCCTCCTGACCCTCAAGGACTACAGCCCCGAGGAAATTCGCTTCCTCCTGGACCTGTCCCACGAGCTCAAGCGGCAGCGCCGTACCGGGGCGGTGACCCAGCTCTTCCTGGGCAGGACCCTGGCCCTGCTCTTCGAGAAGCGCTCCACCCGGACCCGCTGCGCCTTCGAGACCGCCTTCGGCGAGGAAGGGGGCCACCCGGTGTTTCTCTCCTCCCAGGACATCCAGCTCGGGGCCAAGGAGTCCATCGAGGACACCGCCCGGGTCCTGGGCCGGATGTTCGATGCCATCCAGTTCCGGGGCTTCGAGCAGAAGATGGTGGAGAAGCTGGCCGAGTACTCCGGGGTACCCGTGTACAACGGGCTCACGGACCTGTACCACCCCACCCAGGCCCTGGCGGACCTCATGACCGTGGAAGAGGTGTTCGGAACCGCCAAGGGACGCAAGGTGGTCTTCGTGGGTGACGGGCGCAACAACGTGGCGCGCTCCCTGCTGATCATCTGCGCCAAGATGGGGACGGACTACACCGTGGTGGCACCTGCTTCGCTCCAGCCGGACAAGGAGACCCTCCAGCTGTGCGGCGGATACGCCGAGGCCAGCGGCAGCAGCATCTCGGTCACCGACGACATCCCCAAGGGGGTCAAGGACGCGGACGTGATCTACACGGACGTGTGGGTCTCCATGGGCGAGGAGGAGAAGTCCAAGGAGCGCCTGGAGATGCTGAAGCCCTACCAGGTCAGCGAGGACATGATGGCCCTGACCGGCAAGCGGGAGACGATCTTCATGCACTGCCTGCCGGCGGTCAAGGGCAACGAGGTCAGCTTCGAGGTGATCGAGAGCGCCGCCTCCCGGGTATGGGACGAGGCCGAGAACCGCAAGCACACGATCAAGGCCGTGATGCTGGCCACGATCTGAGGGCGGAACCCGGAAAGCTTGATTTTCCCTCTAAAGACTATACCCTGGGTGTCAGATAACTACAGTAGGAGGCCTATGCCTATGAAGCGCCCCGCACTGTTGTCGGCCATGATTGCCCTGTTGCTGCTGGTGGCCGCCACCGCTGCTCTTGCCCAGCAAACCGAGGAGCCGCAGGTCTTCGTCAAGACCGTGCCGATCATGAAGGTCCTGGCCCACCCCCTGGGCTACAGGGTGCTCTATGTCAAGAGCAACATGGAAGTGGCCGATTTCCACGTGCCTTACTCCTGGTTCAAACCGGGCGGCAAAGGCCAGGTGGTGTTCGGGAGCGGCCGGTCCTATCCCTTCTTCTCCGTGTTCTACGTGGACGGAAAGTTCGACCACGTCAAGCTGTACCTGGTCGAAAGCATGGGGCATGTCTCCTGGGGCTCCATGAGGAAGCGCGAGGGAGACGCCAGCAGGTTTGACGTGGAGACTCTCGACCTCGCGTACTGATTCCCCCGGCGCCTGGACATCCCGGAAATAAGATTGACCCTGACGCCGCCCCGTGAGCTGATCCGAAGGCTGCGCCGCCATCGCCGATTCCTCATCTTCGGCCACATGGAGCCGGACGGCGACTGCGTGGCCTCCCAGCTGGGGCTGGCGGCGTTCCTGCGCCGGCAGGGACGGCATGCAGAGGTGTTCTCCGCCGGACCCTTCGACCGTCCCGAGACCCTGGAATTCCGGGACCGGTTCCGCGGCGAAGTGCGTCCCGAGGATCTGGAAGGGCGGCCCGTGGCGGTGGTTCTGGACTGCTCCACGCCGGAGCGCGTGGGGGCCCTCGCGGAGGCGGTTGCCGGCGTCCCGACCCTGGTGGTCGACCATCACGCCGCCGGAAGGGCCTTCGGGACCGTCCGCTGGGTCGTCCCGCAGGCGCCCGCGACGAGCCTGCTGGTTCAGCGTCTGATCGAATGCTTCCCCGGCCGGCCGACTGCAGCCGAGGCGCAGCTGCTGCTCTTTGGCCTGGCCACGGACACGGGTTTCTTCAGGCACCTGGAGCAGGACAGCGGCGATGCGTTCGCCGCCGTGGGCCGGCTGACCGCAGCGGGCGCTTCCCCCCGGCGGGTGTACCAGCAGATGCACGGCGGGTGGTCCCTCGGCAAGGTGCGCCTGCTGGCCCAGAATCTCCAGCGGGCCCGCTTCGAGCTTGGTGACCGGGTGCTGGTCACCTCCCAGAGCCTCGAGGACCTGCGGGCGCTGCAGGGCACCTCCACGCCCGGCCCCACCCGGGGCTCCGACGAGGCGTATCGTCTCCTCCAGTCCGTCCGAGGCGTAGAGATCGTGGCCTTTGTCCACGAAGAGGCCCCCGGGCGCTGTGCCGTGGGGCTGCGCTCCAACGGCGAGCTCGACGTGGGCGCCCTGGCCGCGGAGCTGGGCGGCGGCGGGCATCGCCGGGCCGCCGGGTACACCCGCCAGGGAACGGTCCGGGAGGTGGAGACTCACCTCCTGGCGGAGCTCGGCAGTCGCCTGCCTTCAGTGTAAACCAATGTAAACAGCTGCGCTCCTCGGTGCGCCTGCTCTGGCACGAGGGTTGCATTTCCCCTTTCCGAGAAAGGGGGTACGTCGTGCCAGTGCCGACCCTGAACCAGCGGGTTCTTCAGTACCAGAGGGACGGCCGGGGGCTGGAGGAAATCCTCGCCGAGATCGGCCCGCGGATCTACCGGTATCCCCTGAGCAAGCTCGGTTTCGACGAGGACGACTGCGGCGAGTACTTCCTGTTCGTGTACCCCCGGCTGCTGCGAACCCTCGATCGTTTCCAGGATCAGGGCAAGCCCTTCGAATGGTACCTCAACTCGGTGCTCCGCTGGCAGCTCCGGGAGTACCGCCGCCGCCGCTGCGCCGGCGAGGAGAGCTGGGCGGCAGCCGCGCAGTCCGGGTTCTGGGAGCCCGAAGGCAAGCCCTCATGCAGCCACTTCGCGCCCTGCGCCCAGGTCGGGGCCGAGGAGGGCCCGGGGGTTCTGGAGCTGGTGCGGCGGGCCTGCGGGTCCCGGGTCTCTCGGGCCGCCGGGCGGCGGATCCTGTTCTGGGCCCTCAAGCACCCTCGCGAGCTGGGCCCCGAGGACCTGCAGGTCCTGGCCGAAATCAGCGGCCTGGCGCCGTCGTTCCTCGCCGAGGCGCTGCGGTCGGTGGAACGGTCTCTCCACGAGCGGGAACAGCGCCTGCAGCGGCTGTACCAGCGGCGCAACCGGGCATACGCCCGCTGCCTGCACCTCCAGGCCCGGCTGTGCCGGGAGCTGGATCCGGGGCGCAAGGAGCAGCTGCGCCTGCGTCTGGACAAGGCTCGTGAGTCTCTGCACAGGACCGCGGAGCGCCTGGCCGGCACCCGGGCGCACCCGAGCAACCGCGAGATCGCCCGGGCGCTGCAGGTGCCCAAGGGGACGGTGGACTCCTCCCTGTACTGGCTGCGGCAGCGGGTCCTCCGGGAGGCGCGCAGCTCCGCCTGAGCGCCTGCCTGGACGCGCTACCCCGGCGAGGAGGGCATGGACAGGCGCAGGGGCAGCGCCCACTCGAGGAACTGGGCGATGACCTCCCAGCTGTGCTCGCCGTATCCCCCGGACATCAGGAAGGCCGCCGGTACCCGGCCTGCCTCGAGGAAGCGATAGACGGTCTGGTCCCGCTCGAGCATTTGCCGGCGGGTGAGCCGCAGCAGCCGCGCCGAGGGCAGCTCGTCCGCCTCGTAGGGGTCCGCACCGGCGACCACGACGGCAAGGTCGGGACGAGGCGCCCCGCCGGGCAGGGGCAGGGCGGCCAGGCTCTCCAGGGCAGCCGCCAGGCGGGGGTTGTAGTGCTCTTCCTCGCCGCTGTCCACGGGCACATCGATGTCGCTGGGGATGAGGGAAGGGTTGGGCTGCCCGCGCTCGTCCACCGCCGGCTCGTCCAGGGGCCAGCCTCTGGCCATGTGGAGGCTCAAGGTCCGGATGGAGTCGTCTCCGGCGGTCAGAGCGGCCGTGCCGTCCCCCTTGTGGGCGTCCACGTCGATGACCCAGGCGGTGCGGATCGTCCCCTCGGCCTGCAGCTTCCGGAGCGCGACGACGATGTCATTGAGCAGGCAGAAGCCCTTGCCGAAGTTCCGGTGGGCGTGGTGCTGACCTCCGCCGAAGAAGAAGCAGAATCCGGACTCCAGGGCGACCTTCGCGCACTGATAGGTTCCGGAGATGTTGTACAGGGTCCTCTCCAGCAGGTGCGTCAGGGGCCTGGCCGCCTGCTCGGGCTTGTACCGGTGGGGCCGGCCGCTGGAGTCCCGCAGCTCGTAGGCGCGGATGATCTCCTCCTCGAGCTGCGGCGAGTACAGCCGGGACACGTAATCTTCCGAATGGGCCCGCACCAGGTCCTCCCGGGTGATCGCCGTGCCCTGGTGTGGCAGGTGCCACTCTGCCCGGCGGCGGGCCAGCTCCGGGTTGGCCAGCAGGTGCTCGAGGGTCTTCCGGGCCCGGGTGCTCAGCACCGGGATCTGGATGCCGTACTCCACCAGTCCCACGTAACCGCCCTCGCTGTAGATGACCATCAGCGGCTCCTGGAGATCTCTCGCCCCCCGGCGGGGGCCGGTGCTCCAGATTCTACCGCCCATTCCGGCGGCCCGGCAAGGGCGGCCCGGCGGCGGGGCGGCGCGGGTGGCGCGGCGGTTGCCAAGAAGCGCCGGCGGGTGTCATGATACCGCATGGACAAGATCGAACGAATCGATGCGATCCTGGAGGGAGGGCAGGCGGACCGGCCGCCGGTGTCCCTGTGGTATCACTTCGGCGTACAGCACGGGCCGGGAGAGCGCTTCGCCCGCATCGCCCTGGATGCCTTTCGGGCCTACGACTTCGACTGGCTCAAGGTCATGAACGATTACTTCTATCCACTCCCTGCCGGGCTCGAGGCGGTTCGCAGTGCCGCGGACCTGGGGCGCCTGGAGCCTTTCGACGTGGAGCGTTCCCCCTGGGGCGAGCAGCTGGCGGCCCTGGAGGTGATCGCCGGAGAGCTCCGCGGGGAGGCCTACTTCCTGGACACGGTGTTCGACCCCTGGCAGACCCTGCGCCGCAACCTGGCCGGGGAGCACCTCGAGGAGCTGATGGAGCGGGAGCCCGAGGCGCTGCTCGCGGCCCTGGAGGTGGTCACGGACAACCTGGTCGCCTACTGCCGGAAGTCCCTGGCCGCCGGCAGCGCCGGGATCTTCCTCTCCATTCCCGCCGCCCGGGAGCTCCTGGAGCGGGAGCGATTCCTGCGCTTCTGCAAGCCCTTCGCGCAGCGCCTGCTGGCCGCCGTCCAGGAGCTCGGTCCGATGAACACGGCCCACATCCACGGGAAAGACCTCTACATGGACGACGTGCTGGACCTGCCGGTACCCATCCTGAACTGGTACGACCGCGGCCCCAAGGGCCCCTCCCTGGCAGCGGTCAAGGAGCGCTTCCCGGGCTGCGTGATGGGCGGCATCGACCAGGAGCTGGTGGTGCGGCGCACCCGGGCCTTCCTGCGGGAGCACGTTCGGGAAGGGATCCGCATGGGCGGCCGGGAGCGCTTTCTCCTGGCCGGCGGGTGCAGCATCGCGACCTGGGTGGACCCGGGGGCGGTGCGGGCCATCGTGGAGACCGCCCGCCGGGGCTGGGCGGAGGAGCGGGGCTGATGGGGCCCGGCGAAAGGGCGCAGGAGCAGTCGGACCTCGAGCTGCCGCCCGAGCTGTTCGTGGCCACCGGCAACGAGCACAAGCTCCTCGAGCTTGGGAGGCTGTTCCCGGGAATCCTCCTGCGCACCCCGGCACAGGCCGGTATACGCTTCGAGTTCCAGGAGAACGGGTCCGACTACCTGGACAACGCCCTGGGAAAGGCCCGGCACCTCCACGGCCTGTTGGGCAAGCCGGTGCTCGCCGACGACTCCGGGCTGGAGGTGGCAGGGCTGGCCGGGGACCCCGGGGTCTATTCTTCCCGCTACGGTTCGGTCCCTGGCGGGGCCAGGCTGTCGGACGCCGAACGCAACGCCCTGCTCCTGCAGAGGGCCCGGGACCTCGAAGAGCGCGGCTGTCGATTCGTTTGCTGCATGGTGGTGGTCCTGGGCGAGGGACGCTTCGTCGTGGCGCAGGAGACCTGCGAGGGGGTCCTGGCGCGGGAGCCCCGCGGGAGCGGCGGCTTTGGCTACGATCCCGTCGTGCTCCTTCCCCAGATGGGCAGGACCGTGGCCGAGCTCACGGATGTCGAGAAGGACCGGGTGTCCCACCGGGGCCGGGCGGCCCGGCGGATCCTGAGCCTGCTGGGCTCGCCGCCTCCGGCGCAACGATAGCCTCGCGTCGACGCTTGCGCCGGAGCTGGACCCACAAGGCGAGGGCGGCCGCGAGGTAGAGAGTGTAGCCCAGCAGCTCGATGAGGCTCGGGTTGCCGTTGTATCCGAAGAGTCCCTTGAGGATGCCTCCGAGCGCCCCGTCCTCGTGCAGCACCGGGTACGCCCCGCTGCCCGGGGTCCTTGCCGGATTCAGGTTCCAGACCTCCTCCACGAGGGCGGGCACCACTCCCGCCTCCTGCAGCTCGTGGATTCCGTGAGCCACCAGGCCGGCGGCGAAGAGGATCAGGATCGCGTTCATGATCGTGAAGAAGCTCCTGAGACGGATCCTCAAGGCCCCCCGGAACAGGAGTATCCCCAGCACCGCTGCGGCCACGATCCCGAGCAGAGCGCCGATCAGGTTGTTGTCCCGGGAGGCGATTCGGGCTGCCCCGAGGAAGATGACCGATTCCACCCCTTCCCGCAGGACCGAGGCAAAGACCAGCAGGAACAGTCCCACTCGTCCCGCCCGGCTCAGCCCCCGCCGGACCTGCTCCTCGAGCCTTCCCGCCAGGTCCGACTGGCGGGCAACCCACAGGATCAGGGTGGTCAGCAGCACCGCGCCGACCAGCATGGTTACCCCTTCGAAGATCTCCTCGGCCCGGCCCGAGAAGCCGCCGCTCAGGCGCTGGAACAGCACGGCCACGGCGACGCTCGCGCCGGCTCCGGAGGCCAGCCCCGCGTAGACGAGCGGCCGCAGCCTGGCCTGCCCGGAGCGGACCAGGTACCCCAGAATGATCCCGACGATCAGGGCAACCTCGAGGGTTTCGCGAAAGAGCACCAGGAAGCTCTGGGTCACGAGTTCTCCTTGGGCGCCGCAGCCCGGGTGTTCCTGGTGCGGATTATATATTACTGAATTAGTCCTGTATAGTCCCCAGCCGTTCCTGGAAGTACAGGTACGCGTCCACCAGGTCCAGGTAGACGCCGTCGTAGCCCCGGGCCAGGATCCCGTCCAGATAGGCGCCGGCGTCCCCGAACAGGATGGCCTTCCACTCGGGGTCCCAGTAGCGGACCTTGTAGTTGCCCGGCCACTGGGGGTTCTCGCTCTCCAGCCACTGCGGGGCATCCGGGTCGGGCGAGCCGTCGCCCCGGCGGTCCCACTCCCGCCGCCAGTAGTACCTGTAGGTCTCGGCTTCGCCGATGCTGAAGTAGGCCAGGACCAGCCGCCGGGCGCCGGAGGGCTTGCGCTGCAGAGAGCGCACTTCCGCCCCCGAGAGCCACCGATAGCCGCGCTCCCGGTCGTGGCCGAAGGCGTCCACCACGACGAGGTCGTAGCCCGTGCCCGCGACGGCGTCCAGATACGGCCGCAGGCCCCTGAAGGAACCGGGATTGATCAGGTAGAGGAAGTTCCTGGCCCGACTCAGGCTCCGTATGTCCGCGTCATTGAGCCCCGGCACCGGGTGGGTGTCCGGCGGGATCACGTCGAGCTCCCGCCGGGGGGCGGCGAAAGCCAGGAAGCCCTCAGCGGCGCTGCGGCGGTACGAGTCGGCCACCGCCTGCGGGCTGCGGCAGTAATCGATGACCAGGACCGTCCTGTCCCTCTCCCGGGCCCTGCGGAGGAAGCGGAGAAGGTAGGCGGTATCCTGTGCCGTCGTGGGCTGGTTGTCCCGGGGATAGCCGTAGAACAGCTCCTCCTGCCCGACCCCGTCGATCGCCTGCAGGTAGGCATCGACGATCCTGCCGTCCGGGGTTCCGTCGTCGGTGAGCAGGCCCAACCCGTTCTGGGGAACCACCACGAATCCAGGGGCCGTGCGCCGGGCATAGGCGGCCAGCTCCAGGATGAGCTCCCGCATGGCCGGCCTGAAAAAGGCGGGATCCTGGGGCAGCGGCTTCCAGGGGCCGGGTTCCCGCGGGGAGGGTGAGGCGCTGCACGGCAGGATGGCGGCCCCGAGAAGGACAGCCGCCACCGGCAAGGATCGGCGAGGACTCATGGAACCCTGCCTTCCGGCCCGGGGTTGACGATCTGAATTCCGATGTCCCCGCGGGTGTAGCTCTGGCAGGCCAGGCGCATGTCCTCCCCCGCCCCGAGGGCCGCCAGGCGCAGGCGTTCGCGCTCGTTCGGGCGGTTCATGACCTCGGCCCCCCGTAGCACCCGGATCAGGCATCGCCCGCACTGGGCCCGGCCGCCGCACACGGTGTCTATCGGGACCCCCTGGCGCTGCAGCTGGACCAGAATCGAGATCGCCGGGCTCGAGGCCACCGGCTCGGGGCGTCCTTCAACGTGGATCATGGCACCGAGGGTACCCTCCCGGGCCCGGACGCGTCAACGCGCGGGGGGGGAGAAACGGTTCAAGGGTATCCCCGGGGCCTGCCGAACATTGTCCTGGAGGCGACAAAAAGTCCCATGGCAGATCTGATCGAGGCCCGTCCCCTGTTCAACCCGCGGCTGGTGAGCCTGTGGCAGACCCGGCGCCCGGAAGTGGACCCCAGCAGCGAGAGCCTGCTGCCGGTGATTCGCAGAATCCGGCAGGTATTCGAGGATCACTTCGACAGAACCTGGTTCTCGATCGTGATCGACGGGCTGCCCATCGACTTCAAGACCATCCGGGTCATCCGGGGTCTCGTGACCCTGGAGTCGGTGCACACCGGCGACGAGCTCTTCATCTACGAAGCGGTGCTGGAGCTCAATCGCTTCGTGCTGCTCGTGCGCAAGTACCTGCTCCCGGTGCTCAAGGAGCGGCTGGGGGTCTCCGGGCTGATGCCCGACCGGGTCGTCAGGGACAGGACCCAGTACATCCTCCGCCGCCTGGTGGCGTACACCTTCCCGTTCAACCTCCAGAGACTGGCCGAGCTCAACCAGGACCTCAAGCGGCGGCTCCTCGACCACTACCCGTCCCTGGAGTCGACGTAGCCGCTGCGCCGGAAACCTGATACCCTTGAGCCCATCCGGCGGTACGGCCGCAGGAAGCGTCATGGAAGCTGAGAGGAAATCCCACCCCAGGCTGGAACATCATCACTCCCTGGCCACCCGCCTGATCGACGGGCTCGAGAGGGTCATCCGGGGCAAGCGGCGGGTCCTGGAATACCTGGTCACGGCCCTGCTTGCCGAGGGGCACGTCCTTCTGGAGGACGTGCCGGGCCTGGGCAAGACCACCCTGGCCAAGACCGCCGCCAGGCTGGTGGCCAGGGACAAGCGCGGCACGCCGGTCAACTTCCGGCGCATCCAATTCACCCCGGACCTGCTTCCCTACGATATCACGGGGGTGGACGTCTTCGATCCGGAAGCGCGGCGCTTCGTGTTCCAGCCCGGTCCGGTGTTCGCCCAGGTGCTGCTGGCCGACGAGATCAACAGGACCACGCCCAAGGTCCAGTCGGCTCTCCTGGAGGTCATGGCCGAGCACCAGGTCACGGTCGGCAACAGGACCCACCGTATGGATGCCCTGTTCTTCGTGATCGCCACCCAGAACCCGGTGGAAACCGACGGCACCTACCCTCTGCCCCTGGCGCAGCTGGACCGCTTCCTGATGCGCCTGAAGATAGGCTACCCGGGCGAGGAGGAGGAACTGGGCATCGTCCGCGACGACCCGGCGGCCCGCATCATGCCGACCGTGAAGCCGGTATGCGGGAGGGAGGAGCTCCTGGAGACCCGGCGGTTTGCCGACGAGCTGTTCTGCGACGAGCGCCTGCTCCGGGCCGCCGTGGCGGTCTCCGCTGCCACGCGGCACCACCGGGGCATCGAGCTGGGCTGCTCGCCCCGGGCGAGCCTGATGCTGGCCAGGGCCATGAGGGCCTACGCCCTGGTTCGGGGCAGGGACTACTGCATCGATCAGGATCTGGTCGAACTGGCACCGCTGGTGCTGACCCACCGGATGCGGCTGAAGGACCTGCGACTGGATCTGCCCGCCCTGCTGCGGGAGATCGCCCTTCATGAGCTGGACCGGCTCCCGTACTAGCCGGCTGTTCCCCTTCTCCCCATGGGGCCTGGCCCTCCTGGGGGTCGCCGCGGCCGTGCTGCTCCTGGGTGCGGTGCGCATGGAGCTGGCCGCGCTGATCTGGGGGAGCTCCTTCGTCCTGCTGGCACTGTACTGCCTGGCGGGCAGCCATCTCACCCGCAGGGTCCTCGAGCGGCACATCCGTCGCACCCTCGAGCCCGTGGATTTCCGGCTCCCGGCCGAGGGGATGTTTCCCGGGGCCCGCGGCGTCGCCGAGATCGCGAGCGAGCTCCCGCGGCTTGCCATGCCGGGGTTCCAGCTCTGGTTGTCCGCTTCCCTGCGCTGGCTCGAGCGTCCGCCCCTGGACCTCTCGGTGCTGCTCCCGCCGGGACGGCAGCGCGGGTCCGTGGGCTTTCGGGCCCCCGCCCGGGGGCTGTACCGTGTCGAGGTGGTGCTCCTGGAGGTCAGAGACGTCCTGGGCTTCACCCGGGCGGAGATCCCGGTGGCCCTGGCCGAGCAGCTTCGGGTGTTTCCGGCGGTTCATGCCGTGGAGCTCAAGAGCCTGGCGGGAAGCGGCGGGGAGGAGCCGCCCCGGCGGCCCAGGCGCAGGGCGAGCGACGAGCTGCTGGAGGTTCGCAAGTACTACCCGGGGGACGACCTGCGCCGGGTGCACTGGAAGCTCTTCGCCCACCTCCAGGAGCTGTTCCTGCGGACGGGGGAAGACACGCCGCCGCCGGAGTCGCGGTTCCTGGCCATCCTGGATCTCTCCCCCTCGCCGTGGCTTCCCCCCGGGGAGGGGCCGGACCTGCTGGACGGGATGATCGAGGCCTGCGTTTCCGGGGTGCTTGCGCTTCTGGCCCGGGGCATGCACGCTCAGGTCGCGTTCACGAATCGGCCGCGCCCCGTGGCCGCGAGTCTCGAGAAGGCGGAGACCCTGCTCGCCCTGTGCTCGGAGCTCTGGTGGAGCGAGCACTTCGAGCTCGAGCTGCCCCGCTCGGGACGCCGGGAGGTGCTCCTGTACTCGCTCCCGGGCTCGAGGCGGCAGCCGCAGATCCTGAGGGCCTGCGCCGGCCGGGGCTGGGACGTGCACCTGTTCCTGAAGGAGCTCGCGCCGCCGCCCGTTCGGGTCGGGACCCCGCTGCGGCGCCTGGTGTTCCGGGAAGTGGAGGGTCCGCCGGCCCGGAGCTCCGATCGGGCGGACGAGCTGCGCAGGCTCTACGAGCGGGCCCTCGGGGAGGCCGAGGAGCGGCTGCGGTGGACGAGGAGCGTGCATGTGGAGAGGGTATAGGGTCGGCCGCAGCCTCTGGGTCTTCCTGCTGCGAAACGCCCTGTTGTATTTCCTGTTCGTCCACGCCTACCTGTACCTCCGCGAGGACCTCAGCCTCGGGTTTCTGAGTGTCGGGTTTGCGGTCGCCGCGGCCCTGGCGCTTGCCCTGGAGCGGCTGCGCCTGCGGTTGTGGGTGGCCCTTTCGGGCTTCCTGGCGCTGGCGCTGGTCTTCCGGCTGCTGCTGTTCCTGATCTTCCGCCTCCAGACCCGCCTGGCCCCGGGTCCCGAGACGGATTTTCTGTTCTTTCTCTTCGACCGCAGCTTCATCCCGGCCCTGATCCCCTGGGGCGTGGTCTGGCTGTTCAACTTTCTGGCGCTCCGGCATCCCCGCTTCGTGCGCGTGGAGGCAGGGGCTCTGAGCCTCCTGGTCCTGGCGGTGTTCTGGGCCCAGGGTCACTACCGGATCACGCTGTACGCGCACCCGACGCCCCTGGCCTACGGCTTGTTCGGCTTCCTGCTTCTGCAGATCCTGGTGCTCGTCCTGACCCGTCCCCGGGAGGGGGAAAGGGTCTGCTGGCGTCGGGAGCTGGCCGCCATGGGATCCTTCGCCTGGCTTGCCGTGCCGGTGCTCCTGCTCCTGCTGCTGTTCGTCCTGGGTCGCTTCAACGAAGGGGCGGTGCGGCTAGGCGGTGGGCTGATGAAGCCCACCCTCTTTCGTTTCGACTTCTCCGAGTATGTGCGCCTGCAGAGCGAGATCGAGATGTCCGACGACCTGGTGCTGCTGTTTCGCAAGCAGGGCCCGGCGGAGAAG
>Ga0068714_10004627_pt1 | contig 15235 bp, 15 predicted proteins | sample MTBNYHSulfiMetaG_FD_62988 | JGI IMG/M metagenome (GOLD analysis project Ga0068714, IMG submission 62988) | Enrichment culture microbial communities from rom New York Harbor, USA that are MTBE-degrading - MTBE-NYH (New York Harbor Sulfidogenic)... | ecosystem: Environmental > Aquatic > Marine >...
CCTTTCGGCAAGCATCTCCAGCACACGCCGGGTCTGCCCGTGGATGGCCTCGGACGGCTGGTACGGGTCGGTGTTCCAACCTAGATAGATGCTCTGCGGCGGGACCTCCGCCAGCTCGCGGTCCAGCCGATGCTCAAGGTCCTCGTGGGTCAGGATCTCCTTGGACCAGTCAGTCCGCGCCCCGTTGAGCGCATAGCAGTAGCGGCACAGATGCTCGCAGCCGATGTATGGGTCTATCTGGTAGGTGTGTCCCTCGAGGTCACACGGCTGCAGAATCTGCTCGCTGCGGTACGGTCGGACGATCATCGGCCTGCCCCCCAAGCTGCAATTCCATGATATCAAACGCCCCCCTGAGGACCGGGACGACCGCATAGACGCACCCGATCAGGGCGAAGATCGCCCCTGCGCCGCCGAAAACCAGCGGCAGCGCGATGAGATCCCCCAACACCCCCGCAAGGGCCTGACCGGCGGGTGCGGCCACCTGAGAAACGGTGCCCATGGTGCCAAAGACCCGCCCCATCATCTCCTTGGGAACCACGGACTGCACCCAGGAGATCAGGATTACATTCATCACGGAGTTGACAAACCCGACTACACCAAGCATGGCCAGTGGCAGCGGCACTCCCCTGACGGCGGCGAACGCGACCAGCGCGGAGCCCTGAATCACCAGACCGCCCAGGAGCAGCGCCGAGCGCCGAAACCTGGCTGCCAGGACGCCGACCGCCACGGCGCCCACGACCATGCCGGCGGTGGTCGCGGTCTGGAGAAACCCAAACATCCCCGCTCCCGCCCCCAGGACGTCGGTTACCCAGGCGGGCATCAGGACGCCGATGGGAGCGACAAGGAAGTTGAGGATCACGGCGAGCGGCAGCACGATGACCATCGCGCGGTTGCGAAGGATAAACCGGAACCCCTCCACGAGATCGTTTTGGAACGACGAACGTCGTACGGCTTGGAGACCGCGGGGCACCTGACTGCTAAGCGCAGGGCGCGACTGCTCCGGACTGAGTTTCAGCAGCGCGATTGCGCCGACCGAAACCATAAAGGTCAGCGAATCTATGGTGAACATGGGCATGATGCCGATTACCGAGATCATCAGGCCGGCAACCGCATAGCCGACCACGAAGACCAGTTGCTGTGAGAGGGTCATCAAGGAGTTCGCCTGGGTGATCTCGTCCTTGCCGACAATCGCCGGGGTCAAGGCCTGTCTGGCCGGATAAAACAGCACGCCGACCACCGCCAGCAGGAGGGCGACCGCCGGGAGGTGCCAGGGCTGAAGAAGCCCGGCCGCCTTGAGCAAGGGAACGGACATCACGATTCCCGCGCGTCCCAAATCCGCGTAGAGCATCATTCGCCGCCGGTCCCAGCGGTCCACAAGCGCCCCGGTCAGCACCTGGAGCAGTTGGGGAGCGGTCCTGCACACCGCCACAGCCCCCATCATCGCCCTCGATCCCGTCAGTTCCTGGACCAGCCACAGCAGCGAGATAAGGTACAGGCTGTCGCCAAACCAGCTGACGGTCTGTCCGGCCCAGAGCAGCATGAAGTTGCGCCTCCGGAGCACTCCGGCGTAGCCCGCGAAAACGCTCTTCTCCTGCATCGGTCCGGCTTTCAATGGCTTTCGGGCCGTCAGACGCCCCTGGCCGCCAGCCGTTGGGTCTCGGGTATCTGCTCGATCTCCAGCCCCGGCATCGCGGCACCCAGACCGTGACTGACCTCGGCGAGGATCTCCGGGTCGTCAAAGTGTGCGACGGCGCGGACTATCGCCCTGGCCCTGCGGACGGGGTCGCTGCTCTTGAATATGCCGCTGCCGACGAAGACCCCATCCATGCCCAACTGCATCATCAGGGCCGCGTCGGCCGGGGTCGCCACCCCGCCGGCCGCGAAGTTGACCACCGGCAGCCGGCCCGTCTCCGCGATCTGCTTGACCAGCTCATACGGGGCCGACAGCTCCTTTGACGCGGTCATCAGTTCCTCGGACGGTAGGTCCCGCAAGTGCCGGATAGCCCGTCCGACGGCCCGGGCGTGACGGACGGCCTCCACCACGTTGCCGGTACCTGCCTCGCCCTTGGTCCGCATCATGGCCGCCCCTTCGCCGATACGCCTCAAGGCCTCGCCGAGATTACGGCAGCCGCAGACAAACGGCACGGCAAACCCGTGTTTGTCTACGTGGTGCTCCTCGTCCGCCGGGGTGAGAACCTCGCTTTCGTCGATGTAGTGGACACCCAGAGCCTGCAATATCTGGGCCTCGGCAAAGTGACCGATGCGGCACTTGGCCATCACGGGAATCCTGACCGCCGCCATGATTTCCACGACTTTCTCGGGCGCGGCCATGCGGGCCACACCGCCCTGTGCCCGGATGTCGGCGGGGACGCGCTCAAGGGCCATCACTGCGCAGGCCCCCGCTTCCTCGGCTATGCGGGCCTGGTCGGCGGTGGTCACGTCCATGATCACCCGGCCTTTGAGCGTCCAGGCCAGAGCTACCTTCTCTTGATACGATCTTGCTTTTTGAGCATTCTTCAGGGTCATCCAAAGCCACCTCCGCTCATTTGCCGCCAGGTGTGGCGGTCAGACTATGGGCCGGCCGGCGCCTGCCTGGGCCACCGGCTGGCCCGCGCGATCGGCGATCAGTTCCTTGAGGGCCGCTGCGAGCCGCTTGACGCCTTCGCGGATCCTCGCCTCCGGTTCGTAGCTGTAGTTGAGACGGAACGACTGCTGCCCTCCTCCATCGGCGTGGAACGCCTCGCCTATCACGAAGGCGACCTGCCGCTGACCTGCCCTGAATAGCAGGTCCCTCGAACGGAGACCGGCATCAAGCTGACACCACAGGTTAAACCCGCCCGACGGCTCGCTCCAGCGAAGACCATGCGGAGCGAAATCCTGCAGGGCGGTGAGCATCTCTTCGCATTTGCGTTGGTAGACGGGCCTGCTTTTGGCAAGATGCTCGCGAAGCCAGCCGCGGCGGATGAACTCGTCCAGCGCGCCCTGGGCAAGGGTGTTGCTGTGCAGGTCGGCATACTGCTTGAGCCTTGCCAGTCTTTCCACCACCGGGCACGGGGCCACGAGCCACCCAATCCGGATCCCCGGAAACAGAGCTTTCGAGAAAGTGGCCAGATAGATGACGTGACCCCGGCGGTCAAGGCTCTTTACAGGCGGGGGCGGGCGGTCCGCGAAGTAGAGGTCGCCGTACGGGTCATCCTCCACCACCGGGACCTGGTGATGCTGCGCAAGCGACAGCAGGTCCTGGCGCCGGCCCGCGCTCATGACCATCCCCGACGGATTCTGGAAGCTGGGCAACGTGTAGATTAGCCGCGGCCGGTAGCGAGCGAGCAGGCGCTCGAGTACGTCCGTGCGCATTCCTTGCTCGTCAACCGGGACCCCCAGCAACCTCGCCCCGGCGGCCCGGAAAACGCTGATCGCGCCGAGGTAGGAGGGAACTTCCACGACCACCGGATCGCCGGGTTCGATCAGGGCCCGCGAGACCAGATCCAGACCCTGCTGAGAGCCCGAAACCACCAGCGTGTTGTCCGGCCGGGCCGCGATCCCGCGCTCCATTGCCAGCGCGGCGAGCGTTTCCCGGAGAGGAGGGTGGCCTTCGGTTTGGCTGTACTGCAGGAGAGACCGGCCCTCGCGGCGGAGCACGGTGTCTGTCGCCGCCATGAAGCGCTGCACCGGGAAGAGGGAAGGATCCGGCGTGCCTCCAGCCAGCGAGATCACGCCCTCGCTGGCGCATAGGGGCAGCGGGTCGCGGGCCAGCGATATGTCATCTCCCCTGCCGGTGGCAAACAGAAGGTCCCACGGCAGAGGCTGGGCCTGAGCGCCCTCCGCGCCCGCCTCGCCGGCGCCGGCTTCGGGGAGAGAGCAGACTATGGTCCCTCTGCCGACCCGCCCCTGGACCAGTCCACAGGCCGCCAGCTCGGCATACGCGGTTGAAACCGTGGACCGGTTTACACCCACAGCGGCTGCAAGCTCGCGCTCCGTAGGGAGGTGGGAGCCCGCCGGCAGGTCGCCTGCCAGGATCAGGCGCCTGACCTGGTCCTTGATCTGGACGTAGAGCGGCACCGGGCCTCCCCGGTCCACGTGAATGGATATGGGCATGCCTGCACTCCCCAATCGGATGGATCAGTCCAATATCCAGTTTGGCCGGGATTTGGGCTCCTTGGCAACAGCCAATCCGGAAATCCAGGGTCAGCCAATCCACCGGCCGCAACTGCGAAAAGATAGTTTACAAAGCAACCGTTTTCCCGTAGGGTATAGTTAACTAGTTCACCAAGGGTGACACCATGTCCGGGATCAGGGATATATGGGTTTTCGCCAACAACATCATCCGTTCATCAAGGCAGCTGGTGAACGAAGGCCTCAAGCCTTTGGGCTTGAGCAGCGCCGAGGGGAACATCCTGCTCCACCTCCTGACCCAGGACCGCGCATTCCGGCAGGAGGAGCTTGTCGAGCAACTGGACGTCAGCAAACCGGCCGTCTCGCGGGCGCTTGACTCCCTGGAGCGCAAGGGATATATCACGCGGGAGAAGGACCCGTCCGACAAGCGGGCCAACCGGGTTCTGTTGACCGGGAGGGCGAGGGACGTCGGCCGCGAGGTCGAGCAGGTCTACGACCGGGTCTTCTCGATCGCGGCAGAAGCGCTCTCTGAAGAGGCGGTCTCGGGTTTCATCAGGATCTTCGGACGGGTTTCGGAGAGCTTCTCGACCGTCCAGGACAAGCAGGACGGCCGGTGAGGTGGGCCTGATGCTCAGCGACCTGGCGGGGACCGGGCTGCTCCTGGCATACTATGTAGTTTTCGCATTTGCCCTTCCTACGGTTCTCAAGGTAGCCGGAGTACCGACCGAATGGGTTCGCAAGACCCAGCACGTGGTCTACAGCCTGTCGGTCTTCATCCTCCTGAGGCTTTTCAGCACGTGGTACTGGGCGGTTCTTGCGGCATCTGTCCTGGCGGTTATTGCGTACCCGCTTCTCTGGGCGATCGAGAAAACGCCGGGTTACAGGCGCTGGTTTGTCGACAGGACGGCACACGGAGGTGAACTGCGCAGGCAGCTCATCTACGTCCAGCTGACCTTCGCGGTCCTGCTGTTCATCTTCTGGGGGCTTCTCGGCACCAGGTGGCACTACGTTGTCGCCGCGGCTGTCATGGCGTGGGGATTTGGCGACGCTGCCGCCGCCGTGTTCGGGAAGGCCTTTGGACGCCGGCGTTTCATCCACCGGCTGATTGAGAACGGCAAGACCTTCGTGGGCACCGGCGCGATGATCTCGGCGGCGGGGGTGGCGCTGTTTTTCACGCTGCTGCTCTACGCCGGCAAGCCGTGGTACTTGAGCCTTCTCGTCTCCGTTTTGGTGGCTCCCGTCTGCGGGATCGTGGAGCTCTTCTCGCGCAAGGGTACGGATACCCTGACCGTTCCGCTGGCTGCCGCCCTGGCGATACTTTCGCTGGTCTGGCTGCTCGGACCGCTGGGGATGTAAGTGACCGCCTACTTCGAGCCCGCCGGACTCACCCGGGAGCAAGCGGCCAGCCGCGAACGAACCTTGCTGGCGGCCCTGCTCTTGAGCATCTGGGCGCCGCTGGCCACCGGCATCGCGGTGGTCACGAGCCGTTCCACAACCCAGGTCGCGGACTTCATCCGCCGCACGGCGGAGCTGGGTGCGCTCTCCGTCTCTTGGTACGTGTTTCGCCGTGTTTACATCCAGAGGGCCGGCGGCGGGCCAGCGGACAAAGCCCGGATGGAGAGGGCCGCGTGCCTTAGCGTTGCCGTGGCACTGGTCAGTTCGGGAGCCATCATCCTGGGGGTGGGGCTGTTCCGGCTTAGAGGCTTCCACGCCAGCGGCAACGTGTACCCGGGGCTGGCCATTGCAGGTCTCGGCCTGCTGGTGAACCTGTGGTTCTTTCGGAGGTACGCGGTCTTGACGCGTGAAAGCTTCAGTCCTGTGATCGCCGCCCAGCGGCAGCTCTACAAGGCCAAGTCGCTGGCCGACCTGTGCGTGATCACCGCCCTGTCCGCGGTCGCCTGGAGGCCGGCGCATCCCGTGACCACGTACGTTGACCTCCTGGGGTCGGTCGCAGTTGCGGCATACCTGGTGTGGAGCGGCGTGAGGACGGCGACCCGGCCGCTCTGACGGCACCGCTCTGACGGCACCGCCGGGCGGTTCGCCGGCACCAAGGGCTACGGGGCGCGAAAGAGCTCCACGAACTCCGGGTCCGGCACGGGCGGATCCGGCCCCGCCGTGCGGTAGATCTCTGAGCCCCGCCGCCAGTAGTACCCGCTGTAGTCGGGCACCTGCCAGGCCTGGCCGCTGCCCGGGTCCACCACGCACTCGAGACCGAGAACGGCCTCGCTGAAACGCCTGGCGGCGCGGTCCTCCACGGCGGACCGGAAGCGGTAGACCGCGTCTATGGTTTCAGCGATATCGGCGGCGGTCCGGCTGATGATCCCCAGGCGCTGGTTGACCTGGGCGGCTTCGCGCGCGGCCCAGCCCGGGTCCACCGTGAAAGACCGCTCCATCAGCGAAACCAGCTGCCACATCGCGTCCGCCCGGGACTCCGGCGCAGCCCAGTAGACCATGGACACCCCCCAAAGCCCGACTCCGCCGGAGGATATCAGCTGGTCGGTCACTGTGCACCCGTGGAGGACGCCCTCAGGTCCGGTGAACTCGGCCACAGCCGAAGTGCACGCGCTGAGGCCGTCCGGGCGGGGCATGAACTCGGCCACGTCGGGGCGGGCCTGCACGGAGGCTAAGGTGGTGCCAGGCATGGCTTCAGCCAGGAATGGGGCCAGGATCCGCCTGATGTAGTTGCCGGCGTCGTGGTAGCCGCGGATGTACATGTCCCATGCCTTGCCGTACGGGTTGTGGAAATGGCCCCACGGATTGTAGGCCGAGCCCTCGCGGAAGCCGAGCTGCGTCAGGATGAAGCTCGGCGTCACGAAAAGCGGAGGGTACGGGCTCGCAATGAGGATGTAGGCCTGCCCGTCGGTCAGCTCCAGGCGGACTCCGGCGTCGATGTAAGGCCGGTCGAGGCCGCCGGTCACGGTCCAGCCCTTTGGAACCTGGAGGCTGAAAGCACCCTCGTGGGGATCGCGGAAAGTCTCAAAGCCGCTCACGCCGGCCGCTGCGGCGATCTTGGCCGGGTCGGCCGCAAAGGCAAAGCTCTGCAGGATCCCGAGCAGGTTGGGCATCTGCCCGGCCCGGGCGGCTGCCGGAACGCTGAAACCCGATAACATCAGGCTGCTTCCCTCGACCGACGCGACGTAGATTCCAGGCCACTCGGCGCCGGCGTGGGTCGTCGTCACCCGGGTCACCCAGCCGCCGGCCGCGCCAGCCTGACGCACGGATTGGACTTCGTGTTCGCCGAGGGCCGCGGTCAGGACCTGGCGCAAAGCCTGCTCGTCGAGGATGAAACCCTCCCTGAGCACGGCGCCCCAGAACAGAACCTCGGCGTCGCCTGCAGGTGATAGGCAGATAAACCCGCCTCTGGCCCCCTGCCCCACTGCCCATCCCTCGGGGCACTGCAGGGAGTATCCGGCCGGGTCCTGCGTGGTCACCCATCCGGGCCCGAGGCCGGCCCCCGAGGGCTCGCAGCTCGAGGTCACGATGACCGCCAGAGCAATCAGCCCCAGGAGTAGGACGAGCGGCGCCCGCGACGCCCGCCTGCCCTGGACGCCCCCGGCTGCACCCGGCAACGACCGTAGTGCGGTGGCCAACCTCAGCACCGGTCATCCCTCCCTCCAGTGGGCAACGGTCAGTGCTCGCGGAGCAGATAAGATCGCAGAAAGCGCCCCCTGAGGGATTTATCGGCGGTCGGAGGCGAGGGAAAAACAGCCGTCAGGTAGAACGCGTTGCGCGAAAAGGGGTGTTTGGCGGCGGACCGTCTTCTAACAGTGTTGAAACCCACGCGGCAGAGCCGTGACGGCCTGCCGGTGTTGGCCCTTCACCATGACGTGGAGCCGGTTTGGGACGTGCTATGCCGGGGGTTTTGCGGGAGACTGCTCAACCTTTACGCGATGGTCCAGCGCTGCCTGCACGCGGGCGGCGGCCCTCCGCCGGAGCCGGCGCACCTCCTCCTTTCCGGCAGCGACGGCGGCTTTGCCAGGTCTGGCTTCTTCCTGTCCGGGGACGAGAAGCCGCGTAACCACTACGTGGACCTGAAGGAGGGCTCGCCCCTCGCCGGCAGGTTCGGGGCGATGGACCAGATCTTCCCGCACGAGCTGGCGCACGTCATTCAAGACCAGCTGGCCGGGGAGCCGCCGGCCGGGGGCTCCAACCAGGTGCACGCGACATCGTTGCGCACCGACCCCGTCCTGGCTTTCACCGAGGGATTTGCGGAGCATATGCAGGCCATGGCCGTGGATGACCCCGACGCGCACCCGGCAACGGCGGCTCTGGCGCGCGACCTGTCGGCGGAGCAGAGGATGGACCAGCACCTGGAGCGGTACCGCATTGAAGCGGGCGCCGACCCATGGCCTGAGGACGGTCTGATCAGGACGTTCCTGCGCTGGTTCCCGAAGGTGGAGCAGGCAGAACGGTACTTCGCGGTAAAGCAGAACCGCTATGCATACGACCCGCCGCTGCCCCGGGGCGTCCTCCGCGAAGGGGGCGACCCCTACGGGGCCTACCTGATCGAGTCGATCGTGCCCGGACGGCCGGGTGGGGTATTGAGGGCACCCGCACGGGCCTTCTCGACCGAGGGATTTGTAAGCACGTTCTTCGTGCGGCTGGTAGGCTCCGGCGACAAAGTCGCCCCGCTGGAGAACGCGTACCGGAAGATCTTCCACGCCATACGCGCCGAGCGGCTTTCACGACCGGAACCTCGCTTTTCGACCAGTACCGCCGCCTGCCCAGGACGCACACGTTTGACCTCAACGCGGCGACGATCGTCGACCTTCTCGGGGTACGGGGGGTCGACCTCCCATTGGGCCGGGCGATACTTGCCGGCGCCCCCTACACTGGTCTGGCCGGGTTGCGCGGAGTTCCGGGGATGACGGCAGCGGTCATGGATAGGTTCGTGGACATGCATCGCCTGATGGACGAGGTCCGGGCTCCAGCCGAGGAGGTCGTGAGCGACCTGTTCAAGGCCTTCCCGCTCATCTTGAGATCCTACGCAGGCGTGCAATGACCCGGGCCTTTGGAAGGGCCCGTCAATACTCCGTCCTCTGCTGGAACATCGGCAACCCCTCCCCGGAGCGCGCCGCAAGGCAGGCGGAATGGCTGGAGCAACGCCTGGAGGACCTGCTGGTGTTGACGGAAGCCAAGGGCAGCCGGGGCTGCGGGCATCTTCGAGACCGGCTGGCCGCAACCGGCAGGCAAGTGGTCCATGCCCCACTCGAAGAGCGCGGGTACGGCGTGATCGTGGCGGGCATGCCTCCATGCCGCGCTCTGCCGTCGCCGGCTCTCCCCCTTCAGCTTTCCAACCGGATCGCCGTGGTCTGCGCCGGGTCCTTCTTGGGGGACGTCAAAGCTGTCGCGGTCTACGCCCCGACTCGAGACCGCAAGGCGACAAAAGGGCGAAAGCGTGCTTTTCTTGAGCAGACCCTCCGGTATCTTTCCGCAGACCGACCGCACAGGCGGTACATCGTGCTGGGGGATCTAAACGTGGTCGAGCCGGGCCATGTGCCGCACTACGCTGTGTTCAGACGGTGGGAGTACGGTTTCTACACCAGCCTGGGGCGGCTCGGTCTCCAGGACGCGTTCCGGTTGAAACACCCGACGGCGCAGGCCCATAGCTGGGTCGGAAAGACGGGAAACGGGTACCGGTTTGACCACTGCTTCGTCGGCCCCGCTCTGGTGCCTCACCTGTACGACTGCTCCTACCTGGAAGGGCCCCGGCTTGGGCGGCTGAGCGACCACTCCGCGCTGTTGCTCCGGCTGGGCGACGGCACGGCTTCCGATGGAACGCCGGTCACAGGTATAGCTGCAGCCGGAGCGTCTTGCCCAGAGACACCGCCAGCCAGACCTTGACCGGGGTTGGAGGGCCGAGCGCAGCCAGCACGTCCTGTCTGACCGTCCCCCAGGCCGTTCCGTCCAGGACGTCCTTCGCGGCTCGACCGGAGAACTCAACCATCGTGGCCGCGATGTCTCTCATCTGCTCACGGGCCGGCGCAAGCTCTATGTTCCGGGAGCACGCACACAGGGGCTCGTCGCTGTCGAGCTTCCCACCGATGGCCCCGAGCACGATCAGCAGGTTCCGAGGAAACCTCCAGTGGCAGGGCATGAGTAGGTCGATAGCCAGCGCCAGCGAGATCTCTGCCGGCTGCCCCGCGACCGTGTCGTGAATGGCCGTCCGGAGCGTGTGTTCGAGAAACCCGCATTCCTTGCCCGGGCGGACGCTGGCCGCCGGCGCCTGAAGAGGCTCTCCGTACGGGCCGACGTTGCACTCAAGGTAGACGTATTCCCTCGACGGATCGAGAAAACTCTCGATCCGGTCGACAACCCGCCCGACCTGCCATCGCTTGAGCGGAGTACGCGGGCCGAGCGCCACGAACAACTCCGCTACCGGCAGTCCTCCGATGTCAGCCTTCCCCGGACCGCCCGGGGCGCCGCTGAGCCACCCTCGCAGCAGATCGCTTGCCTCCCGCCAGACGATCTCGGCAGGATGAACGGCGCCGGGCGGCCGGCGGCCGGGGCCTTTGGCGGTGCGGCCGTCGGCTATCGCCTGAAGGATCAGCTCGACGTGGCGGTGGGCTTTGTGATGGCAGGATTCGAGCGAGGTTATCAGGCCCCTGACTGCCAGGTCCTGTTCGTCAGGAGCTTGTGCGCCGGGGAGACGGTCGATGGCCGCCGTCTCTTCGTCAACACCCGCGTTCCGCCACCAGTCAGCCATGCCATCAGCGTACGATGCGGTCCCCTCCGGTGCAAGCCGGGACCGTCCCGGGTTTCGTCCGGGAAGCACGCCGGGTCAAGCTCCGGAGAAAAGCTGATCAAGCTCCTTGAGATCCCCGACCACCCCGTCCGCCTTCGATGGGTCGCCGTCTCTGTAATACGCATCGCCACGGCGAAGCCAAACGGTCTTCAGCCCGGCGCTCCGTCCGCCCAGCACGTCCTCATTGAAGTTGTCTCCGACCATCACCGTTGACTCCGGCCGGCCTCCGGCCCTCTCAAGCACGATCTGAAAGGCCTCCAGTGCCGGCTTCATGGCCCCGATTTCCCCGCCGATTCCGACGTAGGAGAAGAAGCTGCACAGGCCAAGGTGGTCTACCCGCGAACGGCCGGTCCTGCCCGGGCTGTTGCTCAACAGAGCGAGCCGGAATCGTCCCTTGAGGCCCTCAAGGCAGGGTATCGCGTCGGGGTACAGACGGCTCGCCGCCGGCAGAACGCGGGCAAAATGCTCGTTAAGCTCGTTGAGGAAACCGGTATCGACACTCAGCCCGATGGTCTTTAGGGGCCCGCCCCAGCGACGTCTCCACATTTCCTCAAGCGGGATCCGACCTGTCACATAGCCGGTCCAGTTCTCCGCGTCGGCGGCCTTGAGAAGGCCCACCAGCCTGTCAACCGGGAGGGGGCCGAAACGTTCCTCAGCCTTGAGGAATATGGCCCGGTACGCAGCACTTGAACTGGCCCGGTAGTCAACGAGGGTCCCATCCAGGTCGAAAACGATCAGGTTCGGACGGCCCAGCGGGGAGGCTTCGCATACCATTTTAGCCTGTTGTCCCGGGACTTCTGCGCGCAGGCCACCACACCATCGCGCAGAACGACATCGTCTTCCGGAAACCGGCCCAGCCGTACAGCGCCAGGGCAGCCTCGTTGGCGGCCGCGACAAAGAGCGAGATCACGAGCTTACCCCGCTCGGCGCCAATCCGGAACGCCTCCAGCAAGAGCCGGCGGCCGAGACCGGCCCTTCTGAATCCGGGAAGCACAGCCAGGTCCGCGATGTGCAGCCCATCAGGACCGTGGCAAAGGCAAAAGACGAAACCTGCCGTCCTGCCTGAAGGGTCCTCGGCCACCAACCAGAGCCCCGGCTCGTAGGCGCCCCCTCTTTCCCCAGCGAGGGCGGCCTTCACCCACGCGCCGCATGCGTGGCGCGAGGCCTCCAACTCCCTGCCGGCGGGATCCTGGCTTCCGGAGAAACCCCTCTGAACCAGGGAGACGGCCAGATCGAACCCGGCCTGCGACGTGGGATCGAGGACGGCGAGGCGCCATCCGGGTTCCAGGCCGGGAGCCCGAAAAGGGGGCGGCGCGGAGCCAGTCAGGTCCCGGGACATCACGAACTTCTCTCCGGTGGAGGCGAAACCCGCCAGACGGTACCAGTCTAGAATCATGCGGGCAGCCCCCTCGTCGGGGGCGGTGTAACGCATGGCGTAGCGCGCTGCCGGCGGGGGCACCGCCTCGTCCGCGCTGAATCCGAGACAAGAGCCCCTGTGCTCGAGGAGGGCCCGGATGAGCAACAGGGCGACCTGTTGCTGCAGTCCAACTGGGAGTCCGGGATCCACTGCTGGAGACCAGGGGACCAGGAGCAGCGGGGAGGGATCATCCCCGGCGGTACCCGGGGATTCCCGCCTGGCGCCGGCGATCCCGGCCAGACGTCCGGCCGGGTCGTATGCGCCGAGGACGACCAGCGGTTGATGAGTGGGTTCGGCCGTGATTTCGCCACCCTGCTCACCCGGCCTCCGCCCTCGCTGCGTGGCGGCACCGGCGACGGCCCTACCCAGCGGAGTATCCGAGGGATCCCTGGTTACGGTCGAGGACAGCATGCTGTAGAAACCCCGAAGCAGGCCGAGGACCTGGTCACTCAGGCCCTCGACGAGCGGGCGGATCTCCCATCCCCCGGGCATCAAGCTTGGGGGAGCCCCAATACCGCCCTGAGGTTTCGCCGGAACGTGGGATTTGGGCTGCCGGACAACAGGCTGCAGTCACTGCAGCGCAGCGCATCCAGCTTGGCCTCTATCTCCGGGGTGGCAACGGGGCCGGCGCGCTCCCCGAGCAGAAACGCGGTTTCCTCCTCCGAAAAGCGCACGCCGAGGCTCTCCACCTGCAGGCGGCCCCTGTTCACGGGACATACCTCCTGGCAGACCATGCAGCCGACAAGACACGGAAGGCGGGCAGTGCCGAAGGCACCGGGAAGAGGTCCCTCGTACTCGGAAAACCACGTCACGCAGTTCTGGGCACGAAGCAGGAAACGATCCCCGGGGATCGCGCCCGTGGGGCACGCCTTCTGACAGGCGGTGCACCGGCTGCACTCGTCGAGCGCGGTGGGTGTGACCCAGTCTGGGACCGAGCAGTCGGGAACGGGCAGCGGCGACGCGAACGCCATCAGCTGGACGTAGGACCCCAGCCCGCCGACGTAGGCCACATTGTTGCGGCCGTATCGCGCGAAGCCCGTATGGGTGGCGACCGCCTTGAGGGGGACCCGGAGCACCCGAAGGGGCACGCGTCCCCCCAGCAACGTCGAAAGGTCGTCCCTGACCTCCTCGAATAGGACGCTGTACTTGTGATACGTCGGAGGAAGAGCCAGGTCAAAGCTCTTACCGTGGTATTCGAAGGTCACCGTGTGAGCCGGGCGCGGGACGGCGACCAGGATGACCGATTGCTCGGCGGGTTGGAGCCCGGTCCCGGAGCTCTTGAGCCAGGAAAGGGAACGTTCATAGAAAGAATCGTCGAACGCCCCCTCGGCCCGCTGCCTCCAGATGTGCTCAAAGGCCTGACCGACGGCCCCCGTTCGATACCAACCGGCCGCATAACCCCTGCCGGCCGCCCATTTTCGAACTGCCGAGTGCATCCCGTGCTCCCTCCTGTGCCTTGTGACGGGCAAGACGGCCGTGGAAGGCCCGGCCGCGGCTACCGGACAAAGAACCCCTGGCCCCGGACGACGATCCTGCTGGGGTCGCCGATGATCTCCGCAAAGATAGCCACGTCGTCCCGGAACCCGCTGATGTTATTGGCTGCCTCTCCGGTCACACCCAGGATGTGCTTGGCCGCGCCTGTTGCGACCTTGCCAATGGCTTCAGCCGCCGTATTCGCCGTGACCAGGTACATGACGTAGCCCATCTGGTCATAGGGGTAGCCGGTCTTCTCTCTTGAGAGGTCCCACACGAACAGCGGCTCAGCCAGGCCCTCGAACCTCTTGACCATCTGGGCGTGCTCCTGGCGGTCGCTCTCGTAGATGTGAAGCTCTCTCCCTCCGTCAGCGAGCATCGCCTTGCACCAGTCGTCGGCGGGGTAGTCCCGCCCCGGGTGCCACAGGCTCACAACTGCGTACCGGTTCTTATCTTTCATGCCCTGGCCAAACCGCAGTGCATAGTCGCCGATCTTGTCAGGATCGAACTCGGACAAGTAGCCTCCCGTGCCCAGGACCTTTGCGGCCCTCTTCACGAGATCGGTCCCGGCGGCCTCTGCGTAGGAAGACCCGTCGCGAAAGGCCTTGAAGCCGATTATCCACTCCAAGCTCTGCTCTGCCGTGAGAGCCATGAGAATGCACCCCTGCCTAACAATAGCATCTAGGGCGGCTTTTGGCTCCTCAGTAGTGCTCATGCAGATAGGGAAGCCTCGACGGGAAGATCGTCCGCATTACCGCAGCGACCTCCGGAGAGGGAGTGCCCCAGCCGCGGATGGGGAATTCCGCGGGGTCATTGGTACCGTAGACCAGGGCCGAGAGCCCTTGGATTCCTAGCCGGCAGCAGGCTTCCGCAGCCCGGCTGACCATAAGCCTGCCGCCAGCCCCATCGAATCCGTAGGTCCCGTTGTTCCAGGGGCAGTCAGCGTCGGTGACCTCGGCCGTGAAGCGGCCCGGGCCGACCTCCATCCCGCCGATTGCGGTGACATCCAGGACCCGCCCCATCGGTGCCACGAAAGCGGGCTCCAGCTTGGGCCGCATGTCCGCAAACCAGGTGTTTGGCTGCTCAAAGGCTGGCAGCCAAAGCCGGACGTTCCCGGCCTGGTCGACGTGGCGGGCAAGCCATTCGAGCAGCAGGTACTTGCCTTGCGCGGTGCGATAGTAAAACCGCGTCGCCTGCAGGGTGTAGTTCATCATCTCGTTGCCCCGGATGGTGTAGACCATCAGGCCGTCCACCTGGCCGCCAGCCTTGGCTAGCAGCAGCCACGCCCGGTTTTCCTGGGCGGATTTCTCCTGCGGGTGCTCGAAAAGGGCCATGCCGTGGACCCGGGGCTGCATTGAGCGTACGTAGTCCAGGTAGGCGTCGTAGCCGTCCCCGATCAGGCAGAGCTCGCACTCGCCGCCAAGTCCCCTCTTGAGCAGCGGGAGCAGCACGTCTGCCTTGAACAGAGCCTGCCGGGACTGCGGGAA
>Ga0068714_10004630_pt1 | contig 15228 bp, 13 predicted proteins | sample MTBNYHSulfiMetaG_FD_62988 | JGI IMG/M metagenome (GOLD analysis project Ga0068714, IMG submission 62988) | Enrichment culture microbial communities from rom New York Harbor, USA that are MTBE-degrading - MTBE-NYH (New York Harbor Sulfidogenic)... | ecosystem: Environmental > Aquatic > Marine >...
AAGGCAAAGGCCGCCGAGCCCAAGGACGACGGTGGGCGTCGCAGATCCCAGAAGATGGAGCCGGCCACCCCCAGAATCGTCGCCTTCGTCGGAGATGCCAGCATCGTCAATGGGGCTTCCTTTGAGGGCCTCAACAACCTCGGTCTGGTCAAACGTCAACTGCTGATCGTGCTCAACGACAACAGCATGGCCATCGACGCGACGGTGGGCGCCGTCGCCAAGTACTTTTCGCGGTTCCGCCTGAGTCACACGTACGAAGACATGCGGCGGACGGCGCGGAACATCCTCGAGCACGTCCCGGGCATCGGTCGCGGCGTCGACGAAGCCGTCGAGAAGATCAAGAAGAGCATCCGCATGGTCCTGCCGCCCAGCCAGTTGTTCGAGAGTCTCAACATTCCGTACTTCGGGCCGGTGGACGGGCACGACATCGAGGCACTGGTTCGACTCTTCGAGGCGCTCAAGGAGGTCGATCACCCCGTCCTGCTGCACGTCTACAGCAAGAAGGGCAAAGGCTTCAACCCCGCTGACGAAGGGCCGACGCGGTTCCACTCGACGGGCCCCTTCAAGATCAACGGCGATTGCGTCGAGTCGGCCCCGGAAAGCTCGCACCAGAGCTTTACCGAGGCCTTTGGACAGGCATTGACCGAGTTGGCGGAGCGCGACGACCGAATCGTGGCCATCACCTCGGCGATGTGCGACGGTACAGGCCTCGTCTCCTTTCGCGAGAAGCACCCCGAGCGGTGCTACGACGTGGGCATCGCCGAAAGCGCCGCGGTGGATATCGCCGCTGGCATTGCCAAGACCGGCCTGAGACCGGTCGTCTGCATCTACTCGACGTTCCTTCAGCGAGGGTTCGACCAAGTTTTTCAGGAAGTGGCCTTGCAGAACCTGCCGGTGATCTTCTGCGTGGACCGTGCGGGCTTGGTCGGCTCGGATGGTCCGACGCATCATGGTCTGATGGACATCGGGTACATGCGGATGATGCCCAATATGATCCTCGTGGCGCCTGCGGACGCCGTCGAGATGAAACACGCACTGGAGTTCGCCCTGGCGCAGGGTCAGCCGGTCGTGATTCGCTATCCCAAGGACGTGGTGCCCTCGGACGAATTTGTGCGTGCCGCCTCCGACAAGCCGTTTGAATTGGGCCAGAGCATCCTGGTCAAGCGAGGCCGTAAGTCGTCGCTGACGGTTGCCTGTTATGGGACGCTCCTGGCAGAAGCGCTCCAGGCCGCCCAGACCCTGCACGATGACGGGATCGCTGTCGACGTCGTCAACGCGCGGTTCGCCACGCCGATTGATGACAAGATTCTGACCGGCCTGGCGAAGGGAAAAGGCCTGATTACCGTCGAGGACCACCATGTCGTGTGCGGATTCGGGTCGGCCGTGCTCGAACGGGCGTCGGAACTGGGCCTCGACGCCGGCTGCATCCGTGTGCTGGCGGCGCCCCGTTGCTTTATCGGGCACGATTCTCGCCGATCGCAACTCATGCAGGTCGGCGTTACGGCCGATGACATTGTCAACGCGGCAAAGGAAATGCTGAACGACCGAGGCGGCAAACGCGCACAGACATGAGTCAGCGAAAGACCCTGCCCAAACTGGTCATCTTTGGGGACGCGGCCAAAGGGCCGGTCGCCGAGGCCATCGAGGATTTCACCTGCTTCCTCCAGGGCAAGGCCGAGATCGTCGCCAGTTGCGGCCTCGAGAAGTGCTCGACCGACGTCCTGTGCCAGAGCGATTTCGCCATCGTCTTCGGCGGCGACGGCAGCATTATCTCGGCGGCCAGGGACCTCAGTCAGTCCCACGTGCCCGTCATCGGGGTCAACCTCGGGAAGCTCGGTTTCCTTGCCGAATTCAGCGTTCAGGAGCTGAAGGAATTCTTTGACAATGTTGTAGCAGGCAAGGCGCCCATCGAGCGACGGATGCTGCTGGGCTGTTGGGTCACCGAGGGTTTGCAGGGCGGTCGGGAGAAGTTCCGCTCGCCGGCGGTCAACGAGGTCTTCATCACGTCGGGTCCGCCGTTTCGGATGATCGAGTTGAAGATCGCCGTCGACGGCCAGCACGTGGCCACTTGTGGCAGTGACGGCCTGATCGTCTCGACGCCCACCGGCTCGACGGCCTACAGCCTTTCGGCCGGCGGCCCGATCCTCGCGGCCTCGATGGAGGCGATGGTCATCACGCCCATCTGTCCCCATTCGTTGAGCTTCCGTCCGATCGTGATCGACGCCCGCAGCCGGGTGGAGATCTGCTGCACGCGGATCAATGAGGGCACGACCGTCTCGATCGACGGCCAGGTCTCGCGAATACTGTCCGTCGATGATGTCGTGAAGGTTGCGCGGGAATCGAGCAATTTCCTCGTGGTGAACAACCCTCTGCGGACACCGTGGCAGACGCTCGCCTCCAAGCTGGGCTGGGCGGAGAGACCCAAGTACGCAAGCCATTGAGCGCTCGACCGCAACCCTTGCGCCCCGGCGCCATGCCTGCTCTCGAAGTCGAGGTGACATGATGAGAGCTTCGCCCTTGGCAGGACAAACGAACGCCGAACGCGCCAGCCGATCCGATGCTGAACGGCTGATGCGCCGTCGCAAGATCGTCGCGTGGATCGTCACGCTGATCGTGATCTGCGCGGTCACGTCTTTCTCGTCGGGCAACCGTACGGGCAGCTACGGCGCCGGCTCAGTCCCCAGTGCGGTCCGCTCCGCCACGACTCCGTTGACTAACTACGAGAACGGTCTGGTCGACACGCCCGATCCCATCGACAGCAGCAGCGATCGGGTCGTCACCGGCAATGTCACAGGAGGTAAGCACTTCCGCGGCGCTCTGCCCTACCGTCCGCCGACGAGCATCGACGCGCCTCTGGGCTCGACCTCGCTCGATCCGTTCCTGCGGCGCACGGCGCCCTCAACGGTCGCGGATGACGCCCTGGGGACATCCGGGTCGTTCTACTCGCCCACCGGTACCGTGACGACGGCCGGCGGAAGCAATCTTGAACGAAGCCTGGGAACAGCTTATAGCGGGCAGCTATCCCCAGCCCGATATACGTCGGGATCGGATGTGAGGCTGCCACCCAGTGACACAACATCGGCAGAGATTCCGCTGGTGTCGCCGACGATTCCCGTGGGCGATCTCGCGACGCAATGGCCGGCGTCGACACCAGACGCTGTCGTGACGCGAGAGGATTACCAGCAACAGATGAGGCAATTGCAGGAGAAGCTCGCCCAGGTCAAAGCGGAACTGGTGCAACTCGAACGCAGTTTCGCGACCGCTACGGAGGCCACCGGGCCGGCGACACGGACCGCTCCCGCGGAGGTGCCGGCGCTGCCTGACACCGCGATGCAGGTCGGACAGCCTTTGGCGCCCTCCGAGGCCTCGCGCCGGCGGGAGCTGTTGCAGGAGACGGCGCGATTGCTGTCCGCGACGATGGGTTTGCCCGACGGGTCCGCGACGGATGGCGATGCGGCACTCGGCCAGGTGGAGACCGGTGCCGCTTCCGAGACGGTCGCAGGCGCACAGCCTCGTCTGCGCCTCTACGAAGAGCAGGAGCATGAGCAGGCGTCCTCCAACGTGCCTCTGTCCATCGACGCCCTGGTCGCGCCTCGCACGCGCCAGACCACCGGTGTAGGCGAGAGTCCGAGCGCGAACGAGTTGCCTGCGGTACAGCGCATCAATGAAACCGCACGGGCCTTCGATACGACGAGCATGGTTCTGAACCGCCCGCAAACGGCTGTGCCTTTGCCTCCGACGTCGCCCGGCGCAGAACTGCCAAGCGGCTATCGTGTCCTGGGCCAAGGCAGCGATTCGGCGTTGTCACCGATCAAGGCAGCGACAACAACCACGCCGACGTCATCATCGCCGCCGAACGACGACTCGTCTTCTTCGAAGATGTTCGAACGCTACCTTCAGTCGGGCCGACAACTGATGCAGCAGGGTCAGTTCCAACGGGCCGCCGACGCCTTCACCCTTGCCTCTGCGTACCGTCCGAACGATGCGCGGGCTCATCTGGGCAAGGGCCACGCGCTTCTGGCGGCCGGCCAATACCGCGACAGCGTGCTGTTCATCGCCAAGGCCGTCGAGCTGGACCTGCCCGCTGTGCTGCAAAGGACGGACCTGATCCAGATCGTGGGCGGCCCCGAGGCGTTCGTCGCGCACTTCAACGAGCTGGACCGGCTCATCAAGACGGACGGAGGACCCCAACCGAAATTCCTGATGGCTTATATCTACTATCAGATGGATCGCCCGCAGGAGGCGAAGGCCGCGATCGACGCGGCACAGAAGCAGTTGCCCACATCGGTCCCTATCGACCTGCTCCGGACGGCCATCTGCCCGTGACGAAGGTCCCTGTGCTCTCGAAGCCTACGGCAGGAAGGGAAGAAGACTGCCGGCCGTACACTGTCTGGCCTATGGAATGGCTTCATCGGGCCAGTCTGTGCTGAGGACGAGGACCTTCTGCGTCTGGTCATCGGTTCCGAGGACGACGATCTCCTTGCGGCGGTGCGGCTGCCCTTCAGGCCCGGTCAGGAAACGACTCGTCTCGGAGACCAGGCACGTGATCCGGTCGTTGCCTTTCCAGGCAGGCAGAAGATCGGGCTGATCGCTTTCTCCGAATCCCTCTTCAACGCGGAGAGGAAACGTCGCATCGGCCGCGCCCAATTCATAGATCGCGAAACGGTTGGACTCCAGCGGCACCAGCAGGCGCCTGCCGTCAGGTGAGAGACAGAAGTAGTTGACGTTCTCGTTCGTCTTATTGCGAAGGGCCGAGGGCAGGATGTCCGTCACCGTCCCTGTCAGGCGGTCGTAGCAGAACAGCGAGCTCCTGGGCTCCTCCAGATCGGTCGTAGGAATGGTGGCGGTGGCGCTGGAGAACAGGACACGGCCCTCGAGTCCGTATTGGACGTTCATGAAGGGTTGAAACAAGGTTCCAGCGAACTGCTTGGCCGCTCCGGCGGACCGGCGCGTGCAGACCGTGTCATCCGTGATCGGGTTGGTGGCTTCGGTGGGGACGGCGCCGGTGTCCTGGACGAGCACCTTCTCCTCGACCGCGCCGAGGATCGGATCGCCATCCTGTTTGACGTAGGCGATCGCCTTGCTGTCGGGCCGCCAGTCGTAGCCGATGGCGACGCCGTCGGCCACCTCGGTCGCATCAGTCTTTCCATCGGTGGAGGCGACAATCAGGGTCACCTTCTCGTTGTCGTGCGGCGCCGATACCAGAAAGGCCACCCAGCGCCCGTCGGGGGAGAGCCTCGGCCGCAACATCGTCGTGGGCATCGTCACAACGGTCGTGTTCCGTCCAGGCTCGGCCCGGTCGGCCACTATCAGGCGGCTGCACCCGATTTCGCACTTGCGACATTCTTCGAGCTTGTCCCGCCCGAGCCGCGTCACCAGCAGCGCGTTGGGATCTTCACACATCACGCGCACTACCCAGCGGTGGTAAGATTCCTCGGAGCCGGACTTGCTGGTATCACCGAGGGGAAGATCGGTTGGCAGCACGTCACCGGCGAGGACCCTGTCCATCAGGCGCCGGGCATCACGCCGGACCATGTCGGCCACGTTCGCCGGGAACAGCTTCAGGCCTTCCAGCGTCGCGCAAGGCGACACCACAACGTACGTCATCTGCTGGCCGTCGGACGAGATGCCCGGCATCGGGCCTACCTCACCATCGGTCTGGATCGGCGTCAGCGCGCCGCTCGCTCCGTCCACGACGAACAGGTTGTTCTGTGTACGCAGCAGGCCCCAGGAACCATCTCGTGACCACTCAAGTGAATCTTCGGGGAAACAGCCCACCAGCAACGTGAGGACACAACACAAAACGAACAGGCTATAGCTTCTAATGGGTCTCTTCACGGCTCCGCTCCTTTCTGAACTGTCGGTATCGATCCCAGAGGCTCGGCTGAGACTCGAACGAGCCGGGGATCTCGCGTGGTTGGGACTGCAACATGGCAATGGCTTTGCTCTGCCAGAAGCCTTGCTCCGAGTCGCTGAGGATACGTTGCCAGCCTTCCGGACCGGCCTGGCGCGGGGCAGTCCGCACGACGACGGTCTCGGGTCTCTGCGTCGGCGAAGGCACGGATCGGCGTCCGATGGCGACTCCGAGGAAGGCGGCGATCGCGACCACCGCCGCCCAGCGCGCCAGTGCGCTCCAGTCCGCCGGGAATAGCCGGACCGGTTCGTACTGAGTGAGCCTTGCGGCTGCTTGCGTCTTCTGCATGATGGATTGGCGCGTTCGGATGCACGTCTGCATTATGGGTTCGGCCCACTGCCTCGCTTCGATGTGTTCGGCCAGATAGGTCTCGAACAGCGTCACGGCATCTTCACTCAGCTCGCCCAGCGCGAGGTCCATGGCGAGCCGTTCGATTGTCTCACGTTCCATTCTGGACTTCCTCCATCTGTTCTCGTATGGCCTTCAAGGCGCGATGCAGCCGCGAACGGACGGTCCCGACCGGCACGTTTAGTGTTCGGGCGATCTCGTCATAGCTCAGGTCCGCCGCAAACCTCAGGTGGACGATCTCCCGATGCTCTGCCGTCAGTCTGCCAACGGCTTGCCAGAGAGCTTCCGCGTCGTCAAGCTTCGGCGCCGACGCCTCCGGCGCCCGCTCCGCAGCGCCTCGTTCGAGCACGCGTGCGTCGCGGCCTCGCTTGCGGAACCAGTCGGTCTGTGTGTTTCGCGCGATGGCGAACAACCACGCCTGCCGGCTGCCCCGCCCGTCGAACCGGTCCCAGTTGCGAAAGGCACGCAGATAGCACTCCTGGGCCAGGTCGTCGGCGTCGCTGGCGCTGTTGGATGCGCAGAACATGTACGCTCGGACCTTGCCGCAGGTCTGTCTCCAGAACTGACCGAACTCGGTTTGGAACGTGCGTGCCATGCCTGTGCGTCCATTCTAAAGTCGAATGGAGGGCGGCGAAAGTTCCTGAGCGGTTGGAGAAATTCCTGAATCGGGCGTTGGATGCGAGTCGGAGTGTGGGCGTCAGGACCGACGTTTGAGGAGGGGGCGCGGATCGAGCCGGCGGATCGCCTCGGTGATGCGGCGGCCCGCGCGAAGCACGCGGAGGCTGTAATCGAGCATGCGAAGCCGGCTGTCGCTCGGTAGCAGGGCGCGGGCCCGGCGGACCCGTTCGGCTGCTCTGTCCATCCGACCGGCGGCCACGTACGTGAACGCCGAGTCACGCAGCGCGCCGAGATGTTCCGGGTCCAGGTCGAGGGCATGGGCGAAGAACTGTGCCGCGTCGTCCAGGTGCCCCTTGTTGGCGGCGCCAACGCCGAGGTAGTAGTGCGCATCGGCGTTGGTCATGTCGAGGTTGCTGGCGCGCAGCAGGCAGCCGATGGCGTTGTCGTTGTCGCCGAGGGTCAGGAACATCGAGCCCATCGAGATCAGCGTGCCCGCCTCTTCGATGTCGAGTTCCAGCTCGGCCAGCAGGCAGGTCCGTGCTTCCTTCGGCCGGCCGTTGGCCAGGGCGCATTGGGCCATGCGATAGTGCGGACCGGGCAGATTCGGGTCCCGATCGAGCGCCTGCCGGAAGAGCCTCTCGGCGCGCGTCAGATCGTCCTGATTGAACGCGATCTCGCCGAGATAGAACAGCGCTGGCGCGAAGTCCGGATCCAGTTCGAGGATGCGATGGAACTTCTCGCGTGACGAGGCGATGTCACCGAGTTCCAGAAGGAACAGCGCGAAGTCCATGATGACTTCGACGTCGCCCGGATTAGCGCGCAGCTCCAGCAGGAAGTGCTCGCGCGCCTCAACGGGATCGCCGTGCGACCAGTAGGCCTGCGCGATGCGATAGTGGATTTGCGGATGGCTCGGTTCGAGTTCGGCGGTTTTGAGCCAGCACTGAATGGCCCTCTTGTACTGGCCGCGTGCATACAGGCTGTTGCCGATGTTGTAGTAGCACAGCGCGCAGTCGGGTTCGAGCTGCTGGGCGAGGTAGAACATCTGCTCGGCCTGGTCGTGCAGACCCATCTCGGTGTAGGTGATGATGCGATTGCAGTAGCACGGCTCGAATCGCGAGTCGAGCTGCTGGATGTATTCGAACGTGGCGATCGCCCGGTCATATTGTCCCGTGCGGGTGTAATCGACCGCCAGCGAGTTGAGGATCTCCAGATCGCCCGGGCTCAGCTCCAGCGCCGCCTCGTACGCTTCGATCGCCTCGCTGAACCGGCTGATCGAGTCGAGCGTCAGGCCCTTGTTGAAGTGCCAGGCGCTGTTGGTCGGGTTGATCTCCAGCGCCAGATCCAGCTCCACGAGAGCTTGGGCCATGTGGCCGTCTTCGTACAGCTCGTAAGCCTTGCGGGCGTTGCGCTCGGCGCGGTCGTAGGTCCCGAACTCCATGTCGTCGAACAGCATCGTTGTTGCTTGCCTCCAGCGTTCCCAGGGTACAACATGCTCACACCCGGCTATATCGCCCGCCGACGCCAAGCTCTTAACGCATTTTCCGCCGCTGGCGAAGTCCTTTTCGCCCGCCCGGCTCGCCGCCCGTGCCCGTGCATAACTCCCTTCCAGAAGGGAGTTTGGCCGAACCCCCGCCTCGCCAACCCCGTCCTATAACCGGCACGCGAACGCTTCTCTCTCCACCCCCGTGCAAACCGTCTCATAACCGCCGAACCACCGATGCTCAGTCGAGGCCCGTCCATAAATCCCTCCATTGCACCGCCTCAACACCCGCGGCTTGTGTCCGTGCGCCTGTCAGGTCGGCACCACGTCAGACCCAGCGGGGCGTGTGTGGCGGTCCCAGAGCCGGAGGTTTGGGGGATGGAGGATTCGCCTATCGCCTCGATCGCGGTCGCTGCCAACGCAGTGGACCATCCCCAATCCCGATGCACATCGGGATTGAGGCTGCCACCCATATGCCAAATCGCACGTATGGTGACGCGACAGACAGAGGTGTTTCTGCAAGAATGGCAGGGCGGAGCGGAGGGGTGTCGGTGTGGAGGCTGGCCATAAGAGGTTTTTGCACAAGCACTTACATGGAACTCAGATATTCTGGCACGGGGTTTGCAACAATGGATTGTAGAGTGGAAAAGGCATGAAGGCATGGATGCCGCACAAGAGTTGGTAGAGATCATGGGAGGTACTGACGATGTGGTTCGAGAACTGGTCACCATTCTTTGACGTGGGCAAGACGCTGGAAGAGATGGATCGGATCCTCAATGCGGTGGGTCGTCCGTTGAGCTTGCGGAGCGTGCCGCGTGGCACCTTCCCGGCGATCAACGTATACGACCAGGGTCAGGCGGTTGTGTTGACCGCCGAGGCACCGGGGATGAAGAGCGGCGACTTCGAGCTGACCGTGCTGGGCGATTCGCTGACCATCAAGGGCGAGCGCAAGGTCGACGAGTCCGAGCAGGAACGCTACTACCGCCGCGAGAGACCGATGGGGACGTTCGCGCGGACGGTGACATTGCCCACGCCGGTCGACACGAACTCGGTCAAGGCCGAGTACCGTGACGGCGTGCTGCGCGTGTACATGGAGAAGGCGGAAGAAGCGAAGGCCAAGAAGATCAAGATTGCATCGTAAGACAACCCAACGGCGACGACAGGACCGTTATCGTTTGATGGGAGGTTGAGAGCTATGACACCGAATCAGCAGGAAATCACCCGGCCGCAACAGGCGGCGGTGACGCGAAGAGAAGAGCAGACGCAGCAGTACTTTGTGCCCCCGGTCGACACCAGCGAAACCCCGGATGGCCTGATCCTTCGGTACGACATGCCCGGCGTCAGGAAAGAGAACGCCGACATCACCGTCGACAAAGGCACGCTGATCGTCACGGGCAAAGTCGATCCCGAGGAGTCCGGGACCCCTGTCTATCGGGAGACGCGGATCGGCGACTATCGCCGCGAATTCACGCTGCCCAACGACGTCGACGCCGGCCACATCAGCGCCGAGATGAACGCCGGCGTGCTGACCGTCCGCATCAACAAGCCGGAGGAGGCCAAACCGAAACGGATCCAAATCCGCGGCAGCTAACCGCCGCAGGTGGTTCGAGGCAGTTCCCCATCAGGCGGCACCGGATCGGCGGTGCCGCCGTTGTTTTGTGCGCCAAGTGCAAGACGGGCCAATTCTCGGCGACGTAAAACGTTTCTGGATAAGGCGTTGCGATTGTTTTGTGAGTGGGGCGCCAGCGGGGACAGGGGTTTTTGTGGAAACGCGTCTGCAAGCATCCTATAATAAACCGGTAAAGTGACAAGGCGGGAAGGTCCGTTTTGTATGATCGGTCGGCGTGACCGGCCGAGAGCGTGGAGAGTCCAGATCATGATCCAGGAAGTCAAAGGCCAAATCGCAGCCGGCAAGGGCAAGTATGGCATCGTCGTCAGCCGGTTCAACGAGTTCATCACGTCGAAGCTTCTCGGCGGGGCGGTCGATTGCCTTCAGCGGCATGGCGCCTCCGACGAGCAGATCTCGGTGGTTTGGGTTCCTGGCGCGTGTGAAGTCACCATCGCGGCCAAGAAGCTGGCCGACAGCGGCAAGTTCGCGGCGGTGATCTGTCTCGGCGCCGTCATCCGGGGCCAGACCGGTCACTACGAAGCGGTCTTTCAGCAGGTTGTCCGAGGCATCGGGCAGATCAACTATGACACGTCGGTCCCGACGGTCTTCGGTGTGCTGACCTGCGAGACGCTCGAACAGGCGGTCGAGAGGGCCGGCACGAAGATGGGCAACGCTGGCGCCAACGCCGCCATGACCGCCATGGAAATGGCCAGCGTCATGGAGCAGATATAGTCGCGGCAACCGCACTTTTGTGCAAGGACGCTCGCATCGGGATGCGTATTGACAAACGAACACGGGCCAGAGAGCTGGCGATTCAGGCGCTCTATCAGTTGGACGTTCAAGGGGCCGACCTGCTCCCGCGTCTGATGGGCGAGTTCTTCACAATCAACGAGCCCGACGAGCGCACCCGCAAGCTGGCTTGGGAGTGGACGCGTGGGACATGGGAGCACGTCGAGGTCTGTGACGAGCTGATCGTCGAGGCAACCATCCGCTGGCAGTTCTCGCGTCTGTCGCCGGTGGACAAGAGCATCCTTCGTCTGGCGGTCTATCAGTTGGAGTGCTGTAGCGATATTCCCCCCAAGGTGGTGATCAACGAGGCGATCGAGCTGGCCAAGAAATTCAGCACGGAGAAGTCGGGCCCGTTCGTCAACGGCGTGCTCGACGCGGTCTTGAAGAAACTCAATACGAACCCGCAGCGCATGGAAGACAAGCCGAGGTCGGCAGGTTGAGAACGATTGCAGTCTTGAATCAGAAGGGTGGCGTCGGCAAGACGACCACAACCGTCAACATCGCCGCCGCACTGGCGGCCCTGGGTCAGAGGGTCGTGGTCATCGATCTCGACCCGCAGGCGCACCTGACGATCCATCTGGGCATCGAGCCTCAGGCGGTCCGTCCCGGCTCGTACGAAGTGCTGATGCAGTCGGCTGAGTTCGAGCAGGCTCTCATGATGGTCCGCTCCAATCTCTGGCTGTTGGGCGCCAACATCAATCTCGTCGGCGCCGAGACGGAGCTGGTCAGCGTAGTCGGCCGTGAGATCATCCTCCGCGAGGCGATGCAGGCCAGTCAGGATCGGTTCGACTTCTGCCTGATCGACTGCGCCCCATCGCTGGGGTTGCTCTCGCTCAACGCGCTGGCGGCCTCTCAGGAGGTGCTGATCCCGCTCCAGCCGCACTTCCTGGCACTTCAGGGCTTCGGCAAGCTGCTCCAGACGGTCGAGCTGGTCAACAAGCGGATCAATCGCGACCTGAAAGTCAGTGGCGTGCTGCTGTGCATGTTCGACACCCGCGCCTCGCTGCCGAACGAGGTGCGTGCGGACATCGAACGGTTCCTCGACAGCGCGCGCGGCTCCGCCTGTGCCTGGGCCGATGCGCGTCTGGTGCCCACGTTCATCCGGCGCAATATCAAGCTGGCCGAGGCGCCAAGTTACGGCCAGACCATCTTCGAATATGATCCCACCTGCAACGGCGCCGAGGACTACAGGCGCGTCGCACGGTTTTTCCTCGGCGTCGAGCCGGAGGCCGAACTCAATGTCGAATCTACACCTGAACAGGAACCGGCGGCCGAAGTCGAGCGCACCGCCCAGTTCACTCCGGCGGAAACTACGCGCGTCGAGTGGGAACCCAAAGTGGCAACGATTGAACCGGAGGCCGGCGTGACCGCCGATGAGATGGACGGTCTGCTTGGGGAGGTCGACGAGCCGATTCCGCTTGACTCCGAAACGAATCCTTCCGACGATGTCGAGGCCATCGTCGAGTCGGAGCTTCAGTCCTTGTCCGGCGGTCCGCCGAAGGCGGACGAGACGCCGGACTCCGAAGGCGTGGAACCATCCCCAAGTCCTTCGGACTTGAGGCTGCCACCCACGTCACCGCCCGAATCCGAGACGGCGATTCCGGACGAAGGCGACAGCGCGATGGAGACGCAGGACGAAGGCTCCGGGTCGGCGCCGATCGAGATTCGCGAAGTCTATCCGCCGCTGCCGCGACGGTACAGCCCACCTCCGCTGAAGAGCTATCCGATTCCGCCAGGCCGCCGGTCACAGGAATCGCCGACCGACAGCGACTCTCCGAACGAACCGGCTCCATCCGAGTCGGACGGAGCCGGCAGCTCGCAATGACGAGCGCCACGCTGCAATTCTACTGTCCCAGGAAGCCGGAGACCTTCATCCAGTTCTGGCAGAGGGTCGGCCAGGCGGACGTGCCTTCGATCTTCTGGCCCAGCCCGAAGCCGTGCGGCCCCTTGGCGAACAGGTGCATCTCGACGGGCACCTTGGCCTTTCGCATGGCGAGGTAGAAGTAAACGCTGTTCTCAGCCGGCACGCCCGTATCCTCCCACGTGTGGATCAGGAAGCATGGCGGAGTCTGCGCGGTCACCTGTCTCTCGTTGGAGAACTTCTCCATCAGCTCTTTCCCGGCGTCGGCTCCGAGCAGGTTCTGACGCGAGCCGACATGCGTGAACGGTTCGACGAAAGAAATCACCGGGTAAATCAGCACGCCGAAGTCGGGTCGGGCGCTGGCCTTGTCGATCTCGTCGCGCCAGTCATAGACCTTGTCGTCGAAGTGCGTCACGGCGGTCGAGGCCAGATGCCCGCCGGCGGAGAAGCCCAGAACGCCGATGCGATCAGGCTTCACATTCCACTGGCCAGCGCCGCTGCGCACGGTGCGAATCGCCCGCTGGACGTCCTGGAGCGGCGCGGGATGGCCATAGCCGGCGCCGCTGTTGCGATGGCGGTATTGGAGGATGAAGCCCGCGACGCCGAAGGAGTTCAGCCACTGTGCGATCTGATGCCCTTCGTGGTCCATCGCCAGGTGGCCGTATCCGCCGCCGGGACAGATCACGATGGCGGCGCCGGTTGCCTTGTCTTCTTCCGGCAGGTAGATCGTCAGTTTCGGGATGTCGCCGTCGGCGGTGCCCTTGGCGCCCGGCGCGCCGGCAGGCCAGAGCACATCGACCGAGGGCTCGGCCGCAAGAGTGGCAACCGGTGCCATAGCGAGCAGCACGGCGAGCAGACTGCAAGCGACGAGTGTTCGATTGTGGCTGTTCATTGCAGGTCCTCCTATTTCAGGCGTTCGGGATTGTTCAAGTGCTCTGCGATGAAATTCAGGAATTTCGCGGCGTACAGGCCGTCGGTGATGCGATGATCGACCGCCAGCGACAGGCTCATCTGCTTGCGGACCTCGTAATGGCCGTTCGCCGGGACCACCACCCGCAGCACCTTGCCTACTGCGAGGATGGTACTGGCCGCCGGCGGCACAATGCCGACGAACGTGTCGACGTCGTAGGCGCCAAGATTGCTCATCGCGATCGTCTCGTCCTCAATCTCTTCGAGAGTCAGCCGGTTGCTTCGCGCGCTCTGTGTCAGGATTCGCTCTGCGTCGGCAATCTGGGCGAGCGTTTTGCGGTCGGCGTTCCTGACCACGGGCACGACCAGACCCTGCGGGCTGTTGACGGCGAACCCCACGTTGATTTCCTCCGGGATATCGATCACGGCCGGATCGCGGGACGCGTCCGCGCCGTCATTCCGCAGCCGGCCCAGGACCAGTGGATACTGCCGGGCGGCCAGAGCCAATGCGTGGATCAGAAACGAGTTGCTGGTAATCTTGACGCCGTGGAGTTTGCTCAGCGTGTGACGCTGCGCCAACAACTCCGTGACGTCGGCCTTGCGCTCGAGGTAGAAGCAGGGCTTGGTGCGCTTGGACGCCAGCATTCGTTTGCCGATGAGCTTCTGGATCCGCGTCAGCGGGACATACGTCTTCAATGAGCTTTCCAATCGCACCTCAAACAGCGGGCATACACGCACGAAACCATCTTCACATGGCCGCCATCATAGCCTGCCCGCTCGGTTTTGCAAGGGCAGCCACCCGTCGAATGCCCTTACAGGCACACTGCAAACTAAAGCTCGGCTAGGTACAGAACCTCGCCCGCGGACAAGGCCCGGTCGTAGATGCGGACATGGTCCATCTTTCCGGGCATTTCTCGTTCGATAGCGCCGCTGTTGCTCCAGGCGCCGAGGGTTCCGCCCAGGGTCAGGTTGGTCAGCGGCGCGCTGATAGCGCGGTAGTCCTCCTGTTGCCCGTTCATGTAGATGACGATTTCGGTCGGCGAAACCGTCAAGGCGATGTGGGTCCATGCGTTGATGGGGACGATGGTCGTGCCGTCGAGGTCGCCGGTTCCCAGGCCGTTGATTCCGACGTTCAGAACGCCGCTGTGGAACTTGAAGTGCACGCCTCCGGCGGTCCAGCCGTCGCTGTTCAATCCGCCGGAATATGAGATCGAGGTCAGAGACGAGCTGGGGTTGACCCACATCGCGTAGCTGAACGTGGTGAACGTCGCCGATGCCCCGCCGATCCGCGGCACCGTTACCGCGTCGTCCGCGCCGTCCAGAATCAGCTCTCCATTCAGCGTCTGAGCGTTGCCCAGCAGAGTGCCGTTGTAATTGTTGCCCGAGCTGTCCACGGCGCCGTTGTCAAACGTATACCGGGCCAGCAGCCCCGTTGTGCCGGGATCCTCCGGTGTCGGCAGAGGCGGCGCCGCCCGATACAGCCGGATGTCATCGACGTACACCAGGCCCGAACCGCCGCCGTCGACGCCGACGCTCAGGCTCGTGACATTACGCAGGTTCACACCCACCGAGGTCAGATCGATATTCCACTGCTTCCAGACGGGCCGCGTCAGGACGTTGGCCGCACCGGGGTAGACGACCTTGGTGCCGTTGATCTCCACGTAGAACTGTCCGCCGGTGTTTTCGGAATCACCGCGGAA
>Ga0068714_10004631_pt1 | contig 15225 bp, 12 predicted proteins | sample MTBNYHSulfiMetaG_FD_62988 | JGI IMG/M metagenome (GOLD analysis project Ga0068714, IMG submission 62988) | Enrichment culture microbial communities from rom New York Harbor, USA that are MTBE-degrading - MTBE-NYH (New York Harbor Sulfidogenic)... | ecosystem: Environmental > Aquatic > Marine >...
CTTCTCGAGATCGTAGTGGTCCTCATCCAGGATCTGGCGCGCATGAGCGATGTCCAGGACGTCTTTGGTTGACACAGCCCAGGGGAGAGAGGTCATCCAGTCCAGGTAGTTTCTAATGACTCCATATTCGGGAGAACTCGACGAGAGTCTTTCCAACCGGCTCAACTCCCTCAAGGCCTCTTTTTCTGCCTCTTCGTGCATTCCCGCTTCGGCGATTTTTTTCCGCAGATCCTCCACTTCAGCCTGCTGCTCGCCGCCTTCTCCGAGTTCCTTCTGGATGGCCTTGAGCTGCTCCCTGAGGTAGTACTCCTTCTGCACCTTTCCGATTTCTGACTGGGCCTCAGTTTCGATCTTCTTGCCCAATTCCAGCACCTCCAGCTCCCGCATGAGGATCGAATAAAGCCGCCTCAGCTTGTCCGAGACCTTGTCCAGTTCCAGAATGGCCTGAGCCTCGTCCAGTTCCATGCGGATGCTGGTGGCCACGAGATAGGCCAGTTGCAGCGGGTCCTGAAGATTGGAAGCGGCTGTGATCAGCTCTTCAGGCAGGTTAGGCATCAGGGCTACCAGACGGCTGAAATGATCAAGCACATTGCGCGTGAGGGCTTCGGTCTCCAGTCCCGCTTCAGGAAAAAAATCGGGCGCTTCAGATACCTTTGCCTTGAGAAAGGGCTCCTGGGTAGACCATTGCTCAATGCGGATCCGCTTCATGCCGTGGCAGATGACCCGCATGGTACCGTCAGGCGCCTTGAGAAGACGATGGACCATTGCGAGGGTGCCCATTGTGTAGAGCTGGTCGGGAGAGGGTTGATCCACATCCGGCTCTTTGGATGCGAAAAGACCTACCAGTCGATCGCCCACGGCCACCTCATCCACCAGACGCATGGATCTCGGTTGACCTATGGTGAGAGGAAGGGTCATCAGTGGATAGACCACAAGTCCCCGCACTGGAAGAATAGGCAATTCCGCAGGGATCAACGGCGACACGGAGTGCTGCCCTTCCCCTGCATCATTCACGGTCTTGTTGGCTGCCGTTATTGCCGGCATTTGGTTCCTCCTTATCTATCGTTGAGGAGCATTCAAGCTCGACCGCAGCAACAAAAGGTTCCGGTCTGCTCGAACGAAGTGTTATTCTTCGGCACCGGGAGGCCGGGTCTTCGGAAGGACCACGACCAGGAAACCATCCTTGTACGAAGCGGACACACCGCCCTTATCGACGACGTCCTCAACCAGTATGCTGGTGCGGAATTCGCCGCAGAAAATCTCCATCTGTCTGTACTTCAGTTTCAAGGTCACGTCGCGTCTGATCCCGGTGATGACGAGATGGGGACCTTCGAAATGGATGGCGAACTGGTCCTCTGTCATGCCTGCCAGTTCAACCTTGATCACGATGTTGACGTCGGTTTCATACACATCCGTTGGGGGCCGCCAGGTCTTCCCATATCGTGCCACGGTCCAGTGCGCGTCAGACCCCCATGACTCAAGGCATATTGAACCTCGACATTTACGCTCCATAGTCGCTCCTCAATCAGCCATGCATGCTAAATGATAAGCGCTAATAAGACGAGGTCAAGGCTGCGCCATATGTCGAATGTCCAATGTTCAATGTAGAATGTCCAATTTCGGTCAAACCTGACGCGAGTGGAGGGTAATCTTCCTGTGAGCGACCGACACATCGAAGAGGGTGCGCAGGACTGGTAAATAGGGGCTGGTCCCTGCGGGCTTTTCGTTGATGGTTTCAATGGAGATTCGACGAATTGGCTGGAATTTTCTGTTCAGCATGACACGAAGAAATTCGAGACATGTCGGAATGGATGGATCATCCGGCGGAACATGGATAGAGAGCTTCCTGCCGCTTTGCCGGGAAATCAGAATCAAAACACTTCCCCAGTAGACAAGGTGGGTTCCGGGTATTCGCCTGGGCAGTTTCCCTTTCAGGGATCCCAGTGGAATTCCACAAAGGGATGCAGGGTCTGTTGCGGAAATCCAGTAAATGCCATCCTCACTCAAAGATCTTTGGAGAGTGCGAAAGGCCTCGTGAGAGATGAACTGCGGGCCGGGAATACCGTGGAAGAAGTACCCGGTCAGAACCTCTCCGGAGAGCTCCATTAACCGAAGAGCTCTAAACACGGCAGACCAGCGGAAATCGGGCAGTTCATTTTGAAGGAACTCTCTAAAAAGGATCCCGTATCGGCCGAGGAGGAGTCTCGCCCGTTCTTTGTTCCGCTCCTCCTTGTCGATAGGGGTTTCGATTTGTTCCGGGACCACGATTCGGTGCCAGTTGCCTGGGAACGGGAGGCTTGCCTTCCATCGTGAGAAATTCGACCGGACTCCCGCATACCGGTTTCGCCGCTTCTCAAACGAGAAGTCGTCGACCTTAAATCCTGTTTCAATGGAGCGGCGGACGGCCATGAAGGTATCGTTCGTGATTCGGCCCTTCCAAGCCTCGTTCCAGAGTCTCTCGGAAAGCGTGGAGGGTCTGGACCCGGAGAGGCGGAGAAGAGCCGAAAAATCGTACTTTGCGCCTGGATCCGGGAACAGCCCATCCGCTTCCTGAGCGGATTTCTCTCCTTTTCTTTTCAGCAGGTCAAGGTCGTCCCGGAAGACAAAGCAGGTGCGGCGATTTCCTCTGCCGACCCATGCAAGATCCCCGGTTTGCAGGATGGCGTCGAGCCATGAAGGATCATAGGGTCTCAATCGGGCGGGAAAGATCTCGGTCTCCCATGCGGCTGCGGGAGCATAATAGCAGGAGAGTTGCTCGATTCGCAGGAACAGCCCCTCGATTCCGGTTTGTCCGCGCGTGAGCCCGTGGTATGAGGCCAGGAAGAGCTGAAGCCGCTCTATTGCGAGCGGTTCGAAGAAAGGCCGGGCCTCTGCTCTTGCTATCCTCAGAAGGGTTTCGAAATTTTCCGCATCGCAGATATATTCTTCCGGGGAGTCCTTGACGAGCCTGCCCGCGATCACCCTCTCTGAATCCGCAAGGTCCTCGAGTGCTGCATCCAGACGCGTACCGTCCAGGCCCAGTGTGGTCCGGACAAAGGAGGGAGTGGTCGGCCCCAGAAACCCCAGCCAGTTCGAAAGAAGGGATGCGAAGAGCTCATCCTGATTTTCCTCGTCCACGGGTCGCTCGTGGAAATCCGGAGAAAGGGGCGCCAGTGTCTCAATTGTCGGCTCCTCTCCCTGATAAAAAGAATGGAGGATTTCCGGCGCCGTCTCGAGGGGTGCAACCAGAGGCTCGGCAGCTTTCCGGGGAAGGATTCGAACCAGTTTGGAGGCAACGGGTGAGAGAAGGGCTTCCGGTTCCACTTTATGGTCGTTCCGAACGGCCTCCAGCAGAGTTTCCCACTCGGAAAGGGGAATGAGCACCCGCTCCTTGACCCAGTCCAGAAGGTCTTGAGGGGTGTCCGGTGCATATCCTTTTGCAAGACGTTTTCGTTTCAGCTCAAAAGCGCTGATTACTTCCGAGGAAACCGCCGGACGGAGTTCAGGGGAGAAGACCGCATCCCGGATCAAATCGCGGCGAAGTCTGGAGATCTTTCCGGACCGCATCCGGTCGTCCTCATACATATACTGATTGATCTGTGGCCAGGTGACGTCCGAAGCCATAGGGCTGGGATGGGACGTCCTTGCCTCTGTCCAGCGGATAGCGCCGGACTCCAGTTCCGAAAGCACTTGGAGAAGGGCTTCCAGATCGAATTCATCGCGCAAACAGGTGCGCCATGCTTCCAGCAGAATCGGGAAGTCTTCATAGGGGAGCACCGAGTCCAGCAGCTTCTGCGATCGAAGGCGGCTCAACCAGAGAGGCATCCGTTCGTTGATTCTGCGTTTGGTCAGGAGGAGGGCGCGTCCGGCCGATTCCCTGAACCTTGCACCGAAGAAACCCGATCCCTCCAGACGTTCTTTGAGAAGCCGTTGGACATTGGCCGCCGTGACGAGCGAGAGGAGTTCTTCGCTTCCCACGTCGTGAGGCAATTGAAGCAGGATGCAGTCATCGCTCGGAAAGAGCTCTATGCGATGGTCGAAACGCGATTCCCAAGCCGCCTCCAGGGCCATGGCATAGGGCCTGTTCACCCGTCCGCCCCAGAGTGTGTGCAGAACCACCTGTGTTCCGGGGTATCCGCCCGGCCCGGTGTTGACAAACTCCACGAGGAGATGATGTCGATGGGGGAGTCCACAGCCGGTGGCCTCCTTTTGTCTCCTGAGAAACTGTATGAGACGGTCGGCGGCCGTCTTCTCCAAGAGAAAGGATTGAGAGAGAAAATCCTCAAAACCCGACTCATCCAGGCGGGCTTCGACCTGTTCAAGAAACTCGGCGATCCGATTGGAAAAGTGGAAATCGCGGAGGTTTTCCTCGGCCTTCCAGAAAGGGGGGGCGGACTTTCTGGGATCAGCAGGCATGACGAACACATCGTTATGGGTGATCCGCTCGACCTTCCAATTCTGTGTGCCCAGGGTGAAGAGCTGCCCGATTTTCGCCTCCCAGACAAACTCCTCATCGAGCTCCCCGATTCTCGCGTTGTTTTGATAATGCCTGAGATGGAAATAACCGCGGTCGGGAATGGTCCCCCCGGATGAGTAGAGGGATTGCATGGCGCCTTTTCTCGCACGTACCGTGTTGTCCATGCGATCTATGGAGATGCGGGGATCGAGCTCCCGCAGCCGGGTGGCGGCGAATCGGCCTGCCAGCATATTCAGCACCAGGTCGAATTGTTCGCGAGAGAGGTTCCGGTAGGGATAGCTGGCTCTCAGCTGCTCGAAAAGTCTATCCATGTCCCAGGTTTCCGTACCTGTCATGGAGACGATGATCTGGGCCAGAACGTCGAGAGGCGATTCCACCGGTCTTGTCCGTTCGATATCGTGATTCATCACCCCGGAGGCCAGTACCGCTGCTTCGATAAGATCGCTCGGGTCAGTGGGGAGGACAGTGGCACGGCTGATTTCCCCCACTTTGTGCCCGGCACGTCCGATCCTCTGGACGGCTGAGGAGAGGGTAGGGGGTGACTGGAGAAGGACAACCTCATCCAGCGCCCCGATGTCGATCCCGAGCTCCAGGGAATTGGTGGCAACAATCGCCTTGAGCTCACCCGCCTTGAGCCTTTGCTCGACCTCGGCCCTGATTTCGCGGGACAGGGAACCGTGATGCGCATAGGCAATGGGGGCTTTCTCGCCGAGATTGAGAAGATGGGTGATCTTCTCGCAAATCCGCCTGCTGTTGGCAAAGACCAGGGTCGATCGGTTTCTAGTGATGACGGCCTTCACCTCATCGACAAAGGGCAGCCAGAAAGCGTCGCCTCCTTCCGGCGGGGCTTCGGGGTGGCGGATCCGGATACGGTATCGTTTGCGGACTGAAGAGTGGAGGATGCTTACCTGCCTGGGAGAGTAGCGAAGATTTCCTTCAGATTTGAGTCCGCCGACGAATTTCGCGACGATCTCAAGCGGCTTGACTGTGGCGGACAAACCGATCCGCTGGAACTCGCCCGAAAGGGGAACAAGACGATCTACCGCCGTGATGAGATGAGTGCCTCTTTTTGTTCCCACCACGGCATGGATCTCATCCAGGATAACCGTCCGGATAGAAGTCAGGATATTCCTGCCGATGGGGGAGCTGAGAATGAGATTAAGGCTTTCCGGGGTGGTGATCAGGATCTCGGGGGGATGTCGCTGCATGCGGCGGCGATCTGAAGGCGGCGTGTCTCCGCTGCGGGTGAGAACACGGATACGGGGAAAGGGCTCTTTTCCCCCCTCGAAGATTCGCTCAAGTTCGTGAAGAGGTGTCAGCAGATTTCGCTGGATGTCGTTGTTGAGGGCTTTCAAGGGGGAGACATAGAGAACGCTGACTTTCCCGAGGGGCCATTCGCCCCTGAGCAGCCGGTCAACGGCCCAGAGGAAGGCGGCCAGCGTTTTGCCGCTTCCCGTGGGCGCGCTGATCAGGACGTTTTCGCCCTTGGCGATGACAGGCCATGCCTTTTCCTGGAGATCGGTCGGTTTGCCCACGCTTTCGAAAAACCAGCGGGAGACGAGAGGGTGAAACTGCACCGTCGATGTGTGGCTCATTTTCATTACTAGGGATAGTACAGGCCGGGATACATTGGGTCAACCCGCTGAAGAGCACGGCGCAGAGAAGCTTCAGTAAAAATCCTACCCCGGAGGGCCGGCTTTGGTGCCCTCGCAGGGGTGAATCAAGGCGCGGACAAACCGGAATGTTGGAATAGTGGAATATTGGGAAAGAACAACAAGCAAAAGCTGTGCATACCTGTGGAGAGTAGAGCCGTTTACATGATTCACCTACCTCCATTCCACCCGGTTTTCTGCTACATTCTGCCAACCGGGTGAAGGATTTTCGTTCGTTTGAAGGTCTCGACCTTTTCCTGGAAACGTTTTCCTGCGGAACCTCAGCCGCCGGTTGATCCGTCTCGTGAATAACCTTTGAAAATCCTCCCCTGAGATCCTGTTCGCCATACAGGAGGGAAGTCATGAAAACAGTCATAGCAATGGTTGCCGGTTACAGGGAAGCCGAAATCCTGATGCAGGAGTTGACTGCACGGGGTTTCCAACAGGAGGATGTCGAGATCATCCCCCTGCAAACCGTGGGAGAGCAGAAGGGGATCTCCCAGGAATGCGTCCGGAGCATCGAAGAGTTCTTCGGGGCTGATGAGGCGCCGCAAGTGAGGGGCTACTATGCTACAGGGGAGCGGTCCGGAGGAATGGTCGTCTCGGTTTTCGTGGAAGATGAGGAAGTCGATCGAGCCGCAACTGCCATGATCCGATACGGTGGTGTGCGGATCTACAACCATTCCACTGAAAAGCCGATAGTGGAAGAGCTCCCGCTGCCCAGGAAAGAGAGCGGATTTGAAAGCAGGCATGACATCCGGTAAAGTGTGGTTTTTTCCTGTGCCTCTCCGGCATGAAATCCTAGTGCCAACTTGCAGAAGTATCCGCTATGTCATTTCGACCGAAGGGAGAAATCTTATTTCGTGACATCAAAGATTTCTCAGTCACTTCGTTCCTTCGAAATGACACCATTTACATGTGCAAGTTGCCACTAATAGAAGAGCTCTCCGGAAATAACTCGACCTGAGTCATCAAACAACACTCCTTCCATTTCCAGCAAGGTCCGCTTCATTTCAATCCCGCCCTGAAATCCACCGAGTGTTCCGTCAGAGCGGATAGCCCGGTGACAGGGCACGAGGATGGGAAAAGGGTTGCGGGCGAGGGCTGTACCAACCGCGCGTGCGCCATGAGCATTGCCGAGATACTTTGCTATTCGCCGGTACGTGCTCACCCTGCCCCGGGGGATTCCATGTTCTGCACGCAACACCTTCTGCTGAAATGCGGAACACAAATCAAGTTGAACGACATCCAGACTGAAGCGGATGTCGTTTCCTTTTAGGAATGCCACAATCTGATCGGCGACGGCATCGACCTCATCACACGAGGAAAGGATCGAATCAGAAAATAGAAAATGGACGGCCTGCCTCGAGGAAAAACCGGGTCTGGAGAGCAGAACGCGTGATATCTCCGGCTTCCCCCGATAGAAAAACCAGACTACAGCCAGCGGGCCGAACTTCGTCTCGCGAAAACAGTAAAAGGGATTTGTGGACTCTCTTTTCTTCATGATCTCAAATAGTTTTATAGAACCCGCTTCGCCTTCATTCAAGTGGGTATCGAAGCCGAAAGACTGTACATGTCTAGTGAAGTGTAACTGAAATTCTTTGCCCAATTTGTCATTTCGACCCGGCGAAGGCCGGGGGAGAAATCTTAAACCTGCGGGCAATTACAAGATCTCTCCCTTCGGTCGAGATGACAGGTTATTTGTGTTACACGACACTAGCGTATCTATATGCAACGCCGGGTGTGCTATGGTTTTCCGCGCGCGCGCGAAATGGTACTGGAGAAAATTTTTCATCGGACGGAGGACAGGTTGCATGAAAACCATGGAAGTCTTTTTTCCAGGCGGCAAACGGGTCGATGCCAGGATCGGGGACATGGTCGTCCGCACGGATCAGCCCATCCATACACCGAACCGAATCCGCCAGGCAAGGGCGGGCCAGAGGGCCATTACCGTGAACAAGGCAGTGAAGACGATCATCCAGAGGAGCGCCCGTCTGGCTTTTCGATGACCGGCAGCCTGTATCCCCGGGTAACTTCTTGCCGCCCGATGGAGGGCATAGGCCACAGGCGATTCAACGAAGGCAGCCCCAAGCAGCAAAAAAAGAGGAAATCCGGCGAAATTGTGTTCGGGCAGAAACAGACACCATGGGCAGTAGTGATGGAGGACTTCATAGTAGTAGGCGGCGAAGATGCGGACCAGTGCCGTTGCGGCCACCGGGGCCCAGACGACGGCCGTAATCGCCGAGGCGGCGGAGAATTTGCCCAGGCGGCGGGGATCGCTCATAAGCCCTGCCAGTCCGAAAAGGACCATCAGTAAGGTAAGCGCAGAGAAAAGGAGCGTCAGCAGGTGATTGCTGACTCCCATGAGGCTCTGAGTCGTTGCGCCCCCGGCCAGCCGGTCGTACACTACCGTGCAGCAGTCCACGGGACTGTGGATGTCCAGGCTTCCGAAACCATCGAACGTATCAAGGAAGGCAAGAACCGCAAAAGGGGAAGCGAGCAGGAGAATCCTCGCGTTCAGCTTCGCCATGGGAAAGTCGGGTCTGGTCCTGTTGAGACCCTCGAGCACGAACCAGAGGTATAGCAGCGCAATAGCCGTGACCCTGAAAAGAAACGGCCTCCCTCCCTGTTCTCTCATCGCCTGGAGCACACCGGTTCCGCACATGGCGCCCGGAACGATCTCCGGGAAAACGTTGGTGACCCCGAAGACGAGTATCGAGGTGGAAACCGCCAACAGGGCCAGGACCGCCCCGGCTGAAATGGAGGCGGTTTCGTAAGACCTCTCGAGTCTGATCTGTTTTCGACTGCATGCACCCGGAGCCCAGTAGGCTTCGACTCCGAGCGCCCCTGCAGCGGCGCGGCAGAGAAACAGCAGTGAAACCAGGTCCAGGACAATGACTGCCAGAATGACGGGATGCATCATCATCTGACCCTGCAGACCCTCCCGCATTCGATGGTGAAATGGCGATCCGCGATTCCGCTCTTCAAGATGCGATGGTCGTGGGCGACGATCACGACGATGCATCCTCCCTCAGACTCCTTCTTCATGATATCGAGCACCCGCCCTGCGGATTCGTCGTCCTGGTGGGCGGTGGGTTCGTCCGCCAGCAGCGCCTCAGGCGCTGCGGCAAGGGCCCTTGCTATCGCGATCTTCTGCCTTTCCCCTCCTGAAAGACGCTTCACCTCTTCTCCCGCCAGATGACCCGCCCCCAGCTTTTCCAGGGACTCCATCCCTCTTTTTTTGATTTCCGGAAGACTCAACCCCCTGGGGATCAGGGGCAACATCACATTCTCCAGCGCGGTCAACCCCCTGATGAGATGGGGCTGCTGGAATACAATGCCGGTCCTCCTCCGCCAGAGATCCTTGTGGGCGGTCACCCATCTTGATACAGGGCTTCCGTCCGCCCTGACTTCGCCGCTTGTCGGGCGGATCAGACCGGCAACGATATGGAGAAGTGTGCTCTTGCCCGCCCCCGTGATGCCGGTGATCAGGGAGATCCTGCCCGCTGGGAACGAACAGTTGACCTGATCCAGTATGGCCTTTTCTCCACGGCCGAACTGTGATCTGGAGAAGCAGATCTCTTTGCAGCAGAGTTCTTTCATTCCATCTCTTCGATCAGGTCCTGAGGATCTGCAGCTCCGCTTTGCAATGCGGGCCAAAGGGCAGAGGCCAGAAAGGGTACGACTACCAGACATGCAATTTCGATAAGGACCAGAACAGCCCCGGTTGCATCCAGACGCAGGGCCGGAGGCAGTCCGTCCCATCCAAAGAATAGAGCACCCAGCCATCTTGTACCAGGCCGCAATACAATCACGTAGGAAATGAGGCTGCCGAAAGCTGCAGCCGGGAGAGCGACAATGACGGATCTCGATACCTCGGTCTTTACGATATCGCTTGTTGTCCAGCCCAGGCATTTCAGAAGGCCGACTTCATGCTTTTGTCCCGTCCTTTCCCTGATGAGGTAAGTCATCAGGAGGGCGAGGGCCATTATGGAAGGGATCAGGGCGGTAACTACAATGCCTCCTCTTTTTGAAAAAGACGCGGCGTAATAGCCGGCTGTCTCCCGCCGGGTCGTTATTCTCACAGGCCATGGGAATGCCTCTAGGAGGTCGGGCAGGATCGCCGACTGCTCTTCCTCATTGAAAACATGGACGGCCAGATCGCTGGCAAAACCCTCGGGCAGCCCCAGGAGAGGCATGGCATCTTTCTTGTGCAGGAGAACGACGTCGTGAGCTACTATTCCCGTATCTTCCGGGAACCGGCCGAAGACCTTGAACTCCAGGGAGACACTGCCGGTAAGCCGGAGGGTATCGCCCTCCTTCAGCTGTCCGACGCCTTCACCGATGATCGCTTCCCCCTCCTGCGGCAATCGACCGATTCCTACGCCCGGTGGGAGGCATTCCAAACCCTCGCCTGCGCCGACCACCGTTACAGCTCCATCCGGCCCTCCGGCAAAGCCCCAGATCCGCGGGCTCGCACTGGTGACGCCGGGAACGGCGCGGGCCGAAATCAAAGCCGGGTTTTCGGGGACGGGCTCCCAGCCTGCTATCCCGACCTTTCTGATTACCAGCGACGGCGCATGGCCGATCATCCGGCGAGCAGTGGAGGAGAGTGACTGCGTGAGGAGAAGGGCCGTGCCGGAAAAGGCCACGATGAGGGTCAGAACCAGACCGAGAAGCAGCGCCTCGCCCGGCCGCCGCAAGAGATCCCGCATGGCCCAGACATGTATGGGTCTAATGAGACGAATCCTTCTCATCGGAAAATCCTATGTCCTGCAGACTGCCGGACACGTCCATCCGTTTCGCCGCCGATGGGCGGCCTCCGCGAAACATCGCACGGAATCCAGCTCTCGGCGAGCCGCGCCCACCGCAACATTCGATCATTCCGGGCCGTTCGCTTCAACGCCGTGCACCGTGTATATCATGCACCTTTTCTCTGATGATCAATCCTGCCGGGTCCGGGTCAGGAAGAGAAAAGAACGGCGTAATTCTTGAATCCACCCTCAGGTCCATGCCTTCAGGGTTCCTTGCCTCTCTTCCCGAAGGGATCAGAGAAGGGACCGATAATTCCAAGGCGTGAAACAGGGCCGCACCTCTGCTCTGTTCCACAGATGGTCGAAGGGCGGAATCGCAAACGATAAAAAGCAGAACAGCGACACAGAACAGCAACAGACCTTTTAGGAAAAAGGGCGCAAGCTCCAACCTGTCAAGCCTGGTTTTCGTGATATCCATGTTCGTCTTTGTCAGGGATGCTTTCCGGTGATCTCCCGCCACCGGACGTCGTTCATCTCTTCAAGCCCGAAGATCGCCTTGCCTCCGTGCCGTTTCCTGAACGTCTCGACTTCTTTTTCTCCTTTAACAGGAACAAAGGCTGGCCCCATGGGCCCGACGATATCCGAGCCTGCCACCCACTTCAGCTCTCGCGCATCCATCTGCATGCCCGTAAAATACTCGCGGACCACGGGAAGGCCTAGATTCGTTCTCTTCGTGGCAAGATAGATCTCGGGGTGCATCCATGCCCTGATCATGCAACCATTGCCGCAGAAGTAGAAAGTAATTCCGTTTTTCAGCTGAATGGCGGATGAAAATTTCGGATACTTGATCGGTCGCATGGCGCAAACAGGGCACCGGTCGCTCTCGCTGATCTGCATCCTGCCATCCTTGTCCAGGGGTTTTATGCCCGGACCGGGACCTTTCCGCACCGTTCTCCGACCATCCGGACGGGTCGCCTTCGTTTCCTCCTCAGCCGAATCGGCGCGGGGGAGGAGAACCACTAATGCAGCGCAAAGGAAAATAGACACTGCAGAAAGGATCGTACGAGCTCTCATAGGGCCACCTGCGCGGCTGCAATTGCGTGTCGGATTTGAGTTTCCGATTCCTCTCCTCCGACCTCTGGATTTCTGGACCTTGCCTCCTGCATCTGTTAGCATTCCATCATACTCCTCGAACGCTGGAACCCCAAAGATTTTTGAGTGATCGAACGGAATGATGAATCCCCTGGACCTCACTTCTATGTTCTTTCTGGGCTTGCTCGGCACGGGTCACTGTCTGGGGATGTGCGGCCCTCTGGTGCTGGCATTTCCCGCGGTCACAGGGCGTTTCACCTCGCACATTTTTTATCATCTTGGGCGAACGTCCACTTATGTCGCCATAGGGATCGCTATGGGCGCTGTGGGTGCGGGCCTTTCATTTCTGGCCGCAAGAGGGGGAGACGATCCGTTGGCATGGGTGGTGCGCGTTCAGGTCGGCCTTTCGATCGTCGCGGCGGTTTTTCTGTTTGTATTCGGGCTGTCGCGGCTCGGTTTCCTGCCGGAACCCGGATGGATGTCAATTGCCTCGCCTTCCAGAGTACCGGGTTATCGTCGCGTCATGGGGTCCGCCGCTCACACAAAAGACAACGCGAATATGCTTCTTATCGGTATCATGTTCGGTTTCCTTCCGTGCGGTCTCTCTTTTGCCGCTTTTGCCAGGGCGCTTGCAGCAGGAGGGCCGATTGAGGGCGGGATGTTGTCCCTGGCCTTCGCAGCAGGCACCCTGCCGGGTCTTCTTCTGCTCGGCACCGGGTTGTCGCGAATTGCGGCAAGGTACCGGAGAGTCTCCGACATCCTTTCCGGAATGATCATGATCGGAATGGCCGCTTCTCTTCTTACGGATGCGTGCAGGGCCATCTTGCGGTGAGTCGAAAGATGGAAAAACTGAACCGCCAAGGCGCAAAGGACGCAAAGAAAAAAATGGATCATCTCTTCTCCTGCCGGAATAATTTCCGGCAGGAGAAGAGATGATCTGGTTCCTTGGCGTCTTGGCGGTTCTTTCTATTTATTGTCACGACTGCATGACGGGCAGCGAGACATGAAATGTGGAGCCCCTGTCGGTCTGGCTTTCCACTTTCACGCTGCCGTTATGGGCCTCTGCAATGCTTTTCACGATGGCAAGCCCGAGTCCGGTCCCCGAAATGAATCGGGTCCGGTCATCCCTCACACGGTAGAAGCGCTCGAATATGCGGTCCAGGTTGTCCCGGGAGATGCCTATCCCTGTGTCTCTCACGCTTATCCGGACGTATTCCTGTTCCTCTGTTGCGGAGACCGTGACACTCCCTCCTTCAGGCGTGTACTTGATTGCATTGGTCAGGAGATTGGAAATGACCTCCTCGATGGCGCGTCTGTTCGCAAGAATGGGCCGCAGACCCGGCACCCGTTCGAGACTGAGGCAGATGTTCTTCGCGGCGGCCTTGGTCTGATGAAAACCCGTCTGCTCTTCAAGAAGAGGCGCCAGGTCGAGTTTTTCCTTTTCGAGCGTGATCAGGCCCGATTCGATCCTGGAAAGGTCAAGGAGCTCTGCAGCGAGATCGGAGAGACCCTTGATCTTTTCCGAAACCCGTCCCAGAAGCTCGGCCTGCTTTTCGGTAAGACTTCCTGCAAGACCGTCCTGAATAACCTTGACCATCGCCAGAACCGAATTCATGGGGCTTTTGACTTCATGAGCCACCATGGAAACAAAATCCGACTTCAGCTTATCCATCTTTTTCATTGCGGTGATGTCATGCATCACGGTGATCGTGCCCAGGTTCCGGTGCATCCTGTCCCTGAAGGGCACGCACCTCACTGCAAGCACCGTCTCCTCAGACTCGGCAATCTCCCCCCCATTGAACTCATGGGTGATTTCCCCGAATTCAACCGGGGGCATGGAAACGGCCTCGTCGATGATACCGAGCAGCGTTTCATTCCGGATCAGATCCGATACGATCCTGCCGATGGGGTTCTCCCCCTGATGGCCGATCATCTTGAGAAATGCCGGGTTTGCCAAGGCGATCCTTTTCTGCGCGTCGGTCGCCATGACGCCGTCCGAGATGTGATTGATGAGAACCCCCATGCGGGATTTCTCGTGAGAAATGTCTTCCAGGGTGCGGATGTAATCGAAGGCCTTACCGATGACCCCTCTCAGATCCTGGGGAGAAAAGGGCTTGGAGATGAAATCATAGGCGCCCTTTTTCATCGCCTCGACGGCATGCTCCAGGGTCGCATAGCCGGTGATGACTATCACCAGGGTGTCCGGGTGCTTGCCTTTAACATAGGTCAGGAAATCAAGCCCCCTCATGCCGGGCAGCATCAAATCGAGAAGAATGACGTCGAAATGCTCAGCCTCGATTTTCTTCAGTCCGTCATATCCCGTCTCTGCAACAGCCACTTCCAGCCCTTCATTGCAGAGCATGGTGGAACAGGCATCCCGGATGCGCTTTTCGTCATCGACGACCAGAATTTTTACGCCATAGGGCATCTTCTCCTTCAACTCTTGCATCACCATTCCTCATATCCTTTATTGTTGATCGGCTCCTGCGGGCCGTCAGGGTGGTCCAGCGGGACATAGAGCGGCAGTTCCATAAGAAAAGTGGTGCCATCGGGCGACGTCTCCTTGACTCGTATGTCTCCCCCCATTTCCTTGACGATGCCGTACGAGGTGCTCAACCCCAATCCCGTGCCTTTCCCGGGTTCCTTGGTCGTGAAAAAGGGATCGAAAATTCTAGGCAGATTCTCTTCCGGGATGCCGCACCCCGTGTCGATAACCTCAAGAAACGCCTTCTTTTCATTCTTATTTCGATAACTCCGAAACGTCAGCACTCCTTCCCCGTTCATGGCCGCGCATGCATTCATGACAAGGTTGATGATTACCTGCGTAATCTCGTTTCTGTCTGCCCGGATGAGAATCATCTCCTGCGACAGTTCCTTGACCACGGCTATATTCCCGAAAAGCCTCTGATCGCGTATGAGGTTCATCCCCTGATCCACGAGCGTGTTGAGAGGGATGATTCCCTTTGTCGTGTTGGATCGGCGGCTGTAAGCAAGAAGATTGTTGACTATTCCCTTGCAGCGGTTCACATCCTCCACAATGTAAGTCAGGTGCTCGTGCAGAGGATTCTCTTTATCCAGCTGCTCCAGTGCCATGCTTGCATACATCAGCATGCCCGTGAGAGGGTTATTGATTTCGTGGGCCACTCCGGCCGACAACTGGCCAAGGGATGCCAGCTTTTCCGATTGAGCGAGCTGGGCCTGGGTTTCTTTCAGGGTTCTCTCCACGGCAAGCTTTTCCCTGAGGTCATTGTAAATGCCCATGGTTGCGACT
>Ga0068714_10004632_pt1 | contig 15219 bp, 14 predicted proteins | sample MTBNYHSulfiMetaG_FD_62988 | JGI IMG/M metagenome (GOLD analysis project Ga0068714, IMG submission 62988) | Enrichment culture microbial communities from rom New York Harbor, USA that are MTBE-degrading - MTBE-NYH (New York Harbor Sulfidogenic)... | ecosystem: Environmental > Aquatic > Marine >...
GAAAACCCCGAACGGATCATGATGGAGATATGATATGGCGGTTCAGGAGAGCTTCGATCTGGTTGTCATAGGCGCCGGCCCGGGCGGATACTTGGCCGGTGTCCGAGCAGCCCAATTGGGACTCAAGGTTGCCTGCGTGGAAAGAAGCGAGCGTCCAGGCGGTGTATGTCTCAATGTCGGCTGTATCCCGAGCAAGGCCCTGCTCGATTCCAGCGAGCTCTATTATCTGGCCGGGAAGCGGCTGGCAGATCACGGAGTGCGGATGGACAGGCTGCAGCTCGATCTTCCGACTATGATGGCAAGAAAAGAGCGGGTGGTAAAAGAGCTTACCGAAAATGTTCGGAAGCTTCTCGAAGGAAACAAAGTAAGATTAATAAAAGGTTTTGCCGGCCTGCTCGATGGAACAACGATCGCCGTGAAAAACTCCGACGACAAGGACATGGAGATAAGGGGGAACGCAATTCTTCTCGCGACGGGCAGCGAACCGGTTTCAGTACCCGGCCTTTCCTTCGACCGCGAGCGCATTGTCAGTTCCACCGAAGCCCTCTCTTTCGAATCGGTGCCAAAGCGTCTCGGGGTTGTCGGAGGTGGCTACATCGGGTTGGAATTGGGCTCTGTCTGGAGCCGGTTGGGGTCGCAGGTCACGGTGATCGAGATGCTGCCCAAAATTGCTGCCGCGCTCGACGGGCAGATGTCACGTGTTCTGCAACGTATTTTATCCAGGCAGGGACTCTCCTTTCAGCTCCAGACCAAAGTCTCGAGTGCTCGAGTCGAACGCGGGGAAGTTGTTTTGGAGCTTGAATCCGGCGACAAGAAAGAGGAGCTGACCTGTGACCGGTTATTGGTTGCCGTCGGCAGGCGGCCGCTGACCCGCGGACTCCATCTCGACAAAGTGGGTATAGAGACCGATCCCAGGACCGGTCAGGTGATTGTGGACAGCAAATACAGGACCAATGTGGCAACCGTTTATGCCATAGGGGACCTCATCGCGGGACCTATGCTGGCCCACAAGGCCTCGGCTGAAGGCATTGCGGCGGTTGAGGGGATCGCCGGCCTGGCGGGCGAAGTCAATTACGATACGATTCCCGCGGTGATTTATACCTCCCCTGAAGTCGCCAGTGTAGGCTTGACCGAAGAGCAGGTCAGGGAGCGAGCCATCGAGTACTGTGTGGGCTCTTATCCGTTTTCGGGTGCGGGCCGCGCCCGCTGCATGGGAGAGACGGATGGCCTGGTCAAAGTCCTTGCACACGGAAAAACGGATCGTATCCTGGGCATCCATATTATTGGCCCTCGCGCTTCGGATATGATTGCCGAATGTGGGCTGGCAATGGAATTCGGCGCAAGCTCCGAAGATATAGCTCGAACAGTGCACGCCCACCCCACATTTGCTGAGGCACTACATGAGGCTGCGGTGAATGTGCAAAATTGCTCCATCTATGCTTCATGACCCACCTGGCGAAACCCACAGGGTGCTCTTTAGCTTCGAAAACCGGTCATCTGGCAAGGGAATAAGGTAAATTTACAGTTGATCCGAAAAATGTAAAATTTGGCAAGAGCTCCTTCTAATGAAAAGTCTCAATGGGAAGTCTTAGTGCAAGAGTATTCTTCAATTTGGTGCGTCTGGTGAGATTGGCTTGCAATTTGCTAAATATTGAAGTTGAGAATTGCTTTGGTGGAACTTGAAAGATCAGGGAATGGAGTTATGCTTTACGCTCCGGATTCATTCTCGTGTTGAACCTGATCGGAGGCAAGAACAACATTTAGAGTCCGTAATTTCGGACGGCGACAGCGATTTTTCGAATGTGACAAAAGGGAGACTAGGGCTGATGGAATGGTATGCGATCACGATGTGTAACGGCTCGATTCATGCTGCAAGCTTCTTTGGTGCAATTCAACTGATTATTGTAGCTGCTATCTGGATTTTCGACGTGGCATTGCCCAAACCTGAAAAAGAATGAGATTGGGGGAGCTTGCGCGATTTGAACTATTATTACAAACCAGTGCCGAGGGGTGATCTTGCCGATCCTGCAATCATCACTCGGCAAACAGTTCCGTGCTGAGGTAACGCTCACCGGTACTGGGAAGAATGACTACAACTTGCTTGCTGTTGTTTTCAGGTCTTGCGGCTACTCTTAGGGCCGCCAAAACTGCGGCGCCAGAAGAAATTCCGCATAAGACTCCTTCGAGCTTTGCCATATCTCTGGCAACCTCGAAGGCTTCCTCATTCGTTACAGTGACAATTTCGTCGATGATTTTCGTATTCAGAATCTCGGGAATAAAACCTGCTCCTATGCCTTGAATCTTGTGCGGCCCCGGTTTACCGCCGGATAGCACAGGGGAGGCTGCCGGCTCAACGGCTATCGCTGTAAAAGAGGGTTTTCGGCTCTTGATCACTTCAGCAATGCCGGTGATGGTACCTCCAGTTCCCACCCCCGCTACCACAATATCAACGCCTCCCCTGGTATCCCCCCAGATCTCTTCTGCCGTCGTGCGGCGATGAATTTCCGGATTTGCCGGATTTGCAAATTGATTCGGCATGTAAGAATTGCTGACCTCCTTGAGGATTTCCTGAGCCTTGCTTATGGCCCCCTTCATGCCCTCGGCTCCGGGAGTGAGAACCAGCTCTGCACCGAGATGCTTCAACAATTTCCGACGTTCGATGCTCATGGTTTCGGGCATTGTCAGGATTAGACGGTATTTCTTGGCGGCACAAACAAAGGCAAGAGCAATACCGGTATTGCCGCTGGTCGGCTCCACGAGGGTGGTCTCTTTAGTGATCAGACCTTGAGCCTCTGCGGCATCGATCATGGCGACCCCGATACGATCCTTCACGCTGCCCAGAGGATTTTGAAACTCCAGTTTGGCTGCAATAGTCGCCCCAAGGCCACCCGCGATTCGCCTTAACTGAATCAGTGGTGTAGACCCGACGGTCTTCGTGATGTCCGAAAGGATCGCATTAGCCGGAAGAGGCTGCCGGCTTTTCGATGTCGAGCGAAATGGGTGTTTGTCAGAATCTGAGGAAGCCTTCACTTTGATTTTCCTTTATAGATCAGTTCGGGTCGCTTGGCCATGACTTTGGTGTCGGGAGGGACGGATTCCGTTATCCACACATTGCCGCCTATAATCGATCGGGCGCCGATTACCGTCTCGCCTCCCAATACCGTGGCGCCCGAGTAGACGATCACATCGTCTTCTATGGTCGGGTGTCTTTTTTGATTTCTCAGGCGCTCGCCGGCGTCCCTGGGTAAAGAGAGAGCGCCGAGGGTGACTCCCTGGTAGATTCTAACTCTGTCTCCGATTTCCGTTGTCTCGCCGATTACCACTCCGGTGCCATGATCAATGAAAAAGCTTTCCCCTATGCGCGCCCCCGGATGGATGTCAATCCCGGTCAGACTATGCGCAAATTCCGAAATGATCCGGGGAAGCAATGGCACATCCTGCACAAAAAGCTGATGAGCGAGGCGGTATACCGTTACGGCAAAGAGTCCGGGATAACTGAAGATGATCTCGTCATAGCTTTTAGCGGCGGGATCGCCCTCGAAGGCGGCACGCACATCCTTGCCCAACATTTTCCGCAGATCGGGCAGCTTGTGCAAAAAGTCGATGGCAAGCTCCTGACCGCGCTCCTCGCACTGCACACACGGCTGGTCGTGCCGGATGCAATCGTGGCGGATGGCGTGAGTGATCTGTTCCGAGAGCGACTCGAAAAGGGCTGTTATTTCGTTGCCGAGATAAAAGTTTAAGTTCATCTGGTCCAAACGATTGCGCACGAAGTATCCTGGAAAGAGTATGAGGCATACTTTATGAACGATATCGATCACCGATTCCCGAGAAGGTATCGGTTCCGGGCCGACATGATCAAAACAACTTTGGTCATTGCAGGACTGAACCAATCTGCTGACAATTTGCGGAACCTCTTCTCTGGCTTTTCGCCTTGCTGCAACTTCCGTTTTGCATCTTTCCTGTCTGGAAGACTCACTCATGGTATCATCCCCAATAGATATCAATCTCAGTCGAAAATGTGGACTAGCCGGTTGCGCAAACCGTTTCGTCAACATTCCAATAAGGAGACAATTTTCTCAATTTCTCGATTACTCCAGGCATTTTTTCCAGGACAAAGTCGATTTCTTCCTCACTATTATAGATGCTCAAGCTGAAACGAATAGAGCCATGCGCCATTGTGAAAGGAACACCCATGGCGCGCAATACGTGCGATGGCTGCAGGGAGCCCGAAGTGCAGGCGGAGCCCGAAGAAGCGCAGATGCCAAACTCATCGAGCAGCAGCAGAATAGCTTCTCCCTCAACGAATTCGAAGCTGATGCTGGTTGTGTTGGGAAGACGATGTGTGCGGTCGCCGTTGACTCTGCTGTTAGGGATGCGACTGAGTAGTCCATTCTCCAATCTGTCCCGCAGCTCCTTGACTCGAGTGTTTTCCAGTTCCATGTGCTGTGCGGCAAGCTCGCAGGCCTTACCCAAGCCGATAATGCCGGCAGTGTTCTCGGTGCCGCCGCGCCTTCCTTTTTCCTGATGACCGCCGATCAAAAAGCTTGAGAATTTAGTTCCCTTGCGAACGTACAAAGCCCCGATCCCCTTTGGAGCGTGCAGCTTGTGACCTGAGAGGGAGAGCATGTCGATGGCGGTGCGACGCAGGTCGATGGGAATTTTCCCAACGGCTTGAACGGCGTCGGTATGAAACAGAATCCCTCGCTTGCGAGCCATCTCCGCCGCTTCCTGTACCGGAAAAATAACACCGGTCTCATTGTTTGCCCACATCAGGCTGACAATGGCAGTATCGGCGGTCAAGCTCTGTTCATAACGTTTCATGTCCAATCGGCCCAAATTGTCCACCGGAGCTTCGGTTAACCGATAACCTTGCGTTGCCAAAAACGATGCCAGAGATCTTACCGCCGGGTGTTCGACCCTACTGGTAACGATATGGCGGCGGTCGGGGTAAGCCAAAAGGGCCGAGCGGATGGCTGCATTATCGCTTTCGGTTCCGCAGCTGGTAAAAATGACTTCATCTGGGCTCGCTCCAATCAAACTGGCTATCTGCTCGCGAGCCTGGCGGATTTTTCGGCCTACCTGCCCGCCAAACGAATGCATGCTTGAAGGATTGCCGTATAATTCGGAGAAATAGGGCAGTATCTCTTCAAACACTTGCGGGGCGACCCGTGTCGTGGCGTTATTGTCAAGATATATGGTCTTCACTGGCTCACCTCCTCAACCACAAGTTCAGGAGTCACTAGTTCCCTAAGCTTGATCTCCACAAAATGTTTCATGGTCTGCTCGGATGCCTGGCATGTTGCGCATGCGCCACGTGTGGCCACCATCACGCGATTGCCCACCACATCTATCAATTCAATGTCCCCGCCATCCTGCCTCAGAGATGGCCTGATTTCGCGATCCAACGTCTCTTCGATCATCCTGATCTTCTGGATATTGGTCAGCTTCGGTTTCGCTGCAACTTCTCTTTTCGGTAATGCCCGGACTCTGTCGATGATCTCTTGAATTGCCTGATGGCAGTTTCCGCAGCCGCCACCAGCTTTTGTATAGTCCGTCACATCTTCAATGGTGCTCAAATTGTTTTCACTGACTGCCTGCTCGATTTCTTTATCCGTTACTCCGAAACACTCACAGACTATCTGTCCCTCGGCTGCCTTTCCGGGAACTCCACGGTAGTTGGCTATCGCTTTGTCCAGTGCCTGCCTGCCCATTACGGAGCAATGCATCTTTTCTCGTGGAAGCCCGCCAAGATAGTCAGCTATATCCTGATTGGTGATTTTCTCTGCTTCTTCCAGAGTCTTCCCTTTCATGATCTCGGTCAGAGCCGAAGCGGTGGCGATAGCGCTGGCACAGCCAAATGTCTTGAACCTGGCCTCCTTGATCCGCTTGTTTTCATCCAACTTAAAGGAAAGCTTCAAGGCATCGCCGCAAGCGATTGATCCTTCTTCGCCGACCCCGTCTGGATCTTCTATTTCTCCAACGTTTCTTGGGTTGAGGAAATATTCTTTTACCTTATCCGTATATTCCCACATGAGCTCGCTCCTCTATTAGGTGATGTCGATGAAAATACCAGAAGCATTTTTCTAGCTACATTTACATATATAAGTCAGGTTTGATGGAATTTCCAGGATGTGCAAGAATTGTAACTCGTTGCGCAAAAAACGTCTGTGGAGTTGTGGCTTCTGTTTGATGAGCTCGTGTATCGGTGCTTTCGGAAAGGATTTACAGCTTGGCACGATTGTAGCTTAGGCAGTTCACCTCTACTATTTTGTGATGGTATGATCAGGCTCCCCAATGTGAGGGCAAATGCAACGATACAGGAAGTTAGTCAAATATGCTTTGCAGCAATGGCGTTCTCTGCTTTTGATACTCGCGCTGAGTCTGCTTGCGTCGACGATTACGGCCTTGCAGCCATGGCCGATGAAGCTGCTGGTCGATTGTGCACTGAGCGGCTCCGCTGTACCGGAGATGATTCAGTCGTTCATCAGAGCACTGGCACTTCAGGTTAGTCCGGCGTTGATTATTCTTCTGGCAGCTCTCGCCAGTCTGGGGTTTTATGTACTCAACAGCATGATCGATGTGGGTCTGAGCTGGGCGTGGACGGAGGCCGGACAGAAAATGGTTTATAATCTGGCGGCGGATCTCTTTCGTCACTTGCAGCGACTCTCTCTTTTATTCCATAATCGACACGGCGTAGGCGATTCTCTGAGTCGCCTTACCGGTGACACATGGTGCATTTACACGGCTACAAGCCAGCTTTTGATTTCACCAGCAAAGAATCTGCTTACACTTATAATGGTGAGCTCCGTTGCATGGCAACTGGATCATCAATTGACTCTGCTATCGTTAGCAATCGCTCCGTTCCTCGGTTGGTCGGCGTTATTCTTCGGACGACGGTTGAAGACTCGAACGCGTGATAATCGCGAAGCTGAATCGAGCCTCCTTATGTTCGTGCATCAAACTATGGCGGCTTTGCCTGTGGTCCAGGCATTTACAGCCGAGGACCGCAATGGTCGGCAGTTTCGTCGGCTCGCTAATAATGCCGTCAGGTTTTCTCAGAAAGGTGCGCTCGTCAAGAGCTCTTTCGAATTTGCCAACGAATTCATTCTCACATTAGGCACGGCCATAGTGCTTTATATCGCCGGAAGACGCGTCTTGTCCGGCGCTTTGACATTGGGAAGCTTACTGGTTTTTCTGGCTTACTTGCGCTCCTTGCAGGAAGCCTGTCGCAGTCTATTGAGCATTTATGGCGGAATGCGCTCAGTAGAAGCCAATGTTGACCGCGTTCTAGAGGTATTGGATACCGAGGAAGGGGTGCGGGATGAGGCTGGTGCTCGTGATGTGGCGTGGGGTAGAAGGGGAGTTCGAGTGCAATTTTCAGGAGTGAGCTTCGGCTATGAAGCAGGCCGTGAAATATTGCATGGCATAAATCTGGAAGCCCTTCCCGGTGAGACGATAGCATTGGTTGGGACTACGGGGGCGGGGAAAAGTACGCTGGTCTCTTTAATTCCGCGGTTTTTCGATCCGTGGCAGGGAGCCATCAGCTTTAATGGTACGAATATACGGGAGATCAAATTGGCGAGCTTGCGCGGACAGATCTCCTTGGTATTGCAGGAGCCCTTTTTGTTGCCGTTGACGGTAGCGGAAAATATCGCATACGGACGACCTGGAGCAGGCAGAGAAGCGATAGAGGAGGCTGCTCGGGCGGCCAATGCCGATGAGTTCATTCGGCGACTGCCGCTTGGCTATGATACGGTTTTGGGCGAGCGTGGAGCGAGTCTGTCGGGAGGAGAAAGGCAGCGGCTGTCGATAGCACGAGCCTTGTTGAAAGACGCCCCGGTATTGATACTGGATGAGCCGACTTCATCGTTGGATGCCGGTACTGAAGCTTTGTTGCTGGAGGCGCTGGATCGATTGATGAAAGGGCGCACCACCTTTATCATAGCCCATCGATTGTCGACCATTCGGGGGGCTGACCGAATACTGGTGATGGAAGATGGAAAGATCATCGAAAGCGGCACCCATGAGGAACTGCTGGCGGCCCGGGGCGCCTACTTCCGGTTACACCAGCTGCAGATTGGCCGCCATGTGGAAGCTTTGCCCCAACCGGGATGATGCCGTGTTGGTAGATCCGCTAAAGATGGAAATATTGAAAATTTATTGCTGATACTTTTTGATTTCTCGAGAGGTTCGGTCATGCCCGCATTGCGCAAAGCTATTTTATTTTCTGTGAGCGTCTTATTGCTGCAGGTCGCTCTACCCTCTGGCATATGGGCCGCAAACGATCCGGTTTCCTCATCCGAAACGTGCTGGTCGGTCGTGAGAAAAGATGGCGTATACTGGCTGCAGACTCCGGAAGGAGCCCTGTTTTATTCCAAAGGGGTCAATACAGCCAACGGCGGAATGGAAAATGAAAAGAGCAGGCGCAGAGAGTCGTTTTTCTGGGTCAATCACTTTGCCGACATCAGTAGCTGGCGCCACAACGCATTGGAGAGGCTTACCGGATGGGGATTTAATACGCGCGGGGGATGGTCTGATTCTTCTCAAGAGCTGAGCCTGCCACTTATGGTGGAGCTGGATTTGGGGCGCCATGCCAAGCTTCACTGGTTCGATCCTTTCGATCCCGCAAACGAGGGCAAAACTCTGCAACTCGCTAAAAAGCTAACTGCCAAGTATCGCGATGATCCAAATTTAATCGGCTATTTTACCGACAATGAAGTGGGCTGGTGGAACGCACCGCTTTTTCGCTGGTATTTGGAACAGGGCTGGGAGAATCATACAAAACGAGTTTTATGGCAGCTACTGAACGATCACTATTCGGGTGACTGGAATAGATTCTTGGAAGATTGGGTGCCTCAAAACGAGGCAAACAGCTTTGAAGATCTCAAACGAGCAGGCGTTGCACTTAAAATGCGGATCGGCGGAGATGGCATTCACCTGATCGACCGATTCACCTATCTGTGTGCTCGCCGCTATTATGAATTGGTTTACAAAGCGCTGCGGCAGGCGCATCCGGGCGCGCTGGTTCTAGGCGACCGTCTTCCTCTTTATTATAATCAGAATGCCGTCTTGGCCATGGCCGACCATGTTGATGTGATCTCTACCAATTACAATGTGGATGTACCGGACGGCTGGGTTGCGCCCTACTACTTCGAGGGACTTCGAGAATTGGCGGACAAACCTGTGCTGGTAACCGAGTTCTTCTTTGCCGCTCACGAAAACCGCAGCGGTAACCTCAATCCGGGACACTTGATGACCGTTGCGACCCAGGAAGAGAGAGCCCGTGGAGTGGCCAATGCCATTCGGAGCTTCGCAAGCTTTCCAAATGTAGTTGGTGCGCACTGGTTCCAATATGCCGACGAGCCCAAAGGAGGACGTGAGGATGGCGAGAACTACAACATGGGATTGATAGACCATGCAAATCTGCCTTATGAGGAAGTCACTGAGGTTTTCAGCGCCGTAAATCCTGAACTGGAAGACGTCCATCGCAGCTCTGCTCCGTTGCACATTGCGTTGGCGTCAGATGGGGAAGGGCTCGTCCAGTTGCAGCAAAAGAGGCAAGCGATGAGCATAGCAGACAATTCGCTTTTGGACTGGGACAAAGCACCTACACGGCTGGAAGGATTTCGTTCTGCAAAGCCATACGTACCGTTTGCCGACGTCCACCTGACCTGGGCTCCTGAGGGGCTCTATCTGGCGAGCATTGCCAGCAACTATGTGGATTGGGGACTGTTGGATTACAAAGGCTCTTTTCCTCTCAGCGAAACCTTTCAGTTACATCTCCTTGTGAAGGACAAATACGGCAAATTACATCACTATGCCGTCCACCTATTTCCGGAGCAGAGTCGGCGCTTCCGAGATCGCCTGGAGATTCAACCGCAGCTTTATCGCTATGCAGGAGGAGCGGCTGCGGAAAAGCTGCCGATCGGCGGGCATCTGCAAAAACTCAATAAACCCCTTCCGCACATCGCTTTTGAAGCGTTTTTCCCTGCCGAATGGATGGGGTTTGCAGGCTTTCAAGGTGGAGATCGGCTTGAAATGAGCATTTACCTGACAAGCTACTACCGGGAGCGCACCATGACTTGGTCTGCCTCCGGTTCCCTGCAACAAGGGGAACTGCCCGGAAGACTAAGAACGGTTGTTCTTGAAGGACTTGATCAACGAGCGTCCGGCAAAGATGGGAATCGGTCTCTATCTCGCCTCGATTGACAAGCACTTGGAAGCTATTTCGTAAAAGACCGGTCTACGAAGAGATCAATTTGAGGAGAGATTGTCTACCAATGAGAAATTTCGACAAATCATCCAATCGTCTGCGGATCATCATGTTGGGTTACATGATTAGAGGACCGCTAGGCGGCATGACTTGGGCAAACTTGCACTATCTGCTGGGATTAAAAAGCCTCGGCCACGAAGTCTATTTTGTAGAGGACAGTGACAGCTACGCTTCCTGTTATGATCCGGAAAGAGATGTGATGGATACCGACCCGAGCTATGGCTTGAGATATGCGGGTGGAATACTCGACGATGTTGGTCTGGGCAATCATTGGGCCTATTACGATGAACATACCTCCACATGGTACGGTCCGTGTGGTGAAGGAATCCTTGACATCTGTTCGTCAGCCGATCTGTTGCTAAATCGTGCCGGAGTCAATCCGCTAAGACCCTGGTTTATGGAAATTCCCGTGCGCGCACTGATCGATGTTGATCCGGTGTTCACGCAGATTCGGAACCTGAAGTATCCTGCCATGATGAAGTATGCCAGGCAGCATACGGCGTTTTTCTCGCTGGCCGAGAATATACGTTCCGATCGGTCATCAATCCCCGATGACGGTCTTCCCTGGCAGCCAATCCGGCATCCGGTTTTTCTCAAGGCATGGCCGGCACTCCCCTGTCAATCTGGAGGAAGCTGGACGACAGTGATGCAGTGGAAAAGTTATCCTGCGGAAGAATATGAAGGCGTCAGCTATGGAATGAAATCAGAATCGCTCACGCCCTACCTCGACGTTCCAAAGATTAGTGGCGAGTCACTTGAACTGGTAGTTGGGGGTGCCGAGTCGCCCCGCCAAATGTTAACCGACAAAGGTTGGGTGATAAGAAGCTCACGAGAAATAAGCGGCGACCCTTGGGTCTACCGGAAATACATTCAACAATCTAAAGGAGAGTTCAGCGTAGCCAAACAAGGCTATGTGCAGACCCGAAGCGGCTGGTTCAGCGAGCGCAGCGCCGCTTATCTCGCCAGCGGACGACCCGTAGTCACTGAAGAGGCCGGTTTCAGCGATCGGCTTCCGACCGGAGCCGGCTTGGTTTCTTTCTCCACTCCAGGTGAGGCTCTTGCCAGCATCGAAGAGGTTGGCAAACGCTATGAACATCATTGCAAAGCAGCGCGCGCTTTGGCAGAAGAATTCTTCGATGCTCGCAAGATTCTCCCGCGCCTGATCGAACGAGCTATGGAAGCCACTGAGTGATCGAGCCATGAATTCCAAGCTTCGCATTGCCGTGACCGGACTTGCTGTTACCTACCCGTTTGGGGGAGTGTTCTGGGACTATCTGCAATATGTCCTGGGGGTGCATCGGTTGGGCCACGAGGTTTTGTACATCGAAGATACCGGCAAGTGGTGCTACGATCCGGCAACCTATACTTTTGTCGAAGACGGCTCCAACAACGCTGCTCTTCTCGCCGGCCATATTCAGATGCTTGCTCCTGATCTTTCTTCATGCTGGTTCTACCGGGATGCGACCGGCAGGACCTTTGGCCGCAGTTGGAGCCAGGTGGTTGAATTTTGTCGCACGGCCGACTTGTTCCTGCACCTTTCGGCTTCGTGCTGGATGCGCGATGAGTATTTTGCTGCAGCGCGGGTGGCCTTCATCGACAGCGATCCGATGTACACGCAATCTTCGGTGCCGGATTATTTAGCCGGTTCCATAGGCGAGCACGCACGGTCCAGAGTCGATGTACTGCTCGAGCATGACGTCTTCTTCTCTTTTGCGGAAAACATAGGCAATTCCGATTGTCGCATTCCAACCGGCCTGTTTGACTGGATTCCGACCCGTCAGCCGATTGTGCTCGATTGTTTCAAAAAATCAGTCGTATCGCTCAGGGCGCGCCGTCCTCTACTGACCACGGTTGCTTCCTGGGAGCCAACCGAAAAGGGGCCTGTGGTTAAAGGTATCCCCTATTACGGGAAAAGCACGGAATTCGAGAAATTTATGGAACTTCCTCGATACAGCAGTCTACCGATAGAGCTTGCCATCAGCGGCAAGGCCCCCAGGGATCGTTTGATTGCCCACGGCTGGAAGATGATTGACGCGTACAACGTGTCTTACGATCCATGGGTTTACCGCGATTATCTGGCTGGCTCTTTTGGTGAGTGGAGCGTCGCAAAGAATGCCTACGTCGCCAGTCGGAGCGGCTGGTTTTCCTGTCGCAGCGCTTGCTACCTCGCTCTTGGAGTGCCTGTCATTGTTCAGGATACCGGATTTGGCGCGACCATTCCGATGGGGGAGGGGGTGCTCGGTTTTAATTCGGTGGAGCAAGCCGGGGATTGCATTGAAAGTCTGCGCACGGATCCGGAGAAGCACGTGCGAGCCGCCTCTGCAATCGCCAAAGAGTATTTCGACGCGGACAAAGTATTGACAAAGCTAATTCAGCAGGCGCTCAATTCCTCCTGATGCCGAAGCGAGCAATTTCCCATACTTCTTACCTACAAACAGCAGGAAAGGAATCTAAATGCATTTTAGAAAGCGTACGGTAGTAACGGGTGGAGCTGGATTTCTTGGCTCTCATCTTTGTGATCGGCTCCTTAAGGAAGGGCACGACGTGCTCTGCGTCGATAACTTCTACACCGGCAGTAAGCGCAACATATTAAATCTCCTCACTAATCCTTATTTTGAGTTGTATCGGCACGATATCACCTATCCCCTCTATGTCGAAGTGGATGAAATCTATAATCTCGCCTGTCCCGCATCACCGATTCATTATCAGAACGATCCGGTGCAAACGACCAAGGTGAACGTGCACGGCTCCATCAACATGCTGGGCCTGGCTAAAAGGCTCAGGGCGAAAATCCTGCAGGCCTCCACCTCGGAAGTTTATGGCGATCCGAAAGTCCACCCGCAGACCGAAAACTATTGGGGACATGTCAACTGTATCGGGCGTCGTTCCTGCTATGACGAAGGCAAACGATGCGCCGAGACTTTGTTTTTCGATTACCACCGTCAGCACGGCCTTGACATCAAAGTTGCACGGATTTTCAATACTTACGGGCCGCATATGCATCCAAATGATGGACGAGTGGTCTCCAACTTCATTGTCCAGGCGCTCCAGGGACAGCCGATCACCATCTACGGCGATGGGTCGCAGACGCGCTCCTTTTGCTATGTAGATGATCTGATCGAGGGCCTCTTTCGGCTTATGAAAAGCCCGGATGGCTTCACCGGTCCGGTAAATCTTGGGAATCCCTCTGAATTCACCATCATGGAGCTCGCCGAAAAGGTGCTGGAGCAGACGGGCTCTAGCTCTGAGATAGTGTTCAAGCCATTGCCCTCCGATGATCCGGTGCAGCGTCGGCCCAATATCAAACTGGCCAGGGAGAACCTCGACTGGGAGCCCAAAGTGCCCCTGAATGTGGGGTTGCGCAAGACCATCGATTACTTTGACGATTTGCTGCGTTCGGGGAATATGCGTTAGGATGCTGTCCGAGAACACTGGTGGCCTCGATTTTCGACGGACATTTGAGGATACTAAAACGGCAGAGCAACCGCAGAGCCGGAAATCAGTAACCCGAGAATGTGTAGAGTGCCCACGGTGTTATGCACAACAAAACAAATGATGAGAGCACTTTGTGGGAGATTTCGCACTTTACTTTTTGGAGCAGTCTGTTTAAGGGTTTGGCAGCGATAATGGCTGATCGTGTCTTTAGAGATTGCCGGGACGGGACTGAGGCAAGGCAATGCAACTTTTCAGTCGACTGTTTAGCTCCCTCAACGGGGCTTCAGTGAAGTATCTGGTGGCCGGGGGTATTGCCGTCAACTTGTACGGCATACAGAGGTCCACGGCCGATATCGATCTGGTGTTGAAGCTTGATGAAGAAAACATTGATAAGTTTCTGGAGGTCGTGCAGCTTCTGGGTTTAAAAGCAAAGGTTCCAGTCCCTCTGGAACAGTTCCGCCTTGAGGGACAGAGGGCGCGATGGGTTCGGGAAAAAGGAATGCGAGTGTTCAGTTTCTATGACGCACACAACCCGTTCTTCCTTCTGGATGTTTTCGTCGAGGAGCCTTTTGACTTTGATCGAGTATACCGGAGTAGAAGGGATTTTGCACTGGACGATATTGCAATTCCGGTCGTCCCCATCACCGAACTGATCGCCATGAAAGAAATCTCGGATCGGCCGCAGGATAGGGCCGACATTTACTTTCTCAGGAAAGTATTGGAGGAGTGGACTCATGAAGGTTGAACCGCTAGAGTCCATTCCAGGCCGCGTAATTTTGCTCTACTACCGGAGCCGGGAGGACTTCGAGACCTACAGAAACACTCCCGTGGCTGTTCGCCTCCAGTGGCTGCAGGATCAAATGGAGTTTCTCTACAAAGCCATGCCGCCTCGATCCAAGGAGATCCGTGAAAAACTGTTTGGCTACGGAAGCTGCCGCAACTGAAGTTCAAATATTAGCGATGAACTTTTAATATCAAAACCCTGCTCGGCTGCCACCTTCGCAATTCGAGCTGGTAGTCCCCTGCAGAAAGCATCCGGCCATGGTTTCCACCGTTGATTAGCTGTGCATCAGCACGTTCATCGGTCCGCTCCGAGCCGGAGGCCCTACGAGCCGGAGGCCCGCTAAAAACCTGCGGGAATGACGTATCGGGACCTTTCGTGATACTGCAAGGCATCAGAATCCCAGGGTAAATGCTTACGTTTAAGCAATGCGCCTGCGCGGGACTGACTTTTCAGTGCATGCTCGGGCAGGCTCCTAAAACGGGATGAGGTCGCCGTCCTTCAAGATCTCTATGTCAGACTTTTTCATTTAAGCGAACGCCAAACAGCTTGAAAACCGATGTTCCAAACGATGGGGCACGCATCCCGCACGCCGCTGTCAGCACCGTACATCCTCCTCATAGGTCAACTTCAGAACCATTCTGGTACGTGGCCTTGTTGGGACAGCTTGTTGCGCTCCACCTGGTCTACCAGGTGCTTCGGTTGTTCAGTTTTTGCAGGGAATCGA
>Ga0068714_10004635_pt1 | contig 15208 bp, 27 predicted proteins | sample MTBNYHSulfiMetaG_FD_62988 | JGI IMG/M metagenome (GOLD analysis project Ga0068714, IMG submission 62988) | Enrichment culture microbial communities from rom New York Harbor, USA that are MTBE-degrading - MTBE-NYH (New York Harbor Sulfidogenic)... | ecosystem: Environmental > Aquatic > Marine >...
AAAAGGCCTAAGAAAAGTGGTGTTCCAGAAACCATGCCCGTCCTCTCATTACTTTTCAATCTTCTGCTTGCACGATGTGCAGCTATGCAAAAGATGAACCTAACGGCCAGTCATGCTGTTCTTGAGGCGTTTTTTCGAAGAAGGGGAATCTAAAGGATCGTTACGCTGTGATTCGGCTCGCCCCCCGCAGTTGAAGGATGACGTTTTTGCACGATTACGATGCGAAAGAGTAAAGCGGCCCACAGCAATCCAATGAGGTATGAGAGCAGTACATCGCTTGGCCAATGGGCTCCCAAAACGATGCGCGCCACCCCTACCGCCAGCCGAAGCAAGCAACACAAAGTGGGCGCAGCCAGGCGTCATCTCCGGCCAATTTTTTGACAAAAAGTGCTGCCAAAAACCCCATGGTCGATGCGTAAGTCAGAGCAAAAATCGAAGGAAAGAAGTAGCCGGAAAGCCGGTCGGGGTGGCAATAGTAAGAAAAACGGCCAGCCCCAAAAGCAGCATCCACATCTTCTGCTTTCCACTCATTGTCTGCCTCCGGCTTATTGACGAGAGTCCCAAAGGGGCTGCGCTGCAATACTTCAGTGTGATTTATGGCAAAACGTAATTAGGGGAATGGGATAAGTAAACTACCAGAATTGTGATAAATGAGATTTTGTAACCTTTACAGGTGGTTTACAAAGAGGTGCTTAAGTGCCATTTTCAAAACTGTTTTGACGAAATGTGAAGATCCCTCAGGTGGATTTTTCACTTCAGGTTCGATCAGCTTATTCAGGTAGATTAATTTTGGCAATCTGATGCCTTCATCCATTGAGCGAAACAAGACCGTTACATTTGCCTTGATCTTGGGTGCTATCAGCGCCTCAGCCACCTCGGAGAGCTGGATGCTGGCCTTGTTTGAGTAGCAAATCTGATGTTCAGTGGTGAGTTCCATTCACCCTCCTTGCCATTTTTCCGCGTTATGCAGAACGCTTTTGCATAAATGAAAAATCCACAAAAACGATGTTGCCGAATTTGTGCACAACTCTGGTGTCGTAGTTAAGCCGTCTTTTGATGAAGCGGGCCGTTTTCCGGAATTTGTTTAGTATTAACATTGGATTCCAGGGTCTGAGCGGTGAAATGCTTTTCGAGCTGGATCATGCGCTCGCGGAGGCTGGAGACCTCCAGCTCCAGCTGTTCGATTCTTTTTTCCGCGGAAATTGCACGATGGAAATGCTGGATATTCAGATACAGAGCGGTGGCATAGGAAGTGCCCGACTCCAGGACCTCGGCGGTCATGGTCAAGGCATCCGAGATCCTGAAGTCAGGCTGTTGGGTCACCGGCTCGCCTGCCCTATTATTTTCTTCCCTCCCCGGTTCTTGCGCCGGAACATCCCTTAAATACGGTTCACCCTTCCCGGTCAACAGCCAATCAATATTCACTCGATACGTTTTGTGAATGCGAATTAACTGCTCGCCTTGGGGCAACCTTCCTTTAGTGTACGCGTGGAATGTTCCTGGTGCTATACCGGCTTTTGTGGCGAATAATGCAGGCTTCCCGGCAGCATTATCATCAATTAGTTTTTGCAGTCGCTCAATAAAATCAGTGTTCACTCATTTTTCCATTGACACGATTAGCAAATACAAATTATACCTTTGATGAATGTGAACAAAACAACGGAAACAGCAAGATAACACACTGGTTACGAGGTTCAATAGCAAAATGAATGCGAAATCCGGACAGATGCCAAAGCAGCTCAGTATGTGGGATTCGATCATTCCCGATCCTGGCCCACCGCTAAAGGCTGCCATGAACGAGGCGTTAAGGGCGTGTTCTCTGTCCAGGGAACAGGTTTGCGATCGCATGAATCGCATGGCTGTGTTGGCTGGGGTGACCTGCAACGGCAAGTGCAAGTCCGTAACTGCGGCCCTGCTGGACAAGTGGGTGGCACCGAGCGCGACCGGGCACATGATTCCGCTGCGGCTGCTGCCAATATTTTGCCGGGCGGTGGAGTCGAATGCTCCGTTTGAAGTATATGGGGCCTGCTTCGCCGGCGCCAGGGTGGTGAGTGAGGAGGCATATCAGGTTTTGCAATGGGCGCAGTCCGAGATCGAGGCGAGGAAGGCGCGCAAACGGGCCAAACGGCAGGCGCTACAAGTAGGGATCGAGTAGGGAGGAACGGCATGGAAAAGCACATGGTCTTGTTTCAATTCGAGGGAATGGAGCTGCGGGAGGCGTGCTGGATCGACGGCAAGCCGTATTTCACGCGGCGCGCGATTGGCGAGTGGCTGGGATACAAATACCCGTTGGAGGCGATCGACAAGTTGATCGAACGCAACCCTCATATTGAAGATCCGAGGTGGTCAACCCAAGTCAATTTGACTTGGGTTGAGGGGGTCCGCGAGGTGACCAGGGCTGTCCGCGTTTACGACCCCATCGGCTTTCAGCTGATCGTGTTCGAGTCGCGGCAGGCGAAGGCGACGGCGTACAAGATTGCGGTGGCCAACCTGGCGTGGGCGTACATGAACGGGGAGCTGGTGCCGTCGAGGTGGGCGCGACGGGGTGACCTGGCGGCGGCGGCGCGGCAGATCCATTCGCTTCCGCCAAGCCGGGCGCGCGGGAGGCTGGTGCGGGATCTGGCGGAGCATGACGGCGTGAGCAGGCAGACGGCCTATCGGAGGCTGCAGCTGGTGAGCGGCAAGCGGATGCGGGAAAAGGTGCGCAGTAACCGGGGGGCAACAAGTTACCCGGAGGAAAAGGCGCGAGTGCTCGAATACAGCGCCGGGCATCCGAAAGCCGGCGGGAAGCAGATGAGGGAGACGCTCGGGCTTGTGGCCTCGGTGGCCAGAATCAACGCTTGGGTGCGCGAACAAAGAACGAGAAAGGAGTGCGGAATATGAATGCGGCAAGAAAACTATCCAATGATCGACAGCGGAGGGACGACCCCGGCATTGAGATTCGGGTGTGGATGCTGCGCAACCGGATTCGGGCGGTGGACCTGGCGCGCGATTTGGGGGTGACTCGTTCCGCGATCGCTAATTTTATGAACGGCGAGCCGCGGGCCAAGAGCCGGCGGATTTGGAATCTCTTCGTGGAAAAGGGGTGTCCCGAGGGGCTTTTGAAGCAGCTTTGGGGAGTGGAATAAGGAGGAACGGCATGGTGTCAAAGATTAAAGCGTGGTTGGAGCGGCAATTTGAAAACCAGTTCAAGAAGAGCCTAGCGAAGCAGCTTCGGCCAGGAGGCATGCTTAATCAGTCTATCGGTGCAAACCCAAGAGCTGTTCAGCCTGGCGAACAGCAACCTTCTCGATTTCCATCACGGTGAGCTTCAAGATGTCTGCCTTTGCCAGGAACACGGTTACGTTTGCAAAAGGTGAATCAGGTCCAGGTTTATCCACTTCAAGCCCGAGATGGACCCTGGATTTACCTTCATTCAACAGTTCCAGACCAGTTAACCAAATTTTCATGTTGTTGTCCTCCGCGTTAGTTGACGCCGTCCCCCAATGCAAGGATAGCACAAATGGCGCGGAAGATGTTGGGTATAGGGGGAAGGATGACGGACAAAAGCTACAGACGGATTGGGGCGGTAAAGACGGCGGCTGCGATCCTGGACCAGGTGGGTCGATCGCGCGGGGCAACGGCGAGGGAGCTGGCGGACGGCCTGCAGCTCCCTTACGGGACGGTCATGTCGCATTTGGCGACGCTGGCTGAGTGCGGATATGTGCGCCAGGACGGGGAGAGCTTCCGGGTTGGGCAAAAGCTTGGGGTCTTCTGGGCGATGCTGCGCGCAGATCTTCAGGGGCAGCGGGACAAAATCGACGAGATGCTGGCGGCGCTCGAATGCTAGCGCAAGGGGGGGGCGGATGGACTGGGAAGTTCTGGCGGACAAACCGCTGTGCGAGTGCAGCGACGAAGAATTGGCCGAAAAGGTGCGCATGGAGGAATAGAAGATGGGAAGAGGTAAGGATTTGGTGGACACCACGATGGACATGGCAGCGATGGATGAGATGTACAACATCGGCCGGCTGGAGGCGGACAAGGCCAAGGCCGAGCTAGAGGCCAGGGTGATGGAATCGGAGGCCCTGGGTAAGATCAAGGCCGCGGATTTCAACATCAAGACCAATGAGCTGCTCAAGTTCGTGACCCTGCACCAGGTGAAACAGAGCAAGGAATACAAGAAGCGGGGGAAAACCTGGGGGGAATTCTGCGAAAGTATTGGGATGTCGGTAAGAACGGTGGATCAGATCCTCTCGGAGCTAAAGCCGCTTCTTAAACAAATTTCGGCAGTTCATGCCGAAACTTTAGGCATGCCTTTGAATAAAATCAGGCTCTTAGGGTGTGCCATTTCGGCAGATCTTGCCGAAATTGAGGACAACACCCTGCGTATCGGTGACCACCGAATCGAAATCATCCCCGAGAACAAGGAAGAGATCGAAGCGGCTATCGACCTGATGAAGGACGCCCGGGAGAAGGAGCAGGCGGAGCACAAGGCGGAGCTGGAAAAGAAGGACAAGCTGATCGAGCGGCATCAGAAGCACCTGGACACGCTGGTGAAGGAGGAAACCCAGAGCCTGCGCACCGAGCGCGACGAGGCGGTGAAAGATCTGCAGAGGTTCAAGATGTTCGACCCCCAGGCGGGCAAGGATCTTAGCTGGAGCGCGGACATGATGAAGGAGGTGTTGAAGGCTTCGGCTCAATTTGCATCGGTGTGCCGCACCTTCATTTTGGATGAGCGGCTGGAGGATCATATCGAGCTGCAGGCGGAGGTGGAGGGGTTTATGACTCAGGCCGAGATGATCCTCTCGGAGCTGCGGCGGTTTTGGACGGACCGGTTCTGCCCGCTGGACGATTGAGGATGCCGGGAGCTGAAAGGGGTGGATGTTGTGGAGCTTTTGCCATCAGTCGTCGAGGCGATACGGGGAGAATGGAAGAGCGCGGCAAACGGAGAGAAGACTCTCCTGGTGCGCAAGTGGGCGGAAGTTTTGGGGTGCAGCCCGCAGACTCTTTACCGGGTGCTTGGGGTGGGCCGCAGGCGCAAAAAGGGAGAGCGGAAAATTGAGGGGATCGAACGGGCTGCCGAGCTGGTGGCGCAGATCAAGCGTCGGCCTCCTGAGGATGCGGGTGAGATATCGACCGACCAGGCGCTGGAGATGGCACTCGATGGCGGGATCATTGCCGAAGAGCTGGGTCAGGTGTCGGTCGCAACCTACAACCGGTTGATCCGGGAGAAAGGAATGTGCCGGCGGGCGCCGCGGGTGCAGAGGTTCCAGGCGATGCGGCCGAACGAGCTGCATCATATTGATGCATCGAGCTCGAAGTACTTTTACGTGCACCGGGTGCTGCCCGACGGCGATTGCGTCTTGAAGCTCATGCGGCACGTATCGGCGCAGGGCTACAAGAACAAGCCGACTCCAGTGGAACTGCGGCCGTGGATGTACGGTCTGACCGACGATTACAGTGGCTATCATGTGGCGCGGTATGTGGCGGCCAGGGGCGAATCGCTGGCCGATAATCTGCTGTTTCTGCAATGGGCCTGGGCGCAAAACGAGGACATGGAATTTTTCGGCCTGCCGGCAAAGATCAAAGCCGATCACGGCCCCATGATGAAGGGCGAGTCGGCAATAGATTTGCTGGCGCGGCTGGATATCGAGATCAGCCCCAGCGTGCCTTACGAGAAGCGCTCGCACGGCAAGATCGAGCGTCCCTGGCGGACGCACCAGCAGCGCTTCGAGAAGCCGTTTTACGTGGAAGCGGACTGGCAGCATTTCGAGATCCTGCTGAGCGAGCTCAACCGTCGGTTCATTATCTATCTGGAAGAATACAACAGCCGGCAGCACCGCTATGAGAAGGAGGTGAGCCGCCTCGATATGTGGCGGCGGATCAACCAGTGGGGTGGAGCGGTGGCAATCCCGGAAAACATTCTGGGCACGGTCGCCCGGCGCCGGAGCAGGAAGGTCGGCGTGGACGGCGTGGTGTCGGTGGACGGCAAGGAATACGAAGTTAAGGGCCTGCATGATCGGTGGGTATGGGTTTATGAGGGGGTGTTCGAAGATCAAATGGTGGTCGAGGACAAGGAGAGCGGGGAAAAATACCAGGTCAAGAAGTTTGCCCCCACTCCTCTCGACACCTTCGTCGGGCATGAGCACACCGAGCACCAGAAGGCGGTTAAGGCGGCAGGGACGCTGGAGCTTAAGAATACGCTTTATACGGAGCGGGAGGCGGCCGAGGGCAATGTGATCCGCATCCCGACGCGGGTGAAGGAAGTGAGATCGGTTGAAAATCCGCTCGATACGGACAGTTTTTCATCCATCGAGGCGGCCATGCGGGAGTTCTTGTCGATCTGCCCGCTGCGCCTGGATGCGGAGAACCGGGAGGCGGTGCGGGATACGATCATCGAGCACGGGCTTTCGCGCAGCTATGTGCGGGAGCTGGCACTCAAAATACAGGCCGAGATCGGCCAGGAGGAAAGCTATGGCTAGCAGGTTGGAAGTGTTGAGCCAGTTCGGTTTTTCGAGCGATCCGTTCAGTTGGCGGATGGAATCGGCGGATTCGAAGCGGATCAAGGGCATTTTGGGCATGGCGATGAGCTCGCGGGCGATGGTTTCGGTGGTTGGCGAGCGGGGTATCGGCAAGAGCGTGGCGGTATCGGCTGCGCTGAGAAAAAGCAAGGCAAAACTGGTGCGGGTGCTGTCGGCTGACAAGGGAAAGATCCATGCCGGCGACATCCAGGAGGCCATGATTTTGGATCTGTCAGACGAAACGCCGCGCAAGACCAAAGAAGTGCGGGTGCGGCAGCTCAGGCGTATCCTGGGAGAATCATCGAGGAAGCAACCGGTGGTTGTGGTGATCGAGGAAAGTCACCGGCTGCACCCGATGACGCTAAGGAGCATCAAGAACCTGCGGGAGCTTGATTGGCTGGGGGAGACGCAGCTTTTCACGGTGGTTTTGATCGGTCAGTCGGACTGCACGCAGAAGGCGGGGCTCGCCGAAGTGCGGCTGCGGACCGAGTCGGTGCAGATGCACGGGCTGACGAGTGCCGAGGTGATCGAGTACGTGCGCCGCACGGTGGGCAGTGTGTTCAGTGAGGAGGCGGTCGCGGCCTGCGCTCAGATCGAGGACGGCAGGAATTACCTGGACCTGCAGGAAGCTTTGATTGTGGCGATGGAGCGGGCTCTGGCGGCCGGGCGGGACGAGGTTTCGGCGGAGGATTTGGGCATTACAGATGGCAGACAGAGGGCTGAGGATAGAAAGCCTCGCGACGATGCGGCGAAGAACGCCGCGCTGCGCTCGGTTTTGGAGCGGCGCAGGGAGCAGGGAGCAATGGTCTCGGAAGCGGCCGGAGCTTTAGCGTGAGGAGCGGATTTTATGTGGATACTGGCGGGCATTTTAGCGGCAATTGTGGTGGCTTCGCCGTTGATTTTGGTCTACTGGCGGGCCGGCGGAAAGGGGGCAAATGATGGAACTGGTGAGGACTGAAGAGGAAATAGCCGACCTCATGTGCAGGTCTTACGAGGCGATGATCGAGGGCGGCAGGCATCCGCAAATGACTTACGAACAGGGGATTGTCGCGGCCGTCCGGTGGCTGACCGAGCCCGATGATGACGACGATCCGATGGATGATGACGAGGGTAAATGATGGCGATCGATGTGGCGGTTATCGAGCAATGGATCGAGGAGAACACCATTGCCTGCCCAATGGGGAGGCTCACCAGGAAGATGTGCGCCGCACTGCGCTCGCGGCCGCGAATCGGGGAGGCATCCAGCCGGCAAAAGGACTGGTTTTTCGACAGCCGGCAAGACCTGGTGCGGCCGGCGGTGTGTGAAAAGTGCGAACAATTCAAGTCAGGAGAACAGATGACAGAGGACAGTGGACAGAAGACAGAGGGCGTCGGCAAGTACGTGTGTGAGCTGCACGGGGTGCATGACGGCATGAAGCTGGGGCGGGCCTGGACGGCCAAATGCCCGGCGTGCATCATCGAGCGGCGCAGCAAAGCGCAGAAAGAAGCGTTCGCGCGGAAGAAGGCGGAAGGCCGGAGGCCGGATGACAGCGGTCGGAAGACGGAGGTCGGAGAGCTGCCTGCAATTTCGGTGAGCGACATCGTGATGGATGGCCCGCCGGCCTGCGGCATAGGCGTAAGTGTTTTGGGCGCTGATCAGCCAAAGTGGAATCCGTGTCTGACGGTCGATTTTTCCGATTACCCGGAGATTTTGAACGAGTTGCAGGCGGCCGCGCTGAATGATTTTCGGGATATCAACCGGCAGGCGATATATCTCATCAACAAGGGGCTGCGGGAAGCCGGGAAGGAAGCGGCATGAGGCTGGTGTGTCCGGCGTGCGGCGCCATTGCATCGCGGGAGGCGTGGGAGAACGACACGGCGGCCAGGCAGTTCAACGCGTTGCTGGTGTCTCTTTCGCCGGCGGTGCAGCGGCACGCGACCCGGTACCTCGGGCTGTTTCGAAAGGGCGAGCGGGGGCTTTCGTGGAAGCGGGCACTGAAGCTCTTGAGCGAGCTCAAGGATATGGTCGAGTCGGGGTGCGTGCAGTGGGACGGCGGCGAAATGCGGCCGGCCCCTCCGGAGCTTTGGGCGGAAGTGATGGAATACATGGTCAATAGCGGCAAGAAGGAGCTCTCCGACCACCATTATCTGAGAAAGACGGTGTGGTCGAAGGCGCGCTGCCTGGCGGCGCAGACCGAGCAGCAGCGAGAGAACGCACGGCGTCATGCGGTGCGCGATCCGGAGCCGGTGAGCGATGAAGAGCGGGCGGATGTGAAGGATATGTTCAACCAATTTTTCGGGAGGAAGACATGATGAGGAAGCTTTTGGAGACGGCAAAACGCAGGTGGCACCAAAGGTGTTTGGCTAAGTCACTGGAAAGCGCCAGGCGGCATTTGTCCGCGCTTTCCGGCGTGGACATGGCTATGGCGAGCTTTTGCATGGAGCTCGATCCGGACATGTGCAAGATCGTGGTCGATGGGGCCGAGCGGCCTACGATGTGGGTCAATTAGGAGGGGGACATGGCTGACGATGGGCTGAAATATAGGGTGCTGGCCATGCTCGCGAGGCATGTCGGAAAACACAACGTGATTGGGATGGGGGAGCTGTACGAGAGCGTTTTTGGCGAGTCGTGGAGCAACCGTATCAATGACACGCGGGCTCTGCGGCAAGTGATCACCGAGCTACGCAAGGACGGTACACCGATTGTATCCAGCTCATCCACCAGCGGCGGCGGCTACTACCTGGCCAGCGCCGGCAGCGAGCTGGAGGAATACTGCCGGAAGCTGCGCGCCAAGGCCCTGCGGGCATTGACGATGGAGGCCAGGCTGCGCAACAAGACATTGGGCGAGCTGATGGGGCAGCTGCACATGAGCTGCGACCAACCAGCAAAGGGGTGAATGTGGCGCGCAAGAAGATGGAATCGATAATGGATGAGGCGGATCGGATGCTCGGCCGCGTGGCGCTCATGCTGGAGCTGGTCGAAAGGGCTGAAAAGGTCGCCGAGCGCGAGATCGAGAAGGTGCGGGCCGCCAACCAGGAGCGTATAGCATCAGCCAAGGCTGCGCTTGGCGAGGCCGAGCTGGAATTGATTCAGTATGTGCGCAAGCACAAGGCAGGGATCTTCGCCGGCGGGGACCGCAACCAGCTGCCGCACGGGGTGCTGTACCTGCGGCTGCAGGCGCGGGTGAAGCGTGCCAGGGCGGTGCTGGAAAACCTGGAAAAGCTGGGCAGAACCGAGCTGATCAAGATCGCCAAATCGGTTGACTGGGACAAGGTGGACAAGCTGCCGGACTCGGACCTTGCAGCGATCGGAACGGAGCGTGTGCGCAAGGAGTCGATTGAATATGAAATTATCCGCGCGGCGCCGGAAAAGGGGGTGGCGAAGTGACCGAGGGCAGAGAACGCGAGAGGGTTTATCGGCGAGGCTCGGGGGGATCGACGGTAAGGGCGATTCAGTGCCGGTTGAGTGAGCTGGGCTATTATCGCGGACCGCTTGACGGCATTTTCGGGGGCGGCACCGAGGCGGCGGTAAAGGCTTTTCAGCGAGAAAGTGGGCTGCAGGTGGACGGCAAGGTGGGGCCGAAAACTCGGAATGCGCTCGGTTTGGCCGGTGGTGGGCTGTGGGATCTCAGTTTCGAGGAGCGCGAAATAAAGAGCGTGGCCGAGTGCTGCCTGGCGCTGACCGGGGCGTTCGAGACCAGCCTGCCGCCGCCGGAATGCTTTGCGGCGGTGGCCGGCGATTTCGACGGCCAGGGAATTTCCTTCGGCGCGCTGCAGTGGAATATCGGGCAGGGGACGTTGCAGCCGATTTTTCGCGACCTGGTGGGGCGGTATCCGGAGCTGATGCTGTCGATTTTTAGCAGCCACCTGCCGGAGCTGGAGGAAGTGTTGAAGCTGACCAGGCCGAGCCAGATGAACTGGGCGCGGTGCATCCAGGATACCCGGAACAGGCTGCATGAGCCGTGGCTCGGCATGTTCAAGACGCTTGGGCGCACCCGGCAGTGCCAGGCGCTGCAGACGGCGGCGGCGGACGAAATGTTCCAGCGCGCGGTTAAGGATTGCTACACTTACCGGCTGCGATCGGCGCGAGCGGTGGCGCTCTTTTTCGACATACAGGTGCAATGCGGCGGCATCAATAGCGTGGTGGCCGGGCAGATCCGGCGCGACATTTTTGGGCTCGGCAGGCGAGAGGGTCTGAGCGAGGACGAGCTGGAAGTGAAAAAGCTTCGCATCGTGGCCAACCGCAGGGCCGAGTCCTACACCAGGTGGAGAGAAGACGTGCGAGCGCGCAAGCTCACCATCGCCAACGGCGAAGGCGTGGTGCACGGGAGGCATTACGACCTGGCGAGGGAGTACGGCATCGGGCTTGAGATCGCGATTTGATTTTTGATTGGTGATTTTTGATTGGTGATTGAAGCAGCATGCAGCATGGAGCATGGAGCATGGAGCATGGAACGGGAAGCAGGAAGCGCTGGGCTGAGCCGCTTATCAGCAAGGGGCAGATCCAGTTGATCAAGATCGGGCAAAAGGAGCTGGGCATGGAGGATGAGGACTACCGCGAGCTGCTCATGAACATGTTTCGGGTGTCATCCTGCACGCAGCTCACGCAGGCGCAGGCGACCAAGCTGATAGAGCATTTCGGTGCAATCGGGTTCGCGCTAAGGGGCGCTTCGGGGAGCGCCCGTTCAGCGACCGCCCCGGCGAGGTGGAAAGGGGCGCGGACCGGCGGCAAGGTGGTTCACCTGGCGAGCCAGGCGGAGCTCAATAAGATCACAGCCCTTTCGTATCTGGTTGAATGGCGGCGTGGCGACGGGCTCAAGCGGTGGCTGGACGCCCGCTTCGCCATAAAAAAGGTGCGCACGGCGCGCGAGGCGTTCAAGGTGATCGAGGGGCTCAAGGGGATGATTGTCAACCAGATGGATGCGAAATACGGCAAGCGTTGGTGGGAGGTGGAGTTTGCGGACGAGGGGATCAAGAGATTCGTCAGAGAGCATGGGCCGAAGGCATGATCCTTCATCCTGCCGGAAGGTGGTGCACATTACCCGGCATTTCAACGAGCGCTGGAAGCAATTTGTGGGGACGGTGCCGAGCCTGGAGGGCTTGAATGAGATCGTGGCCGAGTCGAGCAAGCTGAGAGGCAACATGAATGTCTTTCGGCATGACGGCCGGGGGCTGGTGCATGTAAAGCTTTTGGCCGAGTATTGGAACCACCGGATCGGGGTCATCATCAAGGTGGACGAGCAAAACGGGCACGCCGTGACGATCATTACGCCGCGCCGTGTCGAGGCGCGGGATAAACAGCAAAGGAGAATGTGATGTTGCATGCAAGGGACGATTACAACCGAATTCAGGATCCGGCCGGACGTATCGGCGATGACGAGCCGGTCTTTTTACTGCGGGCGAAAGACAAGGCGGCCCCGGCCGCGCTGCGCTGCTGGGCCGATCTGCACAAGGCGGGCGGGGGCGATCCTCTCATGTCGCGGAAGGCATACGAGCATGCGGATTTGATGGAGGACTGGCAGGCTGCGAACGGCTGCAAGACCGCAGATTTATGAAGGGAGCAGAGCGATGAAGCAGTTTGGATCGATGCAGGAAGCGGCCTGCGAGCTGGAGCGGGCACTGGCGGAAGACGGGGATTGCGGCGATGCGATGGCCTACATTTTCGAGCACGCGGACCCGGAGTTGAAGGAGCGGATGCGGCGCAAGCTGCACGAGATCTGCCCGGAGCTGAAGGCGGATTATTGCGACGAAACGGGCAAGGTGTTCTTCTCCGAGCATGTCGTTAAAAAGGCGCTCGGGCTGACCGACGAGCAGTTTGCGGAAGCCGTCGAGGGGCTGCCGGAAGACTGCATGCGCCGCGGCCTGGACGGATTGCACCGGATCAATTGAAAATTTTGTTTGACACGGCTGTCCGGAAATGCTTAAGCTGACACTGCCAAAACCTCACAGGCGGTATCGCCCCCGTCAGGGCCTTTTTTATTGGGCTAAGTCAAAATTTCCTGGAGATCCCCCTAACCGCGAGGCGGGGGCGCTTCCTGTGAGGCGTGGCAGATCTCCAGGATTTTTTATTGCGGCGGGGGAGCTCCGGGGCAGCCAAATTCACAGGAGGTTTATCATGGAAACAAAAGAATTGGACAAGAAGCTACCGGCAATCATCGATTTTTTGTTTGAGCAAAACCAGATCAGAACGCTATTCAATACAGACACGGGTGAGGGGTACGTGTGCCTCAGCGACCTATTGAAAGCGCAGGGAAGTACGACCCACCCATCTCAAATTCTCCCCGAGCTAGAGGATCTGTTCGGTGATGGGGTAAAAATTGTTTACCCCATCACTGATGCACTCGGCCGCCCCCAGGACACAATTTTCGTCTCCGATCCAGCAGCCACCTATGTCGTGTCTCGCGGCCGGACCGAGGCGGGGAAGCGCCTCAATCGCTGGTTGCATACCGAGGTCCTTCCCGCGCTCCGCAAGACCGGCTATTACGTTGCTCCCGGGGCGCGCATACCGAAGGCGCTGACCGAGCAGCGGGCGCGGGCAGAGGGGATACGGCGGGGGCTGGGGCTGCAGGTGCTGTATCAGCGCTACGGCATCAGCACCGAAGAAGTGGTGGAATATTGCTGGTACCGCTACATCGGCATCAGCCAGGTGCAGGCCGCAAAGCTCATGGGCGTTTCCAAGGATAGGCTCAAAAGGGCAGGCAGAATGCTCGGCGAGCTGGGGATCGAGCTGCCTGCCGCGATCCCTGGCAGCCGTATCGCCGCAGCCAAGAAGAGGCTTTTCTACAGCCTGCTCGGTATCGGCGCGGTGGATGTAGAGTTCCTGCGATTCGAGCGCGATTTCATTCAACAGGAGGTGTCGGCGCTGCCCGGTCCTGAGCGGCAGGATGAGACGGATCCCGGAGGTGAGCGATGAATGAGCGCACTCACATCATGCGGCAGTTGGTGTCGGCGGAGCATCCGGCGGAGGCGGCGACGGCGCTTTCCACCATCGCTGCGTTTCTTGGAGAGGTGCTCTGCACGGGCACCGAAGACGGCATGCTGAGCCTTAGCGTGGAGGCGACCACGGGGCTTTTCTGGCTGCTCAAGCTGATGGAGGTCGGAAACTGCGAAATAGCCGATCAACTGTAGAAAAATACTTGACATTCCGAGGCGCATGAAGGACATAGAAATGGACAGTCAGCGCGGCCTCGATCCGCCGATGAAGGCCCGCAGTTTCGATCATCCGCGAAAACGGATGAAGCGAAATTGGCGGGCGACGGGCAGAGAAGAATTTTTGATTGCTGATTTTTGATTGCTGATCGAATCTAAAATCAAGCGATCTAAAATCAAAAATAGTGAGGAACAAGCCCGGTCTACCATGTGAGAACATGGGGGCCGGGCTTTTTTATTTTGGGGGTATGCAATGAACTTCTTTCAGGCTTTCAAGATGCTCCCGGCGTTCTTTCGAGCCGGCGGGGACGTGCAGAAAAAGGGCTGGTATGGCTCGAAGACGATCTGGTTCAACTTGCTGGTTTTGGCCGTTGACCTGGCGGCCAAGGTGTTCGGCAAGGACCTGCCGGTCACCGGGGAAGCGATTGATGCTATTGCCGGCGGTCTTTGCGCTCTCGGCAATATTGTCTTGCGCTTCGCAACCACCACGCCGGTGGGTGTGAAGACCGTCCGTCAAGGCCAGGCCGGCTGAAGAGCAGAGGACAGAGGACGGAGGACAGAGGACGGGGGCAGCCGGGCGTATGGATGAGCTGGGGCTTTCGAGTGTCTGGGTTGGGGTGAAGTGCAAATTTTGAATTTTGAATTTTGAATTTTGAATTGGGGATGAGATGGGGTTTTGGAGCGGTCTGTTCGGTTTTTTCAAGGGGTGGTTTGCACGGGTGGCGGAGACGGCCACCGGGCGGATCGCGGAGGGGCTGTCCGGGATTGCCGTGGTTGCGGTGACCGAGCTGGCGACCCGGGATCTTTCCAGTGAAGAGAAGCGGCGGGAAGCTTTCGACGCGATTATCCATGCGGCCATCGTGGAGGGGATCGAGTTCACGACCTCGGCGGTCAATCTGGCCATCGAGAGCGCCGTAGCGATCGCAAAGGATGAGTCGTGAACGAGTACCTCAACCTGCTGAAGACAGTGGTGGACCTGGGCGGTTCGGCGGTGATCGCGACGATAATGATCGTGTGCGTCTATAAGCTGCTGGATCGCTTTGCGGTGGCATTCATGGGGAACATGGAAAAGATTGCCACATCGATCGGCAACCAGGCGCAGAGCATGAAAGAGATGAGCGCTTCGATCAACCACATGATCACCAAGGACAACACCGAGCACCGGGAGATACTGTTGGGGATGCAGGTGGTCGGCGAAGAGTTGAAATCGCTGGTCTGTGAAGTGCGGGGACTGAGAGGGGAAAGAGGAGAATGAAAGAGCTGGACAAGGAAAAGCATAACCGGGTGCGGCAGCTCATCCTGCGGATCGCCTGCCCGTCCTACCCGAACGCTCTCGACGCGCAGCTGGTGCGGGTGACGCTCGCCACTCTCGGCTACCCGATGGATGAAAAGGACCTGCGCTTCTACCTGGCATACCTGCAGGAACGCGGCTACATCACGGTGGATGAAAAGCGGGAATACGGCATCCTGCTGGTCACCATTACGGCTGCCGGAATAGATGTGCTGGACGGCCGCACGAAGGATTGCGCCATCGGCTGCGGGAGATTTTCGGAATGAGCGCCAAGGCGGAAGCCAGAGAG
>Ga0068714_10004638_pt1 | contig 15204 bp, 14 predicted proteins | sample MTBNYHSulfiMetaG_FD_62988 | JGI IMG/M metagenome (GOLD analysis project Ga0068714, IMG submission 62988) | Enrichment culture microbial communities from rom New York Harbor, USA that are MTBE-degrading - MTBE-NYH (New York Harbor Sulfidogenic)... | ecosystem: Environmental > Aquatic > Marine >...
TCGCTGCATTATGTAAAAAGCCATTTAGTTTGATAAATTTAAAAATGACTAAAATATATAAAGTACTAGGAAGTCTTTTATCCCTTACAAAATAACTTCCTGAGGGATTAGCTTAATCTACGCAAGGACATCATTTTTTTAAAAGAATCTTAGGTCTTGAAATATAAGTTTTTACTTAACAAAGAGCTTCTTACCACTTGGTATTCAGAGAAAAAGACTAAATTAAAGTAGATAATTTTGAATGAAAAGAAGTACCATTTGATTGGAATATTTGGGGTCAGGCTTCACAAATTCACATTACCTATTTGTAAGAATATTATAAGGCAAAAAAAATGATAGAAAGACTACAAAAAGAATCCAATTATTGCTTAACTATTAAATCATGTAGACTATAAAAAGCAGATTGGAAGAGGAGAATGAAAGATTTCAATATGTAGTTTTTCCAAAAAGACCTCTGATAGAAGAATTGAAATTCAGGAAGGGAAAGAAAAGAAGTGTAGTATTAATTATTTAAAAACAGCTCATAAGCACTCTATCTTTCATAAAAAGGAAATCATGGAAAGCGAGCTATGTAGTTGCTTTAATTGCTTGTACACATTTTATCCGGATGAAATCTTCTACTGGATTGATGAGGATAATCCAAAAGGTTCTACAGCCATGTGTCCTTATTGTAATATAGATTCTGTCATGGGGTCTAAATCCGGATTTCCAATTGATGATCCGGAATTTCTAGAAGAAATGCAAAGACATTGGTTTGGCTAATAGTGAAAGAAGTATATTTTTAAAATATTGTGATTGGAATAAAATTTTAGAAAGGCATTGTTTCATGAATCATTCAAAAATCGGAGTTGGAATCGTTTGTCCTCTTGATATTGAATATGAGACCTGTAAAGAGGAATTGATACTTGATGCTGAAACTGAATTAGCAGGCAGAAACATTTCTTCAAGAAAAGAAGAGGGTTTACAAATTCGGGCAGTTAAAGAGAAAAGAAGAGTTCTCAGATGAAAGCCATTATGATAGAGTGGTAATATTCAATTAAAAAAATTTTTAGAAGGCAGGGCAGGTTGGCCTGAATGATTATAAGAGATGCCATAGAAAATGATAATTTAAAAATGCTTGATATCCAAAAAAATGCTGCTCAAGTTGGAGAATTTGAAATAACGCTCATAAAAACTGATTTCAGAAGCAAATCGAATTTTTTTAACGATGGTTTTTACCTGGTAGCAGAAGATGAAAAAACATCTGACATCATCGGCTTTCTGGGAGTGGGAATAGATCATTTCAAAGTTAAAGATAAAGTATATAAAGGGGCTTACCTCTATGATTTAAGAACAAATCCAAAATACAGCGGAAAAGTGGCAAGGTGGTTGAAAAGCATCGCTGAAGAGACGGCAAACAGGTTGAGAAGAATGGAGATCGATTTTTATTTTGCTTCTGTAAAAACAGACAACCAGCCATCTATGAAATTACTAAAACATTTTAGCCTGAATTCAATATACAGTTATATCACTTATGCGGTTCCTGTTTTTAACAAAAGAATTTCTGAAGAAATAAAAATTGAATTAGAATTTGATATCAAAGAATTGGAAGATTTCTATAGTGAAATGAATAGTGAAATCGATTTTTTACCAATTGATCTAAAAAATAACTTTTTAAAAATACTAAGAGATGAAAATAGATTCGTAAAATTCAGTTATAAGTCTGCCCAGATCATTGGTTGGGACACGAGAGATATAGCCGATATTGGAGTAACCAACTTGTCCAAGAGCTATAAAATTCTTCTAAAAACATTATATGTTACGTCAAAATTAATTCATTTTATCAATGCACCCGTACTCCATAAAACGATGAAAACTTTTCGCATATTAAAATTTGAATATAAAGAGGAAAATGACTTCAAAATATTGCTAAAGTCACTTAGTGGTTATTGTTATCAAAACAAATTTTTTCTCATCATTTTCTTTATACCGGAAAATCAATCTTTCAATGAAACACTTTTGGGAAAATTGAAATTCAGAACCGATTTAATCATCGCTGTAAACTCAGTGACAAACGTCGATTTTTCAAACCTTAAAAATTTTATATCGCTTCCCAGATTATAAACCTGAGTAACTTTGATACAATAAAAAAATATTAAAAAAGGAAAAAATTATTATGAATAATATAAATGGAAACTTACCTGAAAAGCCATTCTTTAGATATTTTGAAGAGATTTCAAAGATTCCTAGATGCTCAGGAAATGAAAAAGCAGTAAGCGACTATCTTGTAAATTTTGCTAACTCAAAAAATCTCAAAGTCGAACAAGACGATGCCCTAAATGTTTTGATTAAAAAGCCTGCCTTCCCTGGATATGAAATGGCACCAACTGTTATTTTGCAGGGACATATGGATATGGTGTGTGATAAAAACAAATCATCAAATCATGATTTTGAAAAAGATCCTATCAAATTCAGAATAGAGGAAGATATGCTCTATGCCAAGGATACCACTCTCGGTGCAGATGATGGGATTGCAATTGCTTATGCACTTTCAATTTTGGAATCAAAAGACATTCCACATCCTCCTTTAAGAGTACTCATAACCACTGAGGAAGAAGTAGGACTCAAAGGGGCATCAGCCATGGATCCCAAGTTTCTTGAGGGAGACATGCTTATCAATGTGGATGGCGAGGAAGAGGGTGTTTTATTTTCAAGCAGTGCAGGTGGTATCAGAGTAAAGCATTATATACCGGCAACATGGGAAGATCCTAACAAAGACTGGGTTTCATATTCAGTCATTATCAAAGGACTAAAGGGCGGTCACTCTGGAGTTGAGATCGATAAGTGTAGAGGGAATTCAAACAAGCTTATGGGTAGATTTTTAAGTGATTTTCTTGAAGGGGTGGAATACCGCATAATTAAAATAAATGGGGGATCTAAAATGAACGCTATTCCTCGAGAAACCGAAGCGATTATTTTAATTAGCCCAAGTGATAGGGACAGATTAGAAGCCAAGGTAAATTCATGGAATTCAATTTTTAAAAATGAACTAAAAACATCAGACCCAGAAGTGACTCTCAGTGCAGAGAGAATGAAAAGCACGGCTTCAAAAGTGTTATTGAAGGATACGATGAACAAAATGATTACTCTTCTGGTACTTATACCCAATGGAGTTCAAACCATGAGTGCGGATATTAAAGGCCTAGTAGAGAGTTCAACAAATTTAGGAGTTGTGACTACTTCTGATTCAGATATCGTATTTGAGAGTGCCATTAGGAGTAATGTAAAAAGTTTAAAGTACAATATATTAAATCAATTAAGAACAATTGCACGTATTTTGGATATTGACTTCGAAACAGATTCAGATTATCCAGAATGGGAATATAACCCTGATTCAAAACTGAGAGACATATTTAAGATGGTCTATAAAAAAATATATAAAAAAGAACTAAAAATAGCAGCAATTCATGGAGGATTGGAGTGTGGTTTCTTTAAAGGAAAGAATAAAAATCTTGATATTGTCTCTTTTGGACCGAATATGTATGATGTGCATACTCCAAATGAACATATAAGTATATCCTCTATTGAGAGAATCTGGGAATACTTACTTGAGGTATTAAAAAAGATAAAATTTGTATAAGAAATAAGTAGTAATTTAAAAATATTTTTATTCCATCAAAGGATTTTTTATCATCAATATCTTTAATGCTTGCTACTCATGCTGACACAGTAAAACCAGGAAAAGGTATGAAAACAGTAGTTAATAATGGTGTAACCTACTCAAAAGGGGACACTGTACTCGGGACTGACTGCAAGGCAGGAATCGCGTAAATTCTAGAGGCAGTTAGAATTACATTTAAGCATTCGGCTTTGGAGATTGTTATTACTCGTGAATAGGAAGTTGGTTTTATAGGAGTAAAAAAATTAGACTATACATTAATCATTGCAAAATATAGAATCCTGTTAGACATGGATGTATTAGATGAATTTTAATTGGTTGACCTTCCAGGATGCATATCAAATAGCTAAGCTGATATTTATTTTAATATGAATTTACTATATAAGATATGAGGATAATTTTATAGAAAATGTTTCTTTTTTATTTTTAGTAAATTTTACGATCCAGAATATATAAATAATTGAATGATTGCTTAAAAATTGAACCAAATTGCTGAAGGTTGTTTATCAGAAGCAGATTATGAATAAAAAAATAATGATAGGAGAAGTAATATTATGGAATTTTCAATAGGCATAGAAATGAGGAATGAGTTCCTGTCTTTTGAATTGGTGAAAGGTGCTAAAAAGCTAGTTGAAGATGTTATGCTAGTTCAAGAGAAAGAAAATGTTGTAATAACAGCAGATACTTCATCGGATGAGAGAGTTGTGAAAGCAACAGCAAATGCAATCTATGCAGTTGGGGCTATTCCTACTATTATATGGTATGAAACAAGACCAACACCGGTTATGGAACCTCCAAAGCCTGTTGCTGGAGCAGTAAAGAATGCAGATGTTTGGATTGAATATAGTTATGCTTATATATTGCATACCCAAGCTTGGAAAAATTCTTTAGCGTCTGGAGTTAGGTATATTTGCTTAAGCGGAATGGATACATCTATGATGGTTAATACCATCGGAAGAGTAAATTATATAAAAATGCAGGAGTTAGGGGAAGAGCTTAGAAGTATGGTAGAAAAAAAAGATGAAGTCATTATCAAAAATCCTGCCGGCACTCATCTTGTTGCGTATAACCAGGGAAGGAAAGTAAGACAATCAGGTAAATTAGCAGATACTCCTGGAGAAGCAATTATGTTAGGTGGTCAAGTTTCATGGTGCCCTATGGAAAATACAATAAATGGAGAATTAGTGTTTGACGGAGCATTATGGCCTCCGGCAGAAATTGGATTTCTTAGCTCACCAGTAAAACTTACCTTAGAAAAGGGTGTTGTTACCAAAATTGAAGGAGGACAAGAAGCTAAAATTTTTGAAAGATGGTTGGCTAATTTTAATGATCCAACAATGTATCATTTAGCACATTATTCATTAGGTTTTAATCCTGGTGTTAAGAAATGCACTGGAAGAATTGTAGAAGATGAAAGAACATTTGGATGTATAGAAATGGGCTTAGGAAGTCAGGGACCACAGATAATGGGTAAAACGTGGAAGAGCGCATCACATACAGATGGTATAGTTTTAAATCCAACAATAATACTAGATGGCGAGATTATTGAAAAGGAAGGTGAATATATTCATCCAGAATTAATTAAAATATGTAAAGAATTAAACATAGAAGGCTATTAAAATCTTTTGAAGATTGAAATTAGTTAATCTGTTAAATGACAAATACATAGACAATAGTTTTGAAATACACGTGCGATAATATTCCAGTTATGGGGTATTGAGGTGGATAGGGTAAAAATATTAGAAGTGAGGATTTATCCTTTGTAAAATTTTTATGTAGAAGAAAGGTTTTAAATGAAGATTAAAATAATTGTTCCTGTTGCTACCGATCAATGGAATCGAGATATATTAAGCCTATGTCGAGAGGTTGCTGATTGTAAAACTGAGATTTCTATATCAAATATTGAAAAAGGCCCAGTTTCAATTGAAAGTGTTTATGATGAAACCTATGCCAGTCCCTTTGTTGTAGATGAGGCTAAAAAGGCAGAGAAAGAAGGATATAACGGAGTAATTATATATTGTTTTTCGAATCCAGCTTTATATGCGGTGAGAGAAGCTATCAACATTCCTGTCATCGGTATCGGTGAAGCAGCTCATCTTTTCGGAATGGTGGTGGGAGAAAGAATTGGTATTATTAGTACTATAGAAAATTCTGTTCCTAGACACTGGAGGAAAGCAAAAATACTAGGCACAATATCAAAATTAAAGTCTATCAAACCTTTAAACCTTCCTGTTTTGGAATACAATGATAAAGAAAAAGTCATAGAAAGAATTAAAAACGTCGCAACTGTGTTAATCGAAAAGGATAAAGTAGATACGATCATACTGGGATGTGGATCAATACTTGGAATAAAAAAAGAACTTCAAGAAACTATTTCAGTCCCTTTTATTATTCCTGGTGAAGCAGGGGTTACACTAATAGAATCAATGGTAAAAATGGGAATCTCACATAGTAAAATAACATATATGTCCCCGCCAGATAAAAAATATATAGTGTAAATTGACAATAAAGAGGAAAATATCAAATTGAGATAACTAAAATATTTTATATCTGTTATCTGTAAAAGTTAAGGAAATCAAGAAAAAGTTTAATGCATATATTATGGATATATTTTCATTTATGTAGCTTAAATCAAGAAAAGCAAAAATCAACAGATTAGATAGTATCAAAGTTTATCAGGTTTTGGGAATTATAATAGGAATAATGATGTTACGAAGCCTTCAGATTTTTTAATCAAAGTTACCCACAGCTTACTTTTTCACCTCTAGGGTTATGTGACATTACAAACTCAAGCTCATTTGTAATTGGAGTAAGAACCATTTTATACAAATTCTGTGTAAACGATAGTTGTATTAATTAAAATAAATATTATAATATTGGTAACGAATATTAGTAACAATTGAAAAATTTCTAGCAATAGAAAGCTAAATATTAGGCCGGAAGGAGGTGAATCAATACTAAGCTTTTAGCTGCTACAAAGGAAAGCATTTAAGAAAGAAAAAGAAGAAGTTGTAGAAATTTCTATCAATAAGCTTTCCACAGAATTAAATGAAAAATGTTCTAAAAGGAATTGAGAGGTATTAAAATAATGAAAAATTATAAAAGAAGTTGTGTAATATTTGTTATGGCAGTTTGTATGGTAATAATAATAACTGCTTTTAGCGGGTCTATATGTCAAGAAGAGCAAATTGATTTTACTTTTGGCACAAATCAGGTTATTAAAACGGTTGATCCGGGTGTAGCATATGATGCCACAAGCAACACGGCAGTTCGAAACTTCTATGATTCAATTATGATGCCAGGAGAGGGTGGGACAATTGAGCCAGGTGTAGCAAAAAGCTGGAGTGTTTCACCTGATGGCCTTAAATATACACTAAATATTAATCCTGGTATCAAGTTTCACGATGGGACAACATTAACTGCAAAAGATGTTGCGTTCTCCATGAATCGCGAAGTAGCTCTAGGGAAAGGTATGTCCTATATATGGGCTCCTATAATGACGGATCAGAGTGCAGTAGCTATTGATGATTATACTGTTGAGATAAATTTAACTTCCCCCTTTGGTCCATTTATAAACACTCTTGTCAGTGTAGAAGTAATTAATGAAAAATTAGCAATGAGCCATAAGGAGGAGGGAGATTTTGGTGAGTATGGAGATTACGCACAGGCCTGGTTAGCGAGTAATGAAGCAGGAAGTGGCCCCTATACTTTAACAAGTTGGTTGCGTGGAACTGAGATGGTTTTTCAAAAATATGAAGACTACTGGCGAGGTTGGACAACAGGTCAACCAGATACTGTCTATTTTAAGATAATGCCAGAAGAGGCATCTGTTAAAATAGCGCTCGAAACTGGAGATATTGATATGGCTCATCATTATCTGACTTACCAAACCTATAAAGAACTAGAGTCCTATCCCGGGATAACCGTGCAAGAGGATCCATCCTATGAAATGATTCACTATACGATGAACAATCAAAAGCCTCCGACAGATGACGTTCACGTAAGAAGAGCAATCAGTTATGCATTTAATTATCAAGAAGCGTTAAACGAGGTATTGCCATCCACTTATAAAGCTGAAGGTCCTGTGACAATTAATATGCCAGAACATAACAAATCAGGATTAGGGTATGAGTATGATATCGAGAAAGCAAAAACTGAACTTGCAAAATCAAAATATACACCCGAAGAGCTTTCTTCAATGACATTAGATTGTGTTTATGTGAGTGCTTTGGAATGGGAAGCCAGACTGAGTGCTCTTTTGAAATCCAACTTGAGCCAAATTGGATTAAATGTTCAACTTAGACCGATGCCTTGGGCACAAATGGTTGATTTAACTGTACAACCCGAAACTACACCTCATTTCTTTTGCTTATCGAGTACTGCAAGCTATGTCTCAGCAGATTATTTCTTAATAAGGTATACTTTAGATGCCACAGGATACACTTCAGCAATGTGGTGTAAAGATAAAGCTCTATCGGATGCGGTGTTAAAAGCAAGGACAACGGTCGATCCCCAATTAAGAGATAAACTATATAAAGACATCCAAGCTGATATCGCTGAAAGAGCAGCATGTTTGTGGATTGCAACTGGCGTACATCGAATCGCTTATCGTGATAATATCGAAGGATATACTTATTATGGTTTGTTAAGTTTTGATGAATACTGGTGGAATTTACATATTTCAAAATAAAATCCTTTAGTTTAAAAATATTAGAGTAATTGTAAAAAGTAAATAAAAAAGAATATTGAAACAAGGTGAGCATTGAGGGGGAAATATTTTACATTTCCCCCTCAAAAATAAGGAATAATAAGATTAATTTTAGTTAAAGGTGACCTGGTATGCGGTTTAAGGCCTATATATTTAAACGTTTGTTATTATTTATACCAACTCTTTTTGGTGTAATAGTACTCATTTTTCTGCTGGTACATATACTTCCTGGAGATCCCGCTAGACTTGCACTTGGCCCTGATGCACCAATGTCACAGGTTATCTCATTAAGACATGCGCTTGGTTTGGATAAACCTATTCATATTCAATTTATCATTTTTTTAAATAATTTTATTCATGGAAAGATGGGTATCTCATTGCTTACTAATCGAGATGTATATCAGGATGTAACCCAATTTTATCCTGCCTCTTTAGAATTGTCGATTGTTTCAATCTCCATTGCCATCTTAATAGGTATACCTTTAGGTATAGTAAGCGGGATAAAACAGAATAAATTGGTTGATCATCTATCTCGAGTAGTATCACTGTTTGGCGTTTCTATACCTCGATTTTGGTTAGCGATTATGCTTGTTCTCGTATTCAGTTTTTATATGAGATTAATGCCTATTTCAGGAAGAATCGGATCTGGTATTTCTCCACCAACTCATATTACAGGTCTATACTTGATAGACAGTTTGATTACGCTGAATAAGGAAGCCTTTATAAGTAGTCTTAAGCATATTATATTGCCTGCAATCTCATTATCGGTATCTCCTTTAGCACAGATTGTTCGCTTGCTACGTGCAGGAATCATTAAACATAAGAGAGCAGCTCATGTGTTGATGATGAAGTCAAATGGAATGCCAGAGGACCTTATAAATAGGAAGTATCTATTTAAACTTTCATTTATTCCAGTATTGTCGATTATTGGATTATTGTTTGCCTCGGTTATTGCCATGTCTTTTGTTGTGGAGACTGTCTTTTCTTGGCCAGGAATAGGTAGATATGGTGCTAATGCAGTACTTTATGCTGATTTTAATGCTATTGTTGGTGTAGCAATTGTAGTTGGCATTACCTTCATTATTGTAAATTTCATTGTTGATTTGCTTTATGGATATTTCGATCCAAGGATAAGATATGGATAAAATAAATCATAATCACAAGCTTGTGCTACACAATAAGAATTTAGGACCTGTCTTTCGAGGAATATATTTAATCAGGAAGAATATTCTTGCACTAATTGGGATCGGTTTGTTTCTCTCTCTATTACTAATGTGCATTTTTGCTCCTTGGTTTGCTCCTTATCCAGAGGATGCGGGTGATGCAATCCATCTTTCCAAGTCTTTCGAACCCCCAAGTCTTAAACATATCTGTGGTACTGACCAGATGGGTCGTGATATTTTTTCTCGCATTATGTTTGGTGGTCGGAATACATTACTAGCCGGGTTAATTATTCCCTTAGTAGGTGCATCCATTGGCTGCACCCTGGGCCTAATAGCTGGATATATCGGTCGAAAAACCGGTAGTATCATAATGCGTATAACGGATATTTTTCTTTCAATCCCTTCGTTAATCATAGCACTTCTTGTGATAGGTATTTTTGGTCCGTCATTGAAAAATATTATTATTGCTCTTTCTATCAACTGGTGGCCTTGGTATTCCCGTCTTCTATACGGAGAAGTAATCAGCCTTCGGGAGGAGACTTTTGTTGAAGCTAGTAAATTATTAGGAGCTAAAAGCACACGTATTATGTTCAGTGAAATATTTCCAAATACAATTCCACCGATCATTGTAAAAATTACACTGGATATGGGATACGCTATATTAAGTGCTGCTGCACTTGGATTTCTAGGATTAGGTATCCTTCCTCCACTTCCTGAATGGGGACTTATGGTTAGTCAAGGACGATTGTATCTTCCACGTATTTGGTGGATAACTACGATGCCTGGCATATTTATTTTTTTAGCTGTTTTCTCAATTAATTTAATTGGCGATGGCTTGAGAGATATTTTTGATGTTGAGGTCATATAATGAATTCTTCTCTATTATCTGTAAAAAATTTAGCTGTCTCATTTAATATATTTGAGGGTGAAGCAAAAATAATTGATTTCTTAAATCTGGATGTTGCTGAAAAAGAAACAGTGGGATTGGTAGGAGAGACTGGGTGTGGGAAATCAGTAACACTTAAGACAATTCTTGGTATTCTACCAATACCTCCAGGGAAGGTTACAGGGGGTCAGATATTATTCAAAGGTAAAAATTTACTGACTTTACCAAGTAAGGATTTTTGTAAATTACGTGGAAGAGAAATTTCACTCATTCCTCAAGACCCATTAGTTTCACTAAATCCAGTTTTCACTGTGAGAGAGCAATTTCTCGACCTAATTATGAAACAAGGGGAAGAACATTTTCCGAAACTAATTTACTATAAGGAAAAGTTTAATAAAAAAAAGATACAGGAAGCTCTCAGAAAAATTATCGCAATGCTACGGAAAGTTCAAATACCGGATCCGGAAAGAGTTTTGGATTATTACCCTTATCAACTGAGTGGGGGTATGGCTCAAAGGATTTTAATTGCAATATCTCTTATCGGTTCACCACGAATTGTTTTAGCGGATGAACCAACGACTGCACTTGATGTAACTGTTCAGCAGCAAATTATTACATTACTTAATCAAATAATAGAAGATAGTAATTTGTCGATGCTGTATATTACACATAATCTTGGTGTTACGAGAAAAATTGCACAGAGAGTCTATATCATGTATGCAGGACAGATTGTGGAAGTAGGGGAAGTAGAGAAAATTTTTGATGAACCCTTCCATCCCTACACTTCTGGACTTATAAATTCTCTTCCTAAGTTGACTTGCGAGAAATTCGATGGAATTGATGGAACAATTCCAGATTATATCAATATTCTGGAAGGTTGTAGATTTTACCCTCGCTGTCCATTTGCAAAAGATTTATGTAAGACCCAAAAACCAGGCATGATTGAAGTAAAACCAAATCATTTTGTTGCTTGCAGATTATTCCATAAAGGTATTGAATAAGATGCTGGAAGCCCCTTTTTTAAACATAAAAAATCTAAAGGTATATTTCCCAATTTATCAAGGTTTGTTTAGGAAAGAAGTTGGTAAAGTTAGAGCTGTAGATAATGTTTCATTTGATATAAAAATAGGCGAAGTGTTTGGACTAGTTGGAGAAACTGCTTCTGGTAAGACAACTATTGCAAAAACCATTCTGGGAGTAGTAAATCCTACTTTGGGAGAGATATGGTTCAAAGGAGAAGAAGTTTCACATTATAATGGCCAGAAAAGGCGTGAATTAACATCAAAGATGCAGATGATCCATCAGGATACTTCGTCCTCATTGAATCCAAGAAAAAAAGTACTGGATTTAATCAAGGTAGCTTTAGATATTCATCAAATAGGTACTCCCAAAGAAAGACAAAACGAAGTCTCCAAAATGCTGGAATATGTTCAATTACCTCCTGAAAATTTTCTTTATAAATATCCTGCAGCACTTAGTGGAGGGCAGAAACAAAGAATTGCTATTGCTCGAGCTTTGATTTTAAAACCCGAACTTGTAGTATTTGATGAACCCACTTCTGCTCTTGATGTGTCTGTTCAGGCAAAAATTTTGAATCTATTAACAAAATTAAAAGAAGAATTTAATTTAACCTATCTTTTTATTTCTCATGATTTAAGTGTAGTATTAAATATGTCAGACAGGATAGGTGTAATGTATTTAGGAGAATTGGTCGAGATTGGTAGTTCCCAAGATATTCTTACTAATCCAATGCATCCATATACCCAGGCATTAATTTCGGCTATTCCTGTAGTGAGTAAAAATGAGTTTGCTATGCTTCCTAAAGTACAACCTTTAAAAGGTGAAATTGGAAGTGCCATAAATCCTCCGACCGGCTGCAGGTTTCATCCTCGATGTTCATATACAATAAAAAAATGCACTTGTGAAAAACCAATTTGGTTTAGAATAAACGAAAAGCATTATGCTCGATGTCATCGATTAGATGATAAGAATATGAATTTTAAATAAATAAACAGAAGGAGTCTTTTATGAATGAAGATGACCAAAAATTAATTAGTTATATTGACAATAAAAAAGAAGAGATATGTGTCTTAATAAAGGAACTCGTATCGATTCCGAGTGTTAATATTCCCGGTGAAAAAATAGGCAAACAGCTTGAAATCGGTAGTTATCTTTATAAAAAATTTCAAGATATAGGGTTGATTAATATACACTTTCAAGATGTCTATCCTGGAGCAAGAAATGTTTTGGGAGAAACATCTGCATTGTCGAGTAAAATTGGAATAATTTTTAATGGTCACACAGATACTGTTCATGTTAAGAATATGAACATTAATCCTTTCAGGTGTTCAGTTGTAGATGGCAAGATTTATGGCCGTGGCACTGCTGATATGAAATCTGGTTTAGCTGCCGCGATTATTGCAGTTAAGGCTATTCTGGATCTTAATTTACCACTTTCAAAACGTATTTTATTAACTGCAGTTGTGGATGAAGAGGGGCTAGGAAGGGGTATTGATCAATTAATATCAGAGGGTATTAAAGCTGAATGTGGTATTGTAGGAGAACCCACTTGTTATGGCGGCAATCTAAAGGTTGCCATTGCCCATAAAGGTCGGGCAGAATTAGAAGTGATTGTGAAAGGGAAGGCTTCCCATGGATGTGAACCGTCGTCAGGCATCAATGCAATATCAAAGATGTGCACCGTAATCCAGGCTATTGAGAAGGATCTTCCAAAAAAGCTCAGCATGAACTTTCATTCTCTTTTGGGAACAGGTACGATTAATATCGGTGTGATTAATGGTGGTACTCAATCCAATATAGTACCAGATATATGCCGAATAAAAATAGATAGGCGTACTTTACCCGGAGAAAATTTTACAGAAGTTCAAAACGAAATTGAAAATATTCTTAAGAAGCTGAAAGAAAAAGATCCAGAATTAAATGTTTCTGTAAAATTAACAAAAAATACAATAACACGATGGTCTGAACCAATGGAAATTTCACCCGATGAGAAAATTGTAAAAACAGCAAGAGTAGCTATTCAGAATATTACCGGCACTCCTGTAATATGGGGTTCACCAGGATATACCGATGCAAGTCCTCTAGTAAACAAAGCAAAGATACCGACAATAGTACTTGGTCCTGGGCGTATAGGCCATACTCAAGATGAGCATGTGCACATTGAGGAGGTTATTCATTGCACAAAAATATATGCTTTAATTATGAGGTCTATTTGTAGATTATAAATTTTTAGGAAAATCAATGTGAACCTGTCTTGGATGTTTTAAATATGGGGAGATTTAATTGGATACAAAAATTATGAAAGTTCTTTTTGGAGGCTTTAGTTAAAATGTTGAAACAAGTATTAGAGATATTTGAACTATTGGATAGTAAATATATTAATGGTCGAAAAATTGCAAATTTTTTGGAAGGAAGAGGAATCAAAAAAGTTGAAGTACATAGAATAAACGAAACTACGGGATCGACTGATTTCATAAAAATAATAATTCCCGGTAGTAACGGAAAACTAGAAGGGGGGAGTGCTCCTACTATTGGCATTATTGGAAGACTTGGAGGAATAGGTGCGAGGCCAGAGAGAATAGGCATGGTTTCCGATGCCGATGGAGCAATTACCGCTGTGTCTTCTGCTTTGAAACTTGTAGATATGCAAAAAAACGGAGACATATTAAAGGGAGATACTATTATATCGTCCCATATTTGTCCCAATGCTCCTACGCAACCTCACCAACCTGTTCCTTTTATGGGTTCTCCTGTAGATATAAATACGATGAATAAGTATGAAGTTGATTCAACTATGGATGCAATACTTTCTGTCGATACTACCAGGGGAAACAGAGTTCTTAATTATAAGGGGATTGCTATTACCCCTACTATCAAAGAGGGATATATTTTGAGAGTAAGCGAAAATCTATTGGATATAATGGAATGGACAACGGGTAGTCTTCCCAGAGTTCTTCCAATAACAATACAGGATATTACTCCTTATGGCAATAATCTTTTCCATATCAATAGTATTGTTCAGCCATGCACGGTAACAAGTGCCCCTGTCGTTGGGATTGCCATTACCTCCGATACCTCTGTTCCCGGGTGCGGAACAGGAGCTAGCCATGAAATTGATATAGAGAATGCTAGTAGGTACTGTATAGAAGTAGCAAAGGTCTTTACAGAAGGAAAATGTAGCTTTTATGATGAGAAGGAATTCAACATCATTACCAAACTGTATGGATCTATGAAACATCTTCAGACTTTAGGGAAAGAGTAAATGAAAGCACAGATCGTCCTAACGGTTAATGAGTCGAAAAGATTAATAGCCAAAGCGATTATTAAACTTCCTTAGCTGCAAAATGCTTTGCAAAAAGGAAATATTTTGCTTAAAGGCGGGACCACGGTATCTGCTATAGCCGAAGAGTTGGTAGGGATTCCATTGAGAATATGTGGGAGAATAACCAAGAGAGGAACTGTTTCTTCTCAAACATTATCTACAAAATAGCCACATAGTATTCTTATAGAAAGAGGAAAGAAAAGGGATATAGATGACAATATTGTTAATGTGGTAAAGAGCCTTGGAAGAGAAGATATCATCATCATTAGTGGGAATGCCCTTGATTTACAAGGTAATGTAGGAATATTTGCAGGTTCGGCTTTAGGAGGAAATCCGGGAATTGCTATTTCCGGAATGTTTTCCGAAGGAGTTAAAGTCATCATATCCATTGGACTTGAAAAACTAATCCCGGGAACTATTAGAGATGCGTCGATGATAACTGGGAGA
>Ga0068714_10004640_pt1 | contig 15200 bp, 10 predicted proteins | sample MTBNYHSulfiMetaG_FD_62988 | JGI IMG/M metagenome (GOLD analysis project Ga0068714, IMG submission 62988) | Enrichment culture microbial communities from rom New York Harbor, USA that are MTBE-degrading - MTBE-NYH (New York Harbor Sulfidogenic)... | ecosystem: Environmental > Aquatic > Marine >...
AAAGGCCGTGGAATTGCCGCGCAGCGGCTGGCAGTTTGCCCGCTATGAAAGGGGGAAAGTGATTCCGGATTCCACCTCCTTGTACATCAAAGAAGGATTCAAGCCGGGCTGGCTCTATGATCTGGTGTATGAAGCGAAGGATCCAAAGGTCGTAGGTCTCGGCTTGGCTGCCATCCGCGACGTGGTCTCGTTTTTAAGGTATGAAGAGAAGGACCAGGGGGATTTCGTGAATCGCTTGTTTGGGGAAATAAAATATGCGTTTGCCTACGGTCATTCTCAGTCAGGGAGGTTGCTGAACCATTTCGTGCACCAGAATTTCAACGGCGACGAAAATAATCGAATGGTGTTTGACGGAATCATCGCCAATTGCCCGGGGGCGGGAAAGGGTGAATTCAACTCGAGGTTTGCCCAAGCCACTCGCTACAGCAGTCATCTCGAGGACAATCTCTACATGACGGATTATTTTCCCTTGCTAACCGTTGAACAATCAGACCCAATAACCGGAGAAAAAGGAGACGCGTTCAAAAGGGCGAGGGATTCAGGTTTGTTGCCCAAGTTCATGATCATCAACTCCTCGACCGATTATTGGACGCGGGCTGCCTCCCTTCTCCATACCGATGTCGAGGGGAAAACGGACGCTGAAATCGACCCGTCGTTCCGGATCTATTTAATATCGGGGATTGCCCACACCGCCGGGCGTACGGGAATTGTCGGAAGGGCCTTGCTGGTTGCCCTGGACAAATGGATCAGTGAGGGAATCCAGCCCCCGGGCTCTATGATTCCCAGGATCGCCGATGGCACACTGGTGGACCTGCCGACTTTCAAGAAAAACTCTCCGCGCATACCGAACAAGATTTTGCCGACCTCCTATTACCGGCCGATTCGGCTCGATCCCGGCCCGCGCTGGCGAACGGAGGGCATCGCGGACAATGTGCCGCCGCGCGAGGGGCCCCGCTATGTCACTTTGGTGCCGCAGGTGGACGCGGATGGGAATGAAATCGCCGGTATCCGTTTGCCCGACGTCGCCGTGCCGCTGGCCAGTTTCATCGGTTGGAACCAGCGCGCTTTGGATTACTCGAACACGCTTTCCAGGAACTCGGGGAATGCATGGCCGTTCGCCCTTTCGCAGGCAGAAAGGGTCAAGAATGGAGATTCCAGAAAGTCCATATTAGAACGGTACCCCGCTAAAACGGATTACCTCTCTGAAATAGCAAAAGTTCTTTTAAAATTGAAGCAGCAGCGATTTTTGCTGGCTGAAGACGTGTCGATTTTGCTCCAGGAGGCCATGGAACAGGATTATTGGCCGATCAACGAGACAGAAAGTCTTGTTTCGGTTAAAACAGTCACGGCCCAGACCCCGGCGCTCAAACGTGGAGAATCGGCAATACTTACGGTCAGGTTTGAAGGACTATCAAGCCAGGTCATCAGTGTTAAAGCCCAAGTAAGGGAAGCGTCTCGATATTTTTATGTGTTCAATGACAATGGCTGCGATGCAGATGAGCAGGCGGGGGATAATGTATGGACAGCCAGACTTGATATTGCATCGATTGCCGATCCTGGAGAGTATCATCTGGATATCCGGGCTTTTGATGTGAATTGGAATCCCATCTTTCTCTCCGGAACTCTAAAAGAAGGCAGAGGAGAACTTGGATCAATCGTTCTCACGGTGAAATAATACTGCATCAATTTTCATCCTGACTTCCACTTCCTGGTGACTGAAGGGAGTATGGGCAAGGCGGGCGTTTTCCACGGGATTCCGCGGATCAATGACGCGCCGCTGGTGGAGCTATTCGCCGGGAGGTCCTGGCGATGCGCGTCCGAAATTGGAGATGCTCTGCTGTGTCCCTTTTGTGCCCCTTTTTTGCACCAAGCCATGCAAACAATGCAAACAGTTGGAACAGTACGCAATACCCTAAATTCCTATAGCCAACTGAATTTTCAGTAAGTTGCTGACAGATCAGGGATTTACGAGAAATCCCTGAATTTTTCCCTGGAGGATTTTAAGTCCCTTGCGTCTGCCACTTCCGCCACCCCGGCAGGCTAAACAGAATATAGCCGAATCCTGGCATATTCTCAATCGATGAGCCGGGTGGGACAGGCTCCCCATGTTTCCTGTAGCCCTGAGGTCTGTCTTTCGCTAACATTTCAGCACAATAATCAACGATGCCAGGGTCAGGGTTTTTCGTCGGTCGAGGAATTGATCTTACTGTTCGACGGCTTTTTTGGCGATAGCTTTTTCCGCTAAAGACACGGCTTTATCAACGGCCTGTTTCAAACCGGGGTAGATATTTCCAGGAATGAAGACCGGCACTTCCACTTGAGGAGGAATGCCGACACCTTCGTAGACATGGCCATCGGCCGCCGCATAAACCTCGTTGGACATTTCGAGCCGCCAGCCATAGGGCAAATGCTTTGTCAAAACATCCGACAAAGCCCCGGCCGTCGTGCCGCCAATTCGAGTCATATGGGGACAGGCCATCGTACAGAGAGTAAATATCTCAGCAGCGCTCACGGTTCTTTCGCTCGTCAATAGAAATGTCGGACCCGTGAATTGATGATCCCCTTCGGGACGGATATAAAAATCTTGTTCTTCGGTAAATCCCTTGCCATGAACGGCCTTTTTCGTGAAAGCCAAACGCCGCCTATCAGCAAATCGGTTGGCAATCATCATGGACAGCCCGTCGAATCCGCCGGTATTGAAGCGGACATCAACCACGACGGCTTCAACACTTCGAAAATATTCCATGACCTGACCCAGCGTGGTTTTCAGGACGGCTTCGCTTTCCGTCCGTGAAGCCTCGAGCCCCGCGTAATCACCCATAACAAAAATATTGAGATAGCCGATATTGGGTTTGATCTTGCCCCAGACAATGAAGCCATTCGCACCCATTTGAGAATCAATGATGGCGCCTCACCCGAAAACTGATCCGAATGAAGATTTTTGGCTTTGAGGAGCCTCACCTGAGCGGGACTGTTCAACCTAGGGTAAACCTTTTCTGAATTTCCCTTGTATGTATTCATAGACCCACATGATTGATATGCTCCGAACTCGCGCAATATTAGCGTCTTATATGATCCTCTCAACCGAAACTGTCATATTTGCATGGGCTTTAGCCCGGAAACGAAAAGGATGGATACAAATTGTTGGTGTTATAAAAAAGCCGAGAGCGGAGGATCAAAAATGAACTCAAGAAGAAAAAAGAAAAGTATGGGGATAAAGAAATCGGGCCTGTTGCGGTCCGCCAGCAAACATATGGCCGTGCTTGTCCTGGTCGGGATCTGGCTGGGAATGAATCCCCAGAATACGCGCCCAGCGGAGACGCTGAACAAGCCGGAAGATGAAAAGCTGGCTGAGGAAGTTGCCCTGAAGATCAAGAAAGAACTGCCTGATCTGCTGGCACAGGCATCCATACCGGGCGCGGCCGCTGCCGTCGTGAACGATCGGACCGTCGTGTGGGAAGAGGCGTACGGCAAAGTCGACGTTCCGGATTCCAGACCCGTTGACAGGAACACGCTCTTCGGCATCCAGTCGATGTCCAAGAGTTTTGCGGCCCTTGCGGTTCTCATGGCCGTCCAAGAAGGAATGCTTGAACTGGATACACCCATCAAGGAATATTTGCCCGATTTCACCGTCAAAAGCCTTTACGATGAGCATCCTGAAAAAATCATCACTTTACGCCGTCTCCTTTCCCACTGGTCCGGATTGACTGACGAAGCCCCTTTCGGAAGCAATCAAGATGACCGCTATGACTTCGCCAAGCACATAGAAAGCATCTCAAGCACCTGGTTGCGCTATCCCGTAGGCTACCGTTATTACTATTCCAACTTGGGGATTGATCTGGCCGGATACACACTTCAGGTGCGCTCAGGCATGCCGTTTGCAGATTACGCAAAGGAAAAAGTGCTCGACAGGATAGGCATGAGCAACAGTCTGTATGACATGGATATCATCGAGCGGGCTGATAACCGCGCCATCGGCCATTCGGACTATCGTATCCCGCCGCTTCGAATTCCGATGATTCCGGCCGGCGGCCTCTACACCAACATCAACGACATGGCGAAATACTTACAGTTCCATATGAACAAAGGTGTAGTGAACGGACAAAGCCTCTTGCGTGCCGACCTGATGGAACAAATGCACGCGATCCAGTTCGCCCGTTCCGGTCAGCGATTTGGATACTGCCTGGGTCTGATTCGCGGCCCGGTGAGCGACTTCCATTTTATCTATCATGCCGGCGCCGGCTACGGATTCTCGAGTATCATGGTGATGTTCCCCGAAAAGAAGATCGGTGTCGTGCTTCTCGCGAATTCCGAGAAAGAGAGTGTCATCTGGAGTTTGCTGAACATGGTCATCGAATCTGTCTCCGAGAAATGCGGTGAGGCACCCGTCGAAGAACCGGGAATCGAGCGGATGATCAAGCTCGAGCCTAAAGATCCGAGAGTCCAGGCAGCCATAGGCCGCTATGGTGATGAATATGCATATATCATTGAGATGAAGAACAGCGACCTGGTTCTGCGGATGACGCCTCAGAATCAATCCTATCCGCTGACCTTTTACGACGACCACGGTGAGCTGGTCGGTCTGTTCGGCAGCTTTTCAGAGGTTCGGTTCCTTCCTCCCTATCACGGCCGGCGCGGTTCCGTGATGCGTATCGACCGCCGTTTGAGCGACGGCAATTTCAACATCAAGGATTTTAACGATTCTCCCACGGATCCTCCTGGACCGAACAAGCCCCATTGGTCTGAGTACGTGGGAGAATACGAGCATATGAGAAACGGCAAGCCCATCGGGAGCGTCACTGTTGCCATAAGAAACGGCTGGCTGTATGTCGCCGAATGCAAATGCTCGGAGCACGGACGGGGGCTCTTCTTTACTCATGACGGGCTGCCGATCGATTTTTCTTCGGACCCGCCGACGGCGTCGTATGTTCCTATACGCAAGAAGAAATGAGCAAAAGAAAGAAATCAGGGTAACCTTTGTTCAATCGGTTGACTTCGCCGGATGGCCTTGATAGCCTTGTTGTCAAACGACCGTGGCAAGCCTTGCGATGCGCTGTCCCAAATGCGGCTTTGACAATCCCACGGACAGTCACTTCTGCAACAAGTGCGGCACCCAAATCCCGGCGGCCGACGCAAACCTTAGAATCGATCCCGTCTGGGCCCCGCTCCGTTCCCTCCCCCGTTTCCAAAAAATCGTTCAAAAATATTAGGCGGGATCGCCAGCGGTTGACAGGCCGGTCGGCCTTTCCTAGAGTAGGGTCTTCTCCTAAAACCACTGGTGGAGGTATTCCCATGAAAAAACCGATCCTCGCCATGACCCTCTTCGTCGCCGCCGCCGTAGCCGCCGCGCCCCAGGGCCGCAGCTGGCGGATGGCCGGGGCCCGGGACCTCGACAACATCCTGTCGGAGCGGGAGCGTGCGGCGCTCGTCAACAGCTGGCTCGAGTGGCGCCTGGACAACATCGTCCCCATGGTCATGAGGCGCGCGGGGATCGACCTCTGGCTGGTCATCAACCGCGAATACAACGAGGATCCGGTCTATATGTCCATGGTCTCCGAGCCGGCTATGAGCGCCCGGCGGCTGTCCATCCTCATCTTTCACGATCGCGGTCCCGGCGGTTTCAAGAAGCTGACCGCCAACTGGCACGGAACGGGATCGGCCGGGCCCTGCTACGAGGCCATATTCAAGGACCGCTCCAAGGGCTGGAAGGGCCAGTTCGAGACCGTGGCCGCCTATATCCGGCAGCACAAACCGACGAAGATCGGGCTCAACATCTCCGAGCATTGGGCCTTCGGCGACGGGCTGAGCGCCGGGCTCATGCGGGAGCTCGAGAGGGCTCTCGACCCGGCCGACCGGAAGAAAATCGTATCGGCCGAGAACCTCTGCATCGGCTGGCTCGAGACGCGCAGCTCGATGGAACTCAGCGTCTACCGTCACCTCAACGGCATCGCCCACGACGTCATCGCCGAGTTCTTCTCCAACCGGGTCATCGTCCCCGACGTGACGACGACCGAGGACGTCGTCTGGTGGATCCGGCAGAAGTTCACGGACATAGGCGTCCGGACCTGGTTCCAGCCGTCCGTCAGCATCCAACGGTCGCCGCAGGACGCGGAGCGGTACGGCAAAGGCGACCGGACCATCCGGCGGGGCGACGTCCTGCACTGCGACGTCGGCATCTCCTACCTGGGCCTGTGCACGGACACCCAGCACAACGCCTACGTCCTGAGGCCCGGTGAAGAGGACGCGCCGGCCGGACTCAAGGAGGTCCTGCGGCGCGGCAACCGCCTTCAAGAGATTTTCATGGACGAGTTCCGGGCGGAGCGAACGGGCAACGAGATCTACCTCGCCGCCCTGGAAAAGGCCCGGGCCGAGGGCATCGAAGGCCGCATCTACAGTCACCCGCTGGGCATCCACGGCCATGCGGCCGGCCCGACCATGGGCCTGGTCGAGGCCCAGGAGGGAGTCCCCGTCCAGGGCGACTACCCGCTCTACGAGAACACGTGCTACGCCATCGAGCTGAACTGCTCGCACGCCGTCCCCGAATGGGACGGGGCCAAGGTCACGCTGGGCCTCGAGGACGGCGGGGTTTTCACCAAGGAGGGCTGCCGCTGGATCGACGGCTACCCGCGGTCCTTCTATCTCATCAAATAGCGCTCCCGGCCGGACGGCTCAGTCGCCCGGGCCCAGGATGAGCCTGCTTCTGTCCACGACCTCCTGGACGATGGGCCTGAGGAAGCCATGGCCGGACCGCTTATCCTCACCGTCCCCTTCAGGGCAAACACCTTGATATGGCTTCCGGGAGTGTATAAAATTGCCCGCGAGAGCGGGATGAGATTTCAAGATGAAAACGAGTCCGTAAGCGGAATCGTCCGGAAAAGAACCATCCTTTCGTTCGGGAACGCCTCTCCCCGGAACCGTCGCCTGAGCCTGGCGCTTCGTTTCCTCAAACACCGCTGGAAGCGGATCCGTCCCGTCGAAATCGAGGCCATCGTCCTCAACCGCTGCAACCTGCGCTGCGCTTATTGCCGCTACCCCGAGATCCCCAAGGCGGAGCTCTCGACGGCCCAGTGGACCGGCATCATCCGCGGCTTCGCGCGCCTGGGCGCGCTCCGCTTCAAGCTCCACGGGGGCGAGCCGACGCTGCGGCCCGATTTCGGCGAGCTGGCCGCCGAGGTCCGCGCCGCGGGCATGATCTCGGCGGCGGTCACCAATGGGACGATCATTCCTGGCCGGCCCGAGCTCCTCGATCATCTCGACGAGCTCGTCGTCAGCCTCGATTCGACGCGGCCCGAGGTCAACGACCGGCTCCGCGGGCCGGGCGTCCACGCCCTGGCCGTCCGGACGATCGACCTCGCTCTCGGGAGGGGCGTCCGGACCTACATCAGCACGGTCCTCACCAGAGCCAATCTGGAGGATATCGACAACCTGCTCGCCTTCTGCCGGAAGCGCGGCCTCAGGATGAACGCCCAGCCGATCGTCTTCGGGAGTTTCTATTATGAATCGTTCGAGCCCGGACTGGCCCTGACCGGGGATGAGATCCGGGACGCCCATGACCGGCTGATCCGGGCCAAGCTCCAAGGGGAACCCCTTCTGTTCTCGAAGCGGTCCTACCGAACAGCCCGGGACTGGCCGGATCACCGGATCCTGGCCTTGAGAAGCGCCGACGGGACCGACTGCGTCGCCGGACGCGAATACATCAGGATTGAAAGCAACGGAGACGTAATTCCTTGTTGCCAGTATGACGCGGATTTCGTTCCCAAGAACATTCTCAGGGACGGCCTCGAGAAAAGCCTTGAGCATGTTCAAACCCACAACTGCGGCCGTTGCTGGCTCGCTTATTACAACGAGCGGAACGCCCTCTACAAGTTCAGGCCGGATGCCGTCTGGGAGACTCTGAGACGAGCATGATCCCCCCCCGATCCGCAGGCACGAACTCCGGGCGCTCGAACATCATCCGACGGATGAAGCTCGGGATCCGCCTGGTCGCGGGAGCGGCGCTCGGGAGGCCGGTCCCGGCCGCAGCCTATCTCTATCCGACATTTCGCTGCAACTTGAGCTGTGAATACTGCAACTATCCGCGGATCGAAACGACCGAGCTCGAGACGCGCGACTGGTTCCGTATCATCGACGAGCTCTCGGCCCTGGGCTGCCGGTGGGTGAACATTCTGGGCGGCGAACCCCTGCTCCGGGACGACCTGGCCGAGATCGTCGGCCGCGTCCGGGCCCGAGGGATGTCGTGCCTGGTGACGAGCAACGGCCTCCTGGTCGAACGCCGGATCGAATCGCTGCGCGGCATCCGTCTGCTCGTCCTCAGCCTCGATGCGCCGGGGCCGGCCAACGATGCCGTCCGCGGACCGGGAGTGTTCAGAGCCGTCGAGCGTGCCGTCCCGGCCGCCCGTTCGGCCGGCGTTCCGGTCAAGATCAACGCCACGTTGTCGGCAGTCACGCTTCCTGATCTCGATGCCCTCATCGATTATGTGAACCGCAGCGACATCGGTCTTTCGGTCAACGTCATGCGCTCCGGAAGCCGCAAGCTCTGGCATCGGGCCGAACGGATACGGCCCCATGATGCCTCCTGCCGCGCCGCCCTGCTGCGCCTCGCCCGGCTGGCGCGCTCCAACCGGCGGATCCACTATGCCGGCGCCTCCTACCGCTTCGCCGCCTCCTGGCCGGACTTCGCCCGGGACAGGTACGAGGAAAACGAACTTCCCGCCGACAGCCCCCTCCTGCGCCGTTCCCCGCGCTGCCGGGCCGGAAAGAACTTTCTGGCGATCGGACCGGACGGGACGACTTACCCCTGCATCAAGACGGTCGGTGTCGTCCCGGGCGGGAACGCGGCCCGGGAGGGCGTCGACTCGGCCTGGCGGAAACTCCACGGACACCGCTGCAAGACTTGCCACTCGACCTGCATGATCGAAATGAATTCGCTGTTCGCCTTCAAGCCGGCCGTGCTCTTCAACGCCCTGACCAGGCAGGCCGTCCGCCTGCCCTGAAAAGCGGCGCCGCCATGCGAGTCCCCAAAAAAAGTCTGCTCAATCTCAGCCAACCTTTTTTTCTCCTTCGACGTATTGATTTTCTAAGGGAAGTTCTTATGCCTGGCTCAGGTCCCGTTCTTCAACTCTTTTCCCGCCCTCTTTTCTCCGAAAATTCGCAGTTTTTTCTGAGCCCGGCCTCGGTTTCCGGAGCAACTGGTGGGATGAAGAAATCGGGCACTTCCGCAAAAAATCAAGCGAATATTCATTCCTGGGAGGCCAGCAAATGGAAAAGAAACGGAAAAGAACGATTCGGCCTGTGACAGCCTCTGCCTCGACCCTCGCCGCCGGCCTCTGTTTGCTCCTGGCGCTCTCCCCGGCCCTGAGGAGTCAGACGCCGCCTCCAAGCCGGTTCAAGGAACAGGTCGACAGGATGTTCCAGGAGCGATTCACGACCTCTGCGCCCGGCGCGGCGGTCGTGGTCACGCTCAAAGGCGAGCCCATTTTCCTGAAAGGCTACGGCCTCGCGGACGTGGAGCACAACATCCCCATCACCCCGGACACGAAGTTCAACCTCGCCTCGGTGACCAAGCAGTTCGTCGCCTTCGCCGTTCTGCTTCTGGAGAAGGAGGGGAAGCTCGGCCTGGACGACGACGTCCGCAAGCACCTGCCGGAATTGCCTGCGTTTTCACCCGCGGTGACCCTCCGGCACCTCCTCAACCACACCAGCGGTCTCTGGGAATATTCCACGATCATGCACTCCTTCTGCGGCTACGTTGCCGGGGACCGGTTCACCCTGAATGCGATCATGGACCTGCTGAAGCGGCAGCGGAAGCCACTGTTCGCGCCGGGGTCCCAATGGAGCTACTGCAATTCCAACTATCTCCTCCTGGCCCAGGTCGTGGAGAAAGTCGGGGGGATCCCGATCCAGGAATGGGCCAAGAAAAACATCTTCGACCCCCTGGGCATGAGCCAGACGCTCTTCAGGAAAAATTCGTCCCAGATCCTGCCTCATCGGGCCGAGTGCTATCAGAAAGAAAAGAACAAGTTGGTCGCGGCCACAGCTTCCTGGGTGGATTACGTCGGCCCTTCCTACCTGTTCACCACCGTTCGGGATATGGCGCGCTGGATGGACAATTTCCGCACGAAATTGGTCGGCGGCCCCGAGGTGGTCGATAAGATGTTCCAAAAATCGACCCTGAGCGACGGAAGCGAGAGCTTTTACGGATTCGGGTTGGGTGTGTCGGCCCCGTATGGCAAGCTGATCATCGGCCATTCCGGTCAAACCGCCGGCTACAAAGCTGAAATGCTCTACTGCCCGGAGTTGGATCTGGGAATTGCTGTCCTGGCCAATGAGCGGTCGATTGATACGGCGGGCTTGACCTATAAGATCTTCGATCTTTTCCTCAGCAAGCCTGAAGCAGCGCCGTCCGCCTCCGCAAAAAAGTTGGAATTCATCCCCTACAACCGGGAAGAGGCGGCCGGGTTCGGCGGCGGCTACATCGTCGAGGGGCCGAACCTCAAGATGGCCGTCAATCCCGAGGAAGGATTTCTTCACGGGGCTATTTTCGGAATGGGAGAAGATGTTTTTTATCCCACGGCCGAAAGGATATTCAGCGACCGAGCCGGAGAAAATTTGATCGAATTCACGGACATCCGCGACGGACAGTCGCAAACCGCGGCGATATCCGTCAAGGGCGATAAAATGACCGCCCGCAGAATCGCCCTCGAGGCCAAAGACCTGGAGGCCCGGCTTCCCGGATATCTTGGGGATTACTACGTTGAGATGTTCGGCGCCGTCTACACCGTTCGTCGCGAGAACGGCCGGCTCGTCCTCCATCACCGCCGGACGGGGGATGCGCGGATGCAGCCCATAGACGCCGATGAATTCCTCTGCCTCCTGGGATTCATGAAGTTCAACAGGAACGCCGGCGGAGAGGTCGTCGGTTTCACCCTGACTCCCTCCGACGAGAAGTTCTATTTTCAAGGTTTTGAATTCAAGAAAATGAATTTCTTGGCCGGAAAATAAATTCAGCACGGAGGTCCCAACATGAGGACAATCAAATGGATCTTCGCATCGGTTGCGCTGCTGGCAGCCGTCGCATCGACCGGCGTCCGAGCTCATTCGGTCAACCGGAACCTGCCTGAACAAATCGACCGGCTGGTTCAGGGCTATGTCGCCGACCCGGGATTCATGGGATCGGTCCTGGTGGCGGAGAAGGGCAAAATCCTCTTCGCCAAGGGATACGGGCTGGCCGATGTGGAAAAAAACATTCCCAACACGCCCGACACCCAGTTCGGCGTCGGATCGATCACCAAGCAATTCACCGCCCTGCTGGTCACCCAGCTCCTGGAGCAGGGAAAGCTCACCCTCGACCAGACCGTCTCCGATTTCGTCCCGGCGTTTCCCCGGGACATCGGCGACCGGATCACCGTCGAGATGCTTCTCTGCCATACCTCCGGCCTGATCCTGCCCGAAGGGATCGAGCGGTACTACTACGCGGCCTCGAAAGACGAGTTCCTGCAGGAGTACATCAAGCAGCTCCGGGAGGATGGGCTTCGCTTCGAGCCGGGCAAGGGCTACGGATACTCCAACGGCGGATATTTCCTGCTCGGACTCATCATCGAGAAAGCCGGCGGAAAACCCTACGAGGAACTCCTTCGCGAACAGATCCTGGATCCCCTGGGCATGAAGGACACCTTCTGCGACCGGAAGGGGCTGGCATTGAAAAACGGGGCCACCTGCTATCGGAGGCTCCCGGACCGGTATTTCAGCTGGGACGAGGAAACGAACGCCTATGATCCCGCCGTCTGGGGATTCGGCTGCGGGAACATGATTTCGACCGTTCGGGATCTTTTCAAGTTCAGCCAGGCGCTCTCCACGACCCGGCTGCTGTCGAAAAAGCACATGGACCTGTATCTGAAAATGAGAAACGTGAAGACGCGCCGCCCGATCCCCTACATGTCCGAAGGGCTGATCAACGAATATTTCGCCGCATACGGAAACGGATTCGTGGGAGAGATTTCCGTCATCGACGATCCGGCCGCCGAAGGGAAAGAGACGCTCATCTGGCACGACGGGACCCACAAACTGTTCGTGTCCAATCATTTTCACTTCATGAACAAAGACCAGATCATCATCATCTGCGGCAACCTGACCATCCGGGGCGAGGGCGATGAAATGGCCTTCAAGATCCACCGCCTGCTCAATCAAAGGCCTTTTGAGGACATCCGCATCCGATACAGCCTGACGCAGTACATCGAAGAAGACGTCGCCATGCACGCCGGAATTCCGGCGGCCATGGACGAATACCTGCGACTGAAAAAAGACACCTCCCGCTTCGTCCTCCCGGATCAAGGATATCTGGTCAGGATCAGCAAGATCGTGAGGGAAGAACTGGGCGACATGGACAACGCCATCCTCATCCTGAAGCTCGCCGTCGCCGAATCCCCCGACTCCTGGCAGGCGTACGACGCCCTGGGCGACACCTACCTGGCCAATAACGACCAGGCCGCGGCGATCCAATGTTTCAAGAAGTCGCTCGAGCTGAATCCCGAAAACACCCATGCGCAGGAGATGCTGAAAAAACTCGAAATAAAATAATTCCGGCTCGAAAAAGACCCGCTTTCCAGGGACGGAAGACCCGGGCGCGGTTCGCGAAGCCTTGGCACGCGGCTCGGCAGCCGCTATAGAATAATTGGACCCTCAATTCGCTTGGTGGAGGCGACGGATGAAAAAACGGAATTGTGCTTGGCTGCTGGTCGCGCTTTTCTTCTTGGCGGCGGGCGGATCATTGGCGGCCGCGGACTATCCGGCCGACTCGGAAAACCCCGACGAGCGCGAGGCGGTGAAGAAGGCCATCGAGCAATCGATCGGTTGGGCCATCGAGAAGGACTTCGAGGCCATGTACCGCCTGTGGGCCGACGACCTGTTCCACTTCTGGCTCTTCTCCGACAGCATCGTCGTGGGCCTGGAAAACATGAAAAAGCACTCCGAGCAGTGGCGGGACCCCGACTTCCGCGGCACCCGCTTCGAGTTCCGCGACCTGCGCATCGTTTTTTCCCGTTCGGGCGACGTGGCCTGGTACTCCTGTTATCTCGACGACTGCTACTCCTACAAGGGCAAGGAGAGCTGCCTGAAAAACGTCTTCCAGACGGGCGTGCTGGAGAAGCGTGACGGACGCTGGGTGCACGTGTTGATGCACGGCTCCTACCCAATCGACAAGGTCCCGGAAGAATACGTCCGGCGCTTCTACTCCGACTTGTTGGAGAAGAAAGAGTCGAAATAGAAGCTGAAAAGCGGCCTGAGGCCGCGCGGGACTCTCGGCCACAAAGGCCGGAAGACAAATTCCATTCTCTCTGACTAAAGCCTCTCCTCCGATTCTTTTTCGAAAACGAGGACGCAGTCGGCGGAAAAATCCAGGACCGTTTTGTCACCGGATTTCAACGGAACATCGGGCCTCGCCGTCCCCTTGACCTCGACGCCGTCCCAGATCACGTCCACCCAGTCAAACGAGCCCGCGGGTTCGATCAGCGAGACGGTCGCTTCGATGCCGCCCTCCCCGGTTTTTTTCATGACCGTGATGTCGTCCGGCCTGATGCCGATGACCACTTCGTCTCGGCCGGGCAACCGTTCCGCCGGCGGGGAAATCCTGACGCCGTTGCACTCCACTTCGAGCGGAACCCGCTTCCGCACCAGCGCGGGGATGAGGTTGATCGGCGGGCTGCCGATGAACCCGGCCACAAAAACATTGGCCGGCTTCCGGTACACTTCGGCCGGGGTGCCGCACTGCTGGACGCGGCCGTCCTGCAGGACGGCGATCCGCTCCGAGAGGCTCAGGGCCTCCGCCTGGTCATGGGTGACATAGACGGTCGTGATTTTCAGCTCCTTATGGAGCTTCTTCAGCTCGGCCCTCATGCCGACCCGGAGCCGGGCGTCCAGGTTCGACAGCGGCTCGTCCATCAGGAAAACGCGGGGCTGGCGGACGATGGCCCGGCCCAGCGCGACCCGTTGCCTCTGTCCCCCCGACAATTCCCGGGGCTTCCGGCGCAACAGCCCCTCGAGCCCGAGCAGGCCGGCGGTGCGTCTCACCTCTTTTTTGATATCGGATTTCGCCGTTTTTTTCATCTCCAAAGGGAAGGCGATGTTCTGTTCGACCGTCAGATGGGGATAGAGGGCGTAATTCTGGAAGACCATGGCCACGTCGCGGTCCCGCGGCGAGAGGGCATTCACCTCCCGGCCGTCGAAAGAAATCGTTCCCGCCGAGACCGGCTCGAGCCCGGCGATCAGGTTGAGGAGCGTGGACTTGCCGCAGCCGCTGGGCCCGACAAAGGTGAAAAATTCCCCGTCCCTGATCTCAAGATTCAAGTCCCTGATGACGGCGACGTCCCTGAAGCTTTTTTGGATGTTTTCGAATCGGATTCCGGCCATGGTCTATCCTTTCACCGCCCCGGCGGTGAGACCTTCGACGATCCTCCGCTGAAAGACGAAAACGAGGATGACGAGCGGGACGGTCACGACGACCGAGGCGGCGGCGATATCCCCCCACGGGATCTCATGAAGTCCGGGGAAAAGGGCGATGGCCACCGGTATTGTCCGGGAGGCGGTCGTCGAAGTGAAGGTCAGGGCGAAAAGGAATTCGTTCCAGGAGAAAATGAACACCAGAATGGCGGCGGTGAAAATCCCCGGAAAGGCGAGGGGGAGCATGATCTTTCTGAAAATCTGGAAGGGGCGGCAGCCGTCCACCCGGGCCGCCTGGTAAAGATCATCCGGTATCTGCCTGAAAAAATTGGTCAGGATCCAGATCGAAAGAGGAAGAGAGAAGGTGGTGTAGGTGAGGATGAGGGCGGTCCAGGTATCCCGAAGCCCCAGGGAGCGGATGATGATGTAGAGGGGGCTGACGGTGGCGATGGGCGGGAACATCGAAACCGAGAGCACCAAGCCGAGGATCAACGCCTTGCCCCGAAGCCGCAGCTTGGCGAGTCCGAAGGCGCAGAGCGAGCCGACCAGGATCGAGAGAACGGTCGTCGAGAAGGCGACGACGGCGCTGTTGAGGATGATCCTGAGGAAGGGGTAGGATCTGAAGATCGTCCCGTAATGGGCTCCCGTCGGATCTTGCGGCAGGACGGGAGGAATGGAGGTCAGTTCGTGATCGGGCTTCAGGCTGGTGATGAACTGCCAGACGAACGGGCCCGAGCAAAAGACGACCACCGCCAGTACCAGCCCGA
>Ga0068714_10004642_pt1 | contig 15193 bp, 14 predicted proteins | sample MTBNYHSulfiMetaG_FD_62988 | JGI IMG/M metagenome (GOLD analysis project Ga0068714, IMG submission 62988) | Enrichment culture microbial communities from rom New York Harbor, USA that are MTBE-degrading - MTBE-NYH (New York Harbor Sulfidogenic)... | ecosystem: Environmental > Aquatic > Marine >...
TGAAAGTACTCTCTTTGAATTCTCTTGCATAGGGACTCTAAGAAGAGCGATTTGAACAAGCCTTTTTTTGAACAATTGTGAAACTTACAGAACATATCAAAACAACAATATATTTCATGAAAAAACCGCTGGTATCTTTTTGAGTCGTCGAAAGCAACGAAAAAGTAATATAGAAAAGTCCCATGATCTTTATATCCCTATCCGTTTTCATTACAACAATATCTCCAACTGATTCAAAGAAAAATATAAAATTACAAGTAGTTAAAAAATGTTGATCATAATTAAATTTTTTGAGCTATGAGAAAAATCTTAGGACCTATTTTTCTTATAGAGTCCGATATTCTGCCATACAGGTAAAAAGGTAAAAGTAAACTCGATATAGCAATTAATTTGGGTATATTTGCAATAAATTTCAAATTAATCTTATACGCACCGGAACGCTTCATTGATACTTTCAATTCATCGAAAAATCCTGTCCCTCCAACGGTATACATGAATGATCTGGATCCCGAGCAACTTAAACTAATTACTTCAAAGCCAGTAGATATTAAAAAAGTATTTAATGTTTGGGGTGAGAATTCATAGAGATGATATGGTGCTTCAGAGTGAGGCCATGGGAATTTTACTATTTTGGACAAGAACATAGATGAGACGGCAAACCCACAGCTTGCATTAGGCGTATTGATAATCAATATCCCACCCTGCCTTAGCAGTTTATTTGAAGTCAAAAGCATCTGGCGCGGCGACCTGACATGTTCAATTACATCTCCCATATGAATCACATCAAATGTTTCGTCATGATATCCGGACTTTTCAAGTCGCCCTACCGTTACATTTAAATCATTTTTTAAGGCTACCTTGACGGCATCAGCATCAATATCTATACCTGCAACATCCCAACCAAGGTTTTTCAAGTGGTACATCAATCTTCCCGTAGAACATCCAACATCGAGGAATCGACCTACTCTCATATCATGGGCTAGTAATAATTTGTGTAAATATTCAGCACCAGATGGTGAAGTTTTGGATAAGTCAGTATATGCAGTGGCAAAGTAACCAGAAGATTTACTGTAAATTTTGGCAAGATAATCGTCTGGAGGCTGAGGGTTAACAAAAAAAAGTCCACAATTTCTGCAATGAAGAATTTTCCATCCACGTTTTTCTGAAACAAAATCATGATTGATACTGTTACAACATTCACAGTACACATTGTTTCGTGTTTTGCTTATCTTGCCAAAAAACTTCAAGTATTTCAGTCCATATAAGAACGTCAAAATATTTTTCAATATCTATTTCAAGTGTTCTTTGTCTTCCAATGTACAATAGCCTCTTGGTAAACATTTATCATCTTTTCTGCCATTTTCTCCCAGGTATATTCCTGGGAACACCGCAGCGCGCCTTTAGACAACCGTTCTATTTCCTGATGATTCTTAGTTAAATACACAAAGGTTTTTGATAGGTCTTGAATTACCTTTTTGGGCGTTGTTACTGGAATCTTAATTCCACAATCTTCAGTGACCGCATCTCCCTGACCACAGTGATCCAAACAAATAACCGGCAACCCCATTGATAGCGCTTCAATAACGACGGTCGGCATCCCTTCGTGAAGACTTGGGAAAACAAATATATCAGCTTTCGACATAATATCGACTGCCTTATCCCTTTTGAGCCATCCGTACCATGTGCACTGCGTATTGACTCCTAGTTTAACTGATAGACCCTTCCACTTATTCGTTAAGAGACCCTGCCCAAGTATATCCAGATGCCATTCTAAATTCTTTGGCACGATTGAAAGCGCCTTTAATACGAGAGGAAGAGCTTTACGTGACACATGAATTCCGCTCCAAACTAATCTCAATGGCCTATCTCCGTTATATGCATGAATTCTTGGTGAAGGGACATCTTTAATGGGCGGTCCTGTGTCAGCAATTAATACACTATCCTTGCCATGAACACGCATAAAAGCATGACGAGTATCTGACGTTGAAGTAATGAACCCATCAGCACGATTAAGCGCAGTTTTGACCCGTTTGTGGTAATGTAGCTGTAAATTGTTAATAATTGTTTTTCCTAAATGATAAATGGTTTGACGAATGCCTAATATGGAAGCAAACTGCAAAGGTACATTAAAAGTCCCGCCTGTGGGTCCCCAGACAAATGGTAAGTTCAAGCGCCAGAGATAACCGGGTTCCCGGTAACCGGCCATCTTCAATTGATGGACAAGATCAAACCCAATTTGTTCATTGAGCTCGATGGCTAATCGATAGGCTTTTTGGTGCCATTTACGGTAGTGCCTGTAGTAAAAAAGAGGCCAGAATTTTGATAGGGATGGAGCATCCGGTCTGGGAATATAGAATATAGATAGTTTCCTGCTCAGATCAGGGATTTCCTTAAATCTCTTTTCTATTGCTTCTCTGTTTCCCTCTCTTTCTCCTACAATTACCCATAAATCATGATGTTTTGAGAGTGTCTCAATCCACGCCCACCCAGCTCCTGGCTCGGAACCTTTGTCAGGATGAGCCGCAGCTGCAATAACTAATATTTTCAGTCGTTTTTCTGTTCTTTTATCAGATATAGATTTTTCCAATAGTTATATTTCTTTAGTAGTGTGCACTGCTTTACTATTTGAAACATTTAAACCGTTAATATGCTACAACCGCTTTAAAAACCCGCATGAGTTCTTCATAATAAGTATCCGGCGAATATTCCTTTAATGCCCTTTCTCTTCCGGCTTCTCCCATTTTGTGGCATAAATCCGGTCTGCTCCAGAGATACTTAATCTTATCTGCTAAATCTTCTGCATTGCCCGGCTCTGTTAGTAAACCCGTAACACCATCCTGTACGAATTCAGGGAAAACTCCGATACGGGAGACGATCACGGGGTTGGAATACAGCATTGCTTCAGCAACACTTATGCCGAACGTTTCAAAACAGATACTTGTACTTATAAAGATTCTTGATTGTTTATAAAAAGAGGATAGGTCGTCCTGTTTCATAAAACCTACCAGTTGGACATTCTGGGGTAACGGCTCTGGTAGCCGGAATACAGGATTGATTTTCCCTGCAAGCTTAAATGGAATATCAGGACACATTCGGGCTGCCTCGATGAGGACATAAATACCTTTTTCTCTGCTGATCCTTCCGACATAAGCAACATATGACCGATCAGTACCCAATTCTTCTCTCCTGCCGATCTCAACGTTAGGCACTATATTCGGAATGACGTGGATCTTTTTTTTATCATATCCTGCGTTTATCATTCTGTTACATAAAAACTGAGAAGCACAAATATATGCAGAAACATTTCTTGTATAGAATCCCATTATCCTGGCAACTGCATTACGCAATGCATAGCCGATACTTTTAAACATATCCTCTTCACAATTTCTCAGGATGCACCAGAACTCATTTGATTGGAGACATCGCTCGCAGACTTCTCCATGAGACAAATGCAAGCCGTTCGGGCACATAAGGCGGTAATTTGCAACACGCATTACTACAGGCACACCAGCTTTTTTTAGTTTAGGAAGTATTGATGGTGAGATTAAAGGAAAGAGGTTTTGAACAAAAACGATATCAGGCTTTAATGTTTCCAGAAGTTTTCCGATTTTCCTTCTTGAAACAGGGTTATAGATTGCGGTAAAAAAAGACTTAATCTTACCGAATGTTTTTTTTTCTATCCCGGCACTGCTGCGTGTATATAACTGTACCTCATGTTTATTTGTCCTTAGGGTATCTGCGATATGATAAAACTGTATTTCCTCACCACTCACTGCAGCATATTCGTTATGTATCATCAGTATTTTCATAGTATTGCTCAAAAGAAATAAAAGATTGAGGAATTAATTTTTTCGATTTACAGCAATGAGACATGCTTTATAAATGGCTTCAGCAGCATTTTTTGGACTGAAATTCACAACAATAGCCTGTGACGCTTTCCCCATGGTTGGAAGCCTGTCTATATGATCCCGACAAATTTTTAACAATTCCGACAGTTCGGAAGAATTATCGGGATCAAAAACCCATCCATTCACCTCCTGACGCACTAATTCAGGCCAGCATCCATTGTATTTTGAGCAGAGGATCGGCTTTCCACAGGCCATTGCCTCAGGTACAACAAGACTCCAGTTGTCTTCAAGTGTCGGGATGATAAAGGCATCACATACAGCATAGTAAGGCGCAATATCATCATAATTTACTGCACCTGCGAAAGTTACATTTGGAAGGTTATGTTCACGTATAATATTCTCAAGCACTTCCCTTTCCGGTCCTTCACCAACCAAAAGAAGGCTTCCATAAGTTGATGATGAATTCCTGACATAAAGTTCCCATCCGTGCAAAAGTTCTCTCAATCCCTTTCGACGGATCAACCTTCCAACATAGAGGAATATTGGCCGCGTAAGTCCAAGGCTTTTTTCAAGAGCATCGATATCATTCGGGGGAAGTTTTTCACACTGCTTTGATAATTCATCTGTATCGGCAGCCATTGCACCTGTGACAATCCTGTCAGAAGGCATGCCCAGTATTTTTTCACAATATTCTTTTGACAAAACGCCATTGCAACAGACCGCATCGGTTTCTTTTATAACCATATGCCTATAGAATGTTCTTAAGGGACCAGCGTTTTTTTCTGTATGAATTGTTTTTTCATAAGCAATTACAAGGGGTATTTTCCTCCAAAATTTTACCCATACTGCTGCAGGAGTCCACTGGAAAAAGCCTTCAGAAATTATCACATCAGGTTCTGAATCAAGTATCGCTTTCAGTAATCCGGGCTGAAAAGGAATCTTGTAACCTCTGTTAGCAAAGTTTTCCTTATTACTTCCAAAATTAATAGTAATTTCTTTGCTCAATCCCAGTGCTTTATCTCCTAAAACGCTGTTTATTTTGCTTCTTACAGGCTCAGGAGTGCGATATGCTGAGTAAATCAGAGTGAAATTCCCATCGAGCAACTCGTTAAGTTCTTTATATACAGGTACTCTATAATGCAGAAAACTCGGGTTAAGCCATATTGCCTTAAATGCGATATAGTTCAATACTATTTATTACCAGACAACTCTTACCTTAGTTGTTCGATCAGTTGCTACCATTTTAGTCTTATTGACAAATATGACAGCAACCATTGCAAAGAATAAAATATGTCCAATCCAACCAAATGATAATGGCGCAGTGATAGAAGAAAATGACAGGGCATTTAGTATGATGGCAAAAGTCGCGGCAAGATAAAATGCACGCCATTGGAATTGCTTTAAATTCAGGATGGATTTGAATACGTTAAATACAAACAATAAAAAAAATAGGAATCCTATAATACCAAGGTTAACGAGAGCACTTATAGCAACATTATGCATATGTATAACTCTGAATCCCGTATAACTGACATCAAACACTCGGAAGATAGCCTCTCCCTGACCAAAACTATAGCCCAATATAGGCTTCTTTGGAACAATTTCTTCTAACACCCATTGCCAGACAGGCAACCTGCCAGATGCAGTTTGTATGTTCTGTTCTGATTTCCCCCAGAATATCAGATCCAGATAATTTAAACCGTAAAGCATCATAAAAGAAACGACCAGAACTATAAGGAAAATAGCAAAGAATCTTATTTTCCATTTTCTGAAGATAAGCACAATGCCTGTACCAAAGATGAGGCTAAGAAAAGTGGCTGATGATGATGCAAGAATAATCGACAACAAGATAAATATATAGAACAGCCTCCACATCTTCCCTTTTACAATCCATCCCAGGAATGCCATTCCGATAACTGTACCTGATATTAGTGGATTATGCATGGTATCAAAAGAAAAACCATAGCGGAAATTGATAAAATGCCAGGAAACAACTAAGATGAAGTCAAAAAACAATTGAAACTTGATCATGTTCTCCACAGTATGAAGAGAAATCATTGAATAGGCAATTAATATTAAAAAGGTGAGCACCTCAGAAGCACGATAAAGCGTATAGGTTGGCCTGTCCGACCATATAAAACTAAATAGCGCCAGTGATATATATAATAAAAACCAGATTAGGGGTTTCTTGAATAAATATTTCTTGAAAGTAGATGTAAAGCGTAGCAGAAGCGTAAAAGCATAAATACCAAAGAGTACATTTGCAATAATCTGAAGCATTGCTGAAGTGTCGATACTATAAAGTTCTTCAAGTTCCCGCTGTCTTCTTATTGAAAGGAGAAAAAGCGGATAAAACAATAGTATCCAATGAGCAAGTTTGAGACTCCTTAAAAAAGAGCGCTGCTCAGAAGATTCGGTCACAGTATTTGAAAGGTCAGTTGATGCATCGCTAGCTCTCCTGCCTTGAGTGAATGAGAAACCTGGATTTATTCTGTCATAGCTCTTCATAACCGTCTTTCTCTGAAATAATACTGAATACGAGTTCTCAGTCTCACCATAATACATAAGGGTTTCCATGTTAACCAACCGATGCTGAGACCCATTTTCCAAATTGTTCCAATTTTTCCCTCGAGATATTGCTTATAAGTCTTCGCCATTCGAAACGCTTCAGCATCTTCACCGACAAAGACTTTTGCAAAAACAAACCATGTTGCAATCCGACCACGTATACGATCAAATCCCTCTTTATCCTCTACTTTTAGTCGTGGAACAATACGCTCTTGCCAACTTTCCACTGATTGACAGCGACTATAACGTAAAAAATATTTTTTATAAAGATTACCACGAGCAACCTGTGAGCCATCTGCATAAAATAATATCTGCGGAATAAACCCCCATTTTCCGAATGTACCAAGATAAGCCCAATATTCAAGATCACCACTTAGCGCCAGGTCCGTTCGTTGACAACCAGCTTCTTCAATGAGTGTGTGCCTGAGCATAACAGATCCTGCACAGATATGATTGTTCGTTGCCCAAAAATCAAAGAAATTGTTAATAACAAAGACTTCTTTGTCTTGAGATGATTTATCAGCCAGGAAAGAGGGCATATAAGTTGAGTACTCTTTTAGGGCGCTTCTGTGTTCACTACCAACACTTACTGCAACTGCATCTGGATGGGTACGAAGAAAATCTACGCAGGAACTAATAAACTCAGGATGCCAGTAATCATCGTGATCGATAAAGGTGATAAACTCTCCTTTTGCAAGCGAGAAGCCTTTATTTCTTGCAGCGGTTTCACCCTGATTTTCTTGAGTTGTATAAATAACCCTCTCGCCAAAACTTTTTACGATATCTTCTGTCGCATCGGTGGAACCATCATTGACAACAATAATTTCAGTAGGCTTATATGTCTGAGTCAGAGCGCTTTCAATACACCGTTTGATGCTCTTATCGGCATTATAGGCAGGTATGATTACGGAAACCAGATTCTTTTGCCATTTCATCACAATATTACAAGTTATTTCTTACGAATTAATGAATGACAGGAAATATCAATAGCGTTTGGTTACTTATCATCAATGATTTTTCTAATATGTCCTATTTCTTCCTGGTATCGTTTGCTTCTTTGCAGGAATAATACGCTGAGCTGCCGTTTGAGCCTATAGTATTTCATCTCTATTGGCGAAGGTAGTCTTTTTTTAAAATGCTTGTAGTAGACCTTTTCATGTTCTTCTCTGTATTCTTTATAGGCAGTGTTTTGATAATCATGGAAGGTTATCGATTTTGCTGTTTCATGTTCCCTGAAACAGCCCATGAATGCTGGTATATGGTACATCTTTGTTACTTGATTCATCTTGCACCAAAGATCAAAATCCATGGAAAAATTAAGACTTTCATCGATACCGCCAACCTTTTCAAAAACTTCTCTTCTGAAAAAAGACGTTTCTTGTGGTATTATAAAATTTTGCTTAAACATTTGAGGATCATGAGAAGGCAACCTTTTTATTCCTACCACATTGCCCTTCTTATCAATATGAAGCCTGTCTCCATACACAAGTCCTATTTCTGTTTCGTGAGTAAGATAATGGACAGCAATTCTGACTGCTGAAGGTGCCAAGATATCATCAGAGTTGATCCATGCACAGATAGAGCCTTTTGCATCTGAAAAGCCTTTGTTGATCGCGCTTGACTGACCTTCATCAGGTTCACTGATCCAAAACGAAATATGTTTTTCATATTTGCGAATGATGTCCACACTGCCATCTGTAGACCCGCCGTCTATGACAATATATTCTATGTGAAGATAGTCCTGGTGGAGCACCGACTGGATTGTCTGCTCTAAAAATTTGGACTGATTAAATGACGGCGTTACAATTGTAATAAGTGGTAATTTATTTATTTCCAACTCGCAACTCTATTATATTTGATTTTACATACGCTCTATAGCAATATAACTAATAGGAGCTTCGAAACAGGACATCAAGATATCGGTTCGGATTGTTGCATAAGTCCTTCAGTGAGCACGGGCGGTCCGTTAGAACATCCCAAGGAGCATAGCCATCAGGTAATGCGGCTGCGCAGGTCTTCAGGTCTTCATTTGTGTGGCATTCTATGAAGAGCCAAGGACGCCAACGCCGCAATGTCTCTTGTGCGCCTCTCAGGACCTCGGCCTCATGCCCTTCCACATCTATCTTTATGAAATCAACCTCTTCAAACTCGAATTTCGTGGCCACCTCATCCAGTGTCATTATGTTGATCTCCTCATCCGTATAATTATGCATTACCTCACTGGCATGCGACTTTTCAATCGTGTTATTACCGGATGCCGCTTCAAAAACTCTCAGAAGTGTTTTCCCTGAATTGGAACTAAGGCCAAGTGGATAAGCATGGATATGGTTCTTTGCCGATAATCGAATATTCTTTTCAAGTCGGGTAAAGGTAATCGAACATGGTTCAAACGCGTACACATGCTTAAAAGCTAGAGAAGCTACCAAACTATAAAACCCCACATTGGCGCCGACATCAAGCATTGTTCCCCCTCCTCGCGTTTTCAGAAGGTACTCGGTCAATTTGGGGTTAAGGTCGTAAAAATAATAGCCACACTCGGGTGTCTTAGATAAGTCAAGTTCCATAGAAAAATATCCGGCCTCATGCTCATAATCTACCTGTTTCAGAATTGAACGGCCGTAACACGAAGAGCTCGCAAGATTCCAGAAGACCTTGAATAATATACCTGCAGGTGGACATTCACCTAATGTGATACAACGGCGCGCGGGAAGGACATTTTCGACCATGTCTAAATCCATTACCGATGCAAGACGCCGCACGAGTAACTCAAGGAATGTATGATCAAATAATGTATTAAGAACATGCACCTTGTGATGACGCATAATAATTCTCTCAAGGAAATTGCGTGTAGCGTTTCGAATTCTTATTTTGATTCGCTGCTTCATGGATCACCTCACTGGAGAGTTTTCTCTATAAATCGGGCATGATTGACTGAAGGGGTCAGTATTGTTATAAGAAGTCACGTAATCATGCTAAAGTTTCTGTTTCTTTTGGTAACGCGATTATTTCACCAACAAATGCTCTATCCAATTGTTTACTTGATAAAGCTAAACCATTATAGGCATCAAAAACATTATAATTATATTTCTCTAAAAGACTAATAACCTTTTGTGAGTCCCAATTCAATTCTTTCAAAAGTCTGTCATCAAGTTCACTTAAAATAATTGGTCTACAAGTCTTTAACACAACATCAGCACCACTCAATACCAAACCTTCAGCACCTTCCACATCGATTTTTACCAAAGAAGGATTCAAGCCGTTTATCCGTACCAAATTATCTAATGTCTCGCCCGGCACCGTTATCTGCTTAATGTTATTTGGTGCATGCGGATGTACAATTTTCGCCAAAGACGAATATTCCGGGCTTCCTTCAACGAAATTCAAATTATAATCACCATTTTGCGATGCAACAACCCCATCAAATATAAATACATTTTCAAGTCCATTTCTTTTTATGTTGGAAAAGAGCAGCCTAAAAATTGAAGGAACCGGTTCAACAGCTAAAACTTTGCCGCTATTACCAACCAATTTAGCAGCAAGTACAGTATAAAGCCCTATATTAGCTCCGATATCGACGACATGAAGACCATCAGAAAGTATAGCCTCAAAAAAAGGGATTATCTCTCTTTCATAACCTTCATTTAAGACCATTTTAGAAAGAGTACTGCTCACGTCTAATTCAAAAACCCCACGAAATTCTGGAACTGAACGCACTATGTAATCAGCTTTAAGTAATTGTATTGCATTATTAAATATCCTCTGCTTATGCCTGTGCTTTAATCTAATGAATATACTCTTCCCATATCTAAACAGAATAGATTTTACATCAATCTTCTTTTTAAAACGTCCATATCCGAATTTTCGTTCTTGTAATACATCTATGATAGCTTTATATATTCCCTCATAAAATTGCATATTATTTCGTTACTCGTCCTGGAAAATCTGTTTCAAGATATTACTCGAACTGCAAATGCTTTAGCCATCGTAAACAAGTAATGTAATACGACTTACATAAAATTTAACAACTTAAATTTTGATTCTCTGGCTGACCATCTTTAAGAATTTCTGGATTAATCTGTCGAAATACCAAAAGCCATAAATTGCGCCTAAATAAAGTGTTTTATTGATAGATCTCACTTCATCTACGCCCATTTTCCCCAGAATTAGGTCTATATTTTTATCATTTTCACAAAAGGGTTCTTTTGTGTTAGCATTACCAAAACCATTAAGACCATATTTCAATGCACATAAGGTAAGAACTGATTGATCATCTCGATGTTCAACAAAACCATTAAGATTCGGATAACCACAAACATTTTGTATATCTGTTAGTATTCTTTCATCGGTAGAATAATAAAGCTGTTTTTTTAAGAAAGTTAGCGCTATTGAATTTTTTTGCCAAATCGAAAATGAGGTCTGCAGCATGCAGTGATTCCAATATTGTTCTTCGTCACAATTCATTAAAATAAAACAGTCTCGTTTTATCCACTTGCTATTCGGTCCATACTGTGGTATATAAATGCCTGGTAAAATTCCTTTGTTATTCTTGCACCATTCTAAAAGTGCTTTAATATTTCGTCTAAATACTTTCAGTTCCCAACGTCCACAATCGTAATACACAATAAAATCACCATCATTTACCATATTGAGTTCATGGAAAATAATATATGGTTTCCATAACCAATATCCAGCTCCTCTTTTTTGATCCAATATATTTTTGTGTTTCGAATAAAATTCTGTTTGCTTAATCTTCTCAATTGTCCAAGATTTCGTCTCAGTAAAACCGCCATATTTCAGGGCAGTAATATTCAATATCTTCTGCCGTATCTCAAATGAGTGATTTGAAGCAAACGACACTAAAATGATCTTGGCTGCCATTAAATTAAAAGTAGGATTTTATATTTATCTATATTCATAGTATGTTCATTTAGATGTCTTAATAATATTAATAGCATATACACAAATCCCTCTTCTGAATATTTTAAACAATGCTAAACTGACGCTTAAATACATAAATATGCTGATCAGTAGCATTATAATCAGAGAAAAAAGACCCACTATTTGAATAATTTGGTGACTAATGAAAATAGACAAATAAATCGATAAAGCTAGAATTAACGGAGATATAAATGAGAAAAGAATATCCCGTAATCTTATGTCAGCGATATTTTTAATTTTATTCCATAGTGGTAACGCAACAAGCGAACTTAAAACAATGGAAAAACAAACCCCTGTTACTTTCCAAATTAAGATCATTGGATAGATTGTTATAATTAAAACACTAACTTTAAATAAAGCCTTCCAAAATTCAATATTTGGATTACCCGTACCCACAAATAGAGGAGTTGACATAGAATCCAAAGCAATAAAAAAACTCGCTACTGAGAGAATTTTTATGGGAATAATACTGTCAGCCCATTTTTGCCCTAATAATCCATAAACAATATCTGGAGCTGCAAAAAAAATAAACACAACCATAGGAAGAACTAATGACATAACAATTTCTAATAAAGAAAGAAATGCTTTTCTTATCTTTTCTTTTTCTAAGTGTATTTTTGCATAGGCGGGCAGCGTCAAATTCACAATTGCCCCAGCTATTTGAGAGGCAGGTAAATCGGCAATTCTCTGTGCAATTTGATATACACCAAGGGAAACAGGTCCGAGTATTTTCCCAATAAAAAACTTATCAAGTTGTTGCAAGAGTAACGTCAAAATAGTATAACCGGACATCCACTTTCCGAACCGAAATAATTCCTTCGCCTGTGACTTTATGAAGCGAACCTTTGGACGATATTGAACAATTAGATATGACATGATAAATCGTGTTACAACTGCCGATATATTTGACCATATGAGCGCCCAGACAGAGCGCAGAAGGAAGGCCAAAATAATTCCGGTTAGAAGTGAAACGACACTGCTGACTGTATCATAGAGAAACTGTTTATGAAATTCGAGCTCTTTTTGAAAATAAACAACGCCGATATTAATGAAGCCTTGAATCAGAGGTGCAATGCTCATTACTTTAAGCAACTTAATTATTCTCTGATCATGAAAGAACCAACCGACAAAAGAAGCAGAGAGAAAAAGTATTAGCGACAGGAGTATTCCTCTTGCAATTTGAACTGTCCATGCGGTATCGAGGTATGCCTTTGCATCATCACTCCTCTGGATAAGGGCAGCATTGAACCCTGTCTGAGAAAATACGTCGGACACCATAAGAGCTAACATAACAATACCAAAAAGTCCGAAATCCTCAGGCACGAGAAGTCTTGCTAAGACAATTGCTTTGATAAATTCAACTGCTCGTGCAATAATCCTCCCTGCAAATACCCATTTAGCTCCTCTAACTACTTTTTTAGTAAGGGACGGTGTTTGATTTGGCTCTCTATCATGTTTCTGTTCTGATGACATCAATGTTTCTTTCTTATAATAGGGAAAAAGAGAGGTGGACCCCAAACAGAATCTATAGGGTCAGAACAGAATCTATAGGGTCAGATCTCCACATTGCACATTTAATGACCGTAAAGCGTTGAACAACCGGGAAACGTTAAACAACCGTGAAGCGTGAATCGTGAGGCGTAAAGTGTTGAACGACCGTGAGCACGTGAAGCGTGAGTCGTGAACCGTGAATAGTTCATAGCGTTTATAGCGTTCATTGGGTTCATTGCGTTAAATCAGTGAGCAGGCTATCAAGTGGAAAAGCCTGCAAGCGTCCAAACTACCCAGCGGTTCGTATCCATTTGGCACGTTTTGCTGATAAAATCACGAGATAATCTCTGAATTGCTCCTGTGAATAAAGACGTAGGAAGGGCATCAGTATTTTCAAAACTTTTTCAGAGGTTGTTGGATGAACTTTCAACCGAATAACTCCAGGATGCCTGCTCAGAGGCAAAATAACCCAATCGCCAAAATGCTCATCAAGGGTTATCAGAATGCGATTTTCAGATATAGTCTTATTCAGGATCTGCTGATCATCCGCCCTTGCCTGTCCTGTTTCTGATGCACGAATGACATCGTGTCCCTTTTCGCGTAACGCTTGTGCTACCTCCATGTGGAACATCTGATCAAGATAAAGCTTTAAGCCTTCAGGCATTGACGACTTTTAGGTCTGTATGATCTATGGTTGCTCTCGCATAGTTGAGAGCGGCATGAATATCGTCACGGGTTAATTCAGGATACCCTGAGAGTATTGTATCCCAGGTTCTTCCCTCAGCCAGTTGCTCAAGAATCACCGTTATGGGAATTCTGGTTCCCTTAATCACCGGTTTTCCGTTGCACACTCTTGGATCAAGTTCGATTCGTTTTTTTAAGTCCATAATATAATCCTCTTGCCAGTCATTATAGCACAGCTGGCAAGAGAACAAGCCAGCGGGCTGGAAAGCCGGCAAAATTGTTCATTAATAGGCAAGGGGCCAATTCTTTATGGTTGGGGATCGACAAGGTCGGCCTTGACTTATGATAGAGTATCATATGGCTGCCTGTTTGGTGATCAAGCTCAAATCCGTGCTGCAATAACAATTTGATGACTTTTTCGGCAGTCAAAGAAGGAATCTTAGGCATATTTCAGCGTCAGTACACCTTCAAAAGTATTCGAGTCGTCGAGAATCTCTTCCCCGTGTTTTTCAATACTCTTCAGGTATGCCTCAATAGCGTCCTTCGCCATCTCTTTTGCTTCGTCAATTGTTTCTCCGAAGGTTATACATCCCGGCAGAGAAGGCACTATAACTGTATAGCCTCCTTATTTTGAGAAAACCTGCTTTTTCTAAGGCCCTCAGCACTTCCCTGGGTTTTACAACTGGCAATTTAGGCATGCGCGTGGACTTGCAGGTTTACTTTTATGTTGAATTTTTCTACAGCATCTTCTCGTCTTGCACTTAAGGGATTTTCTTCTGCCGGAACAGGTCTGATGATGGGAAGGTTGCTTTCTAACGCTGATTCAATATAGAGAGTAACTGCTTCAAAAAGATTCTTCTTCGCTTCATCAATCGTCTGCCCCTCAGATGCCACATCAAGATCGCTGCAAAGAGCACTGTAACCGTCTGCTTCTTTTACTACTACACCTGTGAAAACCAACTGACCTCTTTCCATTTTTATATCCTCTCTATCACTTTTCTTAACTGTCATTTTACTAATTCATATACTCAAAGTAAATACGAACAAACAAGCGAACAACCGCTTATGCCGTCTTTCTGTGCAGTTCCCTGAGGAAGAAAGGATCAGGGTCAGGCCTCCACATTGCACATTCAATGACCGTAAAGCGTTGAACAACCGTAAAGTATAAACTGTGAAAACACGAGGTTCGTAAGAGATATCCAGTATCCAGAATCAGACTTGTTTATTGACAATACCATAAGCTTTCCAGCTGACAAGCGACTCCAAAAACCGTGAAGTGGACAAAAATCGTAAAGGTAGTTCGTACAATTTAGTGATAATACCCTCTGTACCATTCAATAAAATTTTTGATCCCTTCCTCGATGCTCGTTGAGGGTTTAAACCCTACATCTTTCTCCAGATCGTCTACGTCAGCATAGGTCGCCGGCACATCGCCCGGCTGTATCGGCAGGAAGTTTTTCTCGGCTTTTTTTCCGAGGTTCATTTCCAGCACTTCGATATATTTCATGAGTTCGACAGGATTGTTATTCCCGATATTGTAAAGTTTGTACGGAGCGCAGCTCGCTGCCGGGTCAGGGTGGTCCCCGCTCCACCGGGTTTCCGGCTTCGGGACACGGGCGAGGACTTTCACTACCCCTTCGACAATGTCATCGATATAGGTAAAA
>Ga0068714_10004643_pt1 | contig 15193 bp, 10 predicted proteins | sample MTBNYHSulfiMetaG_FD_62988 | JGI IMG/M metagenome (GOLD analysis project Ga0068714, IMG submission 62988) | Enrichment culture microbial communities from rom New York Harbor, USA that are MTBE-degrading - MTBE-NYH (New York Harbor Sulfidogenic)... | ecosystem: Environmental > Aquatic > Marine >...
CGGTGAGGCGATCTATGGCACCAAACGCTGGGCCGTGACGCATGAAGGGCCGACGGAGCTGGCGATGGAGAGCACGACGGCGCGAGAAAAGGAGGGCTTCCGAGCTGACTTCTCGTCGCAGGACTTCTGGTTCACCCGTAAGGACGGCCGCGTATTCGCCTGCGGCCTGGTCTGGCCGGCGGACGGCAAGCTCGCCATCAAGTCACTGGGCCGCCGATCGGGCCATGCCCCATCGGATGTGAAGAAGGTGCGGCTGCTCGGTAGTGACGAGCCGATTCGCTGGGAGCAGACGGATCAGGCATTGCGGGTCGAGCTTCCGACAACAAGGCCATGCGAGCGCGGCTTCGTCATCGAAGTGTCATTTAGATGAGTTGATTGTAGCGTTTGGGAGGACGATTCGATGCGGCGTGTGTTGATTATCACGGTTCTGCTGCTGTGTGGCGCGTTCGGTTCGCGGACGTTGGCGAACGATTCGGCCAGGAAGAAGATGGTCTTTCTCCCCGGGCCGCAGAGTCATGGCTGGGGCGGACATGCGTACACCGCCGACTGCAAGCTTCTTGCGCGCATTCTCAATGAGAACGTGCCGGCCATCGAGGCGGTCGTGGTCGAGGGCGGATGGCCTGGGGACGTCCGCGTGCTGGAAGACGCCGCCGCGATCATCGTCGCCTGCGATGGCAACAATCTGATCGGCGCCGAGGCCCATTGGAGGACGCTCGATGCGATCGCGCGCCGGGGCGTCGGGATTGTCTTCATCCACTACGCGCTGGATTGCGGCGATCCCTTCGGCAAGTACCTGCTCGACTGGATCGGCGGGTACTACGAGCAGCACTGGTCGGTGAACCCCTCGTGGCGGGCCGAGTTCAAGACCCTGCCCGAGCATCCGATCACGCGAGGCGTCCGGCCCTTCGCGGTAGAGGACGAGTGGTACTACCACATGCGGTTTCGCGAGGGGATGGACGGCGTGACGCCCATCCTGACGGCCGTCCCGCCGGACGGCACGCGCAAGGGGCCGGATGGGCCGCACAGCGGAAATCCCACCGTCCGCAGCCGACTCGGCATGCCGGAGCACGTTGCCTGGGCGTGCGAGCGAGCCGACGGAGGTCGAGGCTTCGGCTGCACCGGCGGGCACACCCATTGGGTCTACGCCCAGAACGATTTCCGCAAGCTCATGCTCAACGCCATCTGCTGGGTCGCGAAGGTAGATGTCCCGACCGATGGCGTCCGCACCCCCACGCCCACCGTCGAGCAGATGGAGGCCAACCTTCAAGGCGAGCGTCCGGCCGAGTGGACGCCCGACCGAATTCGTCAGACCATCGAACGCCTGAACGCACGGTAGGGGCGAATGATGATTCGCCCCTACGAAAGACGGCCGTCGCCCTGCATGAATTCACCGGTTTCTCCCCACCGTTCTGCCTCTACGGAGACGCTTCAGCCGCGAATGGGTCAGTCATCGTGCAATGGGCGAGCCAGTACTGGGCCAGCCGGGCGAGGTCACGGGCGTTGATGGTTCCGTCCTTGTCGAGATCGGCGGGCGTGTTGGGGTCGGCAATGCGCCACGATTGGGCGAGCAGGGCGAAGTCGGCGAAGTTGACGGGGCTGGCGCCGTCGAGGTCGGGGCAGTCGGGATCACAAAGATCGCCTGTCCCGTCGGCGTCGGAGTCGCGCTGATCGGGGTTATGTTGGGCCGGGCAGTTGTCGATGCCGTCGGCGACTCCGTCACTGTCGGTGTCGACGTCTCCTATGACCGCGACGGCGAAGCCGCGCCAACTGTAGGGGCCGTTCTCGATCTGGACGGTGCCGGTCTCGTCGGTGACCCGCGCGTAGATGATGTTATGTCCCAGTTGGATGCCGTCCCAGGTGAACTGCCAGCGTCGCCAGACGTTGGGGACGAATTCGGTGAGCAGCTCGGCCGGTTGCCAAGTTTCACCATTGTCACTGAACTCGACGCCGGTGATCTCGACGCTGTCACCAGCCATGACCATGCCTTCAATGAGGTGCGCGCCGAGGGGCAGGACATCGAAGTCCTCGACAGAGGAAATCCGCGCGTGCGGCGGGAAATAGAAGAAGGACCGGTTGGACTCCGACTGCTTCACCTCGATCCGTGTGACCCACTGGACCCAGTTGAAGCCCCCGGCGCCGGGGGCGACGAGGCGCAGCGGATAGCCCTGCTCCAGCGGCAGGGTCTGGCCGTTCATTGCGTAAGCCAGCAGGATATCGTCGCGGGCCAGGATCGACGCGAGCGGCAGATCGCCGAAGACGTAGCCATCCTCGGCGACAATGGCGATCGAAGCAGCACCGCCCAGGAGGCCGGCCTCTTCGAGCAGGACCTTCAGCGGAACGCCCGTCCAGGTGGCGTTACCCACCCACAACAACGGACCGCTCGACCAGGCGCATTCGAGCGTGGCCATCTCGGTCACGGCGGGGTACTGCCGGACCGCCTCCAGGTCCAGCGCCAGCGGCCTCTCAACGGCACCATCGATTTCCAGCCGCCAGTCGGCGGGGATCTCGGGGATTCCCCTGTTGTTGAACACGAAGAAATCGTCCAGGCTCGTGATGGGTGGCGGCTCCAGACCATGGCTTGCGCTCGTCCCACACAACGTTACGACACCGATCAGGGTCAATGTGCCCAAGAGTGACAACGTGGACGATTCACCGGTATGCGGGTGCATGATTTTGCCTCCTGCGCTCTGCTGGGGGATACCCCTTTCCTCTATATCGGGATTGCCTTAACGTTCCCGTCCGGACCCTGGGAATTTGCTCGGGGAAGATACGCCGGATGGACAAAATGGTTCAAATTCAGGAATAGGCGTGATAAGATGGGCGTCTGTACTGGGTGTCTGGTGCATAGGCAAGTCGGCAGGGTCCATTCGGCACAAACTTGACGGTCGTGCCTCGATTTGAGCGAAAGGAAAAGATGATGAAGCAGATCAGTCGCCGCAAGTTCCTCCAACGCAGTATGGCCGCCACGGCCGGTTCGTATCTGGCCCTGTCCGGTTCCTCGCCGTTCTTGGCCAGCGCCCGGGGCGCCAACGATCAGATTCGCCTGGCGGTCGCCGGCATCAACAGTCGCGGCAACGCCCACGTCCATGACTTCCACAATATCGAGGGTGTCCGCGTGGTGGCGCTGTGCGAGCCGGACCAGGAGATTCTCGACAAGCGTATTGAGGAGTTCAAAAAGAAATACGAGGCCGATGCTTCGACCATCAAGGGATATCGTGACATCCGCGAGATTCTGGACCGCAAGGACGTTGATGCGGTCGTGATCGCGACGCCGAATCACTGGCATTCGCTGATGACCATCTGGGCCTGTCAGGCGGGCAAGGACGTGTACGTGGAGAAGCCGGTCAGCCATGCGATCTGGGAAGGACGCAAGATGGTCGAGGCGGCCCGGAAATACAATCGTATCGTGCAGGCGGGCACGCAGCACCGGTCGTGTCCGGCGGTGCAGGAGGCTGCCCGCGACGTCCAGTCGGGCAAGTACGGTAAGGTCCAGTGGGTCCATTGCTCCGTGCTCCATTCGCGACAGAGCATTGGCAAGGTGACCGAACCGCAGCCGGTGCCCGCCAGCGTCGACTACAACCTGTGGGCCGGCCCGGCGCCGATGACGCCGGTGATGCGCAAGAGCTTCCACTACGACTGGCACTGGCAGTGGAACTGGGGCGACGGCGAGATGGCCAACTGGGGCATTCACTACCTCGACGATGTGCGTCACATCCTGGGCTGGGACAGCGTGCCGACGAAGGTGGTCGCGGCGGGCAACCGCTTCGCCTGGGACGACAACGGCCAGACGCCCAACGTGCACTTCGCCCTGATGGACTATGACGGACTGCCCCTGGTCGTCGACATCCGCAACCTGCCCGACCCGAAGCGCAAGGGCGGCAACAGCGGGGCAGTCTATCTGGGCGCTCGCGGCGGCAACTACATCCAATGCGAGGCCGGCTCCGTCCGCATCTCGCGGGGCGGCGGCTGGTTCCACGACAACGACGGCAACCGCGTCTACCAGTACAAGGGTGACGCGGGCGCCAATCATGCCGAGAATTTCATCGAGTGCTTGCGCAGCCGCAAATGCGAGGACCTGGCGGCCGACATCGAGGTCGGGCACTACGGCACCGCCATCTGCCATCAGGCCAACGTCGCCTGGCGTGCGGGTGCCGGGGCTTCCGTGGACGAGGTCCGCGAGGCGATGAAGTCACACGAAGATGCCCTGAACACGCTCAAGGATGTGCTCGAACAGCTCGAGGGCAACGAGGTCGATCTGTCCAAGGAGCGATTTGTGCTCGGGCCGCAACTGACCTACGACCGCAAGCAGGAGAGATTCGCTGGCGCCGGCGCCGAGAAGGCCAACCAGTTCATCAAATGCTCCTACCGAGAGCCCTTCGTCATTCACGACGAAGTCTGATACTCATTCTGGTTTTCCGCATCGAAGGCACGGCCACAACGGCCGTGCCTTCCTTTTTGCTGCCGACAGGCAAACCTCCCTGTGACACTGCCGGTTTGCCGGGGATCTCGGAGTCTTGCCTGTGAGGGGGTTCGCGGATATGCTGGCTGGGGCGGGCGAGGACGCCGGGCCTGCGCATGTGGTGACGGCTGTGGGAGTCTGGTTGATGGAGTATCAGTTGACGGGGTTGATCGCGGCGACGTATACGCCGCTGCGCGAGGACGGGTCGCTGCATCTCGATCTCGTGCCGGCGATGGTGGATTTCCTGGAGCAGGCGGGCGTGACAGGCATCTACATCTGCGGCAGCACGGGCGAAGGGATGTCCCTTTCGGGCGACGAGCGGCGGGCGGTGGCCGAGGCATACGTGCAGGTCGCCAAAGGGCGGCTCCAGACCATCGTGCAGGTGGGTCACAACTCGCTGGCGGAGGCGGCCCAACTGGCCGGCCACGCCCGGTGGATCGGCGCCGATGCAGTCTCGGCGACGGCGCCGTCCTACTTCAAGGTCGGCTCGATCGAGGTCCTCGCCGATTGTATTGCGCAGGTCGCCTCCGGGGCGCCCGAGCTGCCGTTCTACTACTATCATATTCCCGCGCTGACGGGGGTCGCGCTGGACATGGTGAGCTTCCTGCCGGTGGCGGCGGCGCGGATACCCAACCTCGTCGGCATGAAGTACACGGCGCCGACCCTCTTCGAGTTCCAGGCGTGCCTGGAAATGGAGGGAGGGCGATTCGACTGCGTCTGGGGCTGCGACGAGATGCTGCTCAGCGCCTTGGCGGCCGGCGCGCGGGGCGCGATCGGCAGCACGTACAACGTCGCGGCGCCACTGTACCGGCGACTGATGGAGGCGTTCGAGCGGGGCGATCTGGCAGAAGCGCGGCGGCTTCAGTCGCTCTCGATTCAGATGATCCGTGCGATTAACCGCTGTCCTTTTCATCCCGCGATGAAACAGATACTGGCCATGTTGGGCCTCGACTGCGGGCCGTGTCGTCTGCCTCTGCCCCGCGTCGATAGTGCTCAGGTCGAGCAGTTGCGGCGCGACCTCGATGCACTCGGATTCTTCGACTGGTCCCGGCCCGCCGGATGAAACGCAATCTCCAACGAGTAGAGGAGAGCCGTCCGTGAGCATCAATCGCTGCTTCGTCTTGTGGGTGTGCTTGGCTCTGCTGGCCGGCGCCTCTGCTTGTGCCGGTGAGATGCTGCGGTGGGAGGAGCTTCCGGCTCTGCCCGATACGCCGGGATTGGGCGGCCCGCTGGTAGGTGTGCACAACGACGCCTTGATCGTCGCGGGCGGTGCCTACTTCCCCGAGCCGGTCTGGGAGAGCGAGAAGCTCTGGCGGGATGAAGCCTGGGTTCTGGTCAAGAGCGGAGCAGGCGGCTACGAATGGCTCGCTGGCTTCAAGCTGGATCGTCCGGTTGCCTACGCCGCGTGTGTCAGCACTGCATACGGTGTCGCATGCCTGGGCGGAACGGACGGGCAGGCAGTCTTCGACCGTTGCTTCCTGCTAAGATGTGACCCACTCGTGCGGTGGGTGAGCCAGGAGCCGCTTCCGCCGCTGCCGGAGCCCTGCGCCTATGGGGCGGCTGTGCGGATCGGCGACGTGATCTACCTGGCGGGCGGCCAGAGAGGTTCGGCGCTCGATGCGGCAACGAGCAACTTTTGGCGGCTCGACCTCTCGCGGCAGGGCGGTCCGGCCGAGTCATTCCTCTGGGAAACCCTGCCTTCCTGGCCCGGACCGGCTAGGGCCTTTCATCTCGTGGTCGCGCAGCACAACGGGTTTGACGACTGCGTCTACGTCATCAGCGGTCGCTGCGCGAACGATCCCAATGGCGTTGCGGACGCTGCGGGGTTCGCGCCGACGCCGGGCGTTCTTGCCCTTCGCGATGTCTACGAATTCAACCCGCAACGCTACGATCCGAGCGCGTTCGAGGCACGCAGCGGCGCCTATTCCGGAGCGGGCCGGTTCGCCCACCCGTGGCGCAGACGCGCGGACGTTCCGCACGCTGTGATGGCGGGCACGGGCGCCGCGATCGGCCAGTCGCATATCTTCGTGCTCAGCGGTGACGACGGTACGCTGATGTCCCGTGCCGAGGAGCTGAAGCTGGAGCATCCCGGTTTTCCCAAACGGGTGCTGGCGTATCACACGATCACCGACACCTGGATCGAGGCGGGCTCGTCGCCGGCCAATCAGGTGACGACGCCGGCGGTCGTATGGGACGGCAAGGTGATTCTCGCGTCCGGCGAGATCAAGCCTCGCGTTCGCACGCCGGCGGTCTGGGCCATCGAGCCGGTCGCGAGGAAAAGGTCGTTCGGCGCGATCAACTTCACGGTATTGGCGGCCTACCTGCTGGCAATGGTGGGCGTGGGCGTCTACTTCGCCCGGCGGAACCGCGACACCAACGATTACTTTCGGGGCGGACAGAGGGTCGTCTGGTGGGCGGCGGGCTGCTCGATCTTCGCGACCATGCTCAGCTCCATCACGTACATGGCGATTCCCGCGAAGGCCTACGCACAGGACCTGGTCTATCTGGTCGGCAATCTGATGATCCCCGTGGTGGCGCCCGTGGCGATCTATCTGGCGCTGCCGTTCTTTAGGCAGATCGACGCAACCAGCGCCTATGAGTATCTCCAGAAGCGGTTCAACATGCCGGTGCGGCTGTTCGCCAGCGGATCGTTCACGCTGTTCCACGTTTTTCGCATGGGGATCGTCATGTCCCTGGCGTCGCTGGCGCTGGCGAGCGTGACGTCACTGAGCCCGGCTCAATGCGTGCTGATCATGGGCGTGCTGAGCATCATCTACTGTACAATCGGCGGGATCGAGGCGGTGATCTGGACCGACACGATTCAGACGTTCGTGCTGCTGGGCGGCGCGCTGGTCTGCCTGGGCCTGATGATCGCCGGCTCGGGGGGCGGCATCGCCACGTTCTTCGACACGGCGGCCGTAGACGGCAAGCTGCACGCCTTCAACTGGTACATGGACCCGACCAGCGCCTCGCTGGCGTTGTGGGTCGTGATTCTCGGAGGTTTCGGCCAGCACCTCTCGTCGTATACCGCCGATCAGGCGGTCGTCCAGCGATACATGACGACACCGGATATGAAGCGGGCGGCCGGATCGATCTGGGCGGCGGCGATGATGACCATCCCTTCGTCGTTCCTGTTCTTCGGGATGGGCACGGCTCTGTACGTCTTCTACAAATCCCACCCTGAGCGGTTGGACCCGACCTTCATGACCGATCAGATCTTCCCTCTGTTCATCGCGCGCGAGGTCCCCGTCGGCCTCGCGGGTCTGATCGTGGCGGGCATCTTCGCGGCGGCCCAGTCGACGGTCTCCACCAGCATGAATTCGACGGCGACGGCGGTCGTGACCGACTTCCTGCGGCCGTTTCGAGTCGTTCGAACGGAACACGGGTATCTCGCCTGGGCCCGCGCACTGACCTTCGGGTTCGGTGCAGCCGGCACGGCGTTGGGACTGCTGTTTATCGACCCGGCCAATCGCTCGCTGTTCGATTCGTTCATCAAGGTGATTGGTCTGTTCATGGGCGTGTTGGGCGGGCTGTTCGCGCTGGGCGTGTTGACCCGTCGAGCCGGCGGATGGGGCTCGCTGCTTGGAGCGCTGGCGGGAGCGGGCGTCATGGCGATGCTGCCGGTCTATACCGCCATCAACGGCTATCTCTTCGCGGCCATCGGCATCGCGACGTGCTTCGTGGTCGGCTACGGCGCGAGCCTGTTGCTGCCGAGCGAATCCCACTCGCTCGACGGCCTGACCATCCACGCGATGCGGCGACGGTGATGGATCACTTCAGGCGGATCATTACGATCTGCGCTTGCGGACCCGCTGTGACCTGGACCGGCTGACGTACCGCTTCGCCCTCCGGCGGGGTGGCGATGATTTCATAATCCCCATGGAACCCACGAAAGGCGAAGATGCCCTCGGCGTCGCTGCTGCCGGAGGTCTTCGTGGACCACTCGCTCATCAGGGCTTCGTATCGCTTGCCCGCTTCGTTCAAGGTCCAATCCCGATGCGCGAGGCCGCCGTTGGGGCCCCGCCAGGAGTTGCCCGCCCAGACGATCCACATCACGATGCCCTCGACCGCCGGATGGCTGTAGGCGGTTCGGTACACGAGTTCGAGCTTGTCGGCGCAGCTTTGCTCGTTGTCGTCGGCTACGTCGAATTCGCTGATCCAGATCGGCAGGTTCAGGGTTGCGACCTTGTCGAGCCGCTCCTTGAGGACGTCCGGCTTGGAGAGGATGTCCTCGGCCCAGATGTGGCCCTGGATACCCACGCCGTGAATCGGGGCACCCTGGCCGATCAGCCTGCGAACGTGCGAGACGTACTCGTCCGTCTGCACCTCCTTGAAGTCCTTGTCGACCGAGAGGATGTTGAAATCGTTGACGAACAGCTTGGCATCCGGGTCCAGCTCATGGGCGCGCCGGAACATCCAGGGCCAGATCGCTTCGCCCAGACGGGCCTTGAAGAAATCGCCGTGCAGCGTTTCATTGTTGACGTCCCAACTGACGAACTTGCCCCGGAAGTGGGTCACGACGCTTTCGATGCGACGCTCCACCGCCTGCCGCAGGTCGTCGCCGGTCAGAGGCCGGAGCCATCGAGGCTGCCATTTCTCGGGCTCCCAGAAGATACAGTGACCGCGCACCGGGATGCCGTTGGCCTGGCACCATGCGAATATCGCATCCGCGTCGGCATAGTTCTCCCGGCCTTGGGCCCGCTCGTTCGCATACCACTTCGTTTCGTTCTCGAAGACCGCGTAGTTGAAGTGGTCCTTGAAGAACTCCTGGAGTTTAGTGTTGCCCACGATAGCACGGCCGATGGCGCCGCCGAACGGAAAGGCCTTGCGGGTCTGCTGCACTTCGACCCGGATGCCCTGGACCGGTCTTCCCTGGCCGTCAACGACCTGCACACGCACGTCCTGCTGACGAATCTGCTCGATCCGGGCACCGGCCTGGGCCTTCCAGTCCGCGGCGACACGCGAGCCGCTCATGGCCCCGGCAAAAGCCAACAGACTTGCGCAGGCCAGAATTGACCGATATCGCTTCATCTTGCGTGTCCTCCTTTAACTGCCCACTCGTTCGATTCGGACGCAACAGACCCGAAGTTCCCATATGATAGCCTGTTCCAGGCTTGTGGGAAGGCGCAAAGGCTGTTTCGCATGCACAAAGGGTTGCACGAGGGCTCAAGATATGGCATTGTAGAGCCGATGGAGGAGGCATCTCGAATCACCACCATCCAGAAAGGAAAGACTGATGAAGGCATGGTTTAGCCTGGCGTTTGCTGTTTTCGCGATATGCTTGTCGGTCCCGATGGTCGGCGAAGCCGAGCCGGTAACAATCACCTCGCCGGACAGCGCGATCCGGGTAGAGGTTCTCGTCAACGACGAGGGCCGGCTGTGCTATTGGGTGCAGCGGGTCAAAGGGCCGGACACGGTCATTCTGAACCCGTCGGCGCTCGGGATCACGGTGGACGGCGTTGACCTCGGACAGGGCGTAACCCTGGGTGAGTGCCGACGGAGCACGATCGACGAGCGATATCCCTGGCGCGGCGTCCACGGCGAGGCGGTAAATCGTTGCAACGATGCGGAGATCGACGTGACGCACGCCGAGTCGAAGACGCCTTACGTGCTCGATATGCGCGTCTTCGACGACGGTCTTGCCTACCGCTACGTTGTCCCCGGGGTCGGGCAGCGGACCATCTCCGGCGAGGCCAGCACCTGGAACCTGCCGAGGGACTGCCAGGTCTGGTACCAGACGAACGTAGCCAACTACGAAGGCTTCTACGCCAAGTCGTTGGCCACGAGGATCAAGGTCGATGAGCAGATCGGGTTTCCCGTCGCGATTCAGTATGCGGACGGGACATACGGCGCGATCACGGAGGCCGGGCTGTTCGCCTACAGCGGCCTGACGGTCCGCGCCGCCCGTCCGAGCCGGCTCAAAGGGGCCTTCGAAGACGACGCGAAGTGGCAGGAGACCGGCGAGATCCGCACGCCCTGGCGGGTGACGATGACGGGGCCGGACCTGAACGCGCTGGTCAACAGCGACATCGTCGCCAACCTCTGTCCGGCCCCGGACGCCAACCTCTTCCCGGAGGGTATCAACTGCGCGTGGATCAAGCCGGGACGCTCGCTGTGGAACTGGTGGTCTGACAGCAGCGTCGAGTTCCGCTACCAGAAGGAATGGGTGGACAAGGCCGCCGAGATGGGTTTTGAGTACTACCTCGTCGATGCCGGCTGGGAAAAGGCCTGGCAACTGCCCGGCAAGGACATGTGGGCCTGCCTCAAGGAGTTGTGCGACCACGCCAGGGGCAAGGGCGTCGGGATCAACGTGTGGAAGCACTGGGGCGGCCTGGAGCAGGCGGCCGACCGGGAGGACTTCCTGCGGCGCTGCGCCCAGGCAGGAGCCGTCGGCGTGAAGATCGACTTCATGGACTCCGAATCTCACTCGCGGGTCGATTTCTATACGTACACGCTGGCGACTGCGGCACGAAACAAGCTCATGGTCAACTACCACGGCGCGAACAAGCCGACCGGCGAATCGAGGACGTTTCCGAACGAGATGACGCGGGAAGGCATTCGCGGCCTGGAGTACAACAAGTGGTCCGACCTGCCGGCGACGCATTACGCGACACTGCCTTTTACACGTTACCTGGCCGGACACGGAGATTTCACGCCTTGCACGTTCAATCCAGAAAAGCTCAAGGGAACCACCGCGGCTCTTCAGCTTGCCTCGGCGGTCGTCTTCACGTCGCCGCTTATGCACTGGGCCGATCACTGGAAGTTCTATCTCGACAGCAATGTGCTGGAGGTCATCGAGGCCATGCCTTCGACGTGGGACCAGACCATCGTCCTGCCCGGCAGCGAGATCGGACAGGTCGCGGCGTTCGCCCGGCGCCGCGGCTCATCGTGGTTCGTCGGGATCATCAACGGTGGCAAGGCCAGGACCCTTGCGGTAGACCTGTCGTTTCTTGGCGACGCAGCCTACGAGGCGGTGCTGGTTCGCGACGTGGAGGACAAGCCCGCCGAGATGGGCGTCGAGCGCGCAAACGTGACCAAGGGCCAGAAGCTCGACGTGCAGATCCAGGACGGCGGCGGGTTCGTCGCCTGGCTCATTCCGGCCAAATGACAGCCGGATAGAATCATTTCGCGCTCTGCTGCACGGCGTAGAGGCTCTGCATCGTGGCCACGTAGAGGACGCCGTTGGCGGCCACCGGACTGCCCACGATAGGGCTGTCGAGCCTGACTGAACTGAGGACTTTCTTCTCCCTGTCGGCGGCCAGGATCCAGAAGTCGCGGCGGCGCGTCCCGATGTAGACCTTCCCGTCGGCGACGAGCGTCGAGGCCCAGATCTCACCGTTGCACTTGTGCGTCCAGTGCGGTTTGCCCGTCTCGATGTCGACGCAATGCACGTTGCCCTCGCAATCGCCGACGAAGGCCATGCCGTTCCAGATCGCCGGCGTCGAGCAGCAGTGGGTCTGCATCGAGAAGGCCCAGATCGGTCCGTCGGCGGTGGTGTCGCCCGTCCGGGCCGCGTCGATGCACTGGAGCCACGAAAGCGGCTTGCCCCACCAGATGTCACCTCCTACGGTGACGTAAAGGCGGTTGTTGAGAAATACGGGCATGCTCTTGATGTTGCTCGGACTGACCTGGCGGTTCCCGGTGTACTGCTGGACGTTCTCCTTCGGCGCGGTCGGATCGCAATCGAATCGCCAGAGGCATTTGAGCTTCGCGATGGCGCCATCGGCCGGGGCCGATTGCACTGGCTCGAATGCGTAGCAGACCCCGTCTCCACCGCAGAAGAACACCCGCGTTTGGCCATCGACCTGCCCGACCGCCGGAGAGGACCACGTCGAGTGGAAGATCATCGGGCCGATGTTCTCGTCGTCCTTCGCGACGAGCCGCCCGGTCGCCTTGTCGAGCACGATCAGGCTGGGCGCCTCGGGCATGCGGACTTCCTTGTGTGTGCCGGCCAGTCCGCTGTTGGTGTTGATGTAGAGGAACTGACCGAGGACCAGGACCGAGCAGTGGACCGAGTCGTGCGGAAACAGGCCGATCTCGGCGGGGATGTCGTAGAGCCAGAGGATGTCCGCATCGGTGCTCTTCAGGGGGACAGGCTCTTTGTCGGCCGGGATCATGCGGCGGGTCTCATCGCGATAAGGGCCGTCATTACCATTGGCTTGGCCATGCAGGTCGAGACAGACCACTTCGTTGCGATTGGTCACCATGTACACGCGGTCGCCCTCGACGGTGGGGGGCGAACACATTCCGGCCTTGGGCCAGTCCTTGTAGATGTCGTCGGAGAGCTTCGGTGCGATGAGCTGCCAGGCCAGGGTGCCGTCGGATTCGTTCAGGCACAGCAGAATGCCGCGATCGCCTTTGTGGTCTTCGTCTCGAGGATTGTCGTTGTTGGTGCCGATCAGCACCTTGCCGCCGGCGATGGTCGGCGTAGCGTAGGTCTGGCTGCCCAGCGGGGCTACCCATCTGATGTTCTGGCCCGTGGCCGGATCGAAACGGTCGGGCAGCCCGGTCTCCGGCGAGACCATGTTGCGGCTGTACTGCTGACCCCATTGCGGTGCATCGGCGGCGCGGGCCCCAGGGGCCGCCGCCAGGGCCAGCAGCAGGGTCAGGGCGAGAGGCGGTTTCCACGGCAGAGAAGCCTTGCGGGCTCGCGACGTGGTGCATGTAACGGTGCGGCGGCGTGGCATCGAATGGCTGGATCGTCTTGGCATAGGGCCCCCGAAGACTGCTCTTAGTGAGTTTCTTGTCAGATACGAGCGCCCATTCTACCGGTTCGGCGGCCTTGCCTCAAGGCGGTGGGGGAGGAATGAGATGGCTCGTGCAGGTGCTGCTTCCTGTAGGGAGGAGGCAGGGATCGGGACGGTGCGAATCAGGGCGATCCGGAGGCGGTCACGCCATACTGTCGTGGCGCTCGGTGGTGTAGCTGGAGACCGCGAGGAACCACACGATAGTGCACAGGATCGACGACATGCACAGAATCGCCAGGGGCAGCAGGGCGTTGATATCCGGCGATGGGATCTCGATCGCCGCATCGACGGCCGACATAGGAACGGTTGCACTAACCAGCGATGCCCACATGATGTTGTCCTTCCAATACCCTCCCTTCAAAGTATACGATGTTTCCGTTGTCATAGGATTTGACGAACGGGATCACGGATCGGCCTGGTGTTTCGCCGGGATACTGAAACAGGCGGCTTGTGCAGACGCCGAACGAGCGGTCCTGTAATTGTCGCTTGCTGGCCCACAGAATGCAGGTCTTTCACAGATTTTTCCGACTTGCCTCTTGCGTGGGAGCCAACTGTCGCGTTAGATTGAAGATCCAAACCGGTCTGCGGACCTCGATTCTTGTCTGGTGCCCTCCGGAATCGGAGAGGCCGGGACATCTTGGGACCGAGAGCGGGAGCACAGAGCGCGAGCCTCTATCCGCTCAGGGAGGAGGCAGGGTCACGAAGCATGGATGCTTGACATGGAGGGCTCTATGAAGCTCGAGAAAAGGACACCTTCCGGAAGGGAGAAGGACGAGGCCGCGATTGAGTTGCTCAACAAGCTCAGGGAGAGGGTGTTCTCCGACAATGTCTCCACTGCCCGGCTGGCCGCCTTCAATCTGTCCTGGATGCAGGAGGATGGCCTGGATATCCTCAAGGAAATCCTGTTCGGAGACTTTGCTCGCACCGCCAAGAAGGCCGCGGCGTACGGATTGCGGAGCATGAAGGGCCGAATGCGGAAGATGGCGTCGGACGTTCTGACCGAGGGGCTCAAGCACAGCGATCGCGTCACGCGCGACGCCTGCACGAAGGCGCTATTCATCATGGCCGGCGGACAACCACCCAAGCCGGCGTTTCGCCCCAAACGCAAACCCAACAAGGGGGGGAGAATACGGGAGTTCCGCAACAAGAAGGGCGGCTCGAAGGCCCCATCGCCCTGGAAGCGATCTTCGTCCGGCCGTCAGTAGACTGTCGCGTTCGTCCTTCCCGCGGTGGTCGACGTGACGGGCGGGTCTGTGCACCTCAATCGCTGGTGTCCAGGATACTCATGAAGGCTTTCTGCGGGATCTGAACCGATCCGATGCTCTTCATGCGCCTCTTGCCTTCCTTCTGCCTCTTGAGCACTTTCATCTTTCGCGTGACGTCGCCGCCGTAGAGCTTGGCGGTGACATCCTTGCGGAATGCCTTGACGGTTTCCCGGGCGATGATCTTGCCGCCGATGGCGACCTGGAGGGGGACCTCGAACTGGTGCCTGGGAATGGCCTTCTTCAGTTTGAGGATCACCTTGCGGCCGCGCTGCTCGGCGTTGTCGCGATGGACGATGATCGACAGCGCATCGACCGGCTGGCCGTTGACGAGGATGTCGATCTTGACGAGGTTCGTCGTTTCAAAGCCGGTCAGCTCGTAGTCCATGGTCGCGTAGCCCCGGCTGATGCCCTTGATCTGGTCGTAGAAATCGTAAACGATTTCCGCCAGGGGCGCCTTGTACTCCATGATGACCCGCGTCGGGTTCAGGTAGTCGGTCTTGACGAGCTTGCAGCGCCGGGCCTCCGCCAGCTTCATGATTCCGCCGATCGATTCGGTGCTGGTGATGATCTCCAAACGGACGAAGGGCTCGCGCAGCTCCTTGATGTGCGACCGATCGGGCAGCTCGCTGGGCGAGCCGATGCGCCGAATCTGTCCATCGTTCATGACGACTTCATAGCTTACGGTCGGCGCGGTCTGGACGATATCGACATCGTTTTCGCGT